>Ga0055584_100007841_pt1 | contig 10462 bp, 9 predicted proteins | sample OSDHelmetaG_FD_58716 | JGI IMG/M metagenome (GOLD analysis project Ga0055584, IMG submission 58716) | Pelagic marine sediment microbial communities from the LTER site Helgoland, North Sea, for post-phytoplankton bloom and carbon turnover... | ecosystem: Environmental > Aquatic > Marine >...
GGCTTCCAGATCCGGCCGGCGACGAGCCTGGCGCGCTCACCGATCGCCGGCTTCGTCCGGATCGGGGGACCCACCGACCTCGCCTGAAGGCCCAGAGCCCACGCGGGGAGGTCGCCCCCGCCGATCGGCCGCCCGAGCCGTTGTTGCACGATTCCTTCAGCCGCGTATAGCGTTGACGCGTGCGAGTCGGTTCAAACGGCACAATTTTGGCTGCTCTCGCGGTCGTTGCGTTCGTGCTCGTGGCGAGCTCGGCCGGCGCCCAGCAGCCGACGCCGCTCTCCGCGCCGGGCGGCATCTTGCAGCCGCTCGAACCCCCCGATCTGTCGGCTGCCAAGCAGGCGCAGCGGGCTCGCGCCCGTCGGGCGCTCGGGCTCGGTGCCCCGAACGCGGCCCGCGCGCGGCGTCACCTCGCGCTCGCAAGACGCGCCGCCGCGCGGGCGGCCGCGGCCGAGCGGAAGGCCGCCTCGCTCCGCACGCGGGCGGCCCGGCTCGCTCAGGCGGAGGCTGCCCCCCTCGTCGCGCTCGCGCGCCGTCAGTCCGCGTTCGCGGACCTTCAGGACTCGCGGCGGGAGCACCACCTGCGCGGCGCGCGCGTCGATCTCTCCGTCCCGACCGCGGCGACCTGCCCGGCGCCGCCCGCGCCGAGCCCGCACTCGATCTACACCCTCCCGGCCTGGAGCGACGCCGCCGGGTGGGACGCCGAGAGCCAGTACGGGACGCTCCAGCTCGCCGACGTGACGGGCGACGGGGCCGATGAGGTCATCGGCCGTAGCGCCGAGGGCGTCCAGCTCGCCCGGCTCTCCAACTCGACCGGCGTGTTCTCCTCGCTCGCGGCCGGTCCGCCTCTGACCGACGCGGCGGGTTGGGACAAGGACCGTTCCGCCCTCACGATCCGTAGTGGCGACATCGACGGCGACGGCCGGGCCGAGATCATCGCGCTCGACGGGGACGCCAAGATCGTGACCTTTGATCGCGCTGGATCGGGGACTTGGACGCAGCTGCCCGCCTCCTCGACGCCGGCGTGGGACGATGCCGGCACCGACTGGGGAGAGTCGACCCACTACGAGACGATCCAGCTGGTCGACCTCGACGGCGACGGCACCGACGAGCTCGTTGCCCGGGCCAAGCGCGGGATCGTCGCGGCCAGGTTCGCCCCGGGCGCCGGGGGTGGGGCCTGGCAGGCGCTCGCGCCGGGCCCGCCGATGGCGGACAAGGACGGCTGGAATCACACGCGCTACTCCTCGACGATCACGTACGGGAACGTCGACGGCCGCCCCGGCGCTGAGATCGTCGCCCTGAACGGGGCCCCGGGTATCACCGTCTACTCGTACGCGCCCGCGACCGACTCCTGGACGCGCCTGACGGAGGCGATGCCGCCGTGGCCGGCGGGAACGACGAACTGGGGCGAGGCCCCGTATTACTCGACGCTCCGGCTCGCCAACCTGGACGGCGACGCAGCCGGCATCCAGGAAGTGCTCGCGCGCAGCAAGAACGGCCTCGTCGCGGCCCGCCTGGACCCGACGTCGAACACTTGGACGTCGCTCGCGACGAGCCCGGTGCTGGCCGACGCGGGGGGCTGGGACGCGAGGGGCTACTACGAGACCATCCGGGTTGGCGACCTCGACGGCGATGGTGCCGATGAGGTCTTCGCGCGCGGAGCCAAGGTGCTCGTGGTCCTCGACTACGGCGCGACCATCGATCCGCTCGGTTCCGGGCTCTCGACCGCGGGCCCGTGGACCCAGCACACATCCGCGCCGCTCGTCCCATCTGCCTGGAGCGACGCCGGCGACTACGAGTCGTTCCGGATCGGCGACGTGGACGGAGACAAGGCGGACGAGGTGGTCGGGCGCGACACCAACGGCGTTCGGACCTTCCGCTACCGGGGCGGGAAGCTCGTCCCGGTCGTGGCCCCCTTCCCGGCGTTCTCGGGCGCCGAGTGCGACGCGTATCGGGCCATCGTGGCCGCCAACAAGGCCTCCCTCGACGGTGACGACCTGCGGGCGGCCTACGCCGACCCAGGCGTCAATCTGACCGAGCTCGAGGTGCCGTCCTTGCGCCCGAAGGGCGTGACGCGGGCGGCCTGGAAGAAGGTCGCGCCGCAGATCGCCAAGGAGCTCAAGGCGGCGAAGGGGACCCGTCAGTGGCACGTCGGCACCAACGGGATGCAGAGCGTGATCCAGCAGAGCTTCACGCCCCAGGTCGGCTCCATCGGCCAGGTCAGCGAGTACTTCCGCGTCAAGAAGTCCGACAACATCGCCGGCGACATCCTCCCATGGCTCAAGGGGATCGTTACCGCGGTGGGCGTCATCGCCGAGCCGGAGGGCTCGGCGATCAGCGAGGCGGTCGCGGCGGGCATCAACGCGGCGATCGGGACCACCGCCAACAACCTCAGCCCCAAGGACAGGAGCTTCGAGCTCAATCAGACCGAGGCGCAGCTCCAGGCGCGGGTGAGCCAGCTCCAGCAGCAGGCCATCGACGTCAACACCACCAATGAGACGCTGATCCCGCGTGAGTACGGGCTGATGCTGGCGATCGCCGCATCAGACCTGCCAGCAAAGAATGCGCCATGGCAGACGGCCTGGCGACAGAGCGACATCTTCTTCTGGCAGACGTTCGCCAAGCCGTTTTGGAACGTCTCGTGGTGCCAGGGATCGGTGCAAACTGGTCTCTTCGACTCGTCGGACTGCATCACGATCGCGACCACGAAGGTCCAGGAGTTCTGGGCGCAGCCCTACAAGCCCTGGACGCGCAAGGCCGAGGACGCCGCCTACTGGATCGGCCGCGGCAAGAGCAGCCACAAGGCCCCCGACTACTACCGCACGGCGCCGACGAAGAGCCTCCCCAAGGGCTCCGACGTGCTCTTTGGCAACCCGAGCAAGGAGTGCCGGCCGCCGTTCAGCGCCGCGACGAGCTACACCAACGCGTGCCTTCTGGGGGTCCCGGAGTCCGACGTGTACCTGGGCGGCAATGGCTGGGACCTGCCCCGCAACCACATCACACACATCATCTAGCGTCCCGTCGGCAGCGGCGGGGCCATGGCCCGCAGTCGCGCGGAATGGACATCGCTGTTGCTGAGCGCTGACACTGCGTCTCGGGGGACTCTCGTGTCCGGCTGGTCTTCAAACACCCGCCCCGAAGGGCACGTCGTTGATCCGGATCAGCCCTCAAAGACTGGCACGTCCCGATCCGTGGCCGGGGCGAGTGCGAACACCGAGGCGTGGGCCCCGACGCGCGGGGGGGTCTACGAAACCGAAGGTCAGAGGTTCGAGTCCTCTCGGCGCATCAGTGACACCCCCTCGGTCGAGGGGGTGTCGTCGTTCTTGGGAGCGCTGAATGGTGCAGATGAAGCCGCACTCAGCGGCAATCGCACTCTCTCCAGCTCGGAACAGGCACTTCTCGTTCCGGCTCGACGGACCCGCGGAGCTGCACGACGGATCACGCTCCATGTCCGGCGCCGACCTGGACGACGTGGTCGCCTACCTCGGGTCGCAGCAGCAGCGCCGGGACATCCGGCGACCGGCGACTCGGCGCCCGAGCGGGTTGCGCGGACGTGTGCGCTGCTGCGGACCCTGGTGCGGGCGAAGCTGGCCGAATGGCACACCCGCGACGATGGCGACCCCGGGCGCTGGCTGGCCCGCGCCGGCGAGTACGTCGCGACCGCCGGCCGCTACGGGGCCGCGCCTTGATCCTGCAACGCCACCGCCGACCCCTGGAGCTCGACCAAGGATCCGCCTGTATGTGCCCGCCGTATCGCCTCACCGAGCAGCGGCGCGATCGACACGACGTCGAGCTTCTCGCCCGCAGGACCGGCGAGCGGGCGAAGCTCGACCGAGCCGGTGACGAGCACCCCCTCGAGCGCCGGGTCGGCGAGCGCCTGCTCGGCGCCGCTCGCGAAGACACCGTGGGCCGCCAACGCGAGCACGCGGGTCGCCCCGAGATCGAGGCAGCGCCGGGCGGTCCGGGTCATGGTCCCGCCGGTGCTGATCAGGTCGTCGACGATCACCGCGGCGCGCCCCTCCAAGTCGCCGGTGAGGAGGTCCCCGGTCACGGCGCCGCCGCTGCGCCGCTTCTCCGCGAAGGCGCTCGCGACCGGCGCCCCGACGATTTCGGTCAGCGCGACCCGGAACGGGTTGGCCCGCTTCACGTCGCCGACGTCCGGCGAAACGACCGTGAACGACTCCCCCGCGAGCCGCTCGGCGACTCGGCGGGCGAGCGGCAGGCGCGCGGTCAGGTGGTCGGTGCGGCAGCGGAACGCGTTCTGGAACGCGGCCAGGTCGTGCACGTCGAGGGCCATCACGCGGTCCACCCCGGCCGCCTCGAGGATCATCGCCACGTAGCGGGTGGTGACCGGGTCGCGCGGCTTGGTCTGGCGATCCTTGCGGGCATCGCAGAGGTACGGCACCACGGCCGTGACCGACGCCGCCGAGGACTCGCCGAGCGCGCCGCAGAAGAAGAGCAGCCGGCACAGGCGGTCGTTGACGCTCAGGTCGCCACCGCCGTGGAGCGACTCGATCACGTAGACGTCTCGCCCGCGGACGGAGACCAGCGGCCGCGTCCTGTGCTCACCGTCCTCGAACCGGCGCTCCGGGTGCGGCGAGAGATCCACGCCGACCGCCGCCGCCACGCGCCCCCCGAGGTCGCTCTCCGGGGAGAGCGCGAACACGACCGGCTCCAGCTCACCGGGAACGTCGCTGCCGGCCGCCCGTGGCATCGGCCGAGCGTAGAGGAGCGCCTCGTGGACGCGTGCGCCGCTGTGGGCCGGGTCCGTCCATGACCGTGTTCGCCTCGCCTGCGCAGGCGGCCCTCGCGTACCTCGCGCTCGGATGGTCGGTCGTGCCCGTCCATACCCCGACGCGGCGCGGATGCAGCTGTGGGCGCCCGGACTGCCCGTCGCCCGGAAAGCACCCGCGCGTGGCATGGGAGCGCCTCACGCGCCATCGCCCGGGTGCCGGCGAGGTGCTCGGCTGGTGGCGGCGGTGGCCCGACGCGAACGTCGCGGTCGTGACCGGCTCAGTGTCCGGGATCACCGTCGTCGACGTGGACGCGCAGACGGCCGGCGAGCGCGCGCTCGCCGAGCGCGAGCAGATGGCTGGCCCCCTTCCGAGCACGGTCGAGTCGCGCACCGGCGGCGGCGGCCGCCACGTCTGGCTGGCGCTCCCCGCAGCGGGTGCCCTCTCGGCCGTCCTCGACCCGGGGCTCGAGCTCAAGGCCGAGAGCGCGACGGTCGTGGCCCCACCCAGCCTCCACCACTCGGGCCGCCGCTACGAGTGGAAGCCGTTGCGGGCCCCCTGGGAGCTCTCCCTGGCGCCGGCGCCGGCGTGGCTCCTCGCCGGCCATGCGCCGGCGGAGGACGACGCCTTCACCACGCCGGGCGCCCCCCTTCGCACCGAGGCGGAGCGCGACGCGTTCGCGGCCGCCTGGCGCGAGGTCGGCATCGACCTGCGCCCGGGCGATCGCTACTACAACTGCCCCTTCCACGACGATCGGCACCCCTCGCTCCACGTCGACGCGGACGGGTGCCGTTGGTACTGCTTCGGCTGTGGGCGGGGCGGCGGAATCGGTCGGCTGCGGCGGCTGCTCGACGGGGCCGGGCCGGGTCGCGGCCACGGGCTCGCCGTCGGCGCCCCGCTCGGGGAGGAGGTCGCGATTCCCGGCGAGGAGGAGGTGCCGGTGGTCGGCGAGGGCCGCCACCAAGACGAGCTCCTTGCGCTGACCGGCGGTCGCCGCCACTACGCTGGGGCGCGCGCGCACGTCGCGGCCGAGCTGGTCCCCGAGCCCGACAACCGCTACGACCCCGCGGCGATCGCGGTCGAGATCGACGGTCTCCAGGTCGGCTACCTGCGCCACGCGGACGCGCCCGCCTACCGAGGCACCGTCGACGAGGCGCGGGAGCGCGCCGGGCGGGCGACCTGCGAGGCGATCATCCGCGGAGGCTGGGACCGGGGGTGCGGCGACGTGGGCGCGTTCGGGGTCGTGCTGCTGCTCCCCGGCCCGGGATGACGCGGATGCCGGCGCGCCTGCCCGGCGACGCCACCCGCTACCAGCCGTCCCGGTGCACGACGTCGGCGAGCGGCGGCCGCTGCGCGACGTGGAACTCCCCGTCGCTCGCGTGCGCGACCGGGATCGACGGCCAGACGATTCTCTCCGAGCTGGGGTCCTTCACGGTCGAGAATGGCGTCATCGTCGGCTCCCCACCGCCGAGATGAACGCGTGTGGCAGCGCGATGGACTCCGTTGGCTTCTGGCCGAACAGCCCCAACGGCGTCGAGAAGCTGTGGACCGCGCCTGAGGGCGAGGGGTTCGCGCGTCGGTCGTTCAAGATCGACAACTTCAAGCTCGGGAGGGGGCCGCGCCTCCGAGCCCCGAACCCCGGTTGAGGACCCGAGCCGCGGCGAGGACCCGACCGGCCCACCGGCGTTCTGACGGATGGTGTCGCTCGCAGCCGTTGGTGGCTGCGGGCGCACCTCCAGAACCCGGGGCCCGATACGCAATCGGTTTTCGCGGGGGCCTGTTGCCGCTGATGTCCTCGCGCCCGGGGCGTCGCAGCCGCTGAGTGACCAAGGGCTCCCGTCCGGGGCGATCGACTCCCCGCTCCCGCTCGGGACGCGCCGTTCGGCTCTTGCCCCGCTCACGCGCCCTCGGCGCCCGGTCCTTCGACCGGGCGCGCCTGTGCCCCGATCGGGCGACACCCGGCCCCGCCGGCAACCTGGTCGCACCGCCTTCCGGCTGCCGCGGAGTCGTATTGTGGGCGCGCCGTTCGGCGCGTCCGCAATCGTCGCGACATGCCGGCCTTTGACACTGGACGACGATCCACCCGCGATGGGGGACCGAGATCAGCTCGTGTCTCGCCGCACCCGAGCGGGTCGTTCGAACCAGTCGACGACGGCCGGGGCCCCGACCGCGTCCTTGGATCCCCAAGGCGGAATGGAGGTCCCGGGGATCACGTTTTGACCGGCGGCAATCGCGGCCGCTACGTCCCCGTCGGTGGCCCGGGAGCGGACGTGCGGCATGGCCTTGCCGGCAACGACACGATTGACGCGCGCGACGGCGAGCGCGATCACCGGATCGAGTGCGGAGCAGTGGTCGGTCGAGTCTTCTTGGAACCCTGGGCGGTGCCGACGTCGACGAAGTTCGAGTGGTCGCTCCAGCCGAACTGCTGCGCGATGGCGAGGTTGGCGCCATGGCTCATTCCGGTGACCCTTTTGAGGAACTCGCGCAGCCGAGCCGGATCGGCGTGCAGCGCCTCGCCGCCCTTGGCGGGACGGCGATTGCCTAGGTGGCGTCCTCCTGGAAAACGCTCAGCAGGTTGCCCTCGCTGTCCTTGAACCAGGCGCCGCGGCCCGATCCCAAGGTCGCGATGCCATCCTTCTGCTCGAGGTCCGGGATGTCCTCGAAGACCACGCCGCGAGCGCGAAGCGCCGAGGCTTCGGACTCCACGTCCTCGACGAGGAAGCCCATTTGCGTATGGGCGCCGGACGGCCTCCCGGCCGAGACGTACAGGACGAATGCCCCGTCGGCCACGTCATAGCGGAGCGAGGCGCCCTCTCGCATCGTTTCGACCGGCTCCAGCCCGAGCTTCTCGGAATAGAACCGGCGCGCTCGATCCAGGTCTTGGGCAGGAAGCGCTGTTGCGACCGCTGCGCTCGTAAGCATCTCGCGTCCTCCATTCGGTGCTGGTGGCCGGGCGACACTATCTGGCTCGGGGAACCCGTCGTCGACTCGCTCGATCGACTCGCGCGCCACAAGGGCCACCGCGAGCCCCCGCGAGCAGGCGCGCGGCTCGTCCGCCCTGGAGAGCGACGTTCCGAGCATGCGCGGACCTGCTGCACCGGTGCTCTCCGCCGCGCTCGTGGGCAGCGCAACCAGCTCGTGGGCCGCCAAATTGGGGGGGCAATCGTGTCGGCAGGCACCCTCGCTGGTCGGAAAGAAGCGCTTGGGACCGCCTCCAGGATGGTCGGGGCGACATCAATGCAGTGCGTGAACTGCGCCCGCATCGCCGGGCTCGGCTCCATGCGCTGCGGCCAGGAGACGACCATCGGGTTCCGGGTGCCCCCGAGGTGGCTCGCCATCTGCTTGCCCCATTGGAACGGAGTGTTGCCCGCGTGCGCCCACGCGGCGGCGAAGTGTGGCGCCGAATGGTCGCCGCCGAGCGCCTCGATGCCGCCGTACTGATCGATCAGCTCCAGCTGCTGCTCGGCGTCCAGCACGACACCGTTCAGGAACGTCATCTCGTTGAACGACCCCGTCGTGGTTCCTTCCATGCTGGAGCCGTTGTCGCCCCACACGTAGATGACGAGCGTGTCCTCGAGGTCGCCCATCTCATCGATCGCGTCGAGCAGCCGGCCGACGTTCCAGTCGGCGTTCTCGGAGTAGCCGGCGAAGACCTCCATCTGCCGCGAGTAGAGCTTCTTCTCGGCAGCGCTCAGGTCGTCCCATGCCGGGAAGAGGTCGGGCCGCTCGGTGAGCTCGGCGTCCTCCGGGACGACCCCGAGCGCCTTCTGCCGCTCGAGCGTCCGCTCCCGGAGCCGGTCCCAGCCGTCGTCGAAGGCGCCCGCGTAGCGGTCGGCCCACTCCTTCGCGACATGGTGCGGCGCATGCGCGCAGCCGGTCGAGTAGTACATGAACCAGGGCTTGTCGGCGTCCTGCGCCCGCACGCCGTGGAGCCACTCGATGGATTTGTCGGTCATCGCGTCGGGGAAGTAGCCGGGCTCGCCGTCCTCACCCTCCAGCACGCCGACGATGGTGTTGTCCTCGGTGATGATGGGGTCGTACTGGCCGGCGGCGCCGCTCAGGAACCCCCAGAAGCGGTCGAAGCCCCACGCTTGGGGCCAGTGGTCGAACGGGCCGGCAGCGCCCTGGACGTTGTCAGGCGTGAGGTGCCACTTCCCGAAGCCGCTCGTCACGTAGCCGTTGTCGCGAAGGACGCGAGGGAGCGCCGCGCAGCTCCGGGGCTTGGCGGCGGTGTACCCGGGGAAGGGCCCGGGGTACTCGGCGATCGATCCGAAGCCGACACGATGGCTGTTGCGACCAGTGAGGATCGACGCGCGCGTCGGCGAGCAGAGCGCGGTCACGTGGAAGCGGTTGTAGGTGACGCCCGCCTCCTGCACGCGCGTGAGGTTCGGCGTGCGGATCGGACCGCCGAACGTGTCCGGGTTCCCGAACCCGGCGTCGTCGATGAGGACGAGCAGCACGTTCGGGGCTTCGGCGGGCGGGCGAGGACCCATGACGATCGACCAGTCCGGGACCGACTCGTCGATCGTCCGGCCGGCCGTTCCGCCGAAGGGACGGTCGGGGATCGGCAGGACGGTCCGATCGGGCGCGAACTTTCCCATCGCCTCGGCGAGGGACTCCTTCAGCGCGGCGATGCCATGCTTGTCGGTCTGGACGACCGAAAGGGCGAGCGCTCCGGCGAGCGCGGTCTCGACGGCGAGTCGGTGGTCGTCGTCGAAAACGGCGATGATCCCCGCTGAGCCCGGCGGCAAGTGTTCGCCGATGCGCTCGTGCAAGTCGCGCTCGAGCCGGTGATCAGCGAACTTGCCCGTGACCGCACCCGCCGCCGCACCCACCGCGACTGAGGCGAGCAGCGGCGGCGAGAAGAGTCCGACCGCGAGACCGACGCCGCCGCCCCAGCCGGCGCCCCGGCGCCCGCGGTGGTCGGCCGTCTGGCGCACGGCGACCTGCCCGTCGGCGGCGTGCGTGACCAGGATCGCCCCCTCGAGCGTTACGGCCCCATCGGCGGCGAGCTCGGCGAGGGCGTCGAAGTCCGCTCGCGCGCTCTCGACGTCGCGGTAGCCGGCGACGAGCACGTTCGTCGTGGTCTCAGCCATCGTTCCTCCTTGGCATCGCGTCGAGCGCAGTGGGCACCCGCCGACCGAGTCTCGCTGATCGACCTCCCGCTGGGCGTCATGCGACCGGTCGGTCACCCGGGTGATGTGAGTGCCGCCTCCGCCGCGCTCCACGGGTTCATTCCCAGCGGACGATGCACGCCCGTGTGCCGCCCCTGGAATTCGTGGGCAATCCAACCCCGATCAAGGAGGCAATGATGAGTACGGCAACGGAGTCAGGCGGCTCCGCGTGGACCGGCTGGGTCGTCTTCGCGGGTGTCGTCCTCGGAGCGGTCGGCGTCGTCAACGTGATCCAGGGGCTCGCGGCGCAGTTCTCTGACGACGTCTTCGTCGTCGGCGAGAGCGGGCTGCTCGTCACCACCGACCTCACGACGTGGGGCGTCGCCCTCATCACCTGGGGCTCCGTCATGGTGCTCGCCGCGCTCGGTCTCTTCTCGGGAAGCGGCCTCGCTCGTTGGTTCGCGATCGTGGTCGTCTCCATCAACCTGATCGGGCAGTTCGCGTGGTTTCCGGCGTATCCGCTCTGGAGCATCACCGCGATCGCACTGAACATCGTCGTGCTGTTCGCGCTGACGGCGCGATGGGAGGAGGCGATGGGCTGGACGCGCTGACGCGTCG
>Ga0055584_100007842_pt1 | contig 10462 bp, 11 predicted proteins | sample OSDHelmetaG_FD_58716 | JGI IMG/M metagenome (GOLD analysis project Ga0055584, IMG submission 58716) | Pelagic marine sediment microbial communities from the LTER site Helgoland, North Sea, for post-phytoplankton bloom and carbon turnover... | ecosystem: Environmental > Aquatic > Marine >...
TTGGCCCACCAGATCCGGCAGGCGCCTTCATCCGATACCATGCATGGTCCTATCGGGTTACGTGGCACGCAGGCCTTGCCATAAAGACGGCACTCATTGGGGTAGATCTTTCCGAGTACGACCCCGGCACAATCACAACCGGGCGGCATTTCTCCCGCCCGCTTGCGCGCATCACCGGCATAAGACGGGAATTTCCGGCGCGCGTCATGCGCCTTGTATTTATCGGCAATGACATAACCGGAGTTCGCAATACTGCCTACGCCGCGCCAGTTCGCGTCTTTGACATTGAATGCTTCATCAAGCTGCCTGCGGGCAGACCGGTTACCGCCTTCACGAACCAGGGCAGGGTAGCAGTTGTCGAGGAAATAGCGGTCATCGGTCAATTGGCGTAAGACCGAATACATCGCCGCCAGCAGGCTTTCCGGTGCAAAACCGGCAACTGCTGCGGGCATATTGTGCTGATCCACAACGAATTGCCATTCTTCCGGGCCCATCACGGTCGCCACATGACCGGGTGCGATCAATGCGTTGAAACCCGCCTCACCGGATTCGAGCAACATTGCAACGGCGGGCCATGTCAGACGCCCGGATAACAGGAGAAACAGATTGTCCGGTACACCTTCAACCAGCATGGCGGCAACCGGGGCGGTCGTGGTTTCAAAGCCGGCAGCAAAGAAGACGACCGGGGTTTCGGGGTGCTCTTTTGCAATTTTTACCGCCTCGGCAGGTGATGCGATCGGCCGAATATCGGCACCACGTGCTTTTGCCTCTGCCAGCGTACGTGTCTCACTTTTCCTGACATTCACCGGTACACGCAACATGTCGCCGAACGCCACCAGGATAATGTTTTCTTTTAAAGCCAGCTGAATGGCCTCATAAACATCTTCTTCAGGGCATATACAGACCGGACAGCCGGGGCCGGGGATCAGCTCGATATTGCCGGGCAGCGCAGTGCGTAATCCGGCCATCGTGATGGAGCGTTCATGCCCACCGCATACGTTCATTATTTTGACATGGCTTTCCAGTGGTAGTGCACGGATACGGTCTAACCATTGGCTGGCACTTACTGTCATAAAAATTACGGTTTCGGGTGATCGTGATGGTGGGGCTGCGCTTGCACTGGCGGTGAAGCCTGCAATGCACGACGGTGTTCCGCGACAGCCTCACGCAGCCAATGCAGCCAGGTTTCTATGCCATCACCCGATTTGGCGGAGGTATGGATCAGCGCAGCAGGGCTGGCCAGGTTACGCAGATTCTGTTCGGCGCGTTCCGGGCTGAAATCATCCAGTACCGGTAACAGGTCAGCCTTGCTGAGCATCACCATGTCTGCGGTGCGGAACATCACCGGGTACTTCGCCGGTTTGTCATCGCCTTCAGGCACGGATAAGAGCACGACGTTGCTATGCTGTCCAAGATCAAAACTGGCCGGACAGACGAGGTTGCCGACATTCTCTATAAACACGATATCGATACTCGACAGGTCGAGCTGGTGAAGCGCATCATGGACCATGTATGCATCCAGGTGGCAGGCGCTACCCGTCGTAATCTGGATTGCGGTTACACCATGGCTGCGTATGCGCTCTGCATCATTTTCAGTTTCGAGATCGCCTTCGATAACCGCAACCCGAAACTCATCTCCCAGGGTTTTGATCGTCGCTTCCAATAATGCCGTTTTACCCGCACCCGGTGATGACATCAGATTAATTGCCATAACACCATGTACATTGAAATGTTCACGGTTGTGTTGCGCGGTATGGTCATTTTCAATCAGCAGATCATGCAGAACGGTGATCGCCTCGCGTCCACCCTCTGTTTTTTCCAGCTTGCCACCCGCTGATATCAGGTGTTCGTTGCCCGGGGTTATGTTGCATCCACAGGTATCACACATCATAGGCTCCAAAATTCATGGTTTTTCGAATATATAGCGGTCTTAACCCGCCGCAATCATCTGATCGTAAAGCTGCCAGGCGGTTTGTGCTTCTTGCGGTGTGATTTTTTGAATCGCGTAACCGACATGAACCACGACGAAGTCATCAACCTCCAGGTCTTCTTCCTGCATCATGAACAGGCTGACGTCGCGAAACACACCCTTGGCCTCGCAACTGGCAACAAACCCGTTTATTTCGCAAATTTGCATGGGGATACCAAGGCACATCGTTCTTTGTTCCAGTGACAGATAGATTAATTAAAGCATAAATGAAAGACCGCAACGAGCGGCGACCTGGATCAAGTGATTTGATCTTTCTACAAAAAATTTCATAAAAACTTATGCACCGGTCAATAAACCCTGGACAATGCCAAGCTCATATATCAATTTGCCGCCAAGCCCGATTGTCAGGAGTCCCACTGAAGCTTTCAAGCCATTGTGGGCCCATGTGAAGCCGCGGGCTGAATATCTCAAGGGTAGGCTGATGACGGCAGCCAGTAGAGCCATTCCGATAATGGAACCTGCGCCGAACAGGACAATGTACAGAACACCCTGGGTTATTGAGGAAGCACGGTTAAGTGCCAGGATAATCAGTGCCGCAGATCCTGCCATTCCGTGCATCATGCCAACCAGCATTGCCCGTATCGGGAAAGATTCGAGGTGCTCATGGTGATGAAGATCGTCTGCATGCGCTTGACTGCCAATGTGCGAATGGGCATGGAAGTGAACCGTTGCATCGTGCCGGTGTAGATGAAAATGAATGCGGTCCCTGACCAAACGGCGCAAGACATCGAAACCCAGTAATACCAGCATAAAACCAACCGCGAGTTCCAGTCCTTGCGCAAATCGTTCGGGAACCAGTGTATCCATCACCAGCACCAGGCCACCAAAGAAAACAAGGGTTAGTGCATGCCCCGCTCCCCAGGCTGCACCTTGCTTTGCTGTCGAGGCTAAAGATCGGCTGCGGGTGGCCAGAGATGCAACAGCCGCTACGTGGTCAGCCTCCATTGCGTGCTGCATTCCAATAAGAAACCCGAGAAAAATGACACTAAACACACACACCCCACGGCTTGGGTAAGACCATTCCAATTATCGATTAATGGGACCTATAAGCAAATTAACCTTATATTAGATTTATTTAACGTATATTGACCTGAGTCAATTGGTCACGTCTCACGCTGTCCTAATATATTAGTCATAACAAAGAGCGATCAGGTGTGAATCTTCCCAATACACTTATACTTGGTATCGGCAATACCCTTCTCAGCGATGAAGGCGCGGGTATTCACGCTCTGAATTTGCTTCAATCATACTACCCTGATTCGACAAACCTCACTTATATCGATGGTGGAACACTCAGTTTCACCCTCGCCGCCTACATAGAAGATTGTGACAACCTTATCGTGTTAGATGCGGCTGAATTAAAGGCGCCTGCCGGAACCGTAAGAACCATGTCGGGTGAGCGGATGGACGCGTTTCTGGGTGCAGCCAGACGCAGTCCGCATGAGGTCGGTTTGCTGGATCTGTTCGATATTGCACGTCTGACCGAATCCCTTCCGGATAACCGTGCACTGATCGGTATTCAACCGAAAAGTATTGAATGGGGTATGTCCCCAACCCCGCCGGTTGAGAAAGCGCTAGCCACTGCCGTTGAGCAGGCGCAGAGCCTGCTTAAGCAGTGGGAGATAGCCGGCGTCAAAGATTCAAATTGCAATCTGAAAACGGCAAAACAGCAGGTTCAGGGTTTGCCGTCGCGGGTGACTCCATGAGTGAAACAGAGACACCCCGGTTCAATATTCACACGGGTAACGAACTCACCTGGAATGTGAAGCCGATTTTGCACGAAATACGTCATGCATTGCTTGATTTATTGGAAAGTGGCAATACCAGCATCATTGACCTGCGCAGCATTCCGCTGGCGCCCGGTGAAGAAGAAACCATCATCAATGCACTGGGACAGGGTGAAGTTCACGCCCGTCTGGATGCACTTGGCCGTAGTGATATTTACGAGACGGTGTATTCAGGAGTCTGGCTGGTTACCCATTACAACGAAAATGAAACGGTCGTCGGTCGCTTTATCGAAATTACAGAATTACCCGACATCCTCAAGTCGCAGCGAGAGGATATGTCCGATGCATTGAAAGAGCTTACACAAGAGTTGGAAACAAAAGACACGTAAATACTTGCGGAGACGGAAACATGAAGAAGGACTTATCCCTGAATGATGGCACCCCGATTGAAGGGACCGCGGGATCTGGGACCCTGGGCGAGACCTTACGTAGCCAGGGGGTATCCCGTCGCAGTTTTATGAAGTTTTGCGCAACGACGGCATCAATGATGGCCCTGCCGCCATCGATGATACCAATGATTGCCAATGCGCTTGAGCACGCCAGGAGACCTTCGGTTATCTGGTTGTCGTTCCAGGAGTGCACGGGTTGCACGGAATCGCTGACCCGTGCTCATTCACCGACGGTCGAGAGTCTGATTTTTGAGTCAATCTCACTGGACTACCATCACACTTTGCAAGCAGCTTCCGGTGAAGCTGCCGAAGCAGCGCGCGAGGCTGCGATGGAAGAAAACTTCGGAAATTACCTGTTGGTGGTAGACGGTTCCATTCCACTGGATAACCCGGGTTACTCAACCATCGCGGGTATCAGCAATCTTGACATGCTGATAGAGAGCGCCAAGGGTGCTGCTGCAATCATTGCGGTTGGAACCTGTGCAACCTACGGCGGTATCCCACATGCCAACCCGAATCCGACCGGCGCAGCGTCCGTTAAAGATATTATCAAGGACAAACCGATCATCAATGTACCGGGTTGTCCACCGATCCCTGTCGTTATCACAGGTGTGCTGGCGCATTACCTTACTTTTGGTGCAATACCGGAGCTGGATCATATCGGCCGGCCCAAGGTATTTTATGGCCAGAGTATCCATGATCGTTGCTACCGTCGGCCGTTTTACGACAAGGGGCAATTCGCCGAGACCTTCGATGACGAAGGTGCGAAAAAAGGCTGGTGCCTGTTCAAGCTCGGCTGCAGAGGTCCAACAACTTACAACGCCTGCGCCACAACCAAGTGGAACAACGGCACCAGCTTCCCGATTGAGTCCGGGCATCCGTGCCTCGGTTGTTCCGAGCCTGATTTCTGGGATGGCGGCGGCTTCTATAAAGCTTTATCAATGCCGACCGAGGATATTTCAAAGACCGCCGTCTATACGGTAGCGGGGGCCGCCGCCGCAGGTGCTGTCATTGGTGCTCTAAATCGCAGCAAGAAAAATAACAGCGACAAAATTCATATCAAGACCACGATTGACGACCTGAGAAAGTAGGAGTTGGTAGTGATGTTTTGTAAGACAGGAAAAATGAGGAAGAGACTATGACCGAAATCGAGCTTCTGAGTTGGGCACGTGGTCCGGGCTTGCAGATTGCAACCGTTATATTTGTTGCCGGTGTCGTGATCCGAATCTTCGAGATATTTATGCTGGGCAGAAAAGCAAACCTGGCTGAAGCCAAGGGCAGCGAGATGTCCAGTGGCCTGAAAACGATGATCACAAGAACGATTCCTGACCGGACGACTTTCAAGCGCTCCAGTGTCACGATTGTGTCCGGATATATATTTCACATTAGCTTATTCATCGTCTGTTTTCTGTCCGCACCGCATATCCTGTTTCTGAAAGACGTTATCGGATTTGGCTGGCCGTCGTTGCCGACAGCGATGATTGATGCGTTCGCTGTGGTCACAATCATTGCCTTATTGGCCACGCTGGTAAACAGGCTGACCAACAAGGTGATGCGCTACCTGACCAACTTCGAAGATTTACTGACCTGGTTTATCACCTTTTTGCCGGTAGTTACCGGTTACATAGCCTTCCATCGCATAGGAATGACTGCACCGACACTGCTGGCAGTGCACATATTGAGCGTCGAGTTACTGCTGGTCATATTTCCTTTCACCAAGTTGATGCATGCATTCACACTTTTCATTGCGCGTTGGTATAACGGCGCGATTTCCGGTTACAGGGGGGTTGCATCATGAGTGCTACCTTAGAAAAAGGTATTAATGCCCTCAAACGGCAGATCGATTCATCCGTTGCAGCCTTCTTCAGTAGCTGCGTCCATTGCGGCCTATGCGCTGAAGCCTGTCTTTTCTACACGGAAACGGGTGACCCAAAACGTACACCGATCAATAAAACCGAGCCGTTGCGGCGTATTTGGAAGTCTGAATACACACTGTTTGGGCGGGTCGGCAAAATGCTGGGTTTGACCAAAAAGGTCGATGACAAGTTTCTGGAAGAATGGCAGGAACTGGTTTATGACAGTTGTACGCTGTGCGGCCGTTGTTCGATGGTCTGCCCGGTGGGTAACGACATTGCATTGATGATCCGTAAAACACGCGAGGGGATGGCTGCAGCCGGTCAGGCTCCCGAAGGCCTGATCGGTGCAACCAACCGTTCTGTCACCATCGGCAGCCCGATGGGTGTGAAATGGCAGGCGTTACGTGCGCAGATAGGGCATGTGGAAGAAGATTCCGGTCTCAAGATTCCGGTTGATGTCGAAGATGTGGAGTACATGTTGCTGTTGTCATCGATGGAAATCATGAATTTCCCCGAGTTCATCGAAGCTGTAGCAAAAATATTCGACAAGGCCGGGGTTACCTGGACCATCTCATCCGAAGCATTTGAGGCAACCAACAGCGGCATACAGATCGGTGTTTCCGATATTGCGGCCGAGTTGGTACAGCGCATTGTTGATGTTGCTGACAAGCTCAGGGTTAAGACGGTCATCAGTCCGGAGTGCGGCCACGCCTACATGGCGATACGTTGGGATGGCCCTAACCTGGTCGGAAAACCATTTAACTTCAAGGTCCGGCATATCCTCGAGGTAATGGACGATCTGCGTCAGCAGGGCCGCCTGAAGACAGCCACCAAGGAGTCGCAGAAGCTCACCTATCACGATCCCTGCCAGATCTCCCGTCGCGGTGGAGTTATCGATGAACCACGCAGGCTGATCGATATGATCTCGGATGATTTTGTCGAGATGCCCGACGGTGGAAAGATGAACTGGTGTTGTGGTGCCGGTGGTGGTGTGAGTGCAAATGAGCGTGCAGATGAAATCCGCCTCAAGGTATTCGAACGGAAAAAGGCCCAGCTTGAAGAGGTTAAGCCGGATGCCATTATCAGTGCGTGCTCAAATTGCCGGATTCACCTGGAAGACGGGCTTGAGGAGCACAACATGGATATTCCCCTGTTGAGTCTCACAGAAAGCATAGCAGAACACCTGGCCGAAGATTGATTGTGCAGGAGCAAGAAATAATGACTGACATAAACAACGAAGCGCATTTCAAACGGGAACTTGAGTCTCTGGATGACTTGCAACAAAGACGGGTCGCAGCTTTATTCGTTAACCATGTTCTTTCCCTGGGTGGGGATAAGCGTCTTGAGCGAGTGGTTAAAACAGCATCGGATGAAGACGCCACCTCAGAAGAACTCGCAGCCGCATTGAAATTGGCCCATGCGGTAACGTTTGACAGTCATGCTCGTTGTGGCGCAGAAGGGCACTGGGACGATCAGGCGGGCTACTTTGTTGCCCGCGCAGCCGTAGCCGCAGTCACGTCACCGGGCCACTCCAGGGCCGGCGGGTCGGCATGGCAGGCGGCCATGAGCGCCAGGATGGCGTATACCAGTATGTTAATTGATGATGATACGGACCAGCACTCGGCACATACAGAATGCGAATGGCAGTATCAGTGTTTGTCAGACTATCTAAACGCATAAGCAGAGAGAAAAAACATGAGCGAGCGAATCGTAGTTGATCCGATTACCCGAATTGAAGGCCATTTGCGTGTTGAAGCACAAATGGAAGGCAATCGAATCGTCAGCGCATACTCATCCGGTACCATGGTTCGTGGCATCGAAGTCATCCTCAAAGATCGTGATCCCCGTGACGCCTGGGCATTTGCACAACGGATCTGCGGTGTGTGCACACTGGTCCATGGGCTTGCTTCGATTCGCTCGGTGGAAAACGCACTCAGTTACCCGGTGCCAAAGAACGCAGACTTGATTCGCAACCTGATGGCAGGTGCCCAATATATACACGATCATGTGATGCATTTTTATCACTTGCATGCGCTGGACTGGGTTGACGTGGTTTCGGCCTTGAGTGCGGATCCGAAAGCGACATCAGAGCTGGCACAGTCACTGAGCAGTTACCCTAAATCATCGCCCGGCTATTTCTCTGATATGCAGAAAAAACTGAAAGGCTTTGTCGAGGCGGGCCAGTTGGGGATTTTTGCAAAAGCCTATTGGGGGCATCCTGCCTATAAGCTGCCGCCGGAAGCTAACCTGATGGCTGTTTCACATTATCTGGAAGCACTGTCATGGCAACGCGATGTTGCGCGCCTGCATACTATTTTCGGCGGTAAGAACCCGCATCCGAACTTTGTCGTGGGAGGCGTACCCTGCGCGATAGACCTGAATTCCGATTCAGCGATCAATGCGAAAAAACTCTCCCAGGTACAGGACATTATCAACCAGATGAAAGTCTTTGTTGAGCAGGTCTATGTGCCTGACACGCTTGCTATCGCAAGTTTTTACAAAGACTGGGGCAGCCGGGGCGAGGGTCTGGGCAACTTCCTGACTTATGGTGACTTCCCGTCCAATGGTATGGATGACCCTTCAGGTTTCATGATACCTGCGGGTGCCATTTTAAACCGTGATCTAAGCACCATACACGATGTTGATATGAATGCCGCGGATGAAATTCAGGAGTACATTTCACATTCATGGTATGACTATAAGGACGGAAAAGATGCCGGTTTGCACCCCTACGATGGTGAAACCGATTTGAATTACACCGGTCCAAAACCACCTTACGATCATCTGGATGTTGAACAGTCGTACTCCTGGATGAAATCACCACGCTGGAAGGGTCATGCGATGGAAGTGGGTCCCCTGGCGCGCGTGCTCATGCTTTATGCGAGCGGGCATGAACAGACCAAAGAACTGGTAAATATGACTCTCAATACACTGGATATCCCCGTCGAGGCACTGTTCTCAACACTGGGCCGGACGGCAGCGCGTACGCTGGAGACCAAGATATTTGCTGACGCCATGCAGGGCTGGTTCGATGACCTGATTGTCAACGTAAAGGCGGGGGATACCAGAACTTTCAATGAAGTGTTGTGGGAGCCATCGAGTTGGCCTAAGAAAGCCCAGGGTGTTGGTTTCATGGAAGCACCCCGTGGCGGTCTTGCCCATTGGATTGTGATTGAAAACGAAACCATCAAGAATTACCAGGCAGTGGTACCCAGTACCTGGAATGCCGGTCCACGCGATTCCAATGGTCAGCCGGGTGCCTACGAGGCTGCCCTTGAAGATAATCATGAATTACACGATGTGAATCAACCCATAGAGATCTTGCGCACCATCCATAGTTTTGACCCCTGTATCGCCTGCGCGGTCCACTTGAGTGATGAGGATGGGGAGGAAATTATCAAGGTTAAAGTGCGCTAGCCGGAAAGAATTCACGAAGCAGGAAAAGAAACAGGCAACTGCATTTCCACGATTGTGGTCGTGCTGTCACTCCTGTTTTTATTGATTTGTGATAATTACAACCTTGTTACCGTCAAATTTGTGACTCAACCGGTTCACGGAACCGGGTCATGCCCGCCTTCACAAAACGGCTGACAGCGAACAATTCTCTTTATGCCCAGCCAGCTACCACGGGCTGCGCCGTACTTTCGGATGGCCTCCTGCGTATACTGGGAACAGCTTGGTGTGAAGCGGCAATGTTGGCCTAAAAACGGGCTTAATACCAGTTGGTATACGCGGATGAACGCGAGAAGGATCTTTTGCATTATTAGTAAATTCCGGTCAAATTCCGCTTGTGGATAAAAAACACTTGCTGTCTCGTTCCAGTTGGGATATAACACTGCACCTTGATTGAGTCCAATTGTGGCTTGATTATGATAAATTATATAATAATCAGTAGATTACAGTATATATGCTCAGATTTTCAAGGAGTTATTAGATCCATATGACTGCTAAAACAGTAAAATTACCCAAAGGGTACAAGCCTTCTCCAGATGAAGAGTACATGAATCCCGAACAGATTGAGTACTTCAGGCAGAAATTGACCCACTGGAGAGACGAGTTGGTAGAAGAGTCCCGCGAAACCATCAGTAACCTGCAGTCGGAAGTCAGGGATGTGGGGGACGAGGCCGAGCGAGCTACCCGGGAAACCGAAAATAGTCTTGAGTTACGCACCCGTGACCGGTATCGCAAGTTGATCAACAAGATTAACAAGACCCTGGCTCGTGTCGACGATGGTGAATATGGTTATTGTGAGGAAACTGGTGAAGAGATTGGTTTGAACCGCCTTGAAGCACGTCCGATTGCGACCTTGTGCCTGGATGCCCAGGAGCGTTGGGAAATGCGTCAGAAACAACTGGGCGACGCCAACTAGGTAGAAGCCGTATATTGCACCAGTTTCCTGACCCTGGCTTGTCCAGATACGACCGAACTTGAACTTCCTTC
>Ga0055584_100007844_pt1 | contig 10460 bp, 11 predicted proteins | sample OSDHelmetaG_FD_58716 | JGI IMG/M metagenome (GOLD analysis project Ga0055584, IMG submission 58716) | Pelagic marine sediment microbial communities from the LTER site Helgoland, North Sea, for post-phytoplankton bloom and carbon turnover... | ecosystem: Environmental > Aquatic > Marine >...
TGCTTGTGCTTGTGCTGGTGCGCTTCGAAAAAAGCGCCGGGCCGATGCGGTCAATCCGAATCAAACGCCAAGTCAAGTACATTGCCTCGCATCCGAACGCTAGCGTCAGGCACAACATGCCGACCATCGCGCCATTGTCCGCACCAAGCGCCGCCGCGCTCGCGCCTACAACAAGCACCGCCAGGATGCGCAGCAACGATGACACCGCAATCGCGCCGGTGTTTTTGCTCGCGATTAACATGCCACGCAATAAGCCCGCCGCAGTCATGCACAGAGCCAGAACAAAACAGATTTGTAAGGCTGGCGAGATGTACTCAGCCATGTGTGGCGGTAAGCCCATTACGTCTTGCAGTATCAGCGCGCGCACGCTCGGGATGTAAAATAGCGCGATCGTGAAGGTCGCAAAGATGATGCCTATTTGTGCTGCAAAAATCATTACGACGCGTGCGTCTGCTCTGCTTTTGACCAAGGTCTGGGTAGTGTGGATGAGATTGCGTAGTGGGCTCAGCAGTACCCGCACGATACTGTCCATCACGCCGAATGCCGCGAGTGCCAGTTCTGGCCGTAGCAGTCGGCCAAGGAAGAAACTCGCAGTTAGCGCTACACCACTTTCTGCTGTTTGCATCATCATGATGGGCCATGAGAAACGCCATAATTCGCGATAGCTTGGCACTGGGCTGGAGCTCTTCGGCAAACGTTTGTAAGCAGGATAGGCAATCGCTACCGCGACTACGGTTTCTATCGTGATGCAACCTGCCAATGCAAACACACCAACAACTGCGCCTTCAAACCAATTGCTCAAGACCGCGAGTAAGCCGGCTAATCCTACTAGGCGAATGACCGTGCCCAATGTCACCCAAATGGTACGGCGCTCGGTCATCAACATCGCGTAGGCGATTGACCGCAACACCGACGTTGGCGGGATCAATAGTCCGATGAGTAAGCAAATCTTCGCCTCAGTAGCAACGCTTTGGCTCACGCCGAACAGGTCCATGAAAAAGACGTCGCCAAAAGGCGTTAATGACAACAGCAGCCATAGCCAGGCAATGCTGGCGACAGTCTGGAAACCGAACACGGCTAGACGCCGCACTGCAGCCTGGTCACGGATGAAGGACAAGAACACAATTTGGCACGCCCACACCGGGCTGCCGAGGGTCGCATGCACTACGAACGAGATGCTGTAGGCCGCCAAGATCGGCTCCGGCGCACTCATGCGGGCCAAAAAGGCTGCAATGACTGCGTGCGAAATCATCATCAGCTCGGCCATCAGCATCAACGGAATAAAGAAGCGGTAAGCATCTTTGAGCGTGAGCGGAGCAGGTGAAGTTGTTGGTTTAGTCACGGTTGTTGTGAATATTTCAGTGAGGCGGCCGAGTAAACGCAGGTGCGCAAGGTATCGCTATCGTGATTAAGCAGCCGCGCTTTATGCTCGCGCATTATGGAGGATTATTTGTTTGCCTGTCGGTTACGTACTTGAGTACGCGGACTATGGCTCACTTACTACGCGCTAACCCTAGCAGTTGGTTTTGCGCGATGTCCTTGGACACTTGTCGGTAAGCTTACGGGAGTTACATATTTGACAGCGGCGGCAATTCACTTACTGGCAGTAACGTGAATTGGGCAGCGTGAGGGGGAGCGCTTGAAAGCGGGGAATCAAACCGTGGGTGTGCGATTGCGGCTTGTGCTGGGGCCCGACGTTGCGATTGGACCTGGCAAGGCCGCGCTATTGGCTGCAATCCGCGACGCTGGTTCGATCAGTGGCGGAGGGCGGGCTCTCGCAATGAGCTACAAGCGCGCTTGGCTGTTGGTCGATAGCATGAATCGCTGTTTCAAAGAGCCGCTGGTGGTGTCCAGTCGTGGTGGCAGCGTTCGCGGCGGCGCCCAGTTGACTGGCATGGGTGAGCGGGTGCTCGCGAGTTTTACGCGCGCCCAAGCCTTGGCGGAGGAGGCGCTGGCCGCTGAGGTTGCGGCGCTGCGCGATATGGCTCTGCCAGCCGTTGCGGGCGATTCGCGCCCGCTCCCAGCGCCCCCAGCTCTCGATGAGCCCCCTGCGTCCGATGCGCCCGACCAGCCCGACTAACCCGATTCTATTTAGGCGTTAAAGTCTCGGCTACCGTCACAATCTTAGCCGCGAGCGACCGCTCAGTTGCTGTTGACATTGCGCGCTGGTGCAAAGCAGTAAGCGCTGCGCGTGCATCACCGGCTTTATGTCGCTTGACATCGTCAGCTTCGGCGGCAACATGTCCCGATATGACAACTCATACATATCGGTACTTCCGAGCGCTCTCATTTGGCCTTTGCTTGCTGTACGCAGGCCTTGGATCAATGTACGCACATGCGGGCAGTGCGTTGGTAGCGGTCGCCGCTAATTTCGCAGCACCAGCAAAGAGCCTAGTCACCCAGTTTAGCGCAAGCAGCGGTCATCAACTGCGCTTGAGTATTGGCTCGACCGGTAGCCTCTATACGCAAATTATGCACGGGGCACCTTACGATGTGTTCATGTCGGCAGATGACATTCGACCGCGTAAACTCGTGGTCGCAGGCGTCGGCATCGCGGAGCAACGCTTTACTTACGCTGTTGGCCGTTTGGCACTGGTTGCTACGCTTACTGCGCCGAGCGCCAGGCTGCCAGCCGCATCCACGCGTATTGCGGCCAGCAACGATGCCTTGGCTTTGGCCTTGCGTGGTGAGGTAGCGGGGCGTTCACGTCGGCGTATCGCGACTGCCAATCCGCAGCTGGCGCCTTATGGGCGTGCAGCTGAACAAACGTTACAGGCGCTGGGATTAGCGAGCGAACTCAAATCGCGCTTAGTCCGCGGCGAAAATGTTGGTCAGGCGCTGGCCTTAGTTGCCACAGGCAACGCAGCTCTTGGCTTCATTGCGCATAGCCAAGTACTTGCAGACGAGCGCGCTGGTGCGCCGAAATTACACGCGCCTTACCTGTTGGTACCGATGCACTTGCACGCCCCCATTCGCCAAGATGTTGTGCTGCTGCGTAGAAGTGCGAACAATCAGGCGGCGCTCGAATTTATGGTTTTCTTGCGTTCTGCCGCTGCACGCGCGCTGATGGCAAGCTTCGGTTATGAGCGAGCATCTTGAGTGCGTGCGTGTTCGCCGCGGCTGCGTCGGTGCTGGGTGCGCTTGGTGTTGCCCAGGACGATGCTATGTCAGGAATGGGCTATGCCAGTATCCAGCAATGCCAGTAGTTGACCATGATTGAATTCGAGCCGCTGTGGTTGACTTTCAAATTGGCTGGCGTGACCACGCTAGCGTTATTGTGCGTCGGCACGCCGATAGCGTGGTGGTTGGCGCACAGCCACAGCCGAGCTAAACCGATAATTGAAGCAATCACCGCGCTGCCGCTAGTACTACCGCCAACGGTCATGGGCTTCTATTTTCTGATTTTGTTCTCGCCCAATTCCACCATTGGTGGTTGGTGGGTGGAAATCACCGATACTACATTGACGTTTTCTTTTATCGGCTTGGTGTTTGCCAGTATCGTTTATTCACTGCCGTTCATGGTGCAACCACTGCAAGCGGCGTTTGAGCTGGTCGGGCGCGCGCCCTTGGAAGTGGCAGCGACACTGCGTGCTCGTCCCTTAGACCGCTTTTTCACGGTCGCCGCACCGCTTGCATCGCGTGGTTTTGTGACCGCTTCGATGTTGACCTTTGCGCATACGGTAGGCGAGTTCGGTGTGGTGTTGATGGTGGGTGGCAATTTACCCGGCGAAACTCGTGTTGTGTCGATCGCTATATACGAGCATGTCGAAACGCTTAACTACACCGCCGCGCACACGCTTTCTGCAATCCTGGTTGGATTTGCGTTTGTGGTGTTATTTGCGGTCTATAGCGTGAACCGACGTTTGCCGTTCTTTGCGCAGCTGAAATAGAGACCTATTGCGCAGATGCCTACACCGAACACCGAAGTTTGTAGTGCCGAAGCGGCCGGGCTCGCGGTCAATCTGCGCGTTGTCTATGGCAGTTTCGAACTCGCAGTCGAGCATACCTTTGCGAGCCAGGGGATCACCGGTCTGTTTGGCCAAAGTGGCTCCGGCAAGACTACCTTGCTGCGCGTAATTGCGGGTTTAGAAAACGTTGCCGAAGGCCATATTCAGTTCGGCGCCGAGCGTTGGTTAGACCAGGCCACGGCGTGCAACGTGCCTGCGCATGCGCGCGGGGTAGGGCTTGTGTTTCAGGATGCGCGGCTGTTCCAGCATCTCAGTGTGCGCGGAAATTTGCGCTATGCGCACCGCCGTTCGCGCCACTTGGGTGGAACCTTACAGTGGGATGAAGTAATTGATGCATTGGATCTTGCGCCACTGCTCGAGCGTGCCGTAACGCTGCTGTCCGGTGGCGAGCGCCAGCGCGTTGCAATCGGGCGCGCACTATTATCACGCCCACGCCTGCTGTTGTTTGATGAACCGCTCGCCGCATTAGATATGCGTCGCAAGAGTGAAATTTTGCCTTATTTGCGCGCTATTCCGGCGCGGTTTACGATCCCGACTATTTATGTCAGCCATGCGATGGATGAAATGGCCCAAGTCGCTGACCATCTAGTGGTGTTGTCGGCTGGGAAAATTGTTGCATCTGGGCCGGTAACAAGTGTTTTACAGCGCATGGATCTTGGCCCGCTGCTGGGACGGTTCGAGGCCGGTGTTGTACTCAATGCCACGGTGCAAGCACACGATGAACCTTATGCGCTGACAACCGTTGCGATCGCCAATCAAGCGATCGTGGTGCCTGGGTTTAGCGCCGCGATCGGCACAACTGTGCGCTTGCGCATTCGCGCGCGCGACGTTGCTTTGGCGCTAGAGCGCCCACATGGACTGAGCATTCGTAACATGCTAGATGGTGTGATCACCGAGCTAGCGCCGGAACCCACTACCGCGTACGCCGAGGTGCTGGTGGCAGTTGGACACGCCCATTTGCGTGCGCGCGTTACTCGCCAGGCAGCCGATCAGTTGGGCTTGTGCGAAGGCATGCCAATTGTCGCGCTGGTTAAGTCGGTGGCCTTGGACCGACCTGCCGCAACTTGATAGGCCACCCGGGCGCGTTGGTGCCGTTGACCGGCAACGACACACGCCTAAGCCGTTAATCTCAATAGCCATTGCAGGCTACAATTGACGGCCCAACACCATAGCTGCAGGTTAAGCGTAGTGAACAATAGTACCCAAGTCGCGGTTATCCGCGGAGACGGCATTGGCGTGGATGTCACCGACGCAACGCTGGCAGTACTTGCCGCGGCGTGTAAGCGTGTTGGTGCGACCGAACCCGTCTACGATGATGTGAACGCAATTGTCTGATCTTGCGGGTGGTCTGGTTGGCGGTATGGGTATGGCGGCGTGCGCCGAAGTAGGCGACAGTCATGGCTTATTCCAGCCCGCACACGGCAGCGCGCCAGATATCATGGGGCAAGATAAGGCCAACCCGCTGGTGGCGATTCTTAGCGGCGGCTTGATGTTGGATTATCTAGATGAGCGCTACGCACAGGCTGGCGAGTGTATTGCAGCGGCGGTAGATGCAGGATTTGTCGCAAATACCATCCGCCCAATGGAGTTTGGTGGCGATATGGGCACCCGCGTAGTCACGCAAGAAGTTAGTGCGCAGGTTGATTTGGCGCCACATAATTGAGATTACCTAGTTGAATGGATACCTGAAATGAGCTTGCTTCTTGGCGCTATTGCTGATGATTCTACCGGTGCTAGTGATCTCGCCAACACCTTGGTGAAGCAAGGCATGCGCACGGTGCAGTCGATTGGTATTCCATCGGCGGATTTCGATTTAGGCGACGCAGATGCAATTGTTGTTGCACTCAAATCCAGAACCGCGCCCGCCGCGCAGGCCGTGGCCGAATCGCTAGCTGCACTTGCATGGCTGCGCGAAAGCGGCGTTAAACAGGTGTTTTTTAAGTATTGCTCGACCTTCGACTCTACCGATGCGGGCAATATTGGTCCGGTCGCGGATGCGCTGCTTGAAGCCTTAGGCGCTGAACTCACCATCGCCTGTCCGGCCTTTCCTACTACCGGGCGCACAATTTTCAAGGGGCATTTGTTTGTCGGCAACCAGTTACTGTCCGACAGTTCCATGAAAGACCATCCCTTGACGCCCATGCGTGATGCCAACCTGGTTACGGTGCTTGCCCGTCAGACGCCAAGTAAAGTCGGGCTGGTTGAGCACGCAACAGTCGCCGCCGGCGCACAGGCGGTGCGCGATGCATACGCGCAACTCGTCGCTAGCGGTTATCGTCACGCTGTTGTGGATGCGGTTGACGACAATGATCTGATGATTATCGGTGCCGCGTCAGCAGAGCTTGCATTGATTACCGGTGGCTCGGGTGTCGCACTTGGTTTGCCAGAGAATTTTCGGCGCGCAGGTTTGTTGGGCCCCGCCGCTCGTGCTTCGTTGCCAGCTGGCGGTGGCCGCCCGTGTGTGTTGGCTGGCAGTTGTTCAGCGGCAACCCGAGCCCAACTTGAACACGTTTGCGACAAGTGGCCAATGTTCAGAATTGATCCTCTGCAACTGGCTGCAGGCGAAGATGTGGCCAGCGCTGCACTGCAGTGGGCTGCAGAGCAAGACGCGCACACCCCAATCGTGATTTATTCTTCTGCCACGCCTGAGGTGATCGCGACAATTCAACAGCAACTCGGACGCGAAGCGGCAGGAGCTATGGTTGAGCAGGCGCTGGCGAAAATTGCAGGCGGCTTGGTGTCTAGTGGCTGCGCGAGCATGATTGTTGCTGGTGGAGAAACCGCTGGTGCGGTGGTGTCAGCATTGCAAGTCACGGGTCTGCGCATTGGGCCCGAGATTGATCCGGGTGTACCCTGGTGTCAGGCCATGACGTGCCGAGAAAGCGCCTCGAAACCTTTAGCGCTGGCGCTGAAGTCGGGGAATTTTGGTGGCGAAGATTTTTTCGTAAAGGCGCTGCGTATGCTCGACACGAATGACAACAAATGATGTTGCACGATTTGGCTACAATAATTGTCGCTAAGCTAATGTTATCGATGCGTCTTTGCCGACGCCAATAGCGGTAGATTTCGAAGCATGGATCGAGAATATCGGACTCCTGAATCAGCCGCGCGAGCAGGTTCCGAGCGTGTGCACCAAACGCTATCGACGATACTGCGACGCGGTTTCGATGACCGCCCGTTTCTGCTGCGTTTGCAATTCGATTTTGCCGGTCGCGCGGCGCCGGTGCTGTTCATTGGAACTATCAATCGCGCATGGCGTGATTACATCAACAGTAACGCGCGCGCGAACGATTTGGTCGCTGGTAACTGCTCCACTGGTCGAGGTGATACCGGTCGCATCCTAATAAAGCTCAGACCGGAGCGCGGTCGTGGTGTGTCTGCGAGCAATTTGCTGAATCTCAATCGCGTGTTGCGCAGCTTGAACGCGGAGGCAGTGTTTGAAGCAGATGCCAATGATGTCACTGCGGGCGCTGGCATTGTTGTGCCCAACCCTCGCCAGATGCCGTCGGCACCAGCGCCAGCGTCCACAGTTGTGGACATTGCCGAGCCGCAAGCCACTGCACGTGCCGACGATATTGACGCCACGGCAGTAGCTGAGGTTATAAGTGGCGACGGCCGTGATGAGAAAATCGTCGATGCTGCTGTGGATGTCGCCAATGTGCCTGCACCTCAGCCAAGCGGCGCTGAACTAATGGAGAGCGCGCGCGCATTGCGCGAACTGTTTGCGGCATTCAAAGCTCAGCCGAGCGCGGCAGGTCTTGAGGCGATGAATAACTCAATTGCACAATTTAGGCTCGCAATTGCGTCTGGCGTGCCGGATGACGGCGCAAAAGCCGTCGACTTTGTCGACAAGCTCGCGACGGTATTGGCCGCCAAGGGCTCGGCCTTTGTGGCTCAGAAAAGCGATTAGTCCCAGGTTAACTTGCTTAAGTTAAATATGACACTTCTTACGGGCAAGACAATTCTAGTCACCGGCGGTGCCAGTGGCATCGGCAGAGCCACGGCGCAACAGCTAAGCGTGGATGGCGCACATGTCGCTATCGCGGACATCCACGAGCGTGCTGCACAAGAAGTCGCTAATACCATTGTCGCCGCTGGCGGTTCGGCTGATGCATTTGCGGTCGACATCGCTGACGAAGACGCAGTTCGAGCGACGATCAAAGAGATTGTGAGTCGTCATGGCAGCCTTGACGGTGCATTTAATAATGCCGGAATTGAAGGGCCAACCGCCAAGATAGTAGACGTGTCGATGGCTGACTGGGAGCGTGTGCTGCGGGTCAATCTGACTGGCGTGTTTGTGTGTTTGAAATGCGAAATCGAACAGATGCTGCTGCAAAGCGAGGGCGGGTGCATTGTTAGCACCGCGTCGGTAGCTGGCCTCGTCGGCCTTGCAGGAGCTGCGAGTTATAACGCCGCCAAGCACGGCGTAGTAGGTTTGACCAAGACCGTGGCGCTCGAATATGCGAGCCGCAACATCCGTGTTAACGCGGTTTGTCCGGGTTTTATCGACACACCGATGTTGGACCGCGTGACCGATGCGAGCGTCAAGATTCGAGACCAACTCATAGCTGCTGTGCCGATGCGAAGGGTTGCGCAAGCAGGCGAAATTGCAGATGTAGTGGCTTGGCTTCTGTCTGAGCGCTCGAGCTACATGAACGGTGTCGCAGTGCCGGTAGATGGCGGCTGGGTTGCGCAATAGCCGCCCGCCTGGTGCGCACGCGTGGTCTGCGTTACGCCGATGGCAACAATGAGAAAATGGTCGTTTCGTTCAGATCTTCGCCGTACCAGGCTTTTATTGCTGCCTCTCTGACGCCAAGATAACGCGGCTCGCCGTCCTCCAGTACCATCGGTAAATCGTGACCCGGAACCAGAATGTTGCTTGGATTGCGCTCCCACAGGGCGCGAATGGAAGCGATGGATGCGCGGCTTACATCCGCGTCGAATGTCATGTCAGTGCCACCGGAGAGCAACTCCGCCCGATTCTTGCACGCGTCACCGGTAAATATCATCTCGCAGGAGCCGGTGTCTAAGGCATACACGAGGCTTCCAGGTGTGTGCCCGGGCGCAGGATGTGCGGACATGCCTGGAAACACCTCATCGCCAGGTGCAATCGCGTTTAGGCTTGGCCACTGATTAAGTTCACGCACGTACAGTTCAGGTACCGGCGTCTCTCCCCACGGCACTTCTAAAGACCAATCGAGTTCCGTTCGTCCGATGGTTATGTTGGCCTTGGGAAACAGCACCCAATTGAGTGCATGGTCGTAGTGTGAATGCGAGAGCAGTACGTCGGTTACATCCGCCGGTTTCAAGCCGCGTTGTGCTAGTTGTTCGATTAGCAAATTGCGTTGCCCGAAAGACCCGACGTCAACCAGTGCGACGCGGTCGCGATATTGAATTAGCACAATTGTGCTAAAGCCGAGCGAGCCGTGACACACGGACTTGCCGGGGAAACCGTGCACGATTATGTCGATCTTGAACTCGCCAAGCTGGAAGTGTTTGCCGTCGTGGTCGTGGTGATCTTGCATGGTTCTAATAGGTCTCTTGTTGAGCGCGCGTTGCCTTAGCCTGGCGCCAAAGTGGCGTTGCCAAGATAGTGTTCCCTTACATCAGTCGAGCTTGGCCAAGTAAGTTGTTGTGGGTGTGGCGCAAGCGCTCATTCGACTAACTCAAATTGACGCTTGGCTAACACTTTCCGGTTTACAAGCAATTCGGCACGGTGAGTGCCAGGATAGAGCACGCGGGTCGTCATCGGTCGAAATGTTTGACGCTTGCTCAGCTCCAGCACCTCACCAGACTCGAAGGTACCGTCTTTGATAGCAAATACCTTGGCTGATTGCGAGCCGTTTGCTTTGAGAAAAAACAATCTCAGTGTGAACGCGAGCTTCTGTTTCGCTTGCGTAGTTATGCGGCAACGCCATTCGAACGCGGAGCCGATCTGTACCTTTGAACTGGCGACGACCACATCAAGTGACACTTGCGGATTGTCGGTATAGCCCAGAAAATACATTACAGCGCTTTAGGCGCATAGATTTTGTTTAAGGTGCGCAGCGCGTGAGGTGTCATCCAATCAAGCTCGGCAGGCGTTTGGCTGCGCAGATCGTGCCGACGCTGCAAGCAGGCATAGACTAAATCGGACTCGAGCTTAGATATGTCGTTGAGGTTGTTTGCCACTGCGCGCGTAACGTAGCGGGTCGGGTCAGCGTGCAATAGGTCTAACACACTGATTATCTCCGGCAACGGTAGTTTCACGCGAACGCTGCAGGGCAACATTGGACGGATGCCTTCGGTCGCTAGCCGCCGCACATGATAGTTATTATCGAGCGCACACGCGCGCACAAACTACATGGTCTCGAGCGGAAACTGCTGGCGAAACGCACGTATCGGACTTGCACAGGAAAAGCGCTTGGTTGCTTCGCGCAGAAATTCTAACGGCGCGCGCAAATGTGCCTTTGTACAGCCATCACGAGCGATGATTTCCGCCGGCACCGTCCA
>Ga0055584_100007845_pt1 | contig 10459 bp, 7 predicted proteins | sample OSDHelmetaG_FD_58716 | JGI IMG/M metagenome (GOLD analysis project Ga0055584, IMG submission 58716) | Pelagic marine sediment microbial communities from the LTER site Helgoland, North Sea, for post-phytoplankton bloom and carbon turnover... | ecosystem: Environmental > Aquatic > Marine >...
TCCGATTGCGCGCGGGGCGGTTGCGGTCGGGCATTGGGCGATCGCGATCGGGGATCCGCCCGGGCCGGGTACCACGTTCTCGGCTGGGATGGTGTCGGCTCGGCCCGAGCGCGAGTGCTATCAGGAGGAGCGATCGGCCACGCTCATGCAGTCATCGGCGGCCGTACCGCCGGGGGGCTACGGTGGGCCTCTGCTGAACATCCGCGGCGAAGTGATCGGGATCAACCAGCCGCCTCCTCCGGGCGGTGAGCTGCGAGCGATCTTCGGGTCGAGTTCCAACTTCGCACTCCCGGTCGTGCTCGCGATGACGATCTACGAGCCGCTGCTGGCGCGCGAGAGCCGGACGTCGCCGTGGCTGGGAATCTCGGTCAACCGCGTGCGGATGTCGGAGCGCACGGCGGCGCTGATCCAGGTCGGCACCGGAATTTTGATCGATGACGTCTTCGACCCGAGCCCCGCATCGGCCGCCGGGATCGAGGTGGGCGACATCCTGCTCCGAATGAACCGCGAGAAGATGACGTCGGTCGCGCAGTTTCAGCGCTGGCTCTATCTGAACGGGATCGGCAAGCGGGTCCGTCTCCAGATCTGGCGGGACGGCAGCGTATTCTGGAAGGATGCGACGATCGAGGAGCGCCCCCCATCGGCCACCACTCGCTAGGCGTGGGGCCGCCGCTGCACCGGATGCGGCTCGTGTTCGCAGCGATCGCGGTCGCAGGCAGTCTGGCCTGCGATGCTCCGGTCGAAGCCCCGAGTCGGTCTCTGCTGGTGCTTTCGTCAGCACAGACCCGCCAGGTCATCGCGTATGGGATCGACCCGGAGAGCGGAGCCCCGATCCGCGAATCGGCGCTCCAGTTCGTGGAAACTCCTGGTGCCCTTGCAGCCACGGCCGACGGCTCGCGCGTGTATGTCGCTCTGTTGGGACTACCAAGCGATCGGGGCCGCGGGAGCGCCATCGCCACGCTCGGTCGGGATGAGACCGGCGCGCTGGTGGAGCTCGGCCGCTCGCCGCAACAGCATTCGGTTGGCTTCTTGCGGCTCGACCCTACGGAGCAGTTCCTGCTGGCCGTGCTGTACGACCCGGGCGAGGTCGCCGTGCATCGTCTGCTGGACGGCGTCTGTTGTGCGCCGGCCGGGGAGCCGCAGCGGACCGAGCCTACCGCTCACGCTGCGGAGTTCGATCGCTCGGGACGTTTCGTGTTCGTGCCGCACACGGAGACGAATCGGATCTTTCAGTTCGAGTTCGATCCCGAGACCGGAAGGCTCACGCCCAATGCACCTGCCGCGGTCGACGGCCCGGCCGGTGAGCAACGGAGTGGGACGCGCCACTACGCACAACATCCGGCGCTGGATGTCGGCTACTCCGCAAATGAAGCGGGGGGTGGCCTGACGCATTGGCAGCTCGAGCCAGACACAGGGCGCCTCTCTCGCGGCGAGACCCTTACGACCGTCCCACTTGATTTTCGCGGAGTCGGCGCGGCCGCCCAGGTGGCAGTTACTCCCGATGGTCGGTGGGCCTATGTCTCGAACCGGGATGTCACTCGGCGCGCCCGAGGTGAGCGCATGCGGGACTCGATTGCTGCCTTCGCCCTCGATGCCCGGAGTGGGGCTCCGAGTTCGCTTGGAACCGTGCCGACCGTTCGGTTCCCGCGCTCGATGTGCATCGGTGGGTCGGGCCGCTACCTGTTCGTTGCGGGACAGCACTCGGACCGTCTGATCGGCTACCGCATCCGGCCGGACGACGGTCTGCTGGTCCGAGGGCCGTTGATCGCGGTACCCGGCAGGCCCGTCGCACTGCTGTGCCTCGACGGAATCCGTACCGGCGCCGTCCGCCGCTCCGCGGCGGGTGGGTCGCGCAGTCCCTAGCTCGTCAGACCGGCAAGTACGCGAGGCGGTGAGAGCGGGAGCGTTCCGAACCGGACTCCGGTCGCGCTGCGCACTGCGTTCGCCACGGTTGCCAGCGGCGGCACGATCGGTGACTCGCCCACTCCGCGCACGCCGTAGGGATGCGTCGGGTTCGGCACTTCGATCATCACGGTGTCGATCATCGGCAGGTCCGACGCGACCGGCATTCGGTAGTCGAGGAAGCCCGGGTTCGAGACGACCCCTTCGTCGTCCCACAGGTATTCCTCGTTGAGCGCCCAGCCGATCCCTTGAACGGCACCGCCCTGCATCTGGCCTTCGACGTACGAGGGGTGAACGGCCTTGCCGGCGTCCTGGATCGTCGTGTAGCGCACGATGCGGCTGCAGCCGGTTTCCCGATCGACCTCGATATCGCACAAGTGGGTCACGAAGCCCGGCGCACCCGAGGGTAGGTTGACCGAGGCGCTCTCGACGATCGGCCCGCCGGTCGTGATGAACTGGGGTGCGAGCTCGTCGAGCGGCATCGGTGCCAGGTCGGACGAGCCGTTCAGGGCGATCGCCGCGCCATCCTCCCACTTCACATCATCGATCGGAATGTTCCAGATCATCGCCGCACGCGCGCGCAACTGGGCGACGGCCTTCCGCGCTGCCTCGATGACGGCCGTTCCGGTAGCGAAGGTGACGCGACTCCCGCCGGTCCCGTCGGTGTAGCCGACGCTGTCGGTGTCGCCGACCAGCGGGCGCACCCGTTCGACGGGGATACCGATCTCCTCAGCGCACATCATGGCGAGTGAGGCGCGGCTTCCGCCGATGTCCGGGTTTCCGGTGCGGACGACGGCCGAGCCGTCCTGCAGCACGTTCACGCTTGCGCTGGACTGCATTCCGGCGTTGAACCAGAAGCCACAAGCCACGCCGCGGCCTTGTCCCTCTCCGAGGGGCGCGCGGTAGTGCGGGTGATCGCGCGCGGCCTCGAGCGTCTCCTTGAGTCCGATCGCCTTGAAGCGCGGCCCGTACGGGGCGACATCTCCCTCCTCGACGGCGTTGTGGAGCCGGAGGTCGATCGGATCGATCGAGAGCTCCCGTGCGATCTCGTCGACGAGTGACTCCACCGCGAAGGCGCCCATCGGTGCGCCCGGTGCACGGTAGGCGGCGACCTTGGGCTTGTTCACGACGACGTCGAAGCCCTCGATCGCGAAGTTCTCGATCTTGTACGGCGTGAGTGCGCACATGCAGGCCGCGGCGACCGGCGACCCGCGGAATGCGCCGGCCTCCATCCACATGTGGACGTCCGCGGCGATCAGCGTGCCGTCTCGCTTGGCACCCAGCTTGACCGTCATCTTCGAGCCCGAGGTGGGGCCCGATGCCCGGAAGACTTCCTCGCGCGTCATCACCATCTTGACGGGCCGACCGGACCGCTGTGACAACACGACGGCGAGCGGCTCGAGATAGATCGTCGTCTTCCCGCCGAAGCCGCCTCCGATCTCACTGGGGGTGACCTTGATGCGATCGAGGTCGATGTCGAGGACGAGCGCGGTCATCTCCTGCACCAGGAAAGGGCCCTGTGTGCAGCACCAGATTTCGACCTTGCCATCTGCACCGGCGCGCGCGGTGCAGGCGTGCGGCTCGATGTAGCCCTGGTGCACCATCGGAGTCTCGAACTCGTGCTCGACGACGACGTCCGCATCGGCGAAGCCCTGCTCGAGATCGCCGCGCTCGAAGCAGGTGCGCGCCATGATGTTGCCCCCGACCTTGTCGTCGATGTCGGGGTGCAGGATCGTCGCATCTTCGGCCAGGGCGGCATCGAGCGTCATCACCGCCGGAAGCACCTCGTACTCCACGTCGATGAGTTTGCAGGCCGCGCGGGCCGTCGCGAGGTCGACGGCGGCGACGGCCGCAACCGCGTGGCCGTGGTACAGGACGGTGTCACGCGCGATGACATTGAGGCTCAGCTCGCGGTAGTTGGTGTGACCGGCGCCGACGCCCTTCGGAGGGTTCTTTGCGGGCGGGAGGTCGGCGCCAGTAATGACGGCCTTCACGCCGTCGAGTGCTTCTGCCTTGGTGGTATCGATGCTTCGGATTCGCGCGTGAGCATGCGGGCTGCGCAGGATCGCGCCCTGCAGCATCCCGGGCAGCGAATGGTCCGCGCCGAACTGGGCGCGGCCGGTGACCTTGTCGAAGCCGTCGTGTCGGATGGGGCGGGTGCCGACGTACTTGAACTTGCGTTCGCTCATGGTGGACCTCCTGGGCTCGAGCCGACCCTAGTATGGGCCAGCGAGATGCGAAACGGGTGCTCGCGGTCCGGATCCACCAGCGCTTCCGAGCAGCGCAGGCTCTTCAGGCGGCTTGTTTGACGGCCAGTCGTCTCGGTCCCCGCACCAGGAAGGAGTCGACGAAGCGTCGCTCCTCGGAGCAGCGTTCGATTGCGGGGAGCCGGGCCAGCAGGGTCTCGAGCGCGCATCGGGCCTCGAGTCGGGCCAGGGACGCACCGAGGCAGAAGTGCTTGCCGAAGCCGAAAGCCAGGTGGCTCTGCGGCTGTCGTCCGATGTCGAAGCGGTCGGGGTCGGGGAAGCGACGCTCGTCGCGGTTGGCGGACCCGATCAGCGGTGCGACGAATGCCCCGGCCGGGATCTCCTTGCCGTGCAGCTCGACCGGACGCGTCGTGGTTCGGAACACGAGCTGGATCGGCGAGTCGAAGCGAAGGGCCTCTTCGAGTGCGGCCGGAATTTCGTCCGGTTGGGCGCGCAACCTTGCGAGCTGGTCGGGATGGTCGAGCAGTGCGCTCAGTGCGTTGCCGATCAAGTTGGTAGTCGTTTCGTTGCCGGCGACGAGCAGAACCGTGACGAACGAAACGACGTCGGCGTTCGACAGGCCGAGTTGCCCATCGCCCGTCGCGACGATCTGGCTGATCAGATCATCTGCGGGACGCTTCCGGCGCTGGCTCGCGATCCGCCGGAGGTAGGCGAACATGTCGACCAGCGTGTCAGCGAAGGTCGGATCGACCTCACTGCGGCGAGCGCGGCCCTGAGCCGTCGTGCAGCTCTCGATCACGATGTCCGTCCAACGCTTGAACTCTGCGAGCCGTTTGGGCTCGATGCCGAGGATCTCGCTGATCATTCGGACCGGCAGCGGGACCGAAAAGTCGTGCACCAGGTCGATCTCGCTGTGCGCGAGTGCCTTCGTCAGCAGTTCGTCGGCGATCGCGCGGATGCGCGGCTCGAGCTGGGCGATCCCGCGTGGGGTGAATCCTCGATTCACGATACTGCGGGTCTCGGAATGGTCCGCGCCGTCCTCGGCGATCAGGGTGCGCGCGTTCAGGAAGCGGTCGGGGTGGATGCGTGCCTGGACGATCATCTTTGCGACGAACCGGATCACGTTCCATGACAGCGGGGGAGGCCCCTCCATCCCTCCGTTCATGAGCTGGTCGTACATTGCGCGCGAGGAGTACGTCGCAGGGTCGTTGAGGATCGCGTGGCAATCCTGGAAGCGGGAAACACACCAGACCCGGGCCTCGGGCGAGTAGTGGACCGGCGCGTCGTCTCGCAGTCGACGATAGGCCTGGTAGGGGTTCGTGCGGATCGAGGAGGAGAACGGGTCGAACTGGATCATCAACAGAGCCTCCGCAGCGCTCGGGCGACGAAGTAGGGGGCGTTCAGGAGATCGCTCTCATGAAGGTTTCGAGCGCATCGATGTAGGCCTGCGGGCCACGGTAGCCAACCTTCTCGAGTCCCATCAGCTCGGAGCCGGTGTCCATGGCGCGGAGCGAGATGTGGGTCCCCCGCATCTCACTCCATGAGTCGAGTTCGCTGCACCAGGTTTCGGGCCCCTGGCTGAAGTCGACGCTCGCCTCGAACCCGTAGCCGGTCTCGTCGCGGCCGAAGTCGGCGAGCATCTCGCGAGCCCGGTCGACCATCGGGGCAATCCGTGACGGGGTCGTTGCGAGCAGCAGGCCATCGCCGAGTGTGACCGCGCGCCGCAAGGCGACGGGTTGGATCGCGCCGAACCAGATCGGAATCGAGCGGGCAGGACGCGGCAGGATGTTGGCGCGGTCGATCCGATGGTAGTCGCCCGTGTAGTCGAGCAGCGGTTCCTGCCACAGCTTGCGCAGGACGTCGATCTGCTCGTCGAAGCGTTTTCCGCGGTCGTCGAACGACATGCCGAGCGACTCATACTCGGTGTGATTCCAACCGGTGCCGACGCCGAGGCGCAAGCGCCCCCCCGAGAGCACGTCGATCTCGGCCGCTTGCTTGGCGACGAGCGCCGCCTGGCGTTGTGGCAGGATGATGACGCCGGTCGCGAGTTCGATCTTCTGCGTCAGTCCGGCGAGGTAGGCGAAGAGCGTAAACGGCTCGTGAAACGGGTCGTTCTCGGTGTAGGGCCCCATAAAGGGAGGGGTGCGCCCGGCGTGCTCGGCGCCGAGTACGTGGTCGAACGTCAGGATGTAGTCGTAGCCGAGTTCTTCGGCGGTCTGCGCCCAGTCGCGGATGACGGCAGGATCGTTACCGATCTCGGTCGTGGGGAATACCGCGCCGATTTGCATCTCGTTCAAGGGCATCGTCGTCACCTCGGTTCTTCCGGCCGTCTCCGACGGCGGTTCTGGGCCGGCTTGGCTTTGCAGCGATTACGGCGTGGTCGACACGAACGAACGGCTCAGGGCGACTGGGGGCCACCGCGGCGCGATCCGTGCTGTGATCGAAGGCGACGGAGCCGTCCGGCGCTCGCTAGGCGGCGGCGGGTCGGTCTCCGACGACACTTGCGCGTTCCATGATGCGGATGTCCGGCCAGTAGTCGCTCGCGGCGTAATGCTGGACCGCGCGGTTGTCCCAGACGGCCACTGCGTCCGGTGTCCAGTGGAAGCGGCACTGGTATTCGACGATTTCTGCCTGGCGCGAGAGGTGCTCGATGATGGGAAGGCTCTCTTCGCGAGTCATGCCCTTCACCCGATCGACGAAGGCGCGGTTGGCGTAGAGGTAGGGGCGGCCGGACTCGGCGTGGCGCCCGACGGCCGGGTGCTCCGGCTGCGGGAAGCGCTCGCGCATCTCGGCCTGTTTGTCCTTCGGCACCATCGCCCCGAACGTCCTCATGTAGTCGTGCACGAGCACCATGTCCTCGAGCCGCTCCTTCCACTCGTCGCTCAACCCGTCGTAGGCGGCGTACATGTCGGCGAAGAGGGTGTCGCCTCCCGTCGCGGGGACCTGGATCGCGTGGAGGACGGCGAGCTTGGACGGCTGCTCGCGCCACGTGACATCGTGGTGCCACATGTTCTCGTAGCCGCCGATCTTCTCCGACTTCTCGAAGCGAGCCAGCTCGGGGAACTCGCCATTCGGCGGAATGAAGGGGTGGAGCTCGAGTTCGCCGAAGCGCCGCGCAAACTCGACGTGCTGGGCGGCGTCGAGCGGCTGGTCCCGGAAGAAGATCACCTTGTACTCGACCAGGGCCCGGTGGATCTCGCGAAAGACGTCGTCGGACAACGAGCGGGCCAGGTCGACGCCCGAGAGTTCGGCGCCGAGCGTGGCCCCGAGAGGTCGCACGCCGACATGGCTCCATTCCAACGTGGCAAGCCGGGCGCGCTCGTCATGAAGGTGGGCGCGGGGTCCGACCTGGCGGCCCCCGAAGTCGGCCATCGAGTTTCCGAGATTGCGCAGAGTGGCTTGGCTACCGCTCTCTCGGTCTTCGGTGGTGGTCTCGCTGTTCGCGCTCATGAAGGGGCCTCCGAACTGGTAGCGGGAGTCTACCCCCTGGAGGCCTACGGGGGTTGCCGCTTGCTCGATTCGGCCCGAAGGAGGCCGCAGCGCTTCGTACTCAGCTCGGGCTTAGGTCGAGCGGTTCGTTCCCGTCGAGATCACTCAGTCGATCGAGAAAGAAGTGCGCGTACAAGGCATAGCCGAGTACAGCCGCTCCGTAGAGCCCGACGACGTTCTGCAAGCCGATCTGATCGCCCAGCAAGCCGCCGACCTGAGCGCCGAGCGGGATCGAGGCGATGATGCCGAGCAGGTAGATCGAGGTCACGCGTCCGCGCAGTTCGTCGTCGAGGTGGAGCTGCAATGCGGTGGTCGTGTGGATGTGAACCAGCACGTGGGCGACTCCCGTGACCGCGAAGCCGATCAAGCCGACCGTGTAGTCGTCGGTTGCCCCCACCGTCAGGATGCCGAGCGCGTAGACGAACAGCCCAACGCTCGCCTGGTGCGATCGGAGCGCGCGATCGCCGAAGAAGACGACGCTGACGGCGGTAACGACCGACGCGACTCCGACGCTCGACATCAGCATCCCGAAGCCCTGCTCGCCGACCTGGAAGACATCGGCAGCGAGTCCGGCCATCAGGGGATGGAGCCCCTGTCCGAAGACCGAGAGGAAAGCGGCCGTCGCGATCGGAACGACGAGCCCGCGGTGCGCGAAGGCGGTCTTGGCACCGGTCATGAAAGCGCGCATGGGGCTGACGGGTGGCGGGGTAGTCAACGCTCGAGGTCGTACGGCGATGATTGCGATCACCATGGGGACCAGGGCGGCCGCGTTGACGGCGAACGCCACTCCCGCGCCGAAGGTCGACAGGACGATCCCGGCCATGGCCGGGCCGACCGCCCGAGACAGGTTGAACTGGATCGCGTTGAGTCGATAGGTCTGCGCGATCAGGTCCGGCGGCACGAGCTGCGCCACGAACGCTTGCCAGCACGTGATGTGGACGGTGGCCGAGAAGCCGCCGATGATCAGCAGGGCCACCATCCGCTCGGGCGTGAGCAGGTCCAGGTTGTACAGAGCGCAGAACCCGCATGCGACGGCGATCTTGATCGCCAGAGTGATGAGGAGGATCGCGCGCCGCGAGTAGCGATCGGCCAGGACTCCACCGAGCGGCGATGCAAGCAGGGCAGGGGCCTGTCCCGCGACGGCGGCGAGGCCCAGCCAGGTCGCCGATTCGGTGAGCTGATAGACGATGAAGGGCACCGCGATCGACTGCATCCACTGGGCCGAGTGGGCCAGGATCCCCGCCAACCAGCACGTGGTGAAGCCCCATTCGCGCAGCGGTGCGAGCGCGTGAGGAGGCGCGACCGGCGGCGCCCCGACCTCGGCGACCGCGACGCCCTGAACCTCTTCGCTCATGACGGCTCAGCCCTCTCCGCGCGGGCCGCCGGCGAGCAGGATTCGGAAGAATGCGAGGAGCGCCACCGCCAGCCAGCAGAATTCCGTCAGCAGATGGCCGGCAAACTCGCGTTCCAGTGTCAGCCCGATGGCGTTGAGCAGCGCAAAGATGCCAGAAGCGGCGGTGAGCGAGATGATCGCACCGTCCGTGATGCCCGAGCCGTCCGTGATGCCCGAGCCGGCCGGGATGTATGCGCCGAACAGGCGGCGCTGCGAGCGCAGCGCGTGGAACAGGAAGCCACCCATCGCCGCGGCGGAGAGAACGCCGCTCACCGCCCAGGTCGTCGCGGGGGGGAGCTCGAGCGCGATCAGCAGGATCGGCACCAATGCGAAGACGACGGCGCCGACGCCAGTCTCGACCATCACCTCGAGCCGCCAGCGGACCATCTCGGCGTGCCGGGGGTCGCTCGGGGTCGGACGCAGTGCCGAGACGATGCCGGCGAACCCGACGATCGCGATCGAGACCTCCGCGATCGAGAAGAGTGCGTCCGCGGGTTCCACCGGGCGATCCTAACCGCGTCGCGTATTCGATACCATCGCCCGTATCCCCATGAAGCTGCCTCGCTGTCGCGATCGTCTGGCCCCGCTCGTCATCCTGCTCGGGGCGCTCGCGTGCGGTGGCGTCTCGGGTGATCGCCCCCAGACCATCGTGCTGGTGAGTCTCGACACGCTGCGTCCCGACCGTTTGGGCGCCTACGGCAATACGCTGGACGTCTCGCCCGCATTCGATGCGCTTGCAAAGCGCGGCGTGGTGTTCGAAGACGCTCTCGCGCCCGCGCCGTGGACACTGCCTTCCCACATGACGATGTTGACGGGCCTCGACCCGGTGGCGCACGGCGTTCGAGGTCAGGGCGATGCGCTGGGGCATGGGGTCCGGCTGGTCACCGAAAGGCTGAGCGCCGCCGGGTACGCGACTGCGGGATTCACCGACGGAGGCTTCCTCGACCGTCGGCACGGTTTTGCGCGCGGCTTCGACCGCTACGAAGACGAGCGCGCTGCAGGCGGTGTGAACGGATTCCGCCGCTTCTCGGGGGAGCTGCTGGCGTGGATGGAGGAGCAGCAGGACTCGCCGTACTTCTTGTTCGTCCACACGCTCGATGCGCACGCGCCGTACCAGCGGACCGACCCTGCGGTGCTCGAGCAGTTTCGCAAGCGCCCGCAGCCTGCAGGCCCCGACGATCACTGGCTCTCGACCACGCGTCACATGACCTTCGAGCGCAAGATGGGCATCCATCGCTATGCGCGGCTTTCTCAGCTTCTCAACGATTACGATGCCGGGGTTCATGTCGCCGATCGCGGACTCGGGCAGGTTCTCGCACTTCTCGAACGCACGGGACGGCTAGAGGATGCCCTGGTGATCGTCACCTCGGATCACGGCGAATCGTTCCTCGATCGCGGTCCCTGGATCGGACACGGGCTTGGGCTGACGGCCGATGAGATCGCAATCCCGCTGCTTGTGAAGTTCCCG
>Ga0055584_100007846_pt1 | contig 10459 bp, 6 predicted proteins | sample OSDHelmetaG_FD_58716 | JGI IMG/M metagenome (GOLD analysis project Ga0055584, IMG submission 58716) | Pelagic marine sediment microbial communities from the LTER site Helgoland, North Sea, for post-phytoplankton bloom and carbon turnover... | ecosystem: Environmental > Aquatic > Marine >...
GCTGGCGGAAGCCTTACGCTCCAGTAAGATCACGCCACTGCCCCCGTAGCCGTCAAGTGGCTTGAGGATCATCTTGTCAGACTTTGACTCGGAAATGACGCGCTTGAGGTATTCCTTGTTCTTCGAAACGTGGGTTTCAGGAATCACACCGGCCTTTCCGTGGAACATAGCGGCGGTGTAAAGCTTATTGTTGGCCTTTCGAATCCCGTCTACATCATTCACGATGAACACTTCGTCCTTGATGGCGTCCAAGAAGTTGAGCATGGTGTTGTCCACTGGTGGGTTAGCCCGCAGGAAGATGACATCAAAACCCGACATCGGAAGTAACTCTTCCTTGAACTTGACCTGTTTATAAAACTTAACGGTATCCTTTTGTACGCGCTCGTTGTCTTCGATCATGCGCACGAATCCAAACACATCGTTGTTGCGGATGGTTAAGTTGTTTGGGGTCATGATGCCTACGTTGTGGTTGCGCAGGTACGCTTCATGGATCATGCGAAGCGTGGTGTCCGTGAGGGCTTCTATGCGGTCCCAGGGATACATGATGAAACAAATGTTCATCGTTGAGGAATAAAGCTCATTATTTCCAAGTTGCTGATGATTAAATCGGGTGCAAGATTAGTCGAATTTATACTGTTGAGTCCAAAAATGTATAAGAAATTGCTACATCTAGTCCGCTAGCAACGAGACGGTTACATTATCATTCTCAATGCGCGACAGCAACTCGAGCTCGCCCTTCATGTAAGCATCGTCTATCGCTTCCAGTTTCAAAGAGGCGTCCGATGGTCTGTAGTTGAGGTAATCTGTGATCCGTATTCCCTTGATATACCTCGGCTCTACAACTTCTCGGAAGCGCATTCCGCCGCCGTCGTCCAGATAGCTATATGCTAGGTAGGCGATTTGGAGTGAATCCTGATCGATCCAATAGTAGAATTGATCCTGATGGTCTTCGCCGCCTCCTTCCGCGTCAAACCACACCTTAATCTTGTAGAAATCCCGCTCCTTGATGCGCTTGGTTCCGATGAGTTCCTTGTGCACGGCAAGGTCGTTCAATCCATAGGGTAGGCTGAAGAAGTACGCGACCGAGTTGACGGAAGCTTGGTACTTCGTCGCCATGGAATCGGGTACGGAAATCATGGAGTCGTTCAAGAAACGCTTGAAGCCGTAATTCTCTAGTACGTCACGCAAGACAGAGTCAGGGGTGAGATAGGTGGTTCGGGTATATTCAAACAAACCTCCGTTGCGGAGGATCGAATAGCTGTGGTCTCGAAAATCAAATTCAATATGCGCATGCTGATAGCGCCCACCACCGGCTCGTTCTATTGTCAGGTCAACGATCTCCTGTGCGGTCTCAGGTTCTTCAGCGCAGGACGCCAAGAAGACGATCAGGGGAAATAGTACCAAGGAGATTCTCATGGGTGCAAAAGAAAAGCCGATTGCCGAAATGAGCAACCGGCTTTTCAACCTTAACCTACTATGCGTTTTATGTATCGGAATGGGCTATGGATTTCGCGAGTTGCAGCAATTGATTCGCGTTGTGGTATCCCATGGCTTTCTGGACGATGTTTCCATTTCCATCTAGAAAGAAGAGCGTTGGATAAGCTGTGATGCGATATTGCTGGGCCAACTTCGGTCCGATGCCTTTTTCCATGTCTATGGCTACGCTTACGAAGTGCTCATTGAAATAGTCTCCTACCTCTGATTGCGGGAAGACGTTTCGTTTGAGGAGCTTGCAGGGTCCACACCAGCTGGCGTATGCATCGAGAAAGATCAGTTTATTTTCTTGTTTGGCTGTTTGCATTGCTTGTTCCCAGGTTCCTTCAAAGAACTGGATCCCCGTGGACTCCGATTCCTTCACCGGCGTGCCTTGAAGAAAGAGAGCTGCAACGGCAACAAGCAGCATAGATTGAATTGTTTTCATACGATTGAATTATACGATTAAGTAGAATGATTTACGAAACCCTTACAAGCATTGCGCCAGTTTTGTCATTCAATCTGACGACGATGCATAAACGAGCTTTTCTTTGGAGATTGCGCGCTAGTGCCTATGTGAGGTTGGAAGCACAAACCCGAGGGTCAAAGACATGTTGAACGCTACGCTTTCTTCCCCTCCAAGTTGGCTTGCAAAGCGAACAGCTCATCTCGGTATTGTGCAGCCTGCATGAAGTCGAGTTCTTTCGCTGCCTTTTCCATGTTTCTCTTGGTCTCTTTGATGGCCTTTTCGAGTTGCTCCGCGCTCATGTAGGCGATTACCGGGTCGGCTGCAATACCCATTTCCAAGTCTGAAGAAGAGGTGTACGAAGCGCCCCGTACCGACGATTGCGATTGGATCATCGCATCCATGCTTTTCTTAATGGCCGTAGGGGTAATGCCGTGTTCCTCGTTGTAGGCGAGCTGCTTGGCACGTCTGCGGTTGGTCTCATCCATGGTACTGGCCATGCTGTCGGTCACCTTGTCGGCATACATGATCGCCCTGCCGTTCAGGTGTCGTGCCGCGCGACCGATGGTCTGGGTGAGGGAGCGGTTGCTGCGCAAGAAGCCTTCTTTGTCTGCGTCGAGAATGGCGACGAGCGAAACTTCAGGAAGGTCGAGTCCCTCTCGAAGCAAGTTGATTCCCACGAGCACATCTACCGTTCCCATGCGCAATTCGCGTAAGATCTCTACGCGCTCCATGGTGTCTACATCGGAATGGATGTAGCGTGTCTTGATGTTCACTTCAACCAAGTATTTCGCGAGTTCCTCAGCCATGCGCTTGGTAAGGGTAGTTACTAATACGCGCTCTTGGCGCTCTATCCTCAAGCGAATCTCTTCCAGCAGGTCGTCGATTTGATTGGTGGTCGGACGCACTTCAATGATGGGGTCCAACAGTCCGGTAGGGCGGATTACTTGCTCTGCGACGACGCCTTCGGATAGTCTCAATTCCAGATCAGCCGGAGTAGCGCTTACGTAGATGACCTCGTTTTGTAATCCTTGGAATTCTTCAAACTTTAAGGGACGATTGTCCATGGCGGCGGGTAATCGAAACCCGTATTCTACCAAGTTTTCCTTTCTGGATCGGTCTCCGCCATACATCGCACTGATCTGGGGCATGGTCACGTGGCTTTCGTCCACGATCATGAGGTAGTCGTCAGGGAAATAGTCGAGCAAGCAGAATGGACGTGACCCGGGCACGCGACCGTCGAAGTAGCGCGAGTAATTCTCGATGCCTGAGCAATAACCCAATTCGCGCATCATTTCTAAGTCGTAGTTTACCCTGTCCTCCAAGCGCTTGGCTTCAAGCGGCTGTCCACCATTGATGAATTGATCGAGTCGTTCGGTAAGGTCATCCTGGATTTGAACCATCGAACTGCGCATGCGCTCTTTGGTGGTAACGAAGATGTTGGCCGGGTAAATTCTAACTTCCTGTAGCTCTTCTATCACCGTGTTGTTGAACGGGTCGATCGATTCGATGATTTCAATCTCTTCTCCGAAGAAGTGAAAACGAAAGGCGTTATCCGCGTAGGCAAGAAAGACGTCTACCGTGTCTCCTTTGACGCGAAAATTACCGCGCTGAAAGTCGGCGGTTGTGCGGGAGTACAAGGATTCCACCAAACGGTGAAGCAACTTGTTCCTGCCGATGGTTTCGCCCACTTTGACCTGGATGATGTTCTCGTAAAAATCGCTGGGGTTTCCCATGCCGTAAATGCACGATACCGAACTGACCACGATGACATCGCGTCGACCACTCAAGAGGGCGGACGTGGTGCTCAATCGCAGCTTTTCAATTTCCTGATTGATGCTCAAGTCCTTCTCTATGTACATATCAGAAGAAGGCATATAGGCCTCCGGCTGGTAGTAGTCGTAATAGCTGACGAAATACTCTACTCGGTTATCTGGAAAGAACTGCTTGAACTCGCCATAGAGTTGCGCCGCCAAGGTCTTGTTATGACTAAGGATCAGCGTTGGCTTTTGGGTCTGCTGGATGACATTGGCCATCGTAAATGTCTTTCCGGAACCGGTCACTCCGAGGAGTGTTTGGTGCTTTACGTCTTGGTCGATGCCCTCAACGAGCTGCTTGATGGCCGCTGGTTGATCGCCAGTTGGAGAGAAGTCGGAGCGTAATGTAAAATCCAAAGCCTTCGTTCAAATTAGTGCAAACCACAAACTTACACCGATGAACATTGATGAGCAACGTCTGTTCTAAAATGCACAACTTTGTACCATGTTCATCAAGCGCATACTTACCTACCTCAATCCGCTGACCATCTTTCAGAAAGGGGAGAAGAACATCAACCTAAGATTGATGCACGGGATCAATCGGATCTCGATCTTCATGTTCCTCGTCTGCGTAATCGTACTGATTGTGCGATACTTAGCTAAAGGTTAGCAGTGGACTGAAATTTCAACTTCAACTGCAATTGTTATTTGCTGAGGGAGCTGTGTTAGACTTTGTCTAGCGCTTGTCCTATATCGGCATTTAAGTCCTCGTAGTTTTCTACACCTATGGATAGGCGTACCAATGCGTCGCTGATGCCGTACAAGGCTTTGTCTTCCGGCGTAACGTCTGAATGCGTCATCGTGGATGGATGCTCTGCAAGACTCTCTGTACTACCTAGGCTCACGGCCAAATGAATCAACTGCAAGGCATTTAAGAATCTAAAGGCTTCTGCCTCCCCACCTACGATGTCAAATGAGATCATGGCTCCAGCAGAGGTGAGCTGTTTTTTGAAGATGCGGTAGTTCTCTGGGTCTTCTTCTTCGGTCAGAAAACCTAGGTAATGCACTTTGGCCACTTTCGGATGATCCCGAAGGAACTCGGCTACCTTCTTGGCGTTCATGGCCTGCTCCGTCATACGCACCTTGAGGGTTTCCAAACTTCTCATGAGCAACCATCCCGTCCACGGCCCGGCCATGTTTCCTAAAAACGTACGCAAGGTCTTCACACGGGTGATGACTTCTTGATTTCCTAACACGGCACCGGCGATTAAATCACTGTGCCCTCCGATGTACTTGGTGGCAGAATACACCACGACATCTGCTCCGTGCTTCAGTGGCTGTGACCAAAGTGGCCCCATGTAGGTATTGTCTACCGCGAATATCACTTTGCTCTCTTCGGTGGAATACTTCTTCGCGAGCTTTGCGCAAGCTTCCATATCCACGAGCGCATTGGTAGGGTTTGCAGGCGTTTCGATGTAAATCATCTTGACCTTGTCTTGAATCCCGTTTTCCTGAATGATCTTATCGATGTTGGCTTCTGATTCGTGTGCGTGGAAGGCTAGGGCGTGGATGCCAAAACGGCTCAATACCGCCTTGACAAAGTGATAAGTTCCCCCGTAGAGCGGGTTGCTGTAGAGTACGTAATCCCCCGGTGAAAGGAATTCGAGCATCACCGTACTGATGGCCGACATACCGCTTTCGAAGACGGCGCAATCTTCCGCACCATCCCACAAAGTCAATCGGTTTTCAAGGATCTCCAAGTCTGGATTATTCAATCGACTGTAGATCAAGCCCATCTCTTCTGTTGGTCCTTTTTCACGTAAACCGTAAGCAATCTCGAAGAAACCTTTGCCTTCTTCAGCACTTTTGAATACAAAGGTGGACGTCTGGAAAATGGGACACTTTATGGCGCCTTCTGAGAGCTCAGGCTTATAGCCGTAAGACATCATTAAACTCTCAGGGCGCATTTTATGTTTCAATTCGTTGTTGCTCATGGTTTGTGGTTCTGTGGACTACAAATGGAAGAAAACAGAATGGATTGACCATCCTTTTTCGATGTTCCCTTTCTGTTTTTCGTCAACTCATGGAAATGTGCTTCCTTCGCTCGGTTTGAAAGGCCTATGAATAGTCAAGCACAGGACATTGTCATGCATAAGACCGTTTGTTTTTTCCTGGTGATCTTTTCCCTTGTTTCTGATCTTTCAGGCCAAGAAGATGCCTTCGTCCCTACGCCACGGGAGAAAGTTGTGGAAGAATACGTTGGTGATAATGGCTTGCTCGCCACTTCTGCTGGTATCTGTTTCCCGCTGGGCAACTTCGCCTTTAAGGAGGCAGACGAAACTGAAGCGGGATTTGCGAAGACGGGGTTTACGATCAATTTTTTAGAAGCCTCCCATTTTCTCGCCAAGCATGTGGGAATCGGCATACGATGGAACCGACATCAATTCGGCTATGACCACGAGGGTTTTGTGGATTGGTATCGGATCAGGATTCCCAATGCTGTGTTCTATGCGCGTTCAGAAGATCCCTGGGTGATGCACACTGCGATAGCCAACTTAATCGGCATCCTACCCGGCGAAATCGCAGACCTAGATGTTCGTCTTGGTTTTGGATACACTTACGTAAAGCGCCCAGAGGTATTTATGGAAGGCTATGACCGGGTAACGGGGTATTTTCAGTATTCGTGGTTGCAAAAAGAGGCGGTGACGAGCGGACTTGTCTTTGGGTTTGGGACCAACGTGCGCTTGCACTTGGATCACGACATTGATTTGATCATGACGTGGGATGTCCAGCGCACCACGGCCAGAATGAACGTTGAAAATGTGCTCGGTGTTGTCAACGAAGAGGTCGTGGCGGTGGATCAGCCCATCTCGCTCATTGCTCTCGGGCTAGGCGTTGGCATCCGTCTGTGATCATTGGTTGGCGTAATGCCAGTCGAACTCCTTTTTCAAGTGAATTCCGGTATAGCTGAAATCCAATTTTGCGATTTCTTCGGGTGTGCCCGCAGCCAATAATGCGCCGCCTTTACCTCCGCCTTCAGGTCCAATGTCGATGACGTGGTCTGCCACTTTGATGATGTCCAAATTGTGCTCAATTACCAAAACGGTATTGCCTTGGTCCACCAAGGTATTCAACACTTCAAGTAACATCCGAATGTCTTCGAAATGCAAGCCTGTCGTAGGCTCATCCAGAATGTAAAAGGTATTTCCCGTGCTTCTTCGGGCCAATTCGGTCGCCAATTTTACACGTTGCGCCTCACCACCAGATAGGGTAGTGGAGCTTTGTCCCAGCTTCACGTAACCCAATCCAACTTCCTTGAGCGTTTTGATTCGGATGTGGATGGAAGGAATGTGCTCAAAGAATTCCACGGCTTGGTCTACCGTCATGTCCAATACATCGCTGATGCTTTTCCCTTTGTATCGAATTTCGAGCGTTTCGCGGTTGTAACGTTTGCCTCCACAGGTTTCACATTCTACATAAACATCTGGGAGGAAATTCATTTCAATCGTCTTGACTCCTCCTCCTTGGCAGGTCTCGCAGCGGCCTCCTTTGACATTGAAAGAGAACCTTCCGGGCTTGTATCCACGGATTTTCGACTCTGGAAGCTCGGTAAACAACTGACGGATATCGGTGAAGACGTTCGTATACGTCGCTGGATTTGAGCGTGGCGTACGGCCGATTGGAGATTGATCGATCTCGATGACCTTGTCGATGTGCTTTAACCCAGTGATGCTCTTGTGCGCTAGCGGCTTTTTCTGCGAAGTAGTATAATGCGCCGTAAGGATCGGGTAGAGGGTGCCGTTGATGAGGCTCGACTTGCCGCTGCCTGAAACGCCGGTCACGCAGATGAACTTACCCAGCGGAAATTCCACATCGATGTCCTTGAGGTTATGGCCGCTGGCTCCTTTTAGTACAATCGATTTACCTGTGCCTTTTCTGCGCTTGCTTGGTATGGCGATTTCTTCCTCTCCGCTCAGGAATTTGGAAGTCATGGAACCCGACGCCAAGATCTCTGCAGGTGTTCCTTGCGCGACAATTTCTCCTCCGTGCACACCAGCGCGCGGCCCGATGTCAATGACGTGGTCCGCCTCCATCATCATGTCTTTGTCGTGTTCCACAACGATGACACTGTTTCCTAGATCTCTCAATTCCTTCAGGGCTTCGATGAGGCGATTGTTGTCTCGCTGGTGCAGTCCGATGCTCGGTTCGTCGAGGATGTACAGCACACCAACGAGCTGAGATCCTATTTGGGTAGCCAATCGGATGCGTTGCGCTTCACCGCCGCTCAGGGTTCGAGCTGATCGATTCAAGGTTAGGTAGTCTATCCCAACTTCAAGTAGGAAACGAATGCGGCTCCGGATCTCCTTCAGCACATCTTCAGCGATCATCTTCTGGCGATCACTCAAGCGCGTTTCAAGGTCCGCGAACCACTCTCCGAGCTCGGCCAATTCCATGGCTGCCAATTCGGAAATGTTCTTTTCGTCGATTTTGAAATAAAGTGACTCTTTCTTCAGTCGGGTTCCTTCGCAGGTGGTGCAGGGCACCTTATTCATGAATGCTGAAGCCCAGCGTTGGTAATTAGAAGTAGCGCTGTCTTCGAACTGATCCATCAAGATATTGGCGACCCCATCGAACTTGATGTCGTAAGACTTGGTCACGCCGAGGGTCTCGCTTTTGATCTCGAGCTGTTCATTCGTTCCGTACAGAATGACCTGCAATACTTCTTCGGAAATTTCCTTGAGTGGCGTGCTCAGTTTGAAGTCGTATTTCTCACCTAGTAGCTCGATTTGCTTGAAGACCCAGTTGCGTTTGTATTCTCCCAATGGAGCAAGCCCGCCACGCTTTATGGACAGATTTCTATCGGGGATGATTTTATCCTCGTCGATTTCGCGCACCTCTCCCAATCCATTGCATTTAGGACAAGCACCGTATGGGCTGTTGAACGAAAAGAGGTTTGGCGCTGGTTCGTCGTACGAGACGCCGCTGGTAGGGCACATCAGTGAGCGACTGTAATAGCGCAGGGTCTTGTCATCAGACTCGAGCAGCATCAACTGTCCCTTCCCTTCTTTCAATGCCGTGAGGATGGACTGCTTCAGACGGTTGAGGTTGGTATTCTCGACGGTGAGTCGATCCACGACCAATTCAATGTCGTGCACCTTGTACCGATCCACTTGCATGCGATGCTTGATCTTTTCTAGGCTGCCGTCTACCCGCACGCGTAAAAAGCCTTTTCGAGCTACTTGCTCGAACAGTTCACGGTAATGACCTTTGCGTCCTTTTACCAGGGGAGAGAGGAGGGTGATTTCCGCTCCCATGTATTTTTCAAGGATGAGGTCAATGATTTGTTGGTCGCTGTAGCGGACCATCTTTTCACCCGTAACGTAGCTAAATGCCTCGGAGCCCCTTGCGTAAAGCAGTCGGAGAAAATCGTAGATCTCTGTGATGGTACCTACGGTGGAGCGGGGATTCTTGTTTACGGTCTTCTGTTCAATGGAGATGACCGGGCTTAAGCCGTTGATTTTGTCCACATCGGGACGTTCCAATCCGCCGATAAATTGACGTGCGTAGGAAGAAAAGGTTTCGATGTATCGTCGCTGGCCTTCAGCGTAGATCGTATCAAAAGCAAGGGAGGACTTACCGCTTCCGCTCAGTCCGGTGATGACCACCAGTTTGTTACGCGGAATATTGATGTCGATGTCCTTGAGGTTGTGCTCACGGGCACCCAGTATCTCAATTTGATCTTCATTCAGTTGTATTTCCTTCTCCACTTTCATCGGTACCTTCTAGACGTGAGCGCGCGAAATTAGCAACTTGCTCCTTGTCATTCACCAATTCAATGGAAAGAGGTTTAGTTGGAAGTTTGATCACATAGGTTTTACCCGAACTGTTGGGGAGGTGGTTGTCCCGCATCCATGGATTCAAGTACTTGAGGGTCTTGTAATTGATGCCGTTTTCAAAGGCGAAGTCCGGCAGATTTGCTATGGTTTCGGTCGCAGTTATCTCCGTAAATTTCAATGGCTTGTACAAATCGTCTTCTCGGAAATTGAAGCCATATGACTTGGGGTCTCCGAGAATGGTCTTGGCGGCGAGAATGCGAAAGATGTAGCGGGACGTCTCTTCATTCAACACCAGGTCGTAGTAATTGGTGGCCTTTTGTCGCTCGAGTTGAGTGTTAATGCCGGTCATACCCATATTGTACGATGCCGCTGCCAATGTCCATGATCCAAATTTTTCCTTCGCGTCTCGCAGGTAAGCGCAAGCGGCATGGGTTGATTTTTCGATGTGGTAGCGCTCGTCCACGTCGTTATTGACTTCGAGTCCTCGTTCCCTTGCAGCATCCTTCATCAATTGCCAAAAGCCCGTGGCGCCTGCGGGTGATACGATTTGTGTCAAACCGCTTTCCATGAGTGCGAGGTACTTGAAGTCTTCGGGAATGCCTTCTTCTTCCAGGATCTTTTCGATCAGCGGAAACCAGCGGTGGCTGCGCTTTAAAAGCAGTAGGGTCTGCGACTGCCAATAGGTGTTCACAAGCAGCTCTCGGTCCATTTTCTCCCTTACGTCAATGAGGTTGAGTGGAACCTCTTCTCCAGCGAAATCCATTTTGGCCGGAAGGTTCAGCGCGAATATGTTGTAGCTGTTTTCGAAATTTTCATGGTACTTCTCATTCTCTATTCCTTCGAATGTTGATGCCGTGAATAGTTGGAAAGCAAGGAGGGAGGTACTTAAGATTGCGACGAAGATGAGGGCGGCGTTGAGCGTTCGT
>Ga0055584_100007848_pt1 | contig 10457 bp, 10 predicted proteins | sample OSDHelmetaG_FD_58716 | JGI IMG/M metagenome (GOLD analysis project Ga0055584, IMG submission 58716) | Pelagic marine sediment microbial communities from the LTER site Helgoland, North Sea, for post-phytoplankton bloom and carbon turnover... | ecosystem: Environmental > Aquatic > Marine >...
CCAGTCTCTGTACGCAACCAACCGTAAGCGTACTCCCCAACGATATGCACTGTAGCGCTCTTGATGCCAGCGACTTCGCCAGACGATGCTTCGATCACTTCAGTTTTGTATCCGTGGGCTTCAGCCCAGCGCAAGTACATTCGTAGAACCATTTCGGACCAGTCTTGTGCTTCCGTGCCACCAGCGCCGGACTGAATATCGAGGTACGCACTGTTCAGATCCATTTCGCCAGAGAACATACGGCGGAATTCGAGGCCACCAATAACTTTCTGTAAGCTATCGATATCGATGACGACTTCATTGACTGTTGCTTCATCATCGTCTTCAATCGCCATCGCCAGCAGCCCATCTGCATCGGCGAGTCCGAGCGTGAGCTTATCGAGCCCTCCGACGATATGCTCCAGTCGGGCGCGCTCCTGACCTAGCGCCTGCGCACGATCAGGCTCGCTCCACACATCAGGTTGTTCGAGCTCGCGCTCAACTTCGATCAGCCTTTCCGCTCTTGCCTCGTAGTCAAAGATACCTCCTCAACGCATCAGTGCGCTCAGTGAGATCGACTATCGATTGTTTTATCTGGCTGGTTTCCATTATCGCTTTCGGAATTCGAGTGACGTAAAAGTGCGTGATCTTATCACGCCGTACCATCGTGTAATTCGGCGATTTGCTCCACAACGAGCTGTGGATTCTCAACGCCTCGAAATTCATTCACATCCAGCTTATACACCAGCTGCACCATACCGCGGTAAACGCCACCCGCCTGGTTGAATGCAATGGCATCGACAATGTTTCCACCTTCCGCTGGTCTGACGCGCAGCTTGAGGTGATTCTCTCCGACTGTTCGTTGCTCCACGATATTGAATTCGCCACTCCACATCGGCTCAGGAAACGCCGACCCCCAGGGGCCTGCATCTCGCAATGATCGGGCGAAATTCAGGCTCAGCGCCGTTCCTGGCAGTGGGCCGTCCGTCACTATTGCACCACTAAAATCAGCACTGGGATACAAGCGCCGCATCTGCTCGGCAACTGCTTTCTTGAAAGTGCCCAATGACGCTTCCGAAATCGTTAGTCCGGCCGCCATCGCATGTCCACCGAACTTCTCAATAAGTCCCGGCTTAACCGTAGAAACTGCTTCGAGCAAATCACGAATATTTACTCCCTGAATCGACCGTGCGGAACCCTTCAGATAATTCTCATCCTCACGAGCGAACGCAATGACGGGTCGGTGGCATCGCTCCTTCACACGTGCCGCGATCAGGCCGACGACGCCCTGGTGCCAAGACTTGTCGTACACGCAGACGCAGTCTGGCCATCGCTGCTCGCCGAGTTGATCCACGTATTTGAACGCCTGATCCCTCATCGTTACCTCAATGTCGCGACGCTCGCTGTTAATCTGATTTAAAATGCGTGCGTATTCGTTCGCCGTTTCCGCATTGTCCGTCAGCAAGCACTCAATCCCAATGGAAATGTCCTCGAGGCGTCCCGCCGCATTGATGCGTGGGCCAACGGCGAATCCCAGATCAGTGCTAACGCAGCGAGACAACGTACGACCTGCCTGCTTAAGTAATGCGTCGATACCCGGCACAGCACGCCCAGCCCGCATTCGTACCAATCCTTGATGCACCAATATTCGATTATTGTGATCGAGAGGTACGACGTCGGCGACCGTACCCAGAGCCACGAGATCCAAGTATCGAGCAGGAATCTTCGCCGCCCCATTTTGTCCAGCATCTTCAAGCATTCGACCGATACGGGCCATCAGATAGAAGGCCACGCCCACACCGGCAAGATTACGACTCAGAAATTGACTCCCTTTGAGATTCGGATTCACTATCACTGCGGCCAAAGGCAACTCATCGCCAGGTAGATGATGATCCGTTACCAATACGGGTATACCAAGCTCGTTGGCCCGGGCGACGCCATCGATACTCGATACCCCATTATCAACTGTTATTAACAGGCTCGGCGAGCGTCCTGCAGCAACGTCAACGATTCCAGGAGTCAGTCCATAGCCGTACTCAAATCGATTTGGTACGAGGTATTCGACGTCTTTGAATCCGAACTCTGAAAGACAGCGCAGCAACAACGCGGTACTTGTTGCGCCATCAACATCAAAATCCCCAACGACAATAATCTTTTCTTCTCGATGCGATATGACGAGTGAGGCAGCATCGTCAATATTTTCGAGAGAGCCAACTGGTGCTAGATGAGCAAGGCTATAATCCAGCTCGTCAGTTGATGTTAGTCCGCGCATAGCAAACAAACGCACATGCAGCGGATCGATGCCGACAAGATTATCCAGCACCGATTGCTGTGGGGGTTGCCGACAAATAACCGGTCTAGCGGATTTCATTTTTGATGCGCCTCGCCTAACAAGTCGGATCTGTATCGCCAGACTCGTAAAGCGTGCGAGCGGCGAACGTGGGCGCGCACTCCATCGCGAAATAACAAGGTCAAGCTGCTTAGCCGCCCCGATCGAAGCGCCTCGCGCAATTCAAGTAAGCACGCCTCAAGTAAATCCAGGCTGTCGTCAAATTCCGGTATTGCAGCCACAAAACCAGCGATGGATTGATTCAGGCATTCAGTGATATTGCCCGGCCAACAACTCGCTATGCCAGTCGCTGAATACCAATAGCCAGAGAGAAGCGCGTCATCGGAAAACAAAGGTGGCTGAACTCTCTTAATTTTTTCCGGCGCTGTTCCACCACCCCACAACCACAAAGAATTTATTGGCAACTCACCATCTGCTTCTCGAGCGAGATTGACTTCGTGCTCATGCAGCGCCATCTCGATCTCGCTGACCAAGTTGCGGTATATCCCTGTGTCTTTGCCTGTAGGTAGGAACTTATCGGGTTTTTGTTCGTCGATGACATAGGCGGGAACTGCTGCCGTGGCAATCGCATTTCTAGAGCTAAGATAGCCATAGGACGCCAGACGCATGAATTCGACATCAGACCCATCACCCAGAGTTAACTGCAGGTGATCAATCAGCGTCCGCATTTGTGTGGACGGAACACCCGCACGACGAAGCGCATGCAAGCACAGATGATCCAATCTTGGCTCAAGATAAACAGGATCTGCTGCAGCGATCCAATTCGCCGGCCGATCTCCGGTCTGTCCCCACATCCGTAAAGCGCCGAAGCCTTGCTCGGGATATGGAAGTCCCAGCTCTTGAGTTACGCGCCAAAGAAGCTCCTTCGGCCGACTCTCAACCGTAATATCAGACTGAGCAAGCCACGTCTTGAGGCCCTGGTTTTGCAGTCGGCCAGCCGATATAGGCGGCAACAAAACGACTGCGGCGTTTTTGTCATATGATACGTTCATTCTGTGGTGCAGATGTTAAGGGAAGCGCGTTTGAAATTCACAAGAGAATTGGTCGGCACACTCACGGTCCGAAGTGTTAGCTCTGACGGTATCCTCATAAATGACCAGCTTTGGTCGGAAACGGTCGCGCTAACGACCCAAGAAATCATAGAAAATTGGCCGCCTGTCATGATCTCTGAATTGACCGAGGCCCATTTCTCCGTACTCCTCAAGTATAGGCCAGAACTCATCGTGGTCGGGACAGGAAAAGATGGCGAATTCCCGCCGCGTGAATTAATGTTCGCGTTCGCGCGACGTGGGGTCGGCCTCGAACTCATGGATACCGCAGCTGCTGCCAGAACCTTCAATGTGCTTGCCGGCGAAGGCCGCCACGTGGCTGCCGTTCTATATCGAGACTAATTCAAAATAGCGTTGCCAGAAATTCCTTTCTACCCCTCTACCTCAAGAACTGAATGGACATCAGACGTTTAGCTCGTCGAGCTATCTCGCTGGCAGATACTGTCGCGGGTTTACCGGCTTACCATTGCGCCTAATCTCAAAATGTAGTCGCGGCTTGCGTTCCGGTCCGTCCCCCATGGTCGCTATTTTCTGGCCTTTTATTATTTGATCGCCCTCTGTGACCAGTAGCGACGCGCTATACCCATAGGCACTGAGGTAGGTGTCATTATGCTTGAGGATGATAAGTTTGCCATAACCGATCAGTCCACTGCCCGCATAGGCCACTCGACCGGATGCCGCAGCATAAATGGCCTGCCCCGCTTTGCCATTGATCAGCACACCAGTGCCAATGCCCGGTTTTGCACCGAAACTAACATTGACTCGTCCCTTAGTGGGCCACAACCACTTCGGCGCAGGCTGCGAAGGAACGGAGGGCAACGGCTTCGACTGACGAGTCGATTTCGAGGCGGGACTCATGGTTTCACTATTGCTTACACCTGAACCATAGAGTCTTAATACCTGACCAGGATAGATTAGCGAACCGTCACCTAGTCTATTCCACCGCGCGATGTCTTGCGTACTCTTGCCATAGCGCCAACTAATCGAGAACAAGGTTTCTCCCTTGCGAACGATATGCGTCTGGCTCTGATACGAATATTGGCTTCCGCAGGAAGCAAGCAGAAATATACAAAGAACGATAATGAGTAAACGTGGCTTCATTGTCCTCGCAGCATAAGCCATCCGATGACTATGATGACAATCACGACTGACGCCCAACCAATTCGCTCGACGTATTTGGTCAGAGTATCTTCAAATCGTTGCCCTCCGGCGCGCACGAGTCCGGCGACCAGAAAGAATCGTCCAGCCCTACCAATGACCGAAGCAATGATAAAGCCAGGAAGATTCAGTACGACTACGCCGGCCGTGATCGTGAAAATCTTATAGGGAATTGGCGAGAATCCGACGACAAATACAATCCACACGCCATAGTCATCGAGCCACTGCTTGCTGGTCTCATAGCTTCCCCAATAATGAGACCCGCGCAGCCACGGTTCGATTGCATCGAAAAGCCCGTAGCCGATTGCGTAACCGGCGACACCACCGAGAACCGAGAAGAGTGTCGCGATCCCAGCCAAGCGGATCCACTGCTCGCGCTTAGCTAACACCATAGGTGCTAACATCACATCAACCGGAATCGGAAAGAAGGATGACTCTGCGAAACTCATGGCGCCGAGGTAGTACTCGGCGTAACGGTGGCGCGACCATTGCATTACACGCTCATACAAAGAACCGAATGGTTTCATTGGGCGCTTAATATTAAATAATCAGTATTAACTATAATATATAACATATTGATTAATATCTATTACTTATCTTTAACCAAAGGAACAAAGCTTACCGACCCGAGTGACACCTGCTCAAAACGATCTGGGTGATTCACGACCATCGTCAAGTCCTGCTCCCCCTTAGACCCTATCGGAATGATTAGTCGCCCTCCCGGCGCCAGTTGTAGCAACAGCTTCTCTGGCATACTCGATGCAGCGGCGGTGACAATGATGCCATCATAGGGGCCATATTTTCGCCAGCCTTCCCAGCCGTCGCCTAGGCGAAACTGGACATTGTAAATATCGAGCTCTCGCAGCCGCTGGCGGGTCTTTATTAACAACTCTCGAATTCTCTCTACGGTGTGTATCCTCTTCACTAAAGGCGCGAGTATCGCGGTTTGGTAGCCACAACCGGTGCCAATTTCGAGCACACTTTCACCCTCGAATCCAGCCAGCAGCGCTTCAGTCATTCGAGCAACAATAAACGGCTGGCTAATCGTTTGCCCAAGACCAATCGGCAAGGCCGTGTCCTCATAGGCCCTACTTGCCAGTGCTTCATCAACAAACAGATGTCGAGGCACATTTTTAATCTGATGCAGTACAGCATCAGAGCGAATCCCCTGATCGATAAGACGCTGTACGAGCCGGCCTCTCGTCCGCGCAGACGTCATACCTATACCTTGTCGAGACCTGGACACCTATTCAGGCTCCAACCAGTCCGACAGGTCCTTAACAGCGCTGTGTCGTGTCAAATCGACCTTTAGTGGCGTGACGGACGCAAATCCTTGCTTGATCGCATGGAAGTCTGTGCCCTCTCCTGCGTCCTGAGCCTCGCCCGCGGGACCGACCCAATAGATTGGCCTGCCATAAGGATCCATGTCTGTAAAAATCTGCTTTGACTTACGGCGAAATCCTAGGCGCGTCGCCCGCACACCCTTTAATTCGGTAGCGGGAATGTTCGGCACATTGAGATTAAGGACCACATCGGAGGAGAGTGGCGCTCGCTCGATCTTCAGTACGAGCTCGACCGCAACGGCAGCTGCAGTGTCGAAATGCATCAATTTATTACCAACCAGCGAAACCGCGATCGTAGGCAGCCCGAGAAAGCGCCCCTCCATAGCCGCTGCGACGGTGCCGGAATAAAGAACGTCATCCCCTAGATTCCCGCCATGGTTAATCCCCGAGACCACGAGGTCGGGCTCATAATCCAAATATCCTGTCAGCGCCAGATGCACGCAATCTGATGGCGTACCATCAACTTTGTAGCGATTTGACGCCACTTCCGAGATCCGCAGCGGGCTCCTTAACGTGAGCGAATTACTAGCGGCGGACCGATTTCGATCCGGCGCAACGACCACTACATCGGCAACCTGTTCGAGTGCCTCCGTCAGAACATTGATGCCCTTGGCGAGGTACCCATCATCATTGCTTACAAGTATTCTCATTTTTTTTGTAACAGCCATTCTTGCGCTTGAATGTTGGACTATAGGATCGTGCTCACTATACTCAATGTTTACCGTGCACCATAGCCTCAAAGATTTAGCCGTGACCGACGAAGACAAAGATGTGTTTCAAAAAGCGATGACCGGTGCAAAGCTACTTAATGCTGAAGTACGCGTACCCGATCGCAAGCCGAAGCCCAAACCGAGGGCAAAGTTCGCGCGTGCCGATGAAGAAGCGGCCTTACTTGAAAGCCTCGAGGACGATATCGACAGCCTTGAGCACGGTCATGGTGGCGCTCTGCACTTTCACCGCCAGCATGTCGGGCGTCGAACCATGCGCAAACTGACAAGAGGCGGTTTCAGTGTCCAGGCAGAAATCGACTTGCATGGCATGACCCTTGCAGAAGCAAAACCGAGACTAAGAGACTTCGTTCAATACAGTGCCAAGCAGAATCGCTTATGTGTGCGCGTCGTGCATGGCAAAGGGCTCGGTTCCGGAGAGCGAGGCCCGGTTCTAAAAAGTGCCGTGAATGCCTGGCTGAGAAAATGGGGCAATGTGCTCGCATTCGTATCCACGCGGCAAGTCGATGGCGGGACTGGGGCTGTTTACGTATTATTACAGCAGGACTAAGTACCACCAGTTTTAGACTCCATGCCTACCTAGAGGCATGCCGGCCCGAAATTGCCAGACACTGCCTCGATCGCATGGCCGATGAGAGGTGGAATCTGTGTTCCGGCAACCATACTACCCATGAAAGTGACGCCCTCCCCGATGGCCTTCCATCTTTTGATTAGCGCTCTGCCTATCGGCCTTCTAATGTCCGTTCGTGAGCAATAAATATATTTACGAAATGATTCACTTTTGGACGCACATGGGCGAAAACCTTTATTCCTTCACACTGACATTCGCCGGCGGTTTGAAGCCGATAGCCAGGAGCAATGTTGCGATGATGGAGATGGCGATCGGGATTAGGAATAGAGACTGAAAATCGATAATACCGTTTTTGGTGAATACACTCTGGATGAGCCAAGGACCGAAGCTGTACGCGAGCAATGGACCACCGCCAAAAATCATCACATTAAAGAGACCCTGGGCGCTCGATCGAATGTCTGCAGGGCAGAATGCATCGACGAAGATATAGACACTAGCAAAGAAAAACGCGTAACAGACACCATGGAGAAAATTGATAGTGACGATCAGCCAGGTCACCTCAGGCAGCAAGGCATAGACACCAAAGCGAATAATGTAGGCGGAAACGCCGACCATCATCGTCGTTCTCCAACCGAGCTTCTTCAATACCGTTCCAAGCACAAGCATCGTCGCTATCTCGGCGACCTGACCAACGCTCATGGCTGGCATAATCCAGTTTGCTGGAATGCCTACTTGCTCACTACTAAGGAAAACAGGCGTCCAGTTGAACTGTAGGTGCTGAACAAATGCATCTGCCAATGTCACAATCCAGAGAACTATAATGAAGGGATGCTTCAGTAGCTTTATCGCTTCCAGCCATGCCGGTTTATCCTTGCCTTCGTCTTTCTGGGCGGGCGTATGCGGCAACGCCAATGAATGGACGGCAAGCACAAGGCTCGCGATACCGGCAATACGAAATGTCCATGGTATGACATCACGTAGCGCATCGCCGGCCAGCCCAGAGCTCAATGCCATGCCAATCAGCTCGATGATCCCCTCCGGTTCGGCGGCCTGGACTACCTCCCAGTCGACAAAAATAAAGACGAACGGCCATGCTGCAGCGATCCAGCCGACCGTGCCGCCCATCCGGATCGGGCCGAATTCTGATACTGGGTTACGCATGTGTGCAAATGCGATCGAGTTCGTGATCGACATCGTCGGCAAGTAGAAGAGGCAGTACACCCACATGAGGACCAAAAACATCCAAAAATTCGTGGTCATGGATATGCCAATCAGTGCGAGACCACCGACCAAATGACTGAATGATAGAAACCGCTCCGCCGCAAAATTTCGGTCGGCGAACTGGTTACCGAAAAACACGCTGATGATGGCTGCAACCGGGAACGCATTCAGAATCCATGACTGCTCGAACGGCGTATAGCCGAGCATGGGCAAGTAAACGAATATCATTGGCAACCACGCACCCCATATGAACATTTGCAAAAACATCATTAGGAACAGTCGGGCGGTCGGTGTCTTCTTGGTATTCATGGTCGCTTCTTCCCTGCTCGGCTCTTCATATTTGCTCTTTTTGTAGTGTTCTTCGGAAGTCGCCGTGTCCGACGCCATACTCAACCGCCACGAAATGTTGACAGCTATGGTCTATCTCACTGCTGTCGCTAGACTCGCCGGTGCAACACAAGCGCAGACGAAGCGTTCCCCCTATGCTTTATACAGCTCCTGACTCAATTAAAAAAGGGCCTACCTGAGCAGTCAGGCGGGCCCTTCTGGGTGAACGTTACGAGGCAATAGTCTCGTTTACTTAAACGTAATTTCTCGCATCAAACGCTCACTGGCTAATTATGAGCATAACCGCATTGGCGAGAGTCTGGGAGATTAATCTCCGCTTCCCCCACCAATACGTAAGCCGTTATAGCGTGTAGCCGCTCTCTTCGTGTAAAACGAGGTCGAGACCCTCTTCCTCTTCCTCAGCGGATACTCGCAATGGCAAGAAGATGCTGATAACTCTCAGTAACACGTAGCTGCCAACCACACACCACCCAAGTGTCGCGAGGATGCCTATTATTTGTATTGCGAACAAACCCGACATACCGCCTTCGCCCAATCCGGCCCCACCCCAGCTGACGGCTGAAAAAATTGATAGTAACAATAACCCAATCATTCCACCGACGCCGTGAACAGAAAAGACATCCAAGGAATCATCAATTTTTAATGAGCGCTTAATAAACTGGGTTGCGAAGAAACAACCAGCGCCACCGGCGACACCAAGGACAATCGCTCCCATCGGCCCTACAAACCCAGAAGCTGGTGTAATGGTCGCAAGACCAGCAACCATTCCAGTGACAATACCGAGCACACTGGGTTTGCCAAACTTTATCCACTCTGCAGACATCCAAGTAAGGGAGGCAACGGCTGCGCTGATCTGAGTAACCAGCATCGCCATACCGGCCGCCCCATTAGCTGCGCCTGCACTACCTGCATTAAAGCCAAACCAACCAACCCAAAGCATGCACGCCCCGGTAACCGTCATTGCTAGATTATGCGGCGGCATGGCCGTCGTGGGGAATCCTTTCCGGCTTCCCAGGACCAACGCTGCAACTATTGCCGCCCCGCCAGCAGTGACATGAACTACCGCGCCTCCAGCAAAGTCTCTAAAACCCATCTCAGCCAGCCAACCACCGCCCCAAACCCAGTGAGCAACGGGAGCGTAGACAATTAGCATCCATAAACTAGTAAAGAGCAACATAGCCGAAAAGCGCATTCTTTCGGCAAACGCACCAACGATAAGTGCGGGGGTAATTATCGCGAACGTCATCTGAAACATGACAAAGACGGTCGATGGTATGGTCGGCAGGATATTGCTTGGCGTGTCGAAGCTTATGCCACTAAGCCCTGCCAGAGAGAGGCTCCCGACCAGTCCGCCTGCTGTGCTTTCGCCAAAGGCGAGGCTGTATCCGCACACGACCCACAGCACTGACATGACACAAGTAATGGCAAAACATTGCATCAAAACCGATAAAACATTGCGACGCCTGACAAGGCCGGCATAGAACAATGCCAAACCCGGCAGGGTCATAAATAATACCAATGCCGTGGATGTCAGCATCCATGAAGTGTCACCGCTGTCAATCGTTTGGGACAGCGCAATTGAAGGCCACACGAGAGTAGCGAGTGCAGCCGTAAAATATTTTACAAGAGTCTTCATTTGGAATCTCCTAGTCTGAGTTGTTGCTTCCACGAGTATTTCCTCCTTGAATTTATTAAACGGCTTCGCTACCG
>Ga0055584_100007849_pt1 | contig 10457 bp, 8 predicted proteins | sample OSDHelmetaG_FD_58716 | JGI IMG/M metagenome (GOLD analysis project Ga0055584, IMG submission 58716) | Pelagic marine sediment microbial communities from the LTER site Helgoland, North Sea, for post-phytoplankton bloom and carbon turnover... | ecosystem: Environmental > Aquatic > Marine >...
CTGGCAGCGTCAATATTGGACTCACCCGCGTGATGGAAATAATGTTGGGTGATGTTGAAGGCATGCAGGCCAAGGTCGTTATGGAGTTGAGACTACCAAGAGTGATATCCGGTTTCCTGGTGGGTGGCATGCTCGCCTTAGCAGGTGCTTTAATGCAGGTGTTATTGAAAAACCCATTGGCAGAGCCTTATGTACTGGGTGTTTCCGGAGGTGCCTCTGTTTGTGTATTGTTGGCTATGATTACCGGGGTGACTGGTTTATGGCTAAATTTATCTGCTTTTGTCGGCGCTTTATTTTCCATATTACTGGTTTTTGGTCTGGCTCGCATTGGCGGAAGCTGGAACCCTCTGCGTGTCCTGTTAACCGGTATTGTTGTGGCCTCTGGTTGGGGAGCGATGGTGAGTTTTCTTTTGGCTGTCAGCCCGGCGACACAAATTCATGGCATGTTGTTCTGGCTAATGGGTGATCTCGAATATGCCAGAGACTTTGAGATTGGACTACTGGTACTAACATTCGGTTTTGTTATAGCCATGCTTATAGCACGCGCATTGAACTTGATGGCACTGGGAGATAAGCAAGCCGAAGCCCTGGGAGTTTCGGTAAATCGATTACGTTATGTTGTGTATTTCCTGGCCTCTATTCTGACTGCAACGGCAGTGATGCAAGCTGGTAATATCGGCTTTATTGGTCTGATAGTGCCGCATATTGTGCGACTGGTTCTTGGCAGTGATCATCGAGTCCTGATCCCGATATCAGTGTTACTCGGGGGGTGTTTGTTAGTCTTTGCGGATACCATGGCGCGCACGATTATTGCCCCACAACAACTACCTGTGGGTGTGCTTACTGCAATGATAGGCGTGCCGATATTCTTGTTTTTACTGCAAACTACAATCGTGAAGAGTCGTTCATGAGCTTGCTCAGTACCAGGGCTTTATCGATCAATATCGGTGAGCTGGTAATTTGTAAAAATTTTGATTTCGATCTGAAGAGTGGTGAATTATGGGGTGTTCTTGGTGGCAACGGTATCGGGAAAACTACATTACTCAATACACTTGCGGGTTTGCATGCGGCTGAAAGTGGTGACATAGATATACAGGAAAAGGCCATAGAGCAATGGAAGAAAAAGCAACTGGCAAGCGTACTCGGAGTGCTTTTTCAGGATAGCCTTGATACTTTTCCGACAACCGTACTAGAAACGGCATTGAGTGGTCGCTATCCTCATTTACCTTTTTTCTCATTAGAAGGAAATGAAGATGTTGAACTGGCTAAACAAGCACTTAGTGATGTTGGGCTGGAAGATTTGATGGAAAGGCAGGTAGATACCTTGTCTGGTGGAGAAAGAAGACGTCTGGCACTGGCGACACTACTGGTACAAAACCCCCTGTTATGGCTGCTGGATGAACCCACTAACCATCTGGATGTTCATCATCAAATAATTTTATTGAATTTGATCATCGAAAAAGTAAAAACAAATAATGGTGCTCTTTTGATGGTTTTACACGATGTGAATCTTGTAAGCAGGTTTTGCACACATGTCATGATGATGATTGACCACAACAATATAATCTGTGGTCCGGTGCACGATATTTTGAATATTGAAAATCTAAGTGCTCTCTATCAACATCCAATCAAGAGTGTTCAGTCTGAAGAAAAGAGCTTCTTTTTTCCCGAATAAGTGATTAGGGAGTGGTTTCGGTGTTTTCGTTTTCAACTTCTGGTGGTGTGGCATCTTCGACTTGGGCTGTTTCTTCTTCAGCAGGTTTGGGCGTATGACGTTTGGGTTCATCGTCGCCAACAAAAGGCAGCACGTTCTTTAATTTACTAAAGAAACCATCTTTTTTACGTTTAAGAGGCACATCAACGGTCTTCCTTTCTTTTCTGTATTCCTCGGGCGGTTTTCTAACACCCTTTACTACACTGCCATCCAGATAAGTAAGTTTGTCATCTTCGAAGTAGATGGTGATGTGTCGTTGTGTTCTTCTTTTACCCCCTTTGGAGTAGGTGTAGATATATTCCCAGCGGTCATTGTGAAACGGATCCACGATAGTCGGCGTGCCCATAATAAAATGTACCTGACCCTTGTCCATACCCGGTCTTAGCTTGTCCAGCATTTCCTGTTCAATCACGTTTCCCTGCTGCATATCAATGCGATATACACCGGGTAATTTGCGAGTACCTTCGGAACTGCAAGCCGCGAGAGAAATAACGATAAAAATATAAAAAAGAATACGCGTAAACATAACAGGGACTAAATTCATTAAAATCAAAGACTATTGTAGCGCATCAGGAAAATAAGCACATCTATCAATCTACTAACGAAGACAAGCATAGTGGCTTTAGTTATACTTTTAACCCTCAGCCACGAAGGTCTTATATCGTGGTCTATTTCTTAGTGACGAAATGAATAACGGAAAATATGGAACAAAAAGATCTAAAGAAAGCTGGCCTCAAAGCGACTCTGCCAAGGCTGCGAATACTTGAAATTCTGGAGGCCTCGGACTTCAAACATATGAGTGCAGAAGATGTCTATAAGGCCTTATTGGCTGCGGGGGAGGATGTTGGTCTGGCAACGGTTTATCGCGTTCTCACCCAATTCGAAGCGGCGGGACTGGTAAACCGCCATAATTTCGACTCAGGTCATTCTGTTTTTGAACTGGATCGTGGTGATCATCATGACCATATGGTGTGTTTAAAAACCAATATGGTTATTGAATTCAATAATGAAGAAATAGAACGCTTACAAAAGAAAATTGCAGATGAGCATGGGTATGAGTTGCAAGATCATAGTCTGGTTTTGTACGTGACACCGAAGCAGGAATAAGAGCGGTAAGTCTGCTTTTAGCACTCAGGCAATTTAATGGATTAGCATTTCCCTGGCATGCTTCCGGCTTTGTTCAGTTATCTTGATACCCCCTAACATGCGCGCGACTTCTTCGATTCTTTCGCTATCATCCAATTCTGTCACCTGTGTATAGGTGCTTTTTTTGTTGGACGATTTTTGTACCTGCAGATGTTGATCCCCTAGTGATGCAACCTGAGGTAAATGAGTCACACAAAACACCTGATGTTTATCGGTAAGACTGTGAAGAAGGTTACCGACGATCTCAGCGACTCCACCACCGATACCGGAATCGACTTCATCGAAAACAAGGGTAGGAATCACTTTATCATTATTGCTAATAACCTGAATTGCCAGACTAATGCGTGACAACTCTCCACCAGACGCAACTTTTCTCAATGCTTGAGGCGGTTGACCCGGGTTTGCAGATACCAGAAAATCAATTTGATCATTACCGTTCGCCCCCGGAGTTGAATCCGTCTGGTTTTCAACAGCGACTATAAATTGCCCACCCGACATACCAAGTGTTTCAAGTGTTTCAGATACCTTGGCGGATATTACTTTTGCAGTTTTGCTTCGACAAAGATGTAATTTCTCTGCTGCCTGCTGATAGCCTTGCAGGCTTTCTTCCTGTTTCTTCATAAGATCTGCAAGCAGGTGTTCACTATTTTCTATCTCATAAAGCGTTTCTTGTAATTGCTCGAAATATTCTGGCAACTGTTGTGATTGAATATTATGTTTACGCGCCATATCGTGCATAGCTGACAACCTTTCTTCAACATCTTGTAAACGCTGTGGGTCGCGATCAAGCTTATCTGTATATAGACGTAGTTCGTCACCCGCTTCTGAAATTTGAATTGCGGCAGATTCGAGCAACTCGAGGATATTTGCCAATGACGCGTCATATTGCTGGGCGTCCTGCATGTCTTTCAAAGTGTTAGCGAGTTTATTATGCAGCGAGTGCTCGTCCTCGATCACACTTTGTGTCGCGATTTGGGTGAGTTCAATGAGTCGATTGGCGTTGTCGAGTTTACGAAACTCTTCTGACAAGGATGCATATTCGTCTGCTTGTGGGGAGAGTTCTTCCAGTTCCTGTACCTGATAACGCAACAGGTTCAGCTTTGCCTCATGATTCTCAGTATCGCCACTAAGACTGGAAATTTCTTCGCGTATTTTTTGCCATGAATAATAGTTATCACGGACAAGCTTCAATTCTTTATCATAAGCGCCGTAACTATCTAAGAGTACTCTCTGCGCATCTCGTTTAGTTAATGACTGATGAGCATGCTGACCATGAATATCGATGAGATGTTCACCTATACTTCGCAGCAAATTCACTGGCACGGGCGTACTGTTAATAAAGGCGCGAGAACGCCCATCGTTACTTACCACGCGTCGAATTATAATTTCATTGTCGTCGACAGCAATGGCTTGCTCTTCGAGTACCGAAGCAACATCGCTGTTTTCACTTATTTCAAAACTGGCACTTATCTCAGCGCGCTCACAACCAGCACGTATTATCGTAGTTTCAGCGCGATCACCTAATACCAGTCCAAGCGCGTCGATAAGTATAGATTTACCTGCGCCGGTCTCCCCGGTAAACACCGTCATACCGGGTTTCATCGATAGATCGAGCTCTTCAATTATGGCGAAATTACGAATTAACAGTTGCTTCAGCATATCAACTTAGCCCCATTGGAGCTTTTCGCGCAGAGTATTAAAGTGATTATGTTGGGCCGGGTGCAGAAAGCGGACTTTTTTATCTTTTTTCTGAATTCGAACACGATCGCCTGTCATCAACTCGGTACTGATTTCGCCATCGCAACTTAATCTGGCCTGGTCGATTTCAGGGGTGCCTACCACTATTTCAACCACGCTATTCCCGTCTATGACTATCGGACGATTACTCAGGCTGTGAGGGCAAATCGGCACCAGTACCAGGGCATCAAGCGTAGGATGTAGAATTGGACCACCACCGGAAAGTGCATAGGCTGTAGAGCCCGTCGGTGTTGCGACAATCATGCCGTCAGCTCTTTGACTATGTACCAGGGTTTGATTAACGTAGGTTTCCAATTCAATCAATTTAGCGATATTCCATTTCTGGATGATTACTTCATTAAACGCATCGCGTTCCTCTATGTTTTTGCCATTACGCTCGACCCGACAGTCAAGCAGGAAACGTTCTCCAACTATATAATTTCCGTCAAGAATATCTTCGAGATGTGCTTCGATACTATCGGCGGGAATATCAGTAAGAAAGCCGAGCCGGCCTCTGTTAATCCCGAGCAAGGGCACATCGTACTCTGCGACTACCCGCGCAGCGCGCAGCATGGTACCGTCACCGCCAACGACAATGGCTAAATCGCATTCCTGAGACAATTGGGCCAGCTGCATTTGACGGAAACCAGAATTCGGTAACAATTTGGCACAATTTTCGTCTACTATAAGTTCAGTATCTCGTGACGACAGATACTTTATCGCGGTTTGCAGCGTATCAATCGACTGTGACGCGTCATTATTAGTAATTAGTGCTATTTTTTCGAACATATCGCGATAATATAGATGCTAGATGCTTGAAGCTAGTCCGTATCTTGAAAGAGCTAACAGGAAAGGGCCTCAGACCGTGAGAAAGCCGGATTTCATAAGAGAATTTACTGAATAATTAAGAATGCCAACAAGGACCGACAACGACTCAAAGCAACTGCCGGAACGCAGCTTACATCTGTTTAAAGCGCTGGTAGAACATTTTATCCGCGATGGACAGCCGGTGGGTTCGCGTACTCTTGCCCGCGATAGTCATATGGAATTAAGCCCGGCGACAATTCGTAATATCATGGCTGATCTGGAAGATTTAGGCTTTTTACAGTCAGCGCACACCTCTGCCGGACGCGTGCCTACAGTAAAAGGCTATCGTTTTTTTATTGATTCTCTGTTGCGCGTAGGCAGTCTTGAACAAAAAGAAATACAGCGAATAGCGGAAGAAATGGGCTCCGGACAAAATATGGATACGCTTATGGAAAGGGTATCGTCGACACTATCTGATGTGACAAAACTGGCGGGAGTCGTTACTTTGCCCAGCACAGAGCAAAAGGCACTTAAGCAAGTTGAGTTTGTCTCACTGTCCGGAAATCAGGTATTGGTGATTCTGGTTGTCAGTGACAACGAGGTGCAAAATCGGATTATTCACACCGCTAAAAAATATACCCCGTCGGAATTACAGCAGGCTTCAAATTTTCTCAGCCAGGCTTTTGGTGGCAAGGATTTACCCTCTGTCAGGGCTGAAATCCTTAAAGAACTGGAAGGTATGAAGACCAATGTTAACCAGTTAATGCAGACGGCTATTGAAATCGCACAACACGCATTCGTCACTAACGACACCAAGAAAGACTATGTCCTCTCAGGGCAGACGAATTTGATGGATGTGGCCGAATTGTGCGATGTTGAAAAACTTAAGAATCTTTTTAACACCTTCAATCAAAAGAAAGATGTGCTGCATTTGCTCGAGCAAGCCATTAATGCAAATGGTGTACAAATATTTATTGGTGAAGAGTCCGGGCATAAGGTTTTCGATGATTGTAGTGTGGTAACCTCGCCTTATGAAGTGGATGGCGAGATAATCGGTGTATTGGGCGTAATAGGCCCAACCAGGATGAATTACGAAAAAGTGATCCCAATTGTCGATGTCACAGCAAAAATGCTTGGCTCGGCCTTGAATTCCCTGAATTAATCCCAATTTAGCGCACTAGGGTGTATTTCTACGCCCTGACGTATCTTTTTGTCTAATCCTTGAGGGTGGAAGTATTCATGTCAGTAAAGCAAACAACTGAAGAAGTGTCAGAAGAACAGGTAGTAGAAGGGGAGCTGCTGGAAGCAGAAGCAGAGGAAACTATGGTAGAGGCTGAGCAAGAAGCCACGCAAGTAGAAGATGGCTCCGGAGAGGAATCGAGAGAGCCCGAGCAGATTAGTGATACAGATGTTCTACAACAGGAAATAGAACAGCTGAAAAATCAGGCCCAGGAAAGCCTGGACAAGGCAGTCCGTGCACATGCGGAATTGGATAATGTACGCAAGCGGACTCTGCGCGATGTTGAAAATGCGCATAAATATGCTCTGGAGAAATTTGTAAATGCCTTGTTGCCGGTTATCGACAGCATGGAACTCGGCATAACCGCTGCAGAAAGCGCCGATGAACAGAGCAACCTAAAGGAAGGTATGGATTTAACCCTGAAAATGTTTCGCGATGCACTTGAGAAATTTGGCATAGCGGAGATTGAGTCTCAGGGGCAGAAATTTGATCCGGAGAAACACGAAGCGGTCTCTATGCAGGAACTGGAAGGCGCGGAGTCGGGTACGGTCACTGCAGTTCTGCAAAAAGGATACGCTTTAAACGGCAGATTAGTTCGACCCGCCATGGTAGTGGTGGCGAAATAGAAGACGAAAACCAGCCTCAATCTTTTAGCGAAGAGTCAAAATGGTGATAAATGTGCCAGGTCTCTGTAAATAAACACGAATTGGGCTTGAATTTCATTAAAGTCACCCAAATATAGGTTGGCATCGAAGATTTTAATTTTAATTAGTAATTAGTAAGTAATTCTGGAGACGAACGATGGGAAAGATTATTGGTATTGACCTGGGCACGACCAACTCCTGTGTCGCTGTATTGGAAGGTGGACAGGCAAAAGTCATTGAAAATAGTGAAGGTGGGCGTACTACACCCTCGATTGTGGCATTTTCGGAGGATGATGAAGTATTAGTGGGCATGTCTGCCAAACGGCAAGCCGTGACCAATCCGACCAACACACTGTTTGCTGTAAAGCGTTTGATCGGACGTCGGTTTGAAGACGATGTTGTTCAAAAAGATATCAATATGGTGCCCTACACGATTGCCAAAGCCGATAATGGTGATGCCTGGGTCGAAGCTCAGGGAAAGAAAATGGCTCCGCCGGAAATATCTGCTCGCGTCTTACAGAAAATGAAGACAACCGCAGAAGATTATCTCGGTGAAGATGTAACTGAAGCCGTTATAACGGTGCCAGCATACTTTAATGACTCTCAGCGTCAGGCTACCAAGGACGCGGGTCGTATTGCGGGTCTTGATGTACGTCGTATCATCAACGAGCCTACAGCAGCAGCGCTCGCGTATGGTATGGACAAAAAACATGGCGATGCCAAAATCGCGGTGTATGACCTTGGTGGCGGTACCTTTGATATTTCTATAATCGAAATTGCTGAGATTGACGGTGAACATCAATTCGAAGTGCTATCAACAAATGGTGACACATTTCTTGGTGGTGAAGATTTTGACTTACGTATCATTGACTATCTCTGCGAGGAATTCAAAAAAGAACAGGGTTTTGATCTGCACAATGATCCATTAGCGCTGCAGCGTTTAAAAGAAGCCGCAGAAAAAGCCAAGATCGAATTGTCATCCAGTCAACAGACTGATATTAATCTGCCTTATGTCACTGCTGATGCGAGTGGTCCGAAGCACTTAAATATTAAGTTGAGCAGAGCTAAGCTCGAGTCTTTAGTTGAAGAGCTGGTTACTCGCACAATTGAACCTTGTAAAGTTGCACTGAAAGATGCGGGTTTATCGACTTCAGAAATCACCGATGTGATTCTGGTTGGTGGTCAGACGCGTATGCCGAAGGTACAGGAAACAGTCGAGAAGTTGTTTGGAAAAGAACCGCGTCGGGATGTTAATCCGGATGAGGCAGTAGCATCTGGTGCAGCAATTCAGGCAGGTGTGCTTGGTGGTGATGTAAAAGATGTACTGTTGTTGGACGTAACGCCGCTCTCTCTTGGTATTGAAACCATGGGTGGTGTCATGACCAAATTAATTGACAAGAACACCACTATTCCGACTAAGGCGCAACAGGTGTTTTCCACTGCTGAAGATGGTCAAACCGCGGTGACAGTACATGTGATGCAGGGTGAAAGAGAAATGGCTACGGGAAACAAATCCCTGGGTCGATTTGATTTGTCTGATATTCCTCCTGCGCAAAGAGGTGTGCCTCAAATTGAAGTCGCCTTTGATATTGATGCCAATGGTATTCTGAATGTGTCCGCAACTGACAAAGCAACGGGTAAGGAACAGTCGATTATTATCAAGGCCTCCAGTGGCTTATCCGATGAAGAAGTTGATGCGATGGTGAAGGATGCCGAAGCTCATGCAGAAGAAGATCGTGTAGCAAGAGAGCTGGTTGAAACGCGTAATATGGCTGAGCAAATGATTCATGCCAGCCGGAAATCAATCGAAGATCTGGGTGATCAGATCGAAGAGCAGGAAAAAACGGACATTGAAGCAGCCATTGCTGAGCTTGAAGAAGTGGCAAAAGGTGATGACAAGGAAGCCATTGAAGAGAAGACTAAAAAGCTTACTGAAGTCGCCGGTAAGTTGGCCGAACGTGCTTATGCTCAGAATGCCGCACAAGCAGAAGCGGGTGAAGCAGGTGCAGAAACAGAGGAAGCAAAAGATGAGAATGTCGTCGATGCTGAATTTGAAGAGGTGGATGACGACAAAAAGTAAAGCGGCACTTTGCGTATCTGGATTTGAAGTATTGAACTGATACGCAGTAAAACAGCTGTATAAATCTGGCCCGGAAGAAATGTGAATTTCTTGCCGGGCTTGTTTGTGACAAGGAGCCCGATATTTCAACGGGTTTTGGAGATAGAGACTTAGGATGGCAAAACGAGATTATTACGAAGTTCTTGGCGTATCGAAAAACGCCACAGAAGCTGAATTAAAAAAGGCTTATCGTCGTCTGGCGATGAAGCATCATCCTGATCGAAATCCAGATGATGAAGAATCAGAGGAAAAGTTTAAGGAAGCGAAGGAAGCCCACGATATTCTTTCCGATGAGCAAAAGCGTGCCGCTTATGACCAGTTTGGCCATGCCGGGATAGAGAACAATGCCGGGGGTGGTCCAGGTGGTGCGGGCTTCGGTGATATTTTTGATAGTGTTTTCGGTGATATTTTTGGTGGTGGCGGTGGAGGACGCGGTGGCGAACGTGTCTATCGTGGCGCAGACTTACGTTATGAATTAAGTCTGACATTAGAAGAGGCCGTAGCGGGTACGACTGTCAAGGTGCGGATACCCAAACACGTCAATTGCGAAAGTTGTCAGGGCAGTGGTGCAAAAAAAGGCACCTCACCGGTAAGTTGTACCACTTGCAATGGTGTTGGGCAGGTGCGCATGCAACAGGGATTTTTCTCGGTTCAACAAACATGTCCGAAATGTCGCGGTGCGGGCAAAATGATCACTGATCCTTGTTCCTCATGCCAGGGACAGGGTAGAGTCAGAGACAATAAAACTATTTCCGTCAAAGTGCCTGCAGGTGTTGATACCGGCGATAGAATCCGCTTATCTGGCGAAGGTGAGGCGGGTCAAAATCGCGGGCCATCAGGAGATTTGTATGTTGATGTAGCGGTAAAAGATCACTCAATATTTACCCGCGATGATTCTAATCTTTACTGTGATGTACCTATAAGTTTCGCAACTGCGGCTCTCGGCGGGGAAATCGAAGTGCCGACTCTGGATGGTCGGGTTAAACTGAATATTCCGTCTGAGAGTCAAACAGGCAAGTTGTTCCGTTTACGTGGTAAAGGGGTAAAGTC
>Ga0055584_100007850_pt1 | contig 10455 bp, 9 predicted proteins | sample OSDHelmetaG_FD_58716 | JGI IMG/M metagenome (GOLD analysis project Ga0055584, IMG submission 58716) | Pelagic marine sediment microbial communities from the LTER site Helgoland, North Sea, for post-phytoplankton bloom and carbon turnover... | ecosystem: Environmental > Aquatic > Marine >...
TCGAACCTCCGAATGGCGGGATCAAAACCCGCTGCCTTGCCACTTGGCGACGCCCCAACAAACCCTTTAGTCAACTACCCGCATTTCGGGGAGTCGGTCCACGCCCTCGGCCACGACGACGGTCAGCCCATTTGGGGCCTCGGCCGCAATTCGGCGCGCTGATTCCTCTGTCTCTAATGCGGCAAAAACACAGGCGCCACTGCCCGTCATTCTCGCCGTTGGGGAGTGCTGATAGAGCCATTCCCACGCTTGCCGCACCTCAGGGTAGCGTGACAATACAACGTCCTGCAGATCGTTGTGGCCAGCCCCTGAAAAAAAGGCCTGCACTGTAATGGGCGAGGTGTGGCGTGTCAACGCGGGATCAGCGAAGATTTCGGCAGTACTGACTCTGCAGCCCGGCTGGGCGACGATATACCAGCGCTTGGGTAAGGAGAGGGCGGAAAGCACTTCTCCAACCCCCTCGGCCCAGGCACTTTGACCCATAACGAACACCGGCACGTCGGCTCCCAGAGGGGCTGCCAGCTGCTGCAAAACATCCTGCTCCAGCGCCAGCCCCCACAATCGATTGAGCGCCAGCAATGTGGTGGCCGCATTGGAACTGCCGCCACCCAAACCGCCGCCTCGCGGAATACGCTTGCGGATATGGATGTGAGCGCCGCGGCCGGATTGCCCGAGTGATTGAGCTGCCCGAAGAATCAGGTTCTGCTCGGGCGCAATATCGTCCGTATCACCCGACAGAGTGACTCCCGGCTCTGGACGATTCTCGAAACGCATATTGTCTCCCCAGTTGAGTAACTGAAAGACTGTCTGCAGTAAGTGATAACCGTCCGGGCGACGACCGGTAACGTGAAGAAATAAATTGAGTTTCGCGGGGGAGCAGGCCTCAATCGCTGTTACGGTGCCGGACTGAATTCCCATTGCGAGATAATGACCTTAATTTCCATGCCGGTGCCGCGAATTGTAACCCGGGAGGGTGCTTGCCAGGGAGGGGCTGCCCGCCACTCGGTCACGTCGACCTCCCAAACCGATGAGCCAGGTTGGGCACCCAATAACCAGCGCCCTAGCGATTCAGCTGGGATGGCGGTCAAAGCGGCGAGGGCGGTTGAGTCGGGGGCCATGTCAGACAGGGGTCGAACCTGTTCTCCGTCGCGCCATAAGAGCTCGTCATCCCGGCGCTCGATGGTCTGACTGTTCAGTGAAAACGGGCCAGATAAGGTAATCAGATCCTGTTCAGATCCTTGCCGACGCCAGTGAAAGCGGGCCGTGTCCACCTCTTTCAGATAGGTGAAGGATGCCTTGCCTGAGGCATCCCACAAATCGAGATCTGTGGGTACCCGAGGCATCGTTGATTCGGTAACGCTAGTTTGCTGATGAACTGCCGCACAGCCTGCGAGCAGTAATAGGCTCAAGAGTAGAGAGCTGGGCAGCAGCAGCCCAGGCTGGTGACCAGCGCGCTGCAAGATAGGGATCACGGCAGCTCAGCGCCCAGTCGGTCTGCCGCTTCGAGAATAATAGGGTGGTCAGGCACTTTGCTGAGCCCGGCGCGCCACACGTCCCGCGCTTCAATCTGCCTGCCTTGCATCCACAGCACCTCCCCGAGGTGCGCGGCCACTTCAGGATCGGGAAAAGCATTGTGCGCCCGTCGCAGAAGTGCCTCAGATGCGCTGTATTGGCCCAGCTTGTAATACACCCAGCCCAGACTATCGAGAATGGCGGGATCACCGGGGGACAAAGCGAGTGCTCTCTCTATGAGCTCGGCGGCTTCTTCATACCGCTGGGTATTGTTAGTCAGCGTATATCCCAGTGCGTTCAGCGTGGCTGCATGATCTGGATCTTGGGCAAGGATGCTGCGCAGGTCGTTCTCCATCGCGCCTAACTGACCGTCGGATTCGTGCGCCATTGCGCGGCCATACAACAGAGAGAATGATTGCGGGAACGCTGTAAGCCCTCGGTCAAAGGCTTTAAGGGCTTCGCCCTCCCAGTCTCGCAACGCGTCCGTTTCCAACAGAAAGAGTTGTTCCGCTGCGCTGGGGTACATGCGCCGCTGATCCTCAAAAAAAGTTTTGATGTCACTGGCGAAAGCCGTATCGCTCAATAATTGAGCAGCTTGCGCTTTGGCGTCACGGAATTCGCGCGAGGGGCCCACCGCGGCGAACGCCTCGATCGCCTCTGCATAGCGATCCCGTCCCATTTCGATTCGACCGACGTAATAATGCGCTTCATCAGGCCGCTCCTGCAGGGTGATCAATCGCTGAAATTTCGCCAAAGCCTCATCGAAGTACTCCAATTCAAAATCGAGAAGAGCGGCTGTCGATAGGAGTTCAGGATTATCGGGTTCGCGCTCGAGCAAAATGGCAAATTGTGCCCGCGCCCCGGCATAGTCGCCCTCAGCGCCCAGCAGTCTGGCGTACTGCCGCCGAAGTTCATCGTTCTCAGGGTACGTCGAAACCGTCTCTGCGAGCAGCTCAAAGGGTGACTCAGAGGACTGATCTAGCATTAGCTGTGTCCACAACATGATTGCCCGGGTATCGTCAGGAGAACGCTGGAGCACCGGGCGGATCAAAGACTCGGCGAGACTCAACTCTCCCTCCAGTCGCGCAAGCAGGCTCGCGGCGATCGCCACCTGATCGTCGTCTGGCCACCGTATGGCAAGGTCGCTTATCGCTTCTCCGATTTCGGTTCGACCCTCGCTATCCAATGACTCATAGATGCCAAGGCTGCTGGCAATGTTGACAGAGTGCCCGAGTTCAAGGGCCATACCCGCGTATCTTATGGCCTCTACAGACTGGCCTGTTCTGGAAAGCCAGCCCGAAGCGGACGCAGCAGCGGCTCCATCATTGGGATCCAATTCCACTAGCCGGACAGCCATGGCAGTCGCTGTTTCGGAGTCGTTGACGAACTCAGCCAAGCGCAGCGCTCGGCGGGTCAACGCGGGGTCTGGGAGCAATGCGGCCTGTTTGGACAGCAAGACAAGTCCCTGATCAAAATCTCGTTGACGCAAGGCGAATTCCGCTTGTAACAGCGGTAACAGGCTCTCGCTGGGGATCGGTGTCTCTGGAATGTCTGCTGGTGCCCCGGCGGCAGCCGGGGCCACGGTGACCTCCGCCGACTCTGGCGCAGGCGGAGCGGTGGCGCACCCTGCGAGAAGGAGACCAAAAACGAGTGTTGTGGCGCGGTGGGTAATCATGTCTGCATATAGTGCCACAAAGGCGCTGTGCCTCTGCGACGAGTTCATGGCGTGTAGGTGGTATAATAGCAACTTGGGATGAATGGCGAGGGCGTTGACCGAAGCCATGTTGCATAAGCTAGTGGTAGTTGGTGTAAACCATGACTCGGCCTCGGTAGAGCTGCGCGAGCAGATAGCATTTGCTCCGGAAAAAGTGCACGAGTCGCTGGGTGCTCTAATACGCGATACGCAAATCAGCGAATCGGTCATTTTGTCCACCTGCAATCGCACGGAGCTTTATGGAGTGCTGCCCGACGCGGCTGATGGTGTTAGTGCCAGCGACCAGCTGTCGCAATGGCTCGCCGGTCACCACGGATTGGACGTCAATCAATTATTGCCTTCTATCTATCGTAACCACGGTCTTGCAGCGGCGTCTCATTTAGTGAGGGTGGCTGCCGGATTGAATTCTATGGTGTTGGGCGAGCCCCAGATATTTGGCCAAATGAAGTCTGCTTTTGCGGTGGCGCAAGAGGCGGGTGCTGTTGGTTTTCATCTGAATCTCATTTTTCCCGAGGCGTTTCGCATCGCCAAGAAAGTCCGCACCGACACAGCGATTGGCGAGAACCCGGTCTCCGTCGCTTATGCGGCGGTGGACCTGGCGCGCCAGATATTCAGCGATATGGAGCGCAGTACGGCGCTCCTGTTGGGTGCAGGAGAGACCATTGAGCTGGTTGCAAGGCATTTGCGGGATGCTGGTTTGGGTAAGCTGGTGATTGCCAACCGAACCCTCGAGCGTGCCGAGCAGTTAGCAGCCCAGTTTGACGCCGAAGCAATACTGCTAGCGGACGTGACGGACCGTTTGCCAGACGCTGACATTGTGATCAGTTCGACGGGTAGCCAGCTCCCGATTCTGGGCAAGGGTGCGGCAGAAGACGCGGTGAAGGCACGTCGTTGGCGACCAATGCTGATGATCGATTTGGCGGTGCCGAGAGATATAGAGCCTCAGGTCGCTGAGATCCCAGATATTTACCTGTACACCGTCGACGACATGCGGGAAGTCATCGAAGAGAATCTCCGATTGCGCGCATCTGAGGCGAGTAAAGCTGACGAAATTGTCGCTGCGGGTATCGAGGCACTCAAAGAGGGTTTGTTGGAGCGGCAGTCAGCTGATGTTGTGAAAACCTATCGAGACTCCGCCTTGGCTCTGCAGCAGGCAGAGCTCGATAAAGCCCTCAGAATGTTGGAAAAAGGTGCTGACCCAGAAGAAGTTCTCGGCCGTCTTGCCAGAGATCTCACCAATAAGCTGATTCACGCTCCTACAGCCGGCCTCCGACAGCTCGCTAAGGAGGGCGGTAAGCGCGATGTCTCGAAGATGGCCGCTATGTTGGGGCTGACGGACTTCGATGAGGAACGGGACGAAGGCACGACCCTTCAATAACACCGCCTCGGCGCCCTAACAGTGAAAGCATCCCTTCTCAGCAAACTCGAAGCATTGGCCGACCGCCATCAGGAGGTGGAAGCACTGCTGGGCGACGCTGAGGTCATCAACAGTCAGAATCGTTTCCGGGACCTGTCGGTTGAGTTCGCGCAGCTAAATGAAGTGGTGGCGCAGTATCAGCGCTGGCAGCAACTTCAGATTGAGCTGGAGGATGCCAAGCAAATACTTGAGGACTCCGACGCGGAAATCAGAGCCCTCGCCACTGAAGAGATCTCGGAGACAACGGAGGCACTGGAGCAGATTGAGTCGGCGCTTCAGCTACTGCTTCTGCCGCGTGACCCCAATGACGGCAGTAATGTTTTTCTGGAGATCCGAGCGGGCACGGGGGGTGATGAGGCAGCGATTTTTTCAGGTGACCTTTTCAGGATGTACCACCGTTACGCCGAGCAAAAGGGCTGGTCGGTGGAGATTTTGTCTGAGCGATCAGGGGAGCATGGTGGATACAAAGAACTGATCAGTAGAGTGATCGGTCAGGATGTTTACAGCCATCTTAAATTTGAGTCGGGCGCCCACCGTGTGCAACGCGTACCTGAGACCGAATCTCAGGGTCGGATCCACACGTCGGCGTGCACGGTGGCTGTTCTGCCTGAGATGGAAGAGGTCCAAAACATCGACATCAAGAAAGAGGATCTGCGTGTCGATACTTTTCGCTCCTCAGGGGCAGGTGGGCAGCACGTCAATACGACGGACTCGGCGGTGCGCTTAACTCATTTACCGACGGGTATTGTTGTCGAGTGTCAGGACGAACGTTCGCAACATAAGAATCGCGCCAGAGCGATGTCTCTGTTACAGGCGAAGTTGCTCTCGGCGGAGCAAGAGAGCCAGCGAGCCTCGCAGGCTTCCGAGCGCCGCTCACTGGTGGGTTCGGGCGATCGTTCAGAGCGCATCCGAACCTACAACTTTCCACAAGGGAGAATCACTGATCATCGGATCAATTTGACACTCTACAAATTGGATGAGGTAGTCAGTGGTGATCTGGACCCGTTGATCTTGCCACTCAGGCAAGAGCATCAGGCCGACTTGCTTGCGGCAATGGCAGAGGAATGACGGTTCGCGAGCTGCTGCAGCGATCCAGTATTGCTCGAGGTGAGACTGAAATATTACTTACCCACGTCCTTGACGTTGAGCGCGCCTGGTTGTTCGCTCACGGCGACGAGCATTTGGATGACGCAGTACTTAACGCCTTCAGACAGCTTGTCAAGGCGAGGCGCAGTGGTGAGCCGCTGGCTTACCTCATTGGGTATCGTGACTTCTGGACACTGCGTCTGAAGGTGAGCCGCCACGTCCTGATTCCCCGCAGGGAAACAGAGCATTTAGTGGAGTGGGCGATTGAACGCATTGATGCGGGAGCGCATCGGGTATTGGACTTGGGAACGGGCAGTGGCGCGGTGGCGTTAGCCTGCAAATCCGAGCGTCCCGCGGCTGAGCTGACGGCCGTCGATTGCAGTGTCGACGCATTGGAGTGTGCAAACGCCAATGCTCAATCCCTCGGGCTGCAGGTGGAATGGTTTCACAGTGATTGGTTTTCGCAGCTGCCTGAGGCTTTTTGGGATCTAGTTGTGGCGAATCCGCCCTACATAGCAGCGACTGATGCACATCTTCAGCAGGGTGATCTTCCGGCAGAACCGAAGAGCGCTTTGATCGGTGGAAAAACCGGGTTGGAGTCAATCCAACAGATTGTTCAACACACCCCAAAACGCCTCGAGAGGGGTGGATGGTTGCTGCTTGAGCACGGTTTCGATCAGGCTGATGCGGTGGCACAGTGCCTGCGAGACAGGGGTTTTAAGAATATCGAAACGCGAACCGACTGGTCTGGTCAGGCGCGCATTACGGGTGGGCAATGGCCGGATTAAGTGACAATGAGCTGAAGCGCTATGCGCGACAACTGATCCTGCCGCAGGTTGACCTAGAGGGACAGGCTCGGTTGAAACAGAGCCGCGTACTGATTGTCGGAGCGGGTGGGCTGGGCATTCCCTCGGCCCAGTATCTGGCAGGCGCGGGTGTAGGGGCGATTCGACTTGTCGATGACGACCGCATTGAGCTCAGTAACCTGCCGCGTCAAGTAGCCTTCACCGAGCTTGACGTGGGACAGTTCAAGGCGGATGTCCTCGCGCAACGACTGAGGGAGTCGAACCGGGAAATCTCTGTGGACGCCCGGGTGACTCGGTTCGGAGAGGCTTCGGCATCACAACTTCTGGAGGGGGTGGATCTTGTGCTCGATGCAACCGATTCGTTGCAGGCGCGGCTGGATATTGATCGGAGCTCTTTCACACTGGGCCGGCCGTGGATTATGGGCGCCGCCCTTCGCACATCCGGGCAGTGGGCTTTATTTGACGGTGGCCGCAAGTGGGGCTGTTACCACTGCTTGATGGATGACGAACCTCAGTCGGAGGGCGGGGGTTGTGCCGAGCTCGGTATCCTCGGGCCCGTGGTCGGTTTGGTCGCACTGCAGCAAAGCCTATTGGCGATCAAATACCTGCTGGGCGCGGAAATATCTTCTGGCCACCTTCATGTTATGGATGCCTGGACGGGCGAGCACAGGCAGATTGCGCTCTCCGTCCGTCCCGATTGTGTTCTCTGTCAGGCGCGTCACTGACGAGACGGCTCGTTCAGTCCAGCGTTTGGAGAATTCGCCTGACGCGCCAGGTAATCAATGCGGCTGCCACTGCAATGCCCAGTATCGTGGTGTACCAAAAGTCCACCGTGCCCTCTGGCGTGCTATCGCCCCAATGGATAGCCAGCAGATAGCCCAGCGGTAGCGCAAGGCCCCAGTAGGATAGGGTGACAACGACGAAGGGGAAGCGAGTTTCTTTGTAAGCGCGGAGGACGAAAGACCCTACGATTTGCACGACGTCGATCATGATGAAAAGCGCCGCCAGTCGCAACAGCCTGAGGGCCAAATCGCGGATATCCTCAGATTGGGTGTAGGCACCAATGATGGTGTCAGGGAAGATCAACAATATCGACATAGCCGTTAAGCCGATCAGGGTCGACAGTGCAGCGCCCACTCTCAGCGCCATGCGAACGCCGTGTGCATTGCCCGCGCCTATCGCATGGCCCATGCGGGTCGCCATGGCACTGCCGATGCTGATCATTGGTATGTAAAAAACATCCCACACGTTGATCGCAATTTGATGTGCGGCGACTGCTGCATCACCCAGCGTGGCAATCAGCAAAGTGATGGCTGAAAACACGCCAGTCTCTAGAAAAAATGTCAGCCCCACCGGGAAGCCGACTATCAGAATTTCAGAAATTCGACTCCAGTCTGGGCCCTCGAGCCAATGGTCGGGCAGGTAGGGTCGCAGCGAGCGCGCGGTCACGACATACAAAAGGATGATCAGGGTGCTGATCCACATCGATGCGGCGGTCGCAAGACCACAACCTTCCGCCCCAAGCTCTGGTGCACCCCAGGCGCCAAAAATTAGCATGTAGTTCAGCGGCACATTGGCGACAAAGCCAACCACGCTTGCGAAAGCGAAAGGCGCTGTGATCCCCAGCCCTTGGGTGTGGTAGCGCAACGCCATGAAGATGCCGAGCGCGGGGAAGCCCAGCCCGACGCGACTCACGTAAGCACTGGCCTTAACCGCAGTATCCGTGGGGAGGCCCAAAAGGCCGATGAAGGCCTCGCTGTTTAGGCACAGCGGCGTCGTCACCGCGCTCAGTGCCACCGCCACCCATAAGCCCTGTGGCAGAAAACTTCTGACGCGCTCGATGCGCCCAGCGCCATAGTCCTGCGCTACGATCGCTGAGCAGGCGAACAGCGTGCCGAGAATGATGAGATACAGCGGAAGCCAGATGTTGAAGCCCACCGCGATGGCGGCAAGATCGATATCACTATAGTTGCCGGCCATAAGCGTATCGACCACCCCTGTGCCAATCTGAGCGGTTTGAGCGATCAGCAGTGGCCAGGCTATGCGCCAGAGCGGGCGAAGCTCTGCGAGCATCTGCGACGTAAACCGTGGCGGAGCGTTGTTATTCATGACCAAGTATCAGCGGGTTGTCACAGCATGACGGTGGCACATTCTAACGCGCTTCCGTGTGCTAGACTTCGCGCTCATTTTTCCCGGCTTATAATTGTTGTGCAAGAAAATGCCGTCCCGCAGAGCGACACAGTGGAATCCGTTCAATCCGCGCCACCCGAAAAGATTAAATTCGATACGCTGAATCTCGATAGCTCTGTTGAGCAAGGCATCGATGCGTTGGGATTTGAATTCTGCTCGCCGATACAGGGTCAGATTCTGCCGCATACCCTTGCGGGGAATGACGCCATCGGTAAGGCACAAACAGGCACCGGGAAAACTGCTGCGTTTCTCATCACCATTTTCAACGACTTGCTCAGTCACCCGGAGGAGGGCGAGCGTTATTTGGGTGAACCGCGGGCCGTCATTATTGCTCCGACACGCGAACTGGTAATGCAGATCGCCGAGGATGCTGAAGAATTGGGCCGGTTTACCGGGCTTAAAACGGTGACTCTGATTGGTGGGGCCGACTACCAAAAGCAACTCAGCAAGGTAAATCGGGCCCCTGTGGATCTGATTGTTGCAACCCCTGGGCGTTTGATCGATTTCATGGAGCGGCGCGACCTGGCGCTGGATCGGGTGGAAATTCTGGTGCTCGACGAGGCGGACAGAATGTTGGACATGGGTTTCATCCCTCAGGTGAAGCGCATTGTTCGGGCGACTCCTCGCAAGGAGGATCGGCAGACTTTGTTGTTCTCGGCGACCTTTACGCAGGACATCATGAATCTGGCGAGGCAATGGACTTTCGAACCGATTACCGTCGAAATTGAGCCCGAGCGTGTGGCGACTGCCTCAGTGGACCAAAGGGTCTATCTCGTATCCAGCCGTGAGCGTTTCCCTGTTCTGATGGATTTACTCAATGATCCCACTGTCGACAGCGTCATTATTTTTGCCAACCGCCGAGACCAGGTGAGAAGGCTCTACGAAAAGCTGCGTAAGGAAGGCGTCCAATGCGGGATGCTCTCAGGAGAGATTACCCAAGCCAAGCGGACCAAGACGCTTGAGAACTTTAAATCGGGGCGTTCAAAGGTCATGGTCGCAACAGATGTGGCGGGACGCGGAATTCACGTAGAGGGCATCTCTCACGTAGTGAATTACAATCTGCCCGAAGACCCAGAGGACTACGTCCACCGTATAGGCCGCACTGGCCGGGCAGGCGCCACAGGCGTCTCAATCAGTTTCGCCAGCGAGGACGACGCGTTTCTGCTCCCCGACATTGAGGCACTGCTGGGCCACTCTTTGGCGTGCACGGCGCCGCCAGCCCCCAACAAGAGCTAACGCAGGTCTCTTAATTCCTCGCACCACAGCAACGTGGCGCCAATCACCGCGGCGGGGATGACCACCAGATTCAACAGCGGAATACTGGTAAAAAACGCGACAGTTCCTCCAAAGCCGATCGTGGATATCCTGCGCGCAGCGCAGGCGTCACGGACCTCGCGAAAGGGTAATCGGTGATTGTCCATTGGGTAATCAACGAACTGCAGGCTCATCATCCAGGCACCAAGTAAAAACCAGGCAAGAGGTGCGAGCGCATTGAAAACAGGGATGATCGTCAGTATCAGCACTGCCAGTGCCACGGGCAGGTAATACAGAAACTTACGAATTTCTCGAAATAAGGCGCGGGGTACCTCCAGTAACGCCGCAGCAATACCCTCCAAAGCGGGCACTGGCTCTCCGGTGATGGCCTCTTCCACTTTTTCCGCGAGCAATGCATGAAAGGGGGAGGTGAGCATCAGTACCAACAAGGTCGATACGTAGCCCGTCATCAATCC
>Ga0055584_100007851_pt1 | contig 10454 bp, 12 predicted proteins | sample OSDHelmetaG_FD_58716 | JGI IMG/M metagenome (GOLD analysis project Ga0055584, IMG submission 58716) | Pelagic marine sediment microbial communities from the LTER site Helgoland, North Sea, for post-phytoplankton bloom and carbon turnover... | ecosystem: Environmental > Aquatic > Marine >...
CTATTAGACTAGGGTCTTCAGGAGCATATGATTGAAACTCGGTACCATCATTAAATCTACCTTCTATAAGATTCCCAGAGATTATTACTTCACTTACATTACCACCAGTTACCTCGGATAGCATTGCGCTATAACTTATATCCTTTATACCTCTTGTTTCATTAGTATTTTGAAATAAGTTAAAAAGCGCTACCATTAGCAAGCCTATAACAATCCAAATTGCAACGTTTTTTAAATTACCCACCGATACATCTCCAAGTCAAAAATATTATTTAAATCTTAATTACCATTTCATTGCACACTTTGATAGCAATATAATTATAAACTTAATGTTTGTAATGGTATAAAAAGCATGCATTTAATTTGCTACCCTTATATATATTAGGTATATTTGGAAGTAATACAAGTCTACCATCCCGAAAACCTGCAGGTAATGTTAATAAAGCATTTTTTGGTATATTGATTAAATTGGTTTTCTTAATAGCTTCTGCATTTATTGCATAATTACCAATGGCTTCTAATTCTAAACTAGATTCTTCTTTATCTAAATTAACAATAAACCTATTATCCCATATTATTTCGTCTCCAGGCGCAATAATAATTCTTGGTAAATTTCTATTTTCTCTGAATATTACAATATCTTTCTTATTCTTTATTACTCTGCAACCACTAAGTGTAATATTAAGATTACTATCCTGAATTCGTCTTATAATATTTTCTAGAGAATTTAATGAGATGTGTCTGTTCCCACTCACTGTATTTAGAGACATTTGTAAAATACGTAATTGTATCTCTTCATTACAAACCAAAAGTTCAGCATTATCAATTGAAACATATCCGGCATTATCAATAGAGCTTATGTCATTAAAGATTTTTAATGACATAAGCTCTAAGGCTATCTGTGATCTAGTTAATCTAGTTATCGATTTAGATATATTTTTTAAATCAATATCAATATCATTCAAATTTTCAATATATTTTCTTACTCGCACTCTTTCGTATCTTTCATCAAGATTCGAAGGATCATCAATCCATTTTTGGTCAAAATTTATTAAAGTCTCTAGCAACCTGCTCTTTTTGATGCTTAATAAAGGTCTTATTATATCCACGCCAGATTGCACCCTACAATATTGCATAGACCTCAATCCATCTATTCCACTACCTCTTGCCAATCTCATAAAAAAAGTTTCCACTTGATCTTCAAGATGATGAGCCATAACAAGTGCTTTAATCTTATTCTGATTGCAAAAATCTATTAATAATTTGTATCTTGCTTCTCTTGCTTTTTGTTGAACTGAAGTTGATGGTTTAATACCTTCCCAGTTTAACGTATGGTGTTCAATTCCTAATTCGTTACACCAAGATTTTACTAATTTGCATTCAGATTCAGATTCTTTTCTTAGAGCATGATCGATGCTAACAGCTATAATTTTTGGGGATTCAATATTTAACTGCTTCCATCTTTTAAGCAGTCGCAATAGACACATGCTGTCTCTTCCACCAGAAACACCTACACATATTGATTGAAATTGTAATAAGCCAGAAAATAATTCGGAAGCTTCGTTAACAGATATTTCTAAACTATTATGTTTAAATGTCACGAAACCACTCTACATTTAGGATACAATTACCCACACCGCTCAATTTATTATTAAGTACGGTATTTATAACATTTAAATCATATAAAATGAATTAAATATATTAATTGATATTAACTACAGCAGATACAGCTCTTCTATTTTGTGACCAACAGGCATCGGCACCACAAGCAGCAACAGGTCTCTCTTTTCCATAAGATATTGTAGTAACCCTATCTCCTGAAATTCCTAAATTCTCGAGATATGATTTAGTGACCTCTGCTCTTCTTGCACTAAGAGCAAGGTTATATTCTCGTGTACCTCTTTCATCCGCGTGACCTTCCATTAAAATATTAATATCAGGATATAACTCCAACCAAGAAGCTTGTCTTTGTAAAATAGATTTTGCGTCTTCATCTAAGTCAGTTGAATTTGTTGCAAAAAATATTCTATCACCAACATTTACTGAAAAATCCTGAGAAGTCCCTGGTATAGCACTAGCCGTTATATCTACCGCTTCTTCATCTTCACCGCCGCCAAATAATGTAGCTTCAATCTTCTGACGTGATGTACAGCCAGCTACTGTAATTATTAAAAACATAGCAATAAATATATGGAATGGACTTTTATTTCTCATCTTCATTTTTCCTTTTTTAAATAGCTAGAACTCCGTATCTTAGATTATATAAATAAAATGTTAACAAATCATGTAATCTTTTTAATTAATTTAAAATTCACAAATTATGTATAAATTATTTTTCCGGACCTTCCAAAAGAATTAAAAATATCAAACAAAATGTATATTTTAATCCATCAACATAGACCAAGCTGGATCTGATGCGTATCCTGGTGTTTTTATTAACCTCTCATTATAGCCTGTTATATCAACGCTATAAATATTTGCACCACCTTTTTCACCAGGAACTTCTCTAAAAAACATTAAAACTCTTCCGTTTGGAGCCCAAGTTGGACCCTCGTTATGATAACCGTCTGTTATTATACGTTCTCCTGTTCCATCAGCAAACATTACACCAATCATAAACCTACCTTGATACATTCTAGTGTAAGCTATGTAATCTCCTCTTGGAGACCAGACAGGTGTTGAATAGCTTCCTTTTCCAAAGCTTATTCTTTTAACATTTCTTCCGTTTGCATCCATAACATATATTTGTTGTGATCCAGACCGATCTGATTCAAAAGTAATTCTTTTGCTATCGGGAGAATAACTTGGAGCTGTATCTATATCGGGGCTATCTGTAAGTCTTCTTTTTTCATAATTTGATAAATTCATTTCATAAATATTTGAACCCACTCCTTGCTGCAGACTCATAATAATCTTCTTACCGTCAGGTGAGAATCTAGGGGCGAATGTCATACCTGGAAAAGAGCCTATTTCATAGTTTTGTTTTGATTCTATATCATAAATATATACCCGAGGAACACCATTCGCATAAGAAAGGTAAGTGATTTTTAGAGAAGTTGGGCTAAATCTAGGGGTCAATACTAATGAATTACCTTTAGTTAAGTGTCTAGGATTGTTACCATCTTGATCCATAATTGCCAATCTCTTAATTCTATTAGTCTTACTTCCACTTTCTGCTATAAATGCTATCTGTGTATCAAAATATCCCTTCTCTCCTGTTAACCTTTCGTAAACCGAGTCAGATATGACATGAGCTATTCTTCTCCACTTCTTAATTGGAGAATTGAGTATCTCTGCAGTCAACTCTTTTCCACTAATGACATCGAATAACCTATACTTAACAGTAATTGTTTCATTAGTTATACTGGCTACTTTTGCAATTATTAGTGCTTCTGCATTAATTATCCTCCATGATTTAAAATCTGGCTTCTGATCAATATTATTAATTTTTTCAATAAATGCTTTTGGATTAATTGGATAAAAAAGACCTGAATTAGCTAGATTACTTGCTATAACCTTTGAAATCTTGCTTCCAATGTCCGATTCATCCTGCGGATCATTTAGAAAAATTGGAATAGCAATAGGAATAGGTTTAATAGTACCCTCTGTAATACTAAGTTCTAAAGCTGCATTTGAGGCACCTGTAAAAGCATAAAGATATACAAATACTATGAATAAAAATAAATTTATTTTGTGAAGTTTATCTACCAACTTATCCTCCTAACATATTTTTTGGATCAAATGTTATGACCATTTCTTTCCATAGTTCAAATTTTTCAGTTGGGAAATCATATGGTGCACATTTTCTTACCCCCCTTATTGCCGATTCTACTGCAATATCCTTTAGACCCCCCCTATCTTTTGCTCTTGACAAAGGAATAGCATCGATCAACGTACCGTCTCTATTTAATCTAAGTTGAATCTTAACGCTTAGATTATTAGCCTCCCTGACACCTCTTGGAGGGTTCCAGCATGCTGAAAGTTGTCTTATCATATTTCTTGTTTCGCTCCCTGTCATACTTGCATTCCTAACCGGTATTTCAATTTCATTTTTTGGAACTATATTTTCATTTACCTCTTTGTCATCTGGAAATTTATCTAATAGCGCCGTTACCTTATCAACTTTCTTTTTCTTCTCTAAACTATCGTTTAAATTAGTTAATATTTCCTCTTCTACTTTCAGCATTTGCGGTTTTTTCTTTGGAAGATTGATTTTTATTTCATCTTTTTTTATAGAAATATCTTCAATAGCATCTTTTTCTTTACTCAACTTATCTGGTTTGGATATAATCAAATTCTCTTGTTTCATTAATGGTTCCTGGTAAGAGCTAGAACTATATTTTTTTGTAGATTTTTTTTCTATTTCTTTTTCTTCACCTTTCACTTCTTGAATTATAATCTCATTTAAATTTATCATTTCTACATTCATGCTTAGAGGGATATCATATCCTGGAGATTGAAATGAAGGTAAACCGACTAATGCTATCAAAATAAACAATATGTGTATTGAAGCAGATATGATTATCGGATTAGATATCATTTCTATTCTTCTAAATCTGTTATCAACCCGATTGAAGAGTAGCCAGCAGAACTAATACGACCCATAACCTTCATAACAATTTCATAATCTATATTCTTATCCCCTTTTATATAGATCCTCTCTTTGTAACCGATACCAGCTATAGCTTGTAATTTATCTACAAGATCTTCGATTGATATCTCAGTCTTTTGAATATAAATTTCATTCTTCTTTGTTATTGATATTATTAGAGGCTCGCTATCTCCTGACATCTGATTAGCCTGTGTCTTTGGAAGTTCTATTGGTACGCCAACTGTTAATAAAGGTGCTGTAATCATAAATACAACCAAAAGAACTAACATGACATCAACTAAAGGTGTGACATTTATATCAGACATCGGTTTATAGGTTTTACCTCTACGCTTACTATCAGGTAATATATTGATTGTTCCACTACTCAATGTTCAATCTCTTCCTATTCTTTATCTTCGTTTTCCAAATATTCGTTTCTATCAGACGGCTGAGAAAACTGTGCGTCTACGGAACGACTTAAATAATTTATAAATTCATCACTAAAATTTTCCAGATTACTAACAAGTCTTGAAATATCGTTTGAAATCTTGTTGTAAAACATCACCGCTGGTATTGCTGCAAATAAACCAATTGCAGTTGCAAACAATGCCTCTGCAATACCAGGCGCTACAATAGTTAAATTTGTATTCTTTGATGATGCTATTGCTGCAAAGCTATTCATTATCCCGATTACAGTTCCAAATAAACCAACAAATGGGGCTGTTGAACCTACTGAAGCCAAGAATAAAAGTCTATTTTCTAACTTATCTATTTCAATATTAATTTGAATATTCATAGCCTTTTGGACCCTATTTTGGACCCCCTGAACAGGCATACTCGCATGTATTTTATAAGTGTTCTCCCATTCTCTATAACCTGATTCAAATATTTTTGCCATTGGATTATTCTTAGCTCTTCTATAGGCTTCATAAATATCTTCTTTTTCACTACTCCAAAAATCTCTATAGAATTTTATAGCATTTTTCTTAGCCAATCTTGTTATTAGAAGCTTTTCAATAATTATTGCCCAAGACCATATCGAGGCTATTAACAAGGATAAAATTACTCCTTGAACAATAATATCGGCTTCAAAGAAAAGCCCAAATAGTGTTAGATCTGCAGATGAGTTAGCTAGAGTCTCTGCTGAAGTTATAATCTCAGTATCCATTTAGATTCCTAAATCTTATATATTTACACTAATGGTAATATAAATATTGAAATATAATTTTATTAAATATGAATTAATTTTTTCATTTTACAGATAAATTATGGCTAAAGTTAGTCATTAGCTGTTGATAGAAGTATTTTTTCTATTTATCCTCATCATTCTTAGGCTGATATATAATATCTAAATGCTCAAATGCTAATGGAGTTAACATTCTTCCTCTCTGAGTTCTATTAATAAATCCTGATTGTATTAAATATGGCTCAACTACATCCTCTAAACCATCTCTTGTTTCTCCTAGAGTGGCTGATATAGATTCAATTCCAACCGGCCCTCCAAAATAATTCTTAGCAATGCATTGCAGATACCTATAGTCTAATGCATTTAGGCCAGAATCATCTACTTGAAGTTCCTTTAAAGCTCTGCTTGCAACAGCTGAATCAATTATCTTGTTATTCCCAACCAATGCGAAATCACTAACTCTTCTTAATAATCTGCCAGCAATTCTAGGTGTTCCCCTTGATCTACGGGCGATTTCTTTGGCGCCTTCATCATTAATATCTATTTTAGTTGCTTTTGCAGATCTTTTCACGACCTTCTCTAATTCATCTGTTGGATAAAAATCTAAGGACAATGGTATTCCAAATCTTTCTCTTAGCGGGGTAGATAATAAGCCTAATCTTGTGGTTGCACCAATAAGTGTAAATGGTGAAAGATCAATCCTCACAGAGCGCGCGGCAGGACCTTCACCTATAATCAAATCTAAAACATAATCTTCCATAGCAGGATATAATACTTCTTCAACCGCACTATTTAATCTATGAATTTCATCTATAAAAAGAACATCTCTATCTTCTAAATTGGTTAATAGTGCCGCTAGATCCCCTGGCTTTGTTATCAATGGGCCAGAGGTAATTTTTAAATTTACATCTAATTCATTTGCAATAATATGGGCTAATGTTGTTTTACCAAGACCAGGAGGGCCTGAGAGTAAAACGTGATCTAAAGCTTTATTTCTTTCCTGCGAAGCTTTTATAAAAACCTTCAAATTAGAACATAATTTTTTTTGACCGATAAAGTCACTGATTAACTTTGGCCTCCAAGCTCTCGCATACTTATCCTCAGCTAACTCGTGCGCTTCTTCAATATTATCTATCATGATAATTCTTTCAACGATCGTTTAATCAACTCTTCAATAGCTAACTCTTCTTCGCTCCTATTAATGATTTGTGTCAGAGCTCTTGACGCCTCTAATCTTCCGTAGCCGAGATTAATAAGTGCTGAAAGAGCAGAATCAGATTCAATGGAGGCAGAACTACTTTGAATATTTTTATCTAAAATAAATTTATCCTGTAACTCCACTACAATTCTCTTTGCTACTTTAGGTCCTATACCAGGAACTCTAGAGATCAGTTTATCATCGTTTAACGATATCGCTCTTTCTAATTCTTCAGTCGATAATAAACCTAAGACGGTCAAAGCTACCTTAGCTCCAACGCCCTGTACAGTCTGTAGCAATCTAAAACAGATTCTTTCATTTAATGACGGAAATCCATATAATTTGATAACATCATCTCTGATTCTTGTTTCTATATAAAGTGTAACATTTTTGCGGTCATTCTCTACTAATTTTATAACTCTTTCAGGGCAATATACCTCATAACCAACGCCAGAAATATCTAATATGATTGTTTCATCAAAAATTTGATCAACATTTCCTACAAGCTTACCTATCATTTTGTAAAACCTTACTTAAATTACTTGTTCTATGATGCGCATGCGTAATTGCAATTGCCAAAGCATCGGATGCATCACCCGAACCTAGATTCTTGATTGATAAAAGTACCGATACCATTAGAGCTACCTGACTTTTATCCGCATGACCTTGGCCAACAATAGTTTTTTTAATTAAATTTGGAGCATATTCACTGCATATTACATTTTGATTAGCAACAGCTACCATAATAGCCCCCCTTGCGTGCCCAAGCTTAAGGCTTGATAATGCATTTTTATTAACAAAAGTGTTTTCTATGCTAGCCTCATTTGGTTTAAATTCAGCAATAACCTCTGTTATATTACTATATAATTCCAAAAGCCTATTAGAAATAGAATCCTCTGAACGAGTTTTTATAACACCATTAGCATTATGCTTAATATGATTACCATCTAGACTAATTATTCCCCATCCCGTAAAACGTAACCCCGGATCAATGCCCATAACTTTAATTGACATTATAATATTTACCTAACCGCTAAGTTGTTCTAAAACTTCATCAGTTGCATCAAAATTTGTATACACATTCTGTATATCATCGCTGTCTTCCAATGCATCTATCATTTTTATAATTTTCTCCATTAACTCTATATCTGCAGGAATTAATGTTTCGGGTTTCCAAATAATACTAACAGAATTTGGTTCTCCCAATTGGTTCTCTAAACCAGCCGATATACTATGTAATTCATCAGCTTTACAATATATTTCATGCGTATCTTCATTTGAAATACAATCTTCAGCTCCAGCTTCAATAGTCATTTCTATTAAGTCGTCATCTGAACCAGAATTTTTTGGAAACTCAATTAATCCAACTCTTTTAAATGAAAATGACACCGAACCAGTTTCACCTAAATTTCCTCCACATTTAGTAAAGATAGACCGAACCTCGCCAGCCGTCCTATTTCTATTATCTGTTAATGTTTCAACTATAAAACCTATACCTCCAGGCCCAAAACCCTCATAACGAACCTCGTCATAATTTGCTAAATCATTATCTTGACTCTTTTTTATTGCTCTCTCGATATTATCCTTTGGCATGTTTTGCGATCTTGCAGCTTGAACTGCAGATCTTAATCTAGGATTCATATCTGGGTCAGGAAGACCCGCCTTTGCTGCAACAGTGATTTCTTTTGCTAATTTTGAGAAAATTTTTGCCCTTTTTTTATCTTGGGCACCTTTTCTATGCATAATATTACTAAACTGTGAATGTCCTGACATAATAAAACCTTAAATAAGTTATTGTATAAAAATTTAATTGTAACATATAAAAAATATTCAAGTTACTAACAAATGATAATATTTTTATAATACTAAAAATTTGGAGTATTCTCTTTTAATACACCTCCAAGTATAAAAGAATCTATTTTACTTACTAATCCTGAACTGTCATCAGTCTCAATCATAACACCAGATAAAGTTGCACTTTTGCGCGCTGGAATAAGTTTTCCACTAGGAGTATGTGTTAAAAATCGATGTAAGGGTCCTGATTTTTCAAAACCAAGTATAGAATCATAGTCACCCGTCATGCCAATATCTGACATATAACCTGTACCTTTTGTAAGTACTCTAAAATCACTAGTTGGAACATGAGTATGCGTACCAACCATTAAGGTAATTCTGCCGTCAAGGTAATGTCCCATTGCTTGTTTCTCTGAAGTTGCCTCTGCATGCATATCAACAATAATCGCATCTACAGTCTCAATTAATCTTACATCTAATAACAGTTTATCTATAACAGCAAAAGGGTCATCCATTGCATTCATAAAGACTCTTCCCATTAAATTAGCTACCAAGATTTTTTTCCCAGATTCTGTTTCAAACACCCCAGCTCCCTTACCAGGCGTGCCTGCTGGAAAATTTGCTGGCCTAATTAATCTTTCCTGTCTGTTAATAAAAACCATTGCTTCTCTTTGGTCCCAAATATGATTCCCGGTTGTTATAACATCAACACCAGAATCAATTAATGAATTAGCAATACGTTCAGTTATTCCAAAACCTGCAGCTGAATTTTCTCCATTGGCGATAACAAAATCTAACTTATATTTACTTCTAATTTCAGGTAATCTTTCATGAACAATTTTTCTGCCAATCTCACCAACAATGTCACCGATAAATAATATTCTCACTGTATTCCCTCATTCTTCTTTATAATAAATATCTCTTTTTCATTTAAAATATAATCTAATTTCTCATCAAATATCTCAGTTGTCACCTTATCAATACATTGCAATTCATAACATACCCCAATAAATGCAATATCGAAGCTGTTTCGCATGAATTTGATAGTTCTATCAAAATAACCACCACCATAACCGAGGCGAAATCCTGATCTATCAAATAGTAATCCTGGTACGAAAATTATATCTGGCTGAAGCGTTCTTTTGGTAATCATAGGCTCCAAAATAGAATATTGATTTTTTATAAGCGTATCACCTAATTTCCATTCCTTATAAACAAGAGGCTCATTATTATTTATTATACACGGCAGAGATATATCAAAACCTTTCAAAAAAAAATCTTCAATAAGAGGAAATATATTAAATTCAGAACCAAAAGGGTAATAACAACCAATTACATTAACATTTTCTTTAATATAGGGACGCTGTATACTAATGGCTTCTATGGAGGATTGTTCTCTTTGCAGATCAGAGATAGCACCCCTCTGTTCAAGCGCCTTCTTTCTTTCAAGCCCCTTTATTGTTTTAACTTCTTTGATGGCTATCCTCAAAAATAAAAATAAAATTTATATAAATTGATGCCACATGGCCGTGGATATCGACAATCCCGGGTTCCCTATTAGTATAGGTGGGTGCCAAATGAAAAAAACCACGGTTCTAATCAGCGTCAGCTCCCTTAAGAATCATTAAGGCCCTAGGTATAGTTTATCTCACAAACCACATAGCATTTATAATATATATATATAT
>Ga0055584_100007852_pt1 | contig 10454 bp, 8 predicted proteins | sample OSDHelmetaG_FD_58716 | JGI IMG/M metagenome (GOLD analysis project Ga0055584, IMG submission 58716) | Pelagic marine sediment microbial communities from the LTER site Helgoland, North Sea, for post-phytoplankton bloom and carbon turnover... | ecosystem: Environmental > Aquatic > Marine >...
GCCCAGTTCGTTGACGCGCTCCATGGTGCCCAGCTCGGTGGCCTTGAGCATGATGGTGGAGAGGGCCGGCACCCGGTGATTTTGTGTAAATGGAAGGTATCGGCCGCGCAGGACCGCCCACGGAGAAGGCAGGGATTTATAGTCCACGCGATACTCTTTCTGGGATGAGACGTTAACCGCAATGATCGAACCGACCGGTTTTTTCTGCATGATATCGACCGGCATGCTGTTGATTACAGAGCCATCGACAGTCAAACGCCGGCCGATGACCGCTGGCGGGATGATTCCTGTCATTGCGGCCGAGGCGCGCAATGCATCGGGCAGGTAGCCCCTTTCGTGCAGGTTCAGGGTTCCATCATCCAGATTGCAGGAAACACAGAAAAATGGGATCGGCAGATCTTCAATATGAAAATCTACGTGTTTCTGCAGCAAACGTTCCATGCGCAGGCCACGGGCCAGTGACATCAGTGGAATGGTGAAGTCGCTGAACGGTTTGCCTGCAACAAAGGCCTTCCTGCCGATGTCGCAGGACTTTTCATAGCTCCAGTCGGCAGCCATGCAGGAACCCATGATGGCGCCAATGCTGGTGCCGCCCACCCAGTCGATTGGAATTCCTGCGTCCTTCAATGCCCCGTAGACACCGATATGAGCGAATCCACGCGCAGCCCCGGCTGCCAACACCAGCCCCACAGCCTTGCCCGTGATGATTCTCGTGATGCGGCTGATATCGTCGGGCCGGTCTTCGCGTACGTGGATATGGAAATCCTGGCGCCTTGCGTTGAGCCACGCAGCGGTATTGCCGATGGCCGCTGAAGCGGGCCCCTGAAGCAGTACGAGCATTCGCCTGGATGCGGTTGCGCTGCAAGCTTCCGCCATCTGCTGTTCCCATTGGCGCGGCGACGGACTGAGTGAAGCATCAGCGATTAACAGAACCAGGTCTGACTGCCGCCGGGCAAAGCGGGACCAGGGCGTGTTTGCCGGCCGGCATTGGAAGAGCACGAAATGATGCCTGCTCTCCTGGTCACTCAACCATAGCCGGAGTGAGTCGGGTACCTGATCTTCATTGGCCAACTGCCTCACCGGGGCACCTTTGTCTCCGAGATTGTCGGCGCTCAGGCTCAATACAGTTCCATGGGAGTGCAGGCTCTGTTCCAGGTCGCGGCAGAAATCCCGGGTTGCAGGCGTGTCATCCAGCGGAAGCAGTGTAATGGTATTCAGGTTCCTGGCTGCGGTCTGAGCACCGGTAGTGCTCTTGTGCAGTACTGAGGCGACATTGCCTGCAAGTCGCATGACCAGGGCAGGGTGCTGACTGGCAAGTTCCTCAAATGAAGCGCGGTCAATCCGGACCAGCAGGCTGTCGCGAATGGCCTGTATGCTGGCGCTTCGCGGATGGCCGGTTAGCAGGCTGATTTCACCGACGCTGTCTCCTGGCACAATCTCACCCAGAAAGACCGGTTCTTCATTTTCCGCCGCACCCGGGTTTTTCACTACGGCGCGCAATCTTCCCTGCACCAGCAGGTACAGGGCATCGCCTTCATCACCCTGGCGGATCAGCCACTCACCGCCGGACAGGTGCAGGGTTTCGAGTTTTTCCAGCAGTGGTTCGCCCTGAGCGGCCGGAATTTGAAAATAGGTCTCAACCGTGTCCCGTATGCGGTCTTCTATCGAACTGAATTTCTTCACAGTTCTTCCGGTTCCGAAATAGCGAGGCCTTCCAGTGTTTCGAGTATGACGCCGATGGATTCGATGAAATGCGTGAAGCGTTGCTCATCCCCTGAATCGAACGGCTGGCTATCTTTTCGGTTCAGTAATTGGGCCACCGCAAAAACCTCTCCCGCCTGGTCCTTGATGGGCAAGCTGATGATGGAGCGGGTCCGGAACCCGGTTTGCCGGTCAACATCCGGATTGAACCGGGGGTCACTGTAGGCATCATCAATGCGCATGGCCTGGCCGCTTTGGGCCACTGCGCCGGCTATTCCGCTGCCGATCGGAATTCGAATCGAACCCATTTCGTCGAGATCTTCGGCAATCTTCAGCTCCAGGTGCCCATGTTCGTGCTTGACCAGGAACAGCGATGAGCGCTCTGCGTTCAGCAACTGTCTAAGCTTGCGTGTAAACGCGAACAGGCCCTGTTCCAGCATGCTCCTGAAAGCCAGGTCGTTGGCCAGTGCCGTGGCGTGGAGGAAAGATTGTGACTCTTCGGTGATTTCCAGCAACAGGTCTTTAAATTGATTTTCATCCATCTCCTCCACTACTTCATGCATGGATTGTTTTTGCCGGTTGTCAGCCAGCATTTCCATCATCTGGCGGTTATTGGCAATCACGGCGTCGGTAAAAGTAGACAGGCGGCCGTCCTCGAGATGGATGATGCGGTCGGCGATATCCAGGATACGGTTGTCGTGCGTCACCAGCAGGATTGTGGTGCCTTTTTCATTGGCCAGACTTTTCATGCGGTCAACGACTTCCCGGCCGGACTTTTTATCCAGAGATGCCGTCGGTTCGTCAGCCAGCAACATGGCCGGTTCAGCCACCAGGGCGCGGGCGATGGCGACGCGCTGGCGCTGTCCACCGGATAATTGGCCGGGCTTGTGATGAATACGGTCTTCCAGACCGACCGCTGTCAGCATGTCCCTGGCCCGCCGGCGCATTTCACTGCCCTTGTACTTGCCGCTCGCGCGGATTCCGAGCTCCACATTCTGGACAGCGCTCAGAGCGTCCAGCAGATTGTGTTGCTGGAAAATGAAGCCGATCTGCTTGCGCACCTTTTCCAGAGTTCGCGGCTTGGCTTTGCGCAATTCCTCTCCAAGAATCCTGACGCTGCCCTCCTGGGCTGAACGCAAGGCGCCCACCAGGGTGAGCATGGTGGTCTTGCCCGAACCGGAGGGGCCCGTGACGATCACGATTTCACCCGCCTGGATATCGGTCGAGACATCGAACAGGATCTGTTTGCGCAGATCGCCCTTGCCGAACGAGTGGTTCAGACCACTGACGCTGATGGGTACCTGCTGTGCCATCAGAATACTTCCGCCGGGTCCAGACGGCGTACCTTGCGAACCGCCAGCAGGCCGGAAATGGCGCACATGGCCAGAGTCATCAGGAACACGGTTATCGCCCGCTCCTGGGTAATGTACAGGGGCAGGCTGGTGGCCGCGGCGGCTTTGCCATAAAGCCAATACACAATAGCAACCCCGGGCAGGTAACCCAGGACGGCCAGAATGGCTGCCTGTTGCAACACGATGCCGGACACAAAGCGATTCTTGTAGCCCATCGCCCTGAGCGTCGCGTATTCGTTGAGGTGCTCGGATACATCGGCAAAGAGAATCTGATAGACAATGATCGCGCCCACGACGAAACCCATGATGGCGCCGAAAGCGAAAATGTAGCCGATTGGCGTGGCTCCGTTCCAATAGTCTTTTTCACGCTGGACAAACTGTTGCTTGGTCATGACCAGGACGTCATCCGGCAGGTATTCAGCCAATTCATCACGGATTCGCCCGGAATCAATCCCGTCCTGAAGCCGGATCAGGCCCAGTTGGATTTCGTTTCTGGAACGATCCGGAAAAAGCCGCAGCCAGTTGTCATCGCTGGTGATCACCGTACCGTCGATGCCAAAAGAAGTCCCCATCCGGAACAGACCGACGACTTCGATTTCCCGGTCGTTAATTTCAGTCACCACTGCCTGTCCGCTATCGAATGTCTGGCCCACCGGCCCGAATTCAGGCCGGGACCCACGATCGAAAATCACCGCATCCTGTTGGCGAAGCAGAGATTTTGCGGCAAGGAATCCAGGCGTCTTCAGCACCGGTTCGTCCGGATTGAATCCGATGGTCTGGATGCTGCGGCGTTGATTATTCCAGGGGTTTTTCCACACGGAAGGGAAAATATAGACAGGCGTCACGTCTTCAACGCCCTCGAAACCCAGAGACTGGTACAGGCGGCGAATGGAAAATGGCTGCGGCCGGACAATGAATACGCTGTCGGGACTAAACAGGGCGATGTCGTATTCAAAGCGTTCGTGGAAGCGAACCGCACTTTCGAACAGGGCCGAGCGGAACCCCAACTGCATCATGATCAGGAGCACCGCAAATGCGATTCCGGACAGAGCCACGATCAGCCTCAGGGGCTTGTGTTTCAACTGCAGCCAGCCCAGGGGCAATCTCATCACCAGCCTCCTTTACATGAGCACTTCAATTCAGGGGTATATAACAACATCGACCTGGAGGTTGCTCATGCCGGCAACGGAACCTGAGTCGTCCAGCAGGATTTCCACTTCGATAATGCGGGCGTCTTTCCGGGCCGCCGGGTCGGTGCCGATTTGATCCTGTTTGGCGACCATCAGGCGAATGAATTCGACGGTGCCACCAAGGTCATCGTCCAGCGCGGCACTGCTGACGGTGGCTCTCTGGCCGATTTGAACGCGTCCAATGTCCGTTTCGTAAACCTCTGCAACGGCATACATCCGATTCACGTTGCCCAGGTCCATGGCGCCCTCGATGCTGATGAACTCGCCCGGTTTTGCATTCACGTCGAGGACCATGCCATCGATCGGGGAATAAATGTAGGAGCGTTTCAGTTCCTCTTCCACGCGCTTCACGTGGGCCCGGGCGACGCTGGTGCCGGCTTCAGAGGCATGCACGGCGGTTTGTGCCGACTTGCACGACGCCATCCGCGCCTCAGCTTCGCCCTGCGCACTGTCTGCCTCCTCCTCGCCGGCGACACCCTGCGCGTGAAGCTGTGCCCTGCGCTCAGCCTCGCGTTGAGCGACATCCGCCCGGACGCAGGCTTCCTCAGCATTGCTGCGTGCGGCCTCCACTTCACGTATTGCCAATTGCAGCTTTGCTTTCGCTTCGCTGACGATTGCTTCCATCACAGGAGCGGTATCGGTCGTGGCCAGTAACTGGCCTTTGCTCACTCTGTCTCCTCTTTTGACATGCAATTCAGTCATGATGCCCCCCAGTATGGCCTCGGGGGTCGATGGCGCCGCCAGTGTAGTAATGCCGTTTTCGGGCTCCAGTCGGCCCAGAGCAGATACCGGCTGGGCACTGGGCGTTTCCTGGGCATAGGCTGGCCCGCCCCAGGACAGACACAGGCACAGCAGTGAAAGCACGGACATTCGGCCAGCGTGTGCAAATCGAGGCACGTCTGATGGATTGAGTGGCATAGATGAAAAGCTGAACCTCATCACAAAAACTCCCTGCAATCATTTCTTGGTTTTTATTGTTCTGATTTTTTTGGGTGGGCGTCACCACCCCGTTTTTTCTGGCCGGCGCCAGCATAACAGGCATACCGTTTTAATTCACGAGGTGACCGGGCAAGGTAGTAAAACCACGCAATTTGACCGGGGTCATCGGATATACTGGTCAACATGCTATCTGAATCTTTGAGCAGTGAGATTCATCGTTTCTGTGTGGCTCCCATGATGGACTGGACGGACCGGCACTGTCGTGTCTTTCACCGGATACTGGCGCCTTCGGCGCTGCTGTACTCGGAAATGGTAACGACCGGAGCTGTATTGCACGGTGATCGGGACCGCTTGCTGGGATTCAATGAACGAGAGCATCCGCTTGCGTTGCAACTTGGAGGGAGTGATCCGGCCGAGCTTGCCGAGTGCGCCAGAATTGGCCGGGACCGGGGCTATGACGAAATCAATCTCAATGTCGGATGTCCATCAGACCGGGTACAGCGGGGCCGATTCGGCGCCTGCCTGATGTTGGAACCCAGGTTGGTGGTGGATTGTGTTTCGGCCATGAGGGACGCGGTAGAAATCCCTGTGACTGTAAAAACCCGGATCGGTGTGGACGATTGCGACAGCTATGCCTGGTTCAGTGATTTCGTGAACCAGGTTGCCATATCAGGTTGTGAGGTGTTTATTATTCATGCCCGCAAGGCCTGGCTGACCGGCCTCAGCCCAAAGGAAAATCGGGAGGTTCCGGAACTCAGGCCTGAATGGGCCTATCAGCTCAAGAAAGAATGCCCCGAGCTCACTATCGTTCTCAATGGCGGTATTTTGACTGCTGCTGATGTCCGGCAACACTTGCAGAGGCTCGATGGCGTGATGCTGGGCCGGGCCGCCTACCAGAATCCCTGGGTTCTGGCCGAGATTCAGCGTGAGTTGTTCCAGTCAGCCGGAGTGCCGGATCGGGACACGGCAGTGAGCAGGATGAGCGACTATCTTCGCGGCCAGGTCAGGCTGGGTGTTCCGGTAAAGAAAATCAGCCGCCACATGCTCGGTCTGTACCAGGGATTGCCCGGCGCCCGAACCTGGCGGCGTTTCATCAGTGAAAGGGCCCATCTCGATACCGCCAACGAGCAACTGCTGCTGCAGGCACTGGAAGCGATGAAGGCCTCCGTGCCTTCCCGTGACCGCCATGTAGCTTAACCCGGTTCAGCTAAGGTTCATTTGGGCTGAATAGAATGATTCATATGAGGACAATGGTAATTTCAATACATGATCACAAAAACTTCCATTCAATTCACAGGATCGCATGAATGAAGCGCCTGGTTTTCAAGTTGGTTTTTGCCTTGCTGTTGGCATCGAGCCTGCCCTCTGCTGCATTCGCCCAATCTCTGGATGAAGCCGCACGCCAGGCGGCGCGAGCGCATGATGCCAAGGTGCTTTCCGCCCATACGGTGAAGGAAGGGAAGAAACAGGTGCACGTGATCAAGCTCTTGACCAGCAAAGGCGTGGTCAAGACCGTCCGTGTAACAGTGAAGAACAACTGAGCTGCGAGTCGAACACAGGAGTCTGTCAGGATGCGCGTACTACTGATTGAAGACGACCAGCGACTGCTGGAAACACTGAGCAGCCATTTGCGCGATGCCGGTTACGCAGTCGATGAATCACAGGATGGCGTCGAGGGGCTTTACCTGGGCGAGGAATTCCCCGTCGATCTGGCCATCATTGATCTGGGCCTGCCGATGCTGCCCGGACTGGATGTGATCCGCAAATTACGCAGCCGTGGCCGGAATTTCCCCATCCTCGTGCTGACCGCACGTTCCGAGTGGCAGGATAAGGTTGCCGGCCTCGAAGCGGGCGCTGACGATTATCTGACCAAGCCGTTTCACGTCGAAGAACTCATGGCCCGCGTTAACGCATTGATGCGCCGTGCAGGTGGGCACGCCAGGCCCATAGTGCACCTGGGGCCTGTGACCGTCGACCTCACCGGGCAGCGTGTGTTTCTGAAGGAAGAAGAGGTCGAGTTGACGACTTATGAGTATAAAGTTTTGAACTACCTGGTGATGCATCCGGACGAAATCGTCACCAAAACCGATCTTTCGGAACATATTTACGAAGAAGATGCCGACCGGGACAGTAATGTTATCGAGGTATTCATCGGGCGCCTGCGCCGTAAGATTGATCCTGACGGCAGCCTGAACCCAATCGAAACATTGCGCGGCAGGGGCTACCGGCTGGCACTGAAGCCCTCTGACGATTCCGGCATGAATACTGAAGGTGGGCAAAGACAAATCCCCGGCCGCAGTGGTTGATCGAAGTGCCTGGTCAAAAGCCCCCACCTGGCACCGATGAAAACCAGCGACGTCCATTTTCGCTCCGGCTGCGCATGGTATTACTCGCAACGCTGGTGTTGCTTGTGGCCCTGGGCCTGGTCGGGATCGCTCTGAACGCGGCCAATGAACGGAGCGCCCTATCGTCCTTGCAGGCCCGCATGGAGTCCTATGTTTACCTGGTACTCGCTGCGGCCGAAACGGACCAGTCCGGGCACCTGCTGATTCAGCCGGACCTGGGCGACCCCCGGCTCAATCAACCGGGTTCCGGAATTTACGTACATATTCATGGTGAAGCAGCGGGGCAGGGAAATCAGGGGCAGGAAAATCATTGGAGTTCGCCATCTGCACTCGGTTTGCAGCTGCCGGAATTTGAGCAGATTGCCGTTGGATCCAGCCGCTTTTCCGAACCCTTGAACGGGCAGGGGTTTTTCCAGTTCCAATACGGAGTCAGTTTTCAGAATGAAGGAGGGCGGGAAACGCCTTTTACCGTCAATATCCTGGTGGATTCCAGTGAAATTCAACGCACGACCAGCGCATTTCGGCTGGGATTGTGGCGCGCCCTGGGAACAGCGGGGCTGATCCTGGTGGTGGCCCAACTGCTGATGCTGATGCTGGGCTTCAGGCCCCTGCGCCGGATTGCCCGGGATGTGGCGCGCATTGAATCCGGCCGGGCTTCGCGCCTGGAAGGCCGCTATCCCAGTGAAATCGAACCCCTTGCACGTAATGTCAACCGCCTTCTGGACACCGAGAAAAACAACCAGCAGCGCATTCGAAATGCCCTGGATTCCCTGGCGCACAGCCTGAAAACGCCGCTTGCGGTCATCCAGGCAGGCCTGGTTTTGCAGGACGGCAAGGCGGCGCAGCCGATGCAAAATGCCGTGGATGAAATGAATCATCTCATCGCAACCCGCCTGGAGCGCGCCGGCGCTTCTGCGAGGAGAACACTGACGGAGCCGATCATGCTGGAGCCGCAATTGCGCCGGGTCCTGGAATCCATGCAGAAAATTTATTCTCACAAAATGATAGAGGTTTCGGTCACAATCGATGCAGAACTGAAATTTTTCGGTGAGCAGAGGGACGCGCTTGAGCTCATGGGTAACCTGCTGGACAACGCTTTCAAATACGGCAAGAGCCGGATACGGGTTTCCGCAGGGGCAACCGGTGGCGACGCCCCCCGGCCTGGATTATGGCTGAAGGTGGAAGACGACGGGCCTGGCATCATGGAGTCGCAGTGGCATTTACTGACACAGCGAGGCGTGCGGGGTGATGAGCGCGTGGAGGGTCATGGCCTGGGGCTGGCCATTGTCACGGAGTTGGTGGCAGCATATGGTGGTGATGTGTCAATCAGGCACAGTGATCTGGGTGGCGCCATGATCCAGATACAAATTCCGGGTTCCTAGCATTGTATGAAAGATAAAGAATACAAAATCAAAGACTTGCTGGAAATCATGGATCGTTTGCGCGATCCGGAAACCGGTTGCCCCTGGGATGCCGCGCAGGATTTTTCCACGATCGCGCCATACACCATCGAGGAAGCCTATGAAGTCGCTGATGCGATCCAGCATGGCCGCATGGACGAACTGCGGGACGAATTGGGGGATCTGCTGTTCCAGGTTGTGTTTCATACCCGCATGGCGGATGAAATAGATGCTTTTACCTTCACCGATGTCGTGCAGTCAATTTGCGACAAGATGGTCCGCAGACACCCTCACGTCTTCGACGACGCCCGGGTTATGGGCCCCGAAGAGCAATCCCGGGCCTGGGAGCACGGCAAGGCCAGGGAGCGTGAAGCGAAAGGCGCGCAAAGCCTGCTGGATGACGTGCCCAGGGGAATGGCGGAGTTACAACGGGCGATCAAATTGCAAAAGCGTGCGGCTCACGTTGGCTTTGACTGGGGATCACCGGAACCTGTGCTGGAAAAATTCGCGGAAGAAGTCCTCGAGATGCGTGAGGCCATGCTGGGGGGCAATATCGAGGAAATGGAGGATGAACTGGGTGATTTGTTGTTCGTGATAACCAACCTGGCGCGGCAGCTGAAAATTGATCCGGCCAAGGCTCTGCGCCGGGCGAATGCCAAGTTTGAGCTTCGTTTTCGTGCACTGGAAGAGGTCGCGGGCAGTCGTGCTGCCCTGGATGCAATGGACCTGGATGCGATGGAGGAATTATGGCAGCGGGTAAAATTGCAGATGCGGGCCATGTCCAAAGGAGAATAATTTCAAATGAAGGATCGGGACAATGAATGACTGGCTGATCCAGCAGGGGATCGTGAGTCCACAGATGGGCCTGATAGTCGGTTTGCTGATCGGCTTACTGGTGACCATCATATTTGCCTGGGTCGCTTCGAGGAAGGGCGGGCAAACTGTTGCGGCCCGGCTACGCCCTGAAATCGATGAACTGGAAACGAGGCTCGAGGATACCAGCAGTCGCCTCGGCGAGGCTGAACAGGAAAGCGCAGTCCTTTCCAGCCGGGCCATGGACCGGGAAGAACATTACCGGGACCAGATCAGAAAACTGGAAGAGGCGGAAAAGCGCCTGTCAGAAAATTTTGAACGGCTGGCCGGAAAGATTTTTGAGGATCGCAGTGAAAAACTGTCCGATCTGAATACCAAACAGCTGGATACCCTGCTCAAGCCTCTGAACGAAAAACTGACCGAGTTTCGCAACACAGTGGAAAATGCCCATAAGCAGGAGACTGCCCAGCACGAGGTTATGAAAGAAAAAATCGGTGATCTGGAAAAACTGAACGAGCGCCTGCATGACGATGCCACCAATTTGTCGCGGGCATTGACCACCAACGTCAAGGCCCAGGGTAGCTGGGGTGAGCAGCAACTGGAGCGCTTGCTGGAGCTTTCCGGACTGCAAAAAGGTAAGGAGTATTCAACCCAGTATTCCGTTGTGACCGAAGGCGGCCAGCGGGTCCAGCCGGATCTCGTGCTGCACCTGCC
>Ga0055584_100007853_pt1 | contig 10453 bp, 7 predicted proteins | sample OSDHelmetaG_FD_58716 | JGI IMG/M metagenome (GOLD analysis project Ga0055584, IMG submission 58716) | Pelagic marine sediment microbial communities from the LTER site Helgoland, North Sea, for post-phytoplankton bloom and carbon turnover... | ecosystem: Environmental > Aquatic > Marine >...
AAGGAGATGAAACTTGTGTTCAGCCTCTACGAAACGCCCGGCTTCAGTGCGCTGTTCCAGATCCTCTTCGACCTCGGACCGGAAGCGATGCCGGTGATGCACGTCGTACCGAGTGGACGCGAAACCGTGATCGATCTCGTGGCATTCACGGAAGACATGGCCGACGAACCTCCCGCCGCTCCAATTCCACCACCAGCTACAAATCAGATGGTCACCAATATCGCGACTACCAATGCGACCACGACAAATCTCACCACCAACAACTTCGCGACAACGAATTCGTCGGGCGCCGAGGCCACCAAGGCACCACCTGCCGCACCCGCAAAACGCCCGGTGCGATTCAATCCCGTGCAGTTCATCTCCATCGGTTTCGAACACATTCTCCCCAAGGGACTGGATCACATTCTATTCGTGCTGGCTCTATTCTTCCTCAGCACGCATTGGCGGCCGTTGCTTTGGCAGGTAACCGCGTTCACCGTCGCGCATTCCATCACGCTGGCACTCGCAATGAATGGCGTTATCGACGTGTCGCCGAAAATTGTGGAACCCATCATCGCACTCTCCATCGCCGCCGTCGCGCTGGAAAACCTGTTCAGCGACAAAGTCAGCAAGTGGCGATGGATCGGCGTCTTCGCCTTCGGTCTCATTCACGGACTGGGCTTTGCCGGCGTGCTGGGAGAGATGCAGATTCCGGAAGGCCACTTCGGTTTGTCGCTACTTTGTTTCAACGTCGGGGTTGAACTGGGACAACTCGCCGTGATCGCCATCGCCTGGATCGTCGTGGTCGGCAAAGCAGAACAGCCCTGGTACCCGCGCTATGTGCGGAACCCCGCCTGTTACCTGCTCGCGGCGATCGGCCTGTATTGGACGATCGAGCGGATCTTCTTCTGATCGTCAATGAGTGTTGAACAAATCATCGGCTTCAGCCTGGCGCTGCTCGTCATGTCCGGCGGCATTGTCGGCAGCATCATCCCCGCAATCCCCAGCACCAGCCTGGTTCTGCTCGCGGCGGTGGGGCACAGACTCTACTTCGGTCATGCCAGTGTCGGTATCGCGCCGATGATCGCGCTGGCAGTCCTCACCGCCATCACGCTGCTCATGGACTACATCGCCACCATGATCGGCACCAAAAAGCTAGGAGGATCGTGGTGGGGTATCATCGGCTCATGCATCGGCGCACTTCTCGGAGCCTTCATCCCATTGTTCTTCATCGGCATCTTCATCGGCACGTTTGCCGGAGCCGTGATCTTCGAAATGTTCGGCGGACGCGAGTTGAAACACGCCACCCGCGCCGGCTTGGGTGCCATGATCGGACTGCTCGCCGGAGCCATTGGAAAACTCGCCGGCTGTATCGCGATGATCGCGATCTTTTCCATCAGCGTGGTTACCAACACGCTCGACACGGAACAACGGCAGATCACTGAACCACCTTCTCGGGTGGCATCGACCAATTCAGTCCCCACGAACTCCATCGCTGACACCAACAACGTCGTCAAACCGGGATGACCGATCGTCGCGAATTCCTGCTGCGTACCGCCGTCACGACCGGCGCATTCGCCACCACCAGCATCACTGCCCCCGCAAGAAAGTGGCGCATGCCCGACGAAGCCGAACCGCACGAGCGGACATGGATGGCATTCGGTGCCAGCGAACCCATCTGGGGCCGACGGCTGCTTCCCGCCGTCCAACGAAACCTCGCCACACTGGCCAACACGATCGCCGAGTTCGAACCCGTCAACATGCTGGTCCGCCAGCGCGATGTCAGTACCGCGAAACGACAGATCGGCAAGACCGTGAAACTGATCCCCTGCCCGATCGACGACTTGTGGATACGCGATACCGGCCCCGTATTTGTGACCGCAGAGAAGAGAAACAGGGCGGCGATCGACTTCAACTTCAACGGCTGGGGTGAGAAACAGGAATTCCGGCGCGACGCCAAGGTCGCGTCCTTCGTCGCAAAGCACGCCGGCGTGAAGACCCTGCCGACCAAGCTCTGCCTCGAAGGCGGCGGCATCGAGGTGGATGGACATGGAACTGCGATCATTTCGGAGAGCTGCGTCTTGATCCGCAATCGCAATCCGGGGCTCTCCAAGGCGGCGTGCGAGACGGAATTGAAGAACCTGCTCGGTCTCCGGAAGATCATCTGGCTCCCCGGCATCCGCGGCCGCGACATCACGGATGGACACACCGACTTCTACGCCCGCTTTGGCGGCCCCGGTGTCGTGTTTGCCGGCTACGATCCGGATCCGGCATCATTCGACCACGCGATCACCCAGCGTCATCTGAAAATCCTACGCGCTGCCACAGACGCCCGCGGCAACAGACTCAAAGTGCATGTGATGATCGCGCCCTCGCACGTTCGCCCAAAATACGAGAGCGACGATTTTGCCGCCGGCTACATCGGCTTCTATGTCTGCAACGGGGCAGTGATTACCCAGGAATTCGGTGACACCAAGGCAGATCAATCCGCGCGAAAAAAACTGCAGACCGTCTTTCCCGATCGCGAAATCGTCCAACTCAACATGGACGCCATCGCCGCCGGTGGCGGCAGCGTCCACTGCGCCACCCAGCAGGAACCCAAGCCGTGATTCAGGAAACCAAGGACCCGCCAGCGCGCCCCAATCGAAAGCGATTGGTCGTTGTGCTCCTCCTGCTTGCCCTGGCCGCCTTCGTCGCTCGTCCGACATTCCATCTGATCCGAACAACACTGTCCGACGGTAACGAGATCAGGCCCATACCAGACGGCTATGTCGATGATGCAAGTCGAATGAATGCGACCGCTGTTCGCGAGGTCTGGCGAGTGCCCACGGATACTGAAGCTCCCGAGAAACAGATCGCAAAACTGCTCAGACGGGCGCGAAACGACAATCTAAAGATTTCGATCGCGGGTGCGCGACACAGCATGGGAGGACATACGATCTATCCCGATGGCATCGTGCTCGACACCCTCCACCTCAACCAACTCTCCCTCGACGAGGACAAGAATCTGCTCACCGCCGGATCCGGAGCCCTCTGGCAGGACATCATCCCCTTCCTCGACAAAAGAGGACTGTCCGTCGCGATCATGCAGTCCAACAACTCCTTCACCGTCGGCGGCTCGATCAGTGTGAATTGTCATGGCTGGCAATACGGCCGCGCACCGATCGCATCCTCGGTCGTTTCATTTCGACTGATGAAGGCCGATGGCTCAGTCCTGCGTTGCAGCCGAACCGAAAACGCGGAGCTCTTCTCGCTGGTGCTGGGTGGATACGGTTTGTTTGGCGTGATTCTCGACGTGGAACTCAAGGTTGTTCCCAATGTGAAATATCGACTGGAACAACATCTCATCTCGGCTGTCGAAGCGCTTTCAACGTTTGATGCCGAAGTGCGCGACCGTCCGGATCTGGAGATGGTCTACGCCCGCATGAACGTGACTCCAACGACATTCCTCGACGAAGTCATCATCAACGCATTTTTTGTGGAGAAGGGCGAAATACCGGCCCTGAAGGAACCGGGAATTACCAAACTGAAGCGCTCCATCTTCCGGGGTTCTGCCGACAGCGCGTATGGCAAGCGCTTGCGTTGGCAGGCGGAAACGAAGATTCAGCCGTTTCTGACGGGCGAACACTTCTCGCGCAATCAACTCCTCAACGAGGGCGTGGAGGTGTTCCAAAACCGATCCGAGAAAAGCACTGACATACTGCACGAGTATTTTGTTCCGCGACGCCGACTGGCCGGTTTCGTTGAAGACCTTCGTGACGTCATTCCGCGCCACAAAGGCGATCTGCTGAATGTCACCATCCGCTCTGTCGACCAGGACCGGGATACCTTTCTCAGCTATGCAACGGAACCGATGATCGCCCTTGTGATGTTGTTTGTGCAGGACCGGACGGACTCAGGAGAAGCGCAGATGGCGACCATGACCCGCGAATTGATCGAATCGGCACTGCGGCATGAAGGACGGTATTATCTCCCCTATCGGCTGCACGCGACCGAAGAGCAATTTCATCGCGCTTACCCACAGGCGCACGAATTCTTCACGAAGAAGCGCGAACACGATCCGGACGAACTGTTTCAGAATCGGTTCTATCAGAGATACGGCAAAGCCACCGCGCAAGCCTCAGCGTCCCGCGAGTAGACCCGCAGGAAAGCATTGCTGGACGTGCGAAAACCGGGCTAGCTTCCCGCTCGCATTGGGCAATTGAACAAACGGACGGGAAACGCAGTCTTCCTTGTCAGTTGGGGCAACTTTGAAATCCTTCCTGGGCATTTATCGATTCTTTCGGCCGGACCAGTCACGGCTCGTCATTGTCTTTGTCCTGATGCTTTTGGGAACCGGGCTGTTCCTGCTCAAACCATGGCCCATCGCCTTCGTCGTGGATTCGATCCTGGGCACGGAGCCACTGCCGGGCTGGTTGCAATTTGAAGCGGATCCTGAAGGACGCATCGCGCTGATCGTCTGCGTCGCGCTGACTTTCGCAATTCACCTGGCCGTGGCCGCCTTGACTGCCTGCCACAGCCGCGTCGCCATCAGCATCGGTCTCAATGGCCTGCAACGCGTTCGCTCCGTCGTCTTCGAACAGTTGCAACGACTCCCCCTCTCATTCCTGCGGGAACATCGGCACGGTGACCTCATACAACGGGTGGCGTGGGACACCTGCTCGTTTCAGACCATGTTCCAGCACGGCCTGATCACCGGCGTCACCGCCGGGCTCTCCCTGATCCTGATGATCGTGGTGATGGCGCAGCTCAATATTGCGCTCACGCTGGTGTCGCTTGCTTCCCTGCCGTTCATGTTGCTCGCCATCAAGCTGTTCGGAAAACAGATGGCTGCACACAGTGCGGAAGCGCAGGAGGCGGACAGCCAGCTCGCCTCGCTCGCCCAACAGAATGTCGCTGCGGCAACCCTGATCCGGACCTTCAACCGCGAGGATACGGAAACGGAGTCGTTTGCCGCGCAGGCCGAAAGCGCACGAAAGAAACGTTTCTCGCAACACGCCCGTGAGTTGGCGTATCTCGCCGTGTTGGGAGTGGTGTTTGGCGGTGGGGTGGCGGCGATTTTGTGGATGGGTGCGCAACAGGTATTGGCCGGTAACGCAACGGTCGGCGAATTGATCGTATTCCTCACCTATCTCGCGCAGTTCTACGAACCGCTCAATCAGCTCTCCAATATCGGATCGACACTTTCGGCGGCCAGCGCCGGTGTCAACCGGGTGAACGAGATTCTGGAAGCGACGACTCCGCCACGCGGTGGCGATCCCGCTCCCAGCCTGGCAAGTGACATCGAGTTCGCCGCCACCTCCTTCGGCTTTGCACCCGACAAACCCGTCATCCTCAAGTTGGACCTGAAGATTCTGGCCGGGGAGACCGTTGCGTTGGTGGGACCCAGCGGCGCCGGAAAGTCCACCCTGCTCAGCCTGATCCAACGATTCAACGAACCCACCCACGGGGAGATCCTGATCAGTGGCAAAAGCATCAGCTCGGTGGATCCGATCGCGCTGCGAGGTCGCATTTCTTCTGCGCCACAAGAGCCGGTGTTGTTACCGGGGAGCATCGCCCATAACATTGCGCTCGGAAAACCCGAGGCCTCCCAGAATGAAATCGAGTCCGCCGCCCGCGCCGCCCGCTCACATGGTTTCATCAGTCGTCTCGCTCAGGGCTATCAGACCACGGTCGGCGATGGCAGCGCCCGACTCAGTGTCGGGGAGAGTCAGCGCATCAACCTCGCCCGACTGTTTCTGCGCGAATCCGACCTTCTGCTGCTCGACGAACCGACCAGCGCATTGGACGCGGAAAACGAAGCCGCGGTAGCCGAGAGTCTCGCCGTCTTGGGCCAGGGCAAGACCTGCATTTTTGTGACCCATCGACCGGCCATGTTGAAATTTGCGAAACGGGTGATCGTAATGGAGGCGGGTCGCATCGTGGCCGACGGAGCTGCTGAAGCCGTGGCGGAACAGAGTGATTTCTTTCGCCTCCTGACAAACCCGGCCGCGCAATAGACGAAGATGAACGCACAGACCAGTCACAAACGATTTGTTCATCGGCCGGCTCCGCCCAAGGAATCCATCCTGGTGGTGGATGACAACCCGATCAGCCGACTTGCCTTGGTGGAGTTGTTCGGCGAGTACCGCTATCGCGTCTCCGAATGCGACACGGGCGAAGGCTGCCGCCGCGCGCTGGAAAAGGAGATACCTGACCTCATCCTGTTGGACGTACGCTTGCCCGACGCGAACGGCATGGATCTCTGTCGGGAGATCAAGAGCAACGCGCGCTTTGGCAAGGTCTTCATCGGCCTCATATCCGCGAGCGAAATCACGCCGGACAACCAGGCCGAAGGTCTGAACCTCGGTGCCGATGCGTATCTGGTGCGACCGATCCAGAACTACGAACTGATCGCCCGGGTCGAGGCCCTGCTCCGCATCCAACGGGCGGAGAACGCGCTTCGTAGCGCCAATGAAGAACTTGAGCACAAGATTTCCGCACGCACGAGTGAACTGAAGCAGGCGAACGAGGCATTGAAGACAGAAGTCGATGTGCGGCGCACGGCCGAAGAAGCGCAGAAGCGACTGGCGTTCCGCCTGCAATGCCTCCACTCCCTGGACCGCTCCATCTTGGAGGCCTCTTCCGCGGAACAGATTGCGGAAGCTTCACTCGAGAGCCTGCAAGAACTCATTCCCGTGGACCTGTCGGAGGTCTGGCGGCTCAATTCCGAATCCGCACAACTCATCCGCCTGGCCCGCCGCTCCCGGGATCAGTTGCGTCCCGGACCCAAGCGCGAAATCGATCACGAACTGCGAACCGTCTTGGAACGCCTCACCGAGGTGGAGAACCTGGTGGTGGCGCACAGTGCCAATCCATTTGCCACCGAGCAGACTCCGGAAGGCCACTGGCGACGCATCTGTCTGTTGCCCCTGAAGACCCAGGAAACGCTGTTGGGCGTGGTGGTCGTGGCCTCCGATCAGGAGAATCCCTTTACGGCAGAATCCATCCGCATCGCGAAAGAGATCGCGAGTTCGCTTTCAATCGCCCTGTCGCAGGCGCAACTCTTCGACGAGATCCACCTAAGCCGCGAACGCATGCAACAGATGTCGCGCCGCATGCTGGACGTCCAGGAAGACGAGCGTCGCTTCCTCTCCCGGGAACTGCACGACGAGATTGGCCAGAACCTGACCGGGATCAAGGCGATGCTCGAAACAGGCATAAAGAAAATCCATGATGAACCACTTCCCAGTCTGAATGACGCCTTGGGTGTGGTGAACGAGCTAATGCAACAGGTGCGTCAATTGTCGATTGATCTGCGCCCCCAGATGCTCGACGAACTCGGGCTGATGAAAGCCCTCGACTGGCAATTCAATCGCGTCAAGGAACAGGCGGGCCTCGTTGTCGAGTTCTCGCACAATGCACCGCCCAATCGGCTGCCCCCGCGTATCGAAATAGCCCTTTTCCGCATCGTCCAGGAGGGATTGACGAATGTGATCCGACACGCGACGGAGAAACGGGCCCAGGTCAGACTGTGGGTGGAGGACGATCGTTGTCGTCTGCAAATCCAAGACAATGGCCCCGGGTTCAACGCCCTGAAACAGCTCAAAGAATTCAAAACTTCCGGTCTCACCGGCATGATCGAACGTGCCGAACTCCTCGGGGGCGAACTACTAGTCGAATCAGCCCTCGACGAAGGCACTTGTTTGACGGTGGATCTTCCCATAGCATGATCGATACCCGAGCGACCATGTCCAAGTCCGGAACAATCACAGTAGCCCTCGCCGACGATCATCACATCGTTCGCCAGGGACTTCGTCTGGTGTTGGAACGCTCGATCGAGTTCGAACTGGCCGGTGAAGCAGGCGACGGACTCGAAGCCGTGGACCTCGTGGAAAAGAAGGCTCCCGACGTTCTGGTCATCGATCTGATGATTCCACGCCTGCACGGCTTGGAAGTGATCAAACAGATTTCCAAAAAGCATCCCGACACGAAATCGCTCGTCCTCTCCATGTACTCCGATGAGCCCTTCGTGATGGAAGCCCTACGAAACGGCGCCTCAGGTTACCTGCTCAAGGATTGTGATGGCGATGAATTCCTGAAAGCGATCCGAACGGTCGCCTCCGGCAAGCGCTACCTCACCGACGTGCTCGCCGAACGGGCGCTCAGCGGCTACATCGAGCACCCCGGCAAGTCCTCGCTCGACGTTTACGACACGCTGACGAATCGGGAGCGAACCGTCCTGCAACTCGCAGCGGAAGGCCTCAGTAGTTCCAAGATCGCCGCCAAGCTTTTCATCAGCCCGCGCACGGCCGAAACCCATAGAGCCAACCTGATGCGCAAGCTGAGTTTGTCCTCTCAAACCGACCTCGTGCGCTTTGCAATCCGCAAGGGCATCATCCCCGCCTGAATTTCATTCGAGCAGGGCAACGTCCCGGTCGTCGCGCTCGGCGAATAGTTTCTGAAATATCTCATCGAGTTTTCCTGTTTCATCGATCAACACGGCGGACATTCCAGACGCTGTCTCAGTTTGCGGCCACAGCGCGTGCGCCTGAATCGAAAATTTCCGCAATCGGTCCCGGTCCGCGACAAAATCGAATTCGAATCCCTCGTAATTTTTGAACCGGCGAAGTGACTTTCCGGCAATGTAGCGGACCGCCGGATAAGGATCCTTGAGCAACACCGACAAATAGGGCTGCATCCAGCGATCACCATCGGATGCAGCGACCGCCGCCTCCCAAGACATGTGCCACGCCGCCAAGGCTCGGATTCCCGCATCCTGCTTGAGCGCCATGAGTACGCCTTCCGCAACCGTTTTGTGCTCCTCGGTGAGATTTGGTATCGGCTGCCCAAACCAACTGTCCAAGTGTCGTGCCGTCCAATCCAAGGTCTTGTCCAAATGACAGAGATTGCAGGCATTCGGGCGACGCACATCCACCGTCTCCATCGCCGAGGGACTGCTGATCGAGTGACTGCGAATCGCCTTCAACAATCCATAGGTGGTGTGAGGCATGTGACAGTTGAGACAACTCGAACCACTGGAACCCTTTGAATGGTGCGTGTGAGAGACCGACGCATAACGCCCCACGTCATGGCATCCGGCACAGCTTTGATCGCCCTGACGGGAAGGATGCAACTGATCATTCGCCCACTCTTTTACCGGACGGTTGTCACTCTTCGATTGATGCAACGAATGGCAGGTAACACAGGACATTGTGCCCTTCGTGTGACAGATAGTTTCGAGCATGCCGCTATACTCCCGGCCGGATATCCGCACTTTGCCATCCAGCCAGAAGGAGTTGTCATACTGACTGTAGTATCCGTCGTAGGTCGTCGCGCCGAACTCTTTCATCTGTTTCTGCAACTCCTCCCGGTCGAGACTGTCAAGGTGGCGCGTCTCGGTGATGACAGCCCCCGGTTTGTGTTCCCGCCATTCGGTCTTGCGATCCTTGACGGAGTTCACGCTGTGGCAACCGCCACAAACCTGCGATGAAAGTTCATGCGAAAGATTGTCCGGATTAACAATGCGATCCACCAACTGGGAGACTTCATTCGTATTCCGTGCGCCATGAATTGCAACATGAGCCGCCCCCGGTCCGTGACACGCTTCGCAGGAAATGCCCAATTCCGAAACATGGGTATCGAAAGCCTTCCCTCGACCACCCACCTCCTTGTGAATCTCAGGATTCGTGGTGTGGCACTTCAGACAGGTCTCATTCCATCTCCCCACCTCGGACGCAAACTCCTCGCCCGAAGGAATCAGAAATACAGACTGCCGGGGCACCCATCGTTGGTCCTCCTTCAGCCAGACCACCGGCATCATGCCCAAGGTCCGCGCCCGGCCGGCCGGAAACCAATAGATCTGCATATGATGAGATCCCGTCATGAGTTCGATCGGAAACTCGCGGCGGGGAGGATTGTGACCAATGAACAACCTTGGTTCGTAGTTCATGCGAAACCAGGCGCGACCGTCACGTTTGAAAAGTTCAACCGTCTGCCCCAACCGGTTGGAAATCGTCACGTCATCAAAATCCCCCAACAGGTTTTCCAGCTTCGCCTCCTGGGTCATCGTCCGATGCCATGAATGATGCCATGTTTCGTGTTGATGTTCGTGACAATCCTGACACGAATCAGAACCGGCGTACCCCTCACGCGGTTCCACCGCCGGCAACATCTGCACCAACTCCTCATCGGGTACGTCTGGCGGACGCTCCGGTCCGTCGTTCAGACGAATGATCACCATGGCGACGAACAACACCACCATCAGACCAATCATTGACTTGGTCCGGGCTGACATAGCGGTGCCGTTGTCGTTCGAATGGGGCATGAATCGCGCCCAAGCGTAATTCGTTCCCCGTCAGGTTCAAAGCGGCTAATTCGCGATCCAGAAGTATTGCACGACCAATTCCTTCAACCCTCCGGCCTCATCGACACATCCGCCGAAGCAGGAATCTGCACCGAGCCCGGCTTTGACGCGAATTTCCAATCCGCAACC
>Ga0055584_100007854_pt1 | contig 10453 bp, 15 predicted proteins | sample OSDHelmetaG_FD_58716 | JGI IMG/M metagenome (GOLD analysis project Ga0055584, IMG submission 58716) | Pelagic marine sediment microbial communities from the LTER site Helgoland, North Sea, for post-phytoplankton bloom and carbon turnover... | ecosystem: Environmental > Aquatic > Marine >...
TGCGGCCGCCCGAGCCCTACAAGGGCAAGGGCATCCGCTACGAGGGCGAGGCCGTGCGGCGCAAGGTCGGGAAGAGGGCGTAGGAGACATGGGCAAGATCAGCACCCGCGACGCCCGCGCGCGTCGCCACCGCCGCGTCCGCGGCAAGGTCCACGGCACGGCCGAGCGCCCGCGCCTGTCGGTGTCGCGATCGAACCTGCGCATCTACGCGCAGCTCATCGACGACGACCGCGGCCACACGGTCGCGGCCGCGGGGTCGCACGAGGCGGCGCTCAAGCCGTTGCCCAAGGGCGATGCCGCGGGCGAGGTGGGCAAGCTCATCGCTGAGCGCGGCAAGGCTGCCGGCGTGACCCGCGTGGTCTTCGACCGCGGCGGCTACCTGTACCACGGCCGGGTCAAGTCCCTGGCCGACGGCGCCCGCGAGGGCGGGCTCGAGTTCTAGGACCGGGGAAGAGGACATGGCAGAGCGCAGGCGCGACAGGGTGACGACCGAGGGCCAGGAGCTTTCCGAGCGCGTGGTGCAGGTGAACCGCGTGGCCAAGGTCGTCAAGGGCGGCCGCCGCTTCTCGTTCTCGGCCCTGGTGGTCGTGGGCAATGAGGTGGACGCGGTCGGTGTGGGTCACGGCAAGGCGAACGAGGTCCCCCTGGCCATCCAGAAGGCCGTCGATGACGCCAAGAAGAACATGTTCCGCGTGCCGCGGTACGGGCAGACCATCACCCATGAGGTGATCGGGCGCCATGGCGCGGGGCGCGTGCTGCTGAAGCCGGCGGCTCCCGGTACCGGGGTCATCGCGGGCGGTGGCGTGCGCGCCGTGCTGGAGCTGGCCGGCGTCCGCGACATCCTCAGCAAGTCGCTCGGCACCACCAACCCGGTGAACCTGGTGACCGCGACCGTGAACGGGCTGAAGAGCCTGCGCACGCCGGAGGAGGTCGCCGCGCTTCGCGGGAAGACCGTGGCCGAGGTGCTGGGCACGGGCGGCAACGCCGCGCCCGCGGCCGCTGGGGAGGTCACGGCGTGAGCGCCCTCAGGATCACGCAGGTCCGCTCCCAGATCGGGAGCAGCGAGCGCCACCGTGGCACCCTTCGTGCCCTTGGCCTCGGTCGCATTGGCAAGACGGCGGTCCACGAGGACTCGCCGGCACTGCAGGGGGCCCTCCGCAAGGTGGCGAACCTCGTGCAGGTGGAGGAGGTTGACAGTGGCAGCTGATGAGCCCATGGTGACGGGCGCGGGCGTGGATCCCGAGGACGTGCGCCTCGAGACCCTCGGCCCCAACCCCGGTTCGCGCCACCGCCGCAAGCGGGTGGGTCGCGGTCCCGGTTCCGGCAAGGGCAAGACATGCGGCCGCGGCACCAAGGGTGCCGGCGCCCGATCGGGCCCCGGGCCCCGTCCCGGCTACCGCGGTGGGTCGATCCCCCTCCACATGCAGAAGGGCAAGCTGCGCGGCCCCAATCACAAGAAGTCGATGCCGATCGGTCCCTTCCGCACGTCATCGGTGCCCGTGAACGTGGGCGCGCTGGCGGATGCTTTCGTGGCCGGTGACGTGGTGGACGTGGAGGCCCTGGCCGCGCGCGGCCTGGTGAAGAACAACTCCAACCGCGACTACCCGGTGAAGCTGCTCGCGGGCGGCGAGATCTCCCATGCACTCACGGTGCGCGTGGATCAGGCGTCGGCGGCCGCGGTGGCCAAGATCGAGGCGGCCGGCGGCCGCGTCGAGCTCGTCGGCACGGAGTAGGACGCCTCAGGCGAGGCCCCGCTGATGCTCCAGGCCATGCTCAACTCGCTCCGCTCGCCGGAGCTGCGGAAGAAGCTGCTGTTCACGGCGGGGATCCTGCTGGTGTTCCGGTTCGGTGCGTACGTACCGGTCCCCGGCGTGGAGCCCGAGCGCCTGGCCGCTGCCCTGGAGAACCAGGGCACCACCAACATCCTGAACTTCCTCAACCTGTTCGCGGGTGGGGCGCTCACGCGCTTCGCAGTGTTCGCGTTGGGGATCATGCCGTACATCACCGCGAGCATCATCCTGCAGCTGCTCACGGTCGTGATCCCGTCGCTCGAACGCCTCCAGAAGGAGGGCGAGTCGGGCTACGCCAAGATCACCCAGTACACCCGGTACATGACCGTGGGGCTGGCATTCCTGCAGTCCATGGCCTACGTCCTGTACTTCCGGTCGCAGGACGCCCTGCCGGGCGTGGGCTTGTCGCGCACGTTCCTGATCGTCATCTCGCTCACCGCGGGCACCACGCTGGTGATGTGGCTGGGCGAGCTGATCACCCAGCACGGTGTGGGCAACGGCATCTCGCTTCTCATCTTCGTGTCGATCGTCTCGGCGCTGCCCGATGCGATCCGTGGCTGGCTCGGGCTGCCGCCGGTCACGGCCGTGGTCATCGGGGTCATCGCCGCCGCCATCGTGGTGGGCGTGGTGTTCGTGAACGAGGGCGTGCGCCGCATCCCCATCCAGTACGCGAAGCGCCAGGTGGGCCGCCGCATGACATCGGGTGGCAGCACGTACATGCCGATCCGCGTGAACATGGCGGGCGTGATCCCCGTGATCTTCGCGGCCTCCATCACGATCCTGCCGCCTACCATCGCTGAGCTCGCGGGCGGCACCGGCTGGGCTCAGGGCGTGGCCGACTTCCTGTCGCCGGGATCCTGGTGGTTCATCCTCTTCGAGGGCCTGCTGATCGTGCTGTTCACCTACTTCTATACCGCGGTGCAGTTCAACCCCACGGAGCAGGCGGACAACCTGAAGAAGTACGGCGGGTTCATCCCCGGCGTGCGTCCCGGCCGCCCGACGGCCATCTACCTTGACCGCGTCGTGTCACGCCTCACGCTTCCGGGTGCGATCTACCTTGCCATCATCGCCGAGTTCCCGAACATCGTCTTCCGGTACCTGCCGGAGTCGAACGTGTTCTTCGGGCTCTTCGGCGGAACGTCCATGCTCATCGTCGTCGGCGTCGCCCTGGACACCATGCGCCAGATGGAGGCCCAGTTGATGATGCGCTCCTACGAAGGGTTCCTCCAATAGCGCGCCTCGTTCTGTTCGGACCACCCGGTGCCGGCAAGGGCACCCAGGCGGAGATGCTGAAGGAGCGTGGGCTCCTGCACCTCTCCACCGGCGACCTGCTGCGGGCCGCGGTGAAGGAGGGCACGCCGCTGGGGCTTGAGGCCAAGCGGTACATGGACGCCGGCGACCTGGTGCCCGACGAGGTCGTGATCGGCATGATCCGCGAGGCACTGGCAGGCCGCACCGATGACTTCATGCTCGACGGCTTCCCCCGCACCACGCCCCAGGCCGAGGCGCTCGACACCATGCTGGCCGGGATGGGCGCCCCGGTGGACGCCGTGATCTCGTTCGACGTGCCGCGCGATGAGCTCGTGCGGCGCCTCGGCGGCCGGTGGATCTGCCGCGGCTGCGGCCGGTCGTTCCACGAGGTGAGCAACCCCTACGACGGCGCGCCATGCGCTGCGACGGGCGCCGAGTGCGACCTGTACCAGCGGGATGACGACCGGCCCGAGGCCGTCGCCAACCGCCTCGACGTGTACGACTCCCAGACCGCGCCCCTCATCGACTACTACACATCGCGTGGGCTGCTGCGCCGTGTGGACGGAGCCCTGCCGCTCGACGGGGTCCAGGCGCAGGTTGTCGAAGCGATCGCGTAGGGCGCGGGGGCAGGATCCCGTGGATGGCGGAATGGACCGGAGCGGCCCCATCGCCAAGACGCCGGCCGAGATCGACGCCATGGCGGCGAGCGGCGCGGTGCTGGCGGAGTGCCTGGACATGCTCGAGGCCGCCGTGGCCCCCGGCGTCACCACGCTCGACCTCGACGAGATGGCCGAGGAGTTCATCCGCGGTCGCGGCGGGGTTCCGTCCTTCAAGGGGTACCACGGTTTTCCCGGCACGATCTGCCCCTCCGTGAACGAGGAGGTGGTGCACGCCATCCCCGGGCCCTACGCGCTGGGCGAGGGCGACATCGTGAGCATCGACTGCGGCGTGACGCTGGACGGCTGGGTGAGCGACTCCGCCCGCACGATCCCGGTGGGCCAGGTGGGGCAGGTGGCCACCGACCTCATGGACGCCACGCGCCGGTCCCTCGCCGCGGGCATCACCCAGGCGCGGCCCGGTAACCGCACGGGTGATATCGGCGCCGCGGTGCAGGAGGTCGTGGAGCGCGCCGGATTCAATGTGGTGCGCACGCTTGTGGGGCACGGAGTCGGCCGCAGCATGCACGAGGAGCCCCAGGTCCCCAACTTCGGCACGGCCGGCACCGGGGTGCTACTGGAGGAGGGCGTCGTCATCGCGATCGAGCCGATGGTCACCGAGAAGGACCCGGAGGTCGTGCTGGGCGGGGATGGCTGGGTGGTCGCCACCCGCGACATGGGCCTTGCCGCGCACTTCGAGCACACGGTGGCCATCACGGCATCCGGCCCGCGAATCCTGACCCGTCGCGCCGGGTGACGGGTCGGTTCCGCTGATGCCCCGTTCCTGCTATCTTGCGCGGCCGCGCGTGGAACGAAACGCGACGGCCGTCCTGTGCGATGCACGCCGGACGACTGCCGGTCGTCACCTCGCGCGCAGTGGGGGCGTCGCGGCCCATCGGGCCCCGCGCCTTTCCGTGTCGTCCCCGGGTCACCCATCGAGGAGCAATCCGTGAAGGTCCGTCCGTCCGTGAAGCCGATGTGCGAGAAGTGCCGCGTCATCAAGCGGCACGGCAAGGTCCTCGTGATCTGCGTCAACCCTCGTCACAAGCAGACCCAGGGGTAGTCAGTGGCACGAATCGCCGGAGTCAACATCCCCCGCGAGAAGCGGGTGGAGATCGGCCTCACCTACGTCTACGGGATCGGCCGCACCACGGCCAACGAGATCCTCGGCAAGGTCGGGATCAGCAGGGACACCTACGTCCGTGACCTGACGGAGGAGGAGGTGGGGCAGCTCCGCGAGGTGATCGAGCGCGATTACCTGGTGGAGGGCGACCTCCGGCGCGAGCGCGCCAACAACATCAAGCGCCTGATGGACATCGGCTGCTACCGCGGCCTGCGTCACCGGCGCGGCCTGCCGGCCCATGGCCAGCGGACCAAGACCAACGCCCGGACCCGCAAGGGCCCGAAGCGCACCGTCGGCAAGCAGCGTCAGAAGTAGCCGGAGCGTAAGGAGCACATGGCACGCCAGAAGGCCACACGAGGTCGTACCCGCCGCAAGGCCCGCAAGAACATCGCGGCCGGCCACGCACACATCAAGACCTCGTTCAACAATACGATCGTCACCCTGACCGACCGCTCGGGCAACGTGATCGCGTGGGAGACCGCCGGCTCCGCCGGCTTCAAGGGCTCCCGCAAGAGCACCCCGTTCGCGGCGCAGGTCACGGCCGACGCGGCTGCACGCAAGGGCATGGAGCACGGCCTGCAGAAGGTGGACGTGTTCGTGAAGGGCCCCGGCTCGGGCCGCGAGACCGCCATCCGTTCGCTGCAGGCCGCCGGCCTCGACGTGACGTCGGTCACCGACGTCAGCCCCGTCCCCCACAATGGCTGCCGCCCGCGCAAGCGGCGCCGCGTCTAGGAGGCCGACGTGGCACGCGATCGTGACCCGCAGTGCAAGCAGTGCCGCCGGGAGGGGGAGAAGCTCTTCCTCAAGGGCTCGCGCTGCCTCACCGAGAAGTGCGCCATCGAGCGGCGCAACTACCCGCCCGGCCACAACGGCCGCGGGCGCATCCGCCAGTCGGAGTACCTGATCCAGTTGCGCGAGAAGCAGCGCGCCCGCCGGTACTACGGGGTGCTCGAGAAGCAGTTCCGCCGGTATTACGACAAGGCCAGCCGCCAGCCGGGCATCACCGGCGAGAACCTGCTGCGCCTGCTCGAGCTGCGGCTGGACAACGTGGTGACCCGCTTGGGCTTCGCGGCCTCGCGCCGCCAGGGCCGCCAGCTGGTGCGCCACGGCCACATCCTGGTCAACGGCAAGCGGGTGGACATCCCGTCCTATCAGTGCCGCCCCGACGACATCATCACCATCAAGCCCGAGTCCGGTGCCGAGCAGACCGTGCGCGGCGCCACGGAGATCGGTGCGTCCGTCGCACCGTGGCTGCAGGCCGACCACGAGTCGCTGTCGGGCAAGGTGCTGAAAGCGCCCGACCGCACCGAGATCGATACCCCGGTGCGCGAACAGCTCATCGTGGAGCTCTACTCGAAGTAGTCATCACCCCGGGCCCGGCACGGGCGATGGCGGGGCGCCCCTGACGCGGGGGCCCCGGCCGAGGCCGCCGGACCCGGTTCCGCGTTCACCACATAACCGGCCAGAGGGCCGGGAGGAGCAGCCCAAGTGCTCGACATCCAGACCCCGCGCATGTCCTACGAGCCCGAGTCCGAGACGCTCGGGACGGTCGAGGTGGAGCCGCTCGACCGCGGCTTCGGCCACACCTTCGGGAACTCGCTCCGCCGCGTGCTCCTGTCGTCCCTCGAGGGCGCGGCCGTCACGTCCATCAAGGTCGATGGCGTGCAGCACGAGTTCACGACCGTCAAGGGCGTGCGCGAGGACGTCACCGACATCATTCTCAACCTCCGCGGCCTGGTGTGCCGCCTCGTCGGCGAGGCCGACGAGATCGAGGTGGAGCTGTCGCGCCAGGGGCCGGGCACGGCGACGGCAGGCGACATCGCCTGCCCCGCGGACCTGGAGATCCTCAACCCCGACCTGGAGATCGCCAACCTCGAGGCCGGTGCCTCGCTGGACATGGTGCTCACCATCGCCCGGGGCCGCGGTTACGTACTGGCCGACCAGAACAAGGGACCCGGATCCACGATCGGCGTGATCCCGGTGGACAGCAACTTCTCGCCCGTGCGCCGCGTGCGGTACGAGGTCGGCGCCGCCCGCGTGGGCCAGCGCACCGACTACGACAAGCTGACCCTGCAGGTGGAGACCGACGGCTCGGTGGATCCCCGCACGGCCGTGGCCCAGGCGTCGGCCATCCTCATCGAGCGCCTTTCGATCTTTGCCGACCCCAAGGACATCCGCCTGCTCGGCGAGGAGGAGCCCGAGGCACCCCAGCCCGGTGGCGAGATGGCCAACATCCTCATCGAGGAGCTGGAGCTCGGAGTGCGTTCGTACAACTGCCTGAAGCGCGTCGGCGTCGAGACCATCGGCGACCTCATCTCGAAGACCGAGGACGACCTTTCGGCCATTCCGAACTTCGGCAAGAAGAGCATCGAAGAGGTCAAGGAGAACCTGGCCCGCCATGGCCTGGGTCTCCGCGACGACTGATCACACACCGACCCGTCAACCGGAGACACCATGCGACACCGCAGGCGCGGACCCAAGCTCAATCGTGACAGCGCGCACCGCAGCGCGATGGCGGCCAACATGGCCGTGGCGCTGTTGGAGCACGGCCGCATCCAGACCACCGAGGCCAAGGCCAGGCTGGCCCGCCAGACGGCCGAACGCGCGATCACCCTGGGCAAGCAGGGCACGCTGCACGCGCGCCGCCAGGCGATCTCGCTGCTGCGCAACAAGCCGATCACCTACCGGCTGTTCGATGACATCGCGCCGGTGTTCAAGGACGTCCCGGGTGGCTACACCCGCGTGACCAAGCTCGGGCCGCGCCAGGGCGACGCCGCGCCGATGGTGCTGCTGGAGCTCTCGCGTCCGGTGGCGACCGCGACGGGAGCATCCGCATGAGCATCCGCACCCGTATCGCCGCGACCTGTGCGGTGGCTGTGACCGCGGCTGCCGGGGTGGCGATCATCGGCGCGTCGTCCGGCACCGCGGTGATGGCCGCCAACCAGACGCAGATCAACGGCATCGTAAGTGCCGTCAACTACTGGACCAGCCAGGCGCAGGGGTACACGTACTCGGCGTACACGGTGCAGAACATCGCCATCTCGTCGGTGAACCAGGCCTACGCACGGGCGCAGATCCAGCCCACCGCCAAGTACACGGGGCTCATCCCGGCCCAGTGGACGGTGCTGACCGGTGCCGGTCCCAACTGGACCGTGGTCGACGGAGGCGTGAACTTCTGCGACAACGTCGGCAGCATCCCGGCGCCGGTCGTGAACGATCTCTTCCCGGGTGGTGCGCCGTGTGCGTCCACCAGCACCAAGAAGACGCTGGCGTCCTCGCCGAGCGGCCTCTACCGGCTCGTGGTGACGGCCCAGCGCCGGAACAAGACGAGCAACCAGGCGAGCGTGTTCGTGTCGCTGCAGCAGACCAACGGCGTGAAGGTGACCGAGCGCCGCGTGGGTCCGGTGAACGGCTGGCAGTGGGCGGTCGTGACCAAGCCCGGCAGCGCCTACGCCACGCTCAACATGACGAACCAGTGGGGCTCGGTGCAGGTTCTCCGCAACGCAACCGCGCTGTACAACGTGTACGGCTTCCGCGCGAGCGCGTTCGGGCTGACGCCGGCCAACCTGAACTAGCCCGCCGCGCCATGCCCGTCCTGCGCCTTGACGTCGAGTACGACGGCGCGGGGTTCGCGGGCTGGGCCGAGCAGCCATCGGAGCGGACGATCGAGGGCGTCCTCCGGGACGCCCTCGAGGGCGTGATGGGGCGACGGCCCGAGGTCCGCGTGGCCGGACGGACCGACGCCGGCGTGCATGCCACGGCCCAGGTCGTGAGCGTGGCCGTGCCCGCGGGCGCCCGTGCACCGGATGCGGAGCGCCTGCGCCGGTCGCTGAACGGGCTGCTGCCCGACGACGTCGCGGTGCGCGCGGCCGCCCCGGCGCCCGACGGCTTCGATGCCCGCGCCGATGCCATGAGCCGCGCGTACGAGTACCGCATCCTCGCCGGCCCGCCATCACCCCTGCGGCGGACGCGGACGTTCGGGCAGGTTGGCCGTCCGTTGGATCGCGCGGCCCTCGATACCTGCGCAGCCGCCACAGTGGGGCGGCACGACTTCACGGCGTTCACCCCCACCGATACGCACCACGTGTTCTTCGACCGCACCGTGCTCCACTGCGCATGGGGCGACGTGGGGGACGAGCTGGTGCTGCGGATCGAGGCCAATGCGTTCCTTCGCCACATGGTGCGGGTGGTGGTCGGCACGATGCTCGACGTCGCGCGGGGAGCGCGCACGGTCGAGTCGTACGTGGCCCTGCTGGATGGCGCTCCGCGGTCGGCGGCCGGACCCACGGCGCCCCCGCACGCCCTCACGCTCGTCGGCGTGCGGTATCCCGCGCCGGACTAGCGCGGGACCGCGCGCGCTTCCCTTCGGTCGCGAATCGGAAGCGCGAGGCCCCGGGGCTTCGCCCAGGGGCCTGGCGTCGTTTCGTCGTCCCTCCGGGAAACCCGCGCCCCCGGTCACACGATTGCCCTTCGATCGGGTAGACCGCGGGCGGCACTAGCATTGGGCGCGCGGTGAGGATCCTGGTGACCAATGACGACGGCGTGCACGCACCGGGCATTCTTGCCCTGCGGCAGGCGGTCGATCATCTGGGTGAGGTCTTCGTGATCGCGCCGGACGCGAACCGCAGCGCGATCGCGCGCGGCATCACCATCCACGACCCGCTGGTAGTGGACGACGTGCAGATGGCAGACGGCTTTCCCGCGCACGCGGTGGGTGGCACGCCGGTCGACTGCGTGCGGCTGGGGGCACTGGGGCTGATCGGCGACCCCCCCGATGTCGTGGTGAGCGGTGCCAACCTGGGACTGAACCTCGGGGACGACGTGACCTACTCGGGCACGGTCGCCGCGGCGCTCGAGGGCGTGATGCTGGGCATACCGGCCATCGCGGTGAGCCAGGACGCCCTGGGCGGTGGCAGCGGCCCGGGCCCGGACTACGACTTCCAGGCCGTCACGGCCTTCGCCGCCAAGCTCGTGCCCCTGGCCTGCGAGGAGAAGTTCCCCCGCCACGTGATCTTCAACGTCAACGGCCCCGGCGTTCCGCCGGCCGAGCTGGCGGGCGCGCGCGTCACCCGCCTGGGGCGCCGGGTGTACGACGACTCGCTGGTGCTCGAGGGGACGCGGGGCACCTCCCGCCATTTCCGCATCTACGGCGAGCCGATGAGCCACGACATGCAGCCGGGCACCGACCTCTCTGCGATCGACGACAACCTCCTGAGCGTCACGCCCCTGCACTTCGACCTGACCGACCTCGAGGGCATGGATCGCATGGCCCGGTGGGAGCTGGACGAGATGCTGCGGTCGGTCGCCGGGGTGTCGTAGCCCGGTGCCGCGCTTCGGCACGGTGCTGTTCGACCTGGACGGCACGGTGGTGGACACCGTGGCGCTGATCCGCGAGAGCCACCGCCATGCGGTGCGCACGGTGCTCGGCACGGACCTCCCCGACCACGAGCTGCTCGCCAACGTGGGGCGGCCGCTCATCGAGCAGATGCGGGCCTTCGATGAGGATCGAGCCGGGGAGCTGGTGCGCGCGCAGCGCGCGTGGAACCATGCGCACACGGCGGAGCTCATCCGGCCCTACCCCGGGGTGGCGCAGATGCTCGCCGACCTCCGCGCCGCGGGATGCCGGGTGGGAG
>Ga0055584_100007855_pt1 | contig 10453 bp, 14 predicted proteins | sample OSDHelmetaG_FD_58716 | JGI IMG/M metagenome (GOLD analysis project Ga0055584, IMG submission 58716) | Pelagic marine sediment microbial communities from the LTER site Helgoland, North Sea, for post-phytoplankton bloom and carbon turnover... | ecosystem: Environmental > Aquatic > Marine >...
AAAATAAATACAAAAAGGAATAAAAAATATGGCAAAAAAGAATGACAAAGGGCATTGGAGAAAAAAGGATGGTGATTTTGTTCATCCTGATATGGTAAGTGTAGATAAGCAACTAGAAGATGAAGTAGTAGAGAAATTAGTTGAAAAAGCAAAAGATTTGCAACTTATTATGAAGGCTTTTAAAGTGTCTGCATTTGAAGAATGCTATGGTTTTGTTGATTTGCTTAGACAAAAGTATGATATGGAAAGAATCACATCAAAGAGTGGAACTGTAAGTTTAAAAAGTTTTGATGGAACTAAAGTTATTGAAATTCAAGTTGCAAAGCTTATTTCTTTTGATCAGAAACTATCTCTTGCAAAAGAAAAAATTGATGAGTATCTAACTGAAAAGACTACAGGAGCTGATGCAGAAATACAAACTCTTATTACAAGAGTATTTGACGTTAAAAATGGAAAAGTTGATGCAAAACAAATCTTAAGTCTAAAATCTTATCCAATCACGCATCCTCATTGGGTAGAAGCTATGAGAATGATTGATGATGCTACAGAGATTGCAGGAACAAAAAGATATATGAGATTTAAGCATAGAGCAGAAAATGAGGTTGATGGACGCTTGGAGCATATAGTTTTAGATTTGGCTGGACTAGAAATTACACCAGAAGATGAAAAAATCATAAAAGGGCTTAAAAAATGAAGATAGCAATAGTAATTGGACATAAAAAAAGCTCACCAGGTGCAGTAAATGAAAATTACGATGTAAGCGAACATCAGTTTAACACAAATCTAGCATATAGTATCGGAAGAGAACTTTTAAAAGATCCTGGCACTCTTGCAGAGAATATAGTTATTGTTCACAGAAAAACAAACTATAAGAACTTGCCAGGTGAAATAAATGATTTAGAGCCTGATTTGATAGTTTCACTGCATTGTAATGCCTTTAATAAAAGTGCAAATGGTTGTGAAATGCTTTATTATCATAAGAGTACAAAAGGTAAAGAAGTAGCAAGAATCTTTCAAAATCATATAGTTCAAAGACTTGACAATAAAGACAGAGGTATAAAGCCTAAAACCGCAGAGGATTTAGGCGGATATTTGCTTCGATATACAAAAGCGTGCTGCATTATTGCTGAACCTTTCTTTATAGATAACGATGATGAGCTTTTAAGAGCTGATGAGTGCTTTAAAAATGGTGATTTAACCAAATGGTATTGCGAAGCTATCAATAAGAGCTTAGAGTACTTAAAAGTTGCAAAATGAACACACAAGAGAAGTATTATTTAAGACAAAGTGAAGCAAGTGAAAAACAAGACAACTACAAAGAGTTTGTTTTTCCTCTTGCTTATGAAAAGTTACATGAAATAAATCAAGGCAGATGACTTTAATCTAAATGATTTAGATATAGAGTTCAGAAAAGAAGAATATAAAAAAGAGGAACAAGATGCAAGCAGAAGATAAAAAAACAGGAAAAGTGTATGGCGTAGGAATAACTGCAACAACTTCGGAATATTTTTGTGAAGAAACACAAAAGGTTGAAAAAAAAGTAGATGGTGATTATGTTTTATTCAATGAAAACCTTGAGATTTATACTCATAGAAAACCAGAAGATTTAGAAAATGATTTTATCATTATCGATTCTTGGGGAGATGAGTAATTTCAATAGAGTAGCTTTTAAAGCTACTCGTTTGAACTTATAAAGGAGCTTAAAGTGAGCATTAGAAAATATACTAAAAATATAGAATATCATGAAAAAATTGTACAGCTAAGAAATACGCATAAGGCAAGCGTTACTTTGTTTATGGATAGAGCTGGGTTTGATGATTATAAAGTTTTTTATGAGGAAATATTGCACAGAGAAGAAGTAAAAAGACAGCTTCAGAATTTGTGTTATGACTTACGCCCTGCTGATATACATCATTTTTTCATTGGGAAATATAAGTATCAAAGGGCAAGTGCATACTTATCAACTATCTATATGGAGTCAAATAGAATAATGATTGATACTAGATTGCATGAGAGAAACATTAAACTTCTTAAATTTATGAAAGAAAGAAATAAACAATGACTATTTTAACAGTAAATACAGGCAATAAAAAGCTAGATAAAGCTTATAAAAATATGCAAGTACATGTAAGTACTTATGAGACTTTTGAGGGTTTTCATAGCTATTTTAAATCAGTAGTTAAAACAGATGATATGGAGTACTTAAATACGTGGCTACTTAAAGTACTGCATTATGAGTTTAGGCATGGAAGAGTTAAGCATGATTTTGACATTTTGCTTGAGAAAGTGTCAGATGAGCAAAAAAACAAGCTTGAGCTTTGGCTTGAAGAACAACTTTTAAAAACAGGAGGTAAATAGTGTTTAGCTTTGAAAAAATGGCTTTAACAACACAAGATTTAGACGATGAAGAAACGGTATTTTATATACCTGATTTTTTAGTTGCTCAATCTATTACTATGATTTATGGACCTGCATCACAAGGGAAAACATGGTTTATGTTAGGCTTATGTAAAATGCTTGCTCCTAGAGTAAAAAAAATATTTTACATAGATTTTGATAATCCAAAAAGACAGCTAAAAGAAAGAGGTGTAGATTGGCTTATTGATGAGTATCCAAATATTAAATACTTTTCTAAAGGTGGTCTGAGTTTAAGTGCTACAGAATTTTTGCAAGAACTGAGTAAAAATGCAATAGGACAAGCTTATAAGGATTGTATTTTTGTTGTTGATAGTACAAGAGATTTTGTTGATAATATTCACAATGATACGCAAGTAAAAGCTTTTATGCAAGTTTCGAAAAATATTAGAGATGCAGGTGGAACGGTTATGCTTATTCATCACGCTACTAAAAATGGAAAAGTTATTGATGGATCAAGTGAATTTGCTAAGTCTGCTGATAATGTGTATGAGTTTAGACAAAAAATGCGTATTGGATGTGAGCTTCAATGGAGCTTGAAAGTTGAGAATGATAGAGATGCTATTCGTGACTGTGGTTTTTGTGTTAATACTAAGAACTTAGAATTAAAAGAACTTGACGCAGTTTTTAGTACTATGAGTGACTATGATGAAAATTTTGTAGCAAAAGCTTTAGAGCTTTTAAAAAGAAGCGAAGAAGGCTTAGGACAGACTCTTTTGCTTAAAAATATCGGATACGAAAAAACAGATAAAACTGCAAGAGAAACACTTGATAAATACACTGATAAATTTTGGAGTAAGCATCAAAAAAGAAAAGGTGCTCCCGTAACTTACAAAATAATTACTTAACAAAATACAAACACTTACAACCATTACAACGCTAACAACGCTATGATATAGGCTCTATAATATAGGCGGTTGTACGGTTGTAATGGTTGTTGTAAAAGGAAAAAAATGACTGATGCACAAATAGCGTATAAAAAAAAGTTAATCCAAGGAATACAGATATCAAAGAAAAATGTATTTTATGATGATGAAGACAGAAAAGAGTTTATGTTTTCTAGGTTTGGAGTAAGAAGTACAACAAAGCTAGGAATTGATGAGTTGAAATTGCTTTTAGACTTTTGCAATAAAAAAATAAAAGATATTCCAATGCTTAATAAAAATCAAGATAAAAGCCTTATAACTCAAGCCCAATTAGAAAAAATAAGAACTGTTTGGAATATAAAAGCAAGAGATAAAAGTGAAGATGCTTTGCTTATTTTTGTTAGAAGAGTATCTAATTATGATATTAAAAGACTGCAAGACTTGCTCAAAGGCAAGGCTACAAAAGTAATTTTAGCATTAGAAAAATTGAAGGCTTAAAAATGTGGTGTCCGAAATGTTGTAGCAAAACAAAAGTGGTTGGAACAACAACTGGAACAACAAATGAAAGATTTAGGAAGTGTACCAAGTGTGGATACACTTTTTCAACAATCGAAGCTATTAAATTCGATGATTACTGGAGAGAATATGCAAAAGAAACTTTTAAAAAAGATAATAAAAGCGAATCAAAATAAAAAGAAAAGTTTAGATGAAATTATTGATGAGTTTATAAAAACACAATCACAATATGCAAGAGGTCAGCTGGAAGACTACTTGTCTTCCCTTTTTGTTTACATAAACAAAAACTATGATGAGATACCTAAGGAGCAACTTTTTGAGATAGTATCTTCAAAGTTGGAAGACTTGAGTGTTAACTTTGATACTAAAGATATAGATGATATATATGCTTCAATAGCTTTAGAAACATCTGTAGGAGCTACAAAAGTAGTATTTGATAAGATTGATACTGAAACTATCAAAACTATGAGAAATGGTTTTTTGTGGGCAAGTGATAAATACAATACAAATACACAAGATTTACTAAAAGATACTATAGAAGAAGCTTTTAAAGGTGAACTAAAAAGAGCTGAGCTAAGTACTGTTTTAAAAGATAAGTTTCAAGGAATAATAGATAAAGATGAAAACTATTTTAAACTTGTAGCTGATAATATTATATCTCAATCACAAAGTTTATCAACTATAAATCAAGCTTTGAAGTATGATGTAAAAGCTTTTAAAGTAAGAGCTAGAATTGATGGTCAAACATCAGACTTTTGTCGAGCTATCAATGGCAGAATCATTTCTTCAGAACATTTGAAAAAACAATTAAACAATATTTTAAATTCAAAAAGTATAGATGATAAGAAAATAGCAGCACCTTGGCAAAATAAAGCTATATTTTCAAAACTTCCTAAAAACATAGGAATGCCTCCCTACCACGGAAGATGTAGAACACAATTAGATCCTGTTTGGATAAATGAAAGCACAAAATTAGATAAACAAACAAACAAAGAATACAAGATAAAAAATACCAAAAATGACAAAAGATACAAGCTAACACATATCGACAATACAGGGCTTGAAGTAAATATTAATAAAAAAAATTATAATAAAATTACACAAGGTAAGCATCAAATAAGTGAAAAACAGTTAGTAACAGCTTTGAATGATATTAAATACAAAGCACCTGCTAAGATAACTAAATTACATCCGAACGAACATATTAAGAGTATAGCTTTGAGCAACGATGGATATGTTTTTGTTTTTGAATCAAATGAACTTGTATCTTGCATATATGATAAAGGAAATAGCTATTTTAATAATAACTCAATTCCTGGAAAAATAACAGATGTGAGTACAGGAAAAACGATAAATAAGGTGAAAAAATGGCACGAGTATTTAATATAGAAATAAGTGAAAAATATGGTTGGGAACTAGATGTTGTAGATTTTAAAGGACCATACAACAAATTTAAAAGAGTTTCACAAGCACCTGAGAGTTTTGCAGTATGCGTAAAAGAAGAGAATAAACTTGTAGCACTTTATGATGCTTTTTGTCCTAAAACTGAAGCTATTAAAGAAGCAAATGATTTAGATATATTTCTTGAAGAGTGTAACTTTTATGATGAACACAATAAGTACTCTTTTAGCGGAACAATAATAGATGCATTGATTTATATTCAAAATCAATACATAGAATACAAGCTGCCAAAATGATAAGTGATTTAGATAATAAAGAGATACAAAAATTTCTTTTTAGAGCTGCAAGTGAAATAGTAAGTGATGCTAAAGATATCGCACCTTATGCGACTGGAAATCTTCAAGCGGACATACAAGTATGGGATGATAATATTGAAAACTTGGAAGTAGAAGTAGGAAATAGTAAACTAGCACCTTATGCTAGATTTGTACATGAGGGAACAAAAGCTCATGTAATAAGACCTAAAACTAAAAAAGCTCTAAAAACTCCTTGGGGTCCTAGAAAAAAAGTAAATCATCCAGGAACAAAAGCAAATCCGTATTTACAAAAAGCAGTAGATGGATATAATGCAGAAAATGCTCTTGATGAGTTAGGAGATAAAATAAATGAAGATATTTTTAAGGAAATTAAAAAAGGCTTTAATAGTTAAAAAGTTGCTTATGAAATGTTAGTAAATATAGAAGTAGTCTAGTGCTACTTCTACTACATCATCATAGCCCCACCTGCTTCATTTCCTTCTTCAGTTCCTCTTCCTAATACATCTAGCTTTTTAGCAGCAAGTGCAATAGACCAGAACCTATCCGCATGACCTATGCTATTTTCCATTGAATAATATATCATCTTTTTAGCACCTGCTTTTCTTTTGATAGAGTGAATATCAGCTATTAAGTTTGGATCATTTGGAATAGTGATTATTTTATCTTCCATCATTTTTTTAAGATTTAAAACCATAAACTCTTTTGACGAAGCTGTAAAACTTACTCCTTCAGCACGTGAAGGATATCTACTTTCTAAGCCTTCTGCTAAATCCATACCAATACCCGTTTTATCAACTCTCATATTTGAATTAAGATACATTGTTAGATGTTCTCTTAAAAGTGTCTTTTGACTTTCAAAAGTAGCACCTTTGAAGCTATCTAAAATAGCTAGAGTATATTTTCCTTCAACTTTCTCAAATGCAGAAAGTACAGATAAATGCTTTGTTCTACCAATATCATAACCACTCCAAAGTATAGATTTTCTATTTGGTGCATAATACATATAATCTTTAACGCAAGATTTGATAAGCTTGATAGGAAAGAAACTAGCTTCATCATCTGCAAAGATACACTCATACATCATACCCCATGAATCGCTATCAAATAAATCTTTTAATACTGCAATATCTACATCTAAACCATCTTTAACAGCATCATATATAGTTGTTTTATGTCTGGAAAACATATAAAATTTCTCTTCATCAACACATAACTTATGAAATAATGAATCTTGTTCGAATGGTGTTGAAAGTATAGTTATTCTAGCTTGTGTTTCACCTGCTTTAACAGATGTGATAGAAGGCACAAAAGCTTCCCAAATCCTCTTAGGGTTTATATACCAGGCGAACTCATCCATCCACACAGAGCCTGAGAAACCTTGTACGGTTCTAAAGTTATTTGCAAAAATATAAATAGTAGCACCGCCTGGTGTTTTTATCTCTGAAGTACTTCCAGATAAAACTAAGCCTAATTTCTCCGCATGCTTATATATCTCCCCGTGCCATTTTAAGGCTTGCGTTTCTGAAGCTGAAAGTATAAGCTGGTCCATCCCTGTCATTGCATCAATCAAACATTCACCTGCACAACCATAGGTTGCACCGATTTGTCTAGATTTTAGCCATAACCTAAATCTACTTTCATCTTCAATAAAAGTCTTTTGATAGGCATATAATCCATAATCTTCTTTAAGCATCTTATCTTTAAGTGCTTTGACATCAGCACTATATGAAATTTTAGGCTTTATCTTTTTATTTATTTTCTTAGACTTCTTCTCTAATCTTTCTAGGGACTTTGTAACCATTGCAAGTTTTCTACTGTTTGCTTCTGTGGGAGCTCTTTTTGCTAGTGTTGCTATTTGTTTTTCTAAACTTTCAATACTTTCTTTGTTTACGCTTTTATCTTTAGATTTTTTTATCCAATTGTTTAAAGTACCTCTATTGATCTTAAGTTCTTTTGCTACATCTGTTATAGCAACACCAGCTTTTATAAGATTTAATGCTTTTTGTTTTTCTTCAGGAGAGTAAGCCATTTATTTTATACCTAGAATTTCTTTTGCATCTTGTACTGAAATAATGTTTTTATCTACTAAAGCAGTCACAAGAGAGGTATCGTCTTTGTAATTTGATACATCAAGAGGCTTGACTTTATGTTTTATTCCCATTCTTTTGAAGAAATCTTCAATCATTTCAGCTTTCGGATTTAGCGTAGTTTGTGTAAAAGAATGTAATTGATCTATTAGCTCTGTTCCATTTCCTAGACTTCCTGCACTCATAACTCCTACCAATCGTGGTGGAACACCATGTGATGCTATTATTTCATCTCTTCCTACTTCTTTTAATCCTTTCCATGACATATCTTCTATATTATCTAGTCTTTCAAAATTAATCTTGGCAGGACTTTCACCTTCTTTTGTTTTTCCAGTCCACAGTAACATAGATTTATGAGCATTACTTTCTCCTTTGAAGCTACTACCAAAAAACTCTTTTGCTGCTTGCTTTTGTCCCTCTGAGGGTACTGCATTTTCAAAGCTTATTACCATTCCAGGCTTAGCTCCATTTTCGAAGAAAGAACTATTATAATCATCTGCTTGTTTTGTAGTTTTTATACTCAGTAGCTGTGTTAGATATTCAGGTTCTCCGTAATATTTACTTTTTGGTGAATAGTATTTTAGATGATAACCTTCTAATTTCTTGTATTGATTGAGTCTATTTATTTGATATATTTCTTTTTGCTGATTTACTCTACCTTCATAACCTAATATATTGTATAAATAGAAGTTGTTAACCGTACCTGCTTTTTCTAAGAAAGCATTTCCATATATTTCTAAATCTGTAGTAAATGCTAATAAAAACTCTTTCGTGTACTCATTTTCTGGGATAAATTTATCTAGTGTTGTTTCTTGTATTTGTGCTAAAAGCGATGCTTTAAGCTTGATACTCCTTTGGTGGTACACATTGTAATAGTAAAACTTCAATAAAGCCTCAAAACTTACAAATGGATCTATATATCCATTGTTATTTATTAGATCATCTTCTATTAGTTGCTCTGATTGTCTACCTGCTTTTAAAATATTTTCATTTCCCATAAATTTCCGTCCAACCATTACAACCATTTCAACCGCTCGATTTAAAGGGGTCTAATGGTTGTAAGATATTTTTTCTAACATTCTAGTCTAAAAAAAATCTAAAATCATTCTAAACCCATAGATATGGAGTGTTTTTATTTTGCAAAACATATAAAATTACCCTCATAAATTTAAAAAAAGGAGTTTAAGTTTGAAACGATTAACTGATATGGAGGTTACTCATATATCTCTTGTAGAAAGTGCTGCTAATAAAAAAACAGTTATTTATAAATCTAGCGATGATACACCTAGCTATGCTAAAGATATCACTTTTAAAAAAAGTGATAAGAAAAAAGGTGTTGTTTACGGGATTGTCTATTCTCCAAATGAAGAAGATACGCAAGGAGATATTGCAACAGCTGATGAAATTACTAAAGCTGCATATTTTTTTATGAAAGCTAGAAACACTGCAAATGTTGATAAACAGCACTCTTTTGAAAAAGAAGATGCATTTGTCGCTGAGTCGTGGATCACTAAAGAAAATGACCCTGTTTTTCCAGATGAACCAGTTGGTTCTTGGGCGGTTGCAATTAAACTTGAAAGTGATGAATTGAAAAAAGCTGTAGAAGATGGTGAACTTAACGGCATATCTATGGCAGGAACAGCCAAAAAAGAAGAAACACAAAAAGCAGATGATAAAACATTTTCACTGAATGAGCTTATTGATACTTTTAAAAAAGTATTTAGTTCAACTCACGTGAACATATCAGGTAGTGCATATACAGATTTAAACAAATCAAAAGGAGAAGAAAACGATATGAAAAAAGATGAGATAGAAAAAGCTATCAAAGATGAGATAAAAAAAGAGGTTGATCCTTTAAACTCAAAAATTGAAGTTTTAGAAAAAGAAAACACTGAATTAAAAGAGCAGCTTAAAAAAAGCAAGCAAGATGATAACTTTCATAGTGAAGTCAAAATTGAAAAATCAAATTCAATAGGAGGAATTTTATAATGAAAGATTTTGAAGAAATTTTAAAAGCAAACACAACACCAGTCGATGCAACTTTAAGTGGTACTTTAACTCCACAACAAGGTAGAACATTTATTAAAGCTATTGTAGATAGACAATCTATTTTAAAAGATGTAACAGTTGATATTAGTTCTAAACTAACAAAAGAAAGATCTACGCATGATGTTGGAAAAGGTGTTTTAAATAGACATGTATCTGGTAAAACTGTACCTGACACTGCTATGAAAAAGCTCGGTAAAGTTGGTTGTACTTTAGATATGAGCAAAGGTGTATCTTTGAACGCAAGAATTTTACAAGATACTCTAAATGATAACAAAGATAATCCAGACTTTGAAAAAGAACAATTCGAAGGCTTTGCAATAACATTTATGAATGATCTTGACTTCCTTGGGATTGCTGGAACTGATGATAATCCATCATCAGATGCGTCATTTGCTGAGTTAGCCAAAGGATGGGTTCAAGTTGCAACAGAGAGTGATGCAGCTACAAAAGTAACTACAAGTGCTAAAACAATTACAGAAAGATTAACTGTTGTTGTTCAAAATTTACATGAAGATGTAAAAGGTGGAAAAGCTTCAATCTATTTGAGTGCTAGCGATTATGATGCTTATCAACTTGAAGTTGCTGGCTCTTATCCAAACTCAGGTGCATTAGTGAATGGTGGAATTACAACATTTATGGGTTACAAATTAAAACCTAATTCGAATATTGCCAATGGTAAATATATGGGAACTATTTCTAAAAATATGGTCTTTGGTATTTCAAATCAAATAGAAAGAAATAGATGGTATGACAATGAAACATCTTCATTGAGATATAAATTTGTTGTGTATCCAGATTATGA
>Ga0055584_100007856_pt1 | contig 10452 bp, 10 predicted proteins | sample OSDHelmetaG_FD_58716 | JGI IMG/M metagenome (GOLD analysis project Ga0055584, IMG submission 58716) | Pelagic marine sediment microbial communities from the LTER site Helgoland, North Sea, for post-phytoplankton bloom and carbon turnover... | ecosystem: Environmental > Aquatic > Marine >...
TGGTCCATCGACCGAGACGCGCCCGCCCTGGTCTTCGAGGTCGCGCCAGAGCCCGACGCCGCGGTGCGCATGTCCTACGTCGTGGGGGCCACGGCCGGCCGAGACACCGGGGTGGCGCCGTGATCCACCTGCTCCTCGCCCTGGGCCTGTCGGCCGGCGCCGCCGAGACGGTGCAGCAGCTCGACTTCTCCGCCGGCGACGGGGGCCTCTCTCCGGGAGGCGACGTGGGCACCTCGTGGCAGTGGGGCGTGGTCGACAGCGGGCCCGGTGCCGGCCTCGGGGGGGCGTCCGCCTGGGGCACCGTGCTCGCGGGCGACTACCTCAACGACGCCAGCGAGACCGTCGAGCTGCCGCCGCTCTCGGTGGGCGGCCTGGCCGCTCCCGCGCTGGGCCTCACCCACTGGTACGCCATCGACGCCACGGGCGCGGGGGATGTCGGCGTGGTCGAGGTCTGGGACGGCCTGGGCTGGCTGCCGGTCGTGCCGGTCTACGGCTACCCGATCCCCGGGGGCTTCCAGGGCCACTCGGGGGAGTGGACCACCTCCTGGTTCGACCTGAGCGGCCTGGGCGACCCCGTGTCGGTGCGCCTGCGGCTGAGCAGCGACCTCGCCGTGGTGGACGACGGCTGGTACCTCGGCGCCGCCGAGCTGGTCGACGGCGACGCGGCGCCCCCCCGCGTCGTCGTGCTCGAGGCCCCAGCCGACCGCCAAGACCTCTCGGAGGGCGCGCACGTCGAGGCCGAGATCGACGACGATCGTGGGGTGGACACCGCCACGGTCGTGTGGGTGGACGACGACGGCGGCGGAGGCGTGGTCGAGATGGAAGACGCCGGCGCCGCCTGGGTCGCCGACCTCCCCCCGCGCGAGCCCGACACCCGCGTGGACTGGCACATCGACGCCCGTGACGCGGCCGACAACCTCTCCCGGACCGCCCCCCGGAGCTTCCGAACCTACCTCGCCGCCCCGACCGACCTGCAGGGCCCGACCGGCGCGGTCGCGGCCTCGGCCGTGCGCCTCACCTGGCAGGCGCCCGACGCGCCCTACCCGGTCCTCTCCTACGCGGTCCTGCGCGAGAACGAGGTGGTCGCCGAGGTCACCCAGACCACCGCCCTCGCGCCCCTCGTCGATGGTGCGCCGCGCTTCGCCGTCGAGGCGATCTTCGACACGCCGCTCGGCACCCGCGCAGGCGACGCCTCGGCGGCCATCGCCATCGACGCGGCGGTGCCCCGCCTCGATCCCCCCGAGCCCGACGCGGGGTGGGGCGGCGACGTGCTGCGCCTGGTCGTCACGGGCGAGAACCTGTTGCTCGCCCAGGGCCAGGTGTCGTTCAGCCTGGGCGACGGGGTCACGGTGCGCGACCTCGACGTGCGCGACGTGGGCACGCTGGTGGCGACCATCGAGATCGACCCCCAGGCCGCGACGGGGGCCCGCACGCTCACCCTCCACAGCGGCGGCGAGTCGCTCTCGAGCGCCGGCGCCTTCGTCGTGCGGGCGGCCGCCGACCGCCCTCGGGTGCGCTCGGCCACCCCCGACCGGCTGCGCCGGGGCGCGCTGACGACCGTGATCCTCGAGACCGCGGGCGGCCTCTCGAGCGACGCCCCGGAGGTCTGGCTGGGCCCCGGCGTGGTGGTCGAGCAGGTCGAGGTGGACGGCGACGACGTGGTGGCGCAGGTCGCTGTCGCCAGCGACGCCCCCCTGGGGGAGCACGCCATCGAGATCGACGACGGGGTGCGCCTGCTCACCGGGCCCACCCTCGAGGTGCTCCGCCCTGTCGCCGACACCCAGCGCAGCTGCAGCGCGGCGGGCGGCCCCGCCGGCTTCGCGCTCGCCACGCTCGCCGGGCTGCTCGTGGCCCCGCTGCGGCGACGTCAGCGCGCCAGGCGCGGTCCGGCGTCCACCGTCAGCAGCAGGTCGACGAAGCCGTAGACCGAGGGCCCACGCGGGTCGGCCAGCCAGGCCGCCGCGCCCTCGAGTTGCACCCCGACGCGTCCGTCTTCCCAGGGGCCCGACACGACCCAGTGGCGCCCCCCGCCCACCTCGACGCCGCTGCGGTGGCGGATGCCCGGCGCGGTCCCCGCGACCGCCCCCACCGGGGTCTCGAAGAGCACCTCGTCAGCGACCTCGTGGTGGTGCGCGAAGCCGACGCGCGCGGACCATGGCGACGCTGGCGTGTAGCGGGCCCCGAAGAACAGGGCCCCGACCGACCGGAAATCGGCCCGGTACAGCCCCTCTCGCACGCCGAAGTCGCCCGCGAGGCGTCCCAGCTGCAAGAGCGCGCGCCCGCCGACGTGGCCCCCGGCGCCCACTCCGACGCCCGCGGGTGTGCCCCCCTCGTAGGGCGGCGCGAGGCCGAGGCCCGGTCCGCCCATGAAGCGAAAGAGGTGGCTGCTGGCGTCGGCCGAGGCGGGCCGCGGGACCAGTCCGACGGCGAGGGCGAGACCGGGCAGACACCAGGCGCGCATGAGGGCCTCCATGTCGGGCCCTGTAGCGCGCCGTCAGCGCGGCCGGGACCGGTAGGCGCGGGCGAGGCGCCGAGGCGGTACGCCCAGCCGGTACCCCACCCGCAGGGCCCACATCCGCGCGATCGTACGCGGGATGCCTTCCTGGTCCCAGCGGCGGGCCGAGGTCTCGATCCATGCGGGCGCCACCGCCCAGGGCGCGACCGCCCGGGCGCGGTCGGCCAGCACGAGGTCCTCGAAGGCCTCGAGGTCGGGCACGCCGCCGATGCGGTCGAGCAGGCTGCGGTGAAACCACTGCCCCATGTCGCCGGAGCTCACCCCGGTGCGCCGCGCCCGGCGGTTCATGAGGCGGGCGGTGAGCCGCAGGCGGGCGTCGGCGCTGTCGATGCGCACCGCGCAGCAGCCGAAGGGCGCCTCGAGGCTGGCCGCGCGCACGGCCCCCCCCGCACCCGGAGCCACCCGCGAGTCGGCGTGGACGAACCACACGAGGTCGGAGTCGATCGCCGCCGCCCCGCGGGCCAGCTGGGCGCCACGCCCGGGGCTGCCCTGCACCACGACGGCGCCCGCCGCCCGGGCCCGGGCCACCGTGTCGTCGCGGCTCCCCCCGTCGCTCACCACGACCGCATCGCAGGCCGCCAGGAGCGACGCGACCAGGGCACCCACACGGGGGGCCTCGTCGAGGGTGGGCACCACCGCAGCGAGCGACGGTCGCGGGGACATGGGCCTCCTGGGATACCAGAGCGCGATGCCCCCCCTACCCGCGCGCCCCGATCTGCTGCAATGTCGCGCCTGCCCCCGGCTCGCCGCGGGGCTCGCCGCGCTGCGGGCCGCCGAGCCCGCCTGGCACAACGCGCCGGTGCCCGCATGGGGAGACCCCGAAGCCACCGTGCTGCTCATCGGGCTCGCGCCGGGCCGCCGCGGCGCCAACCGCACCGGTCGCCCCTTCGTGGGTGACCCCTCGGGCGACTGGGTGCAGCGCGCCCTGATCGAGCTGGGCGCCCTCGCGCCCGACGGCGAGCCGCGCGGGGTGCGCATCACGAACGCGGTCAAGTGCCTCCCCCCCAAGAACCGCCCCACCGCCGCCGAGCTCGCCACCTGCCGCACCCGGTGGCTGACCCGGGAGCTGCAAGGCGGCCCGCCCGTGCTCGTGACCCTCGGCCGAGTGGCGCACACCGCCACGCTCGACGCCCTGGGGGTGCCTCGGAAGGCCGCCCCCTTCGCCCACGCAGCGCGCCATGTGCTCTTCGATCCCTGGGGCCGAACGCGCGTCCTTCGCGACAGCTACCACCCGAGCCCGCTCGTGACCCGCACCGGGCGGATGTCCTGGGCCAGCTTCCGGGCGGAGCTCGCGGCCGCCCTCGCGGATGGGGCCGCCGACCCCACCGCACCGCCGTTGACAGGGCCCGACGCTGTGTAATGAAGAGCCCGTGCCGCGCGGTCGAGCCCCCCCCCTGCGGGCGGCCCCCACGACGCGCGACCCACCCGAACCCCTCACAAGGAGCCCTCCACATGGCCATCTCCCTTCCCGCGCTTCCCTTCGCCAAGAACGCTCTCGAGCCCCACATCTCCTCCGAGACGCTCGACTACCACTACGGCAAGCACCACGCGGGCTACGTCAAGAAGCTCAACGCGGCCATCGAGGGCACCGCCCACGCCGACAAGAGCCTCGAAGAGCTGGTCGCGGTGGGCGGCAAGCTGTTCAACAACGCCGCTCAGGTCTGGAACCACACCTTCTACTGGAACAGCATGAGCCCGTCGGGCGGCGGCGCGCCGACCGGCGACCTCGCCGCGGCCATCAACGCCGCCTTCGGCTCGTTCGATGCCTTCCAGGCGGAGTTCGGCGCCGCCGCGGGCGGGCGATTCGGCAGCGGATGGGCCTGGCTCGTCACCGACGCCGCCGGCAAGCTCAGCATCGTCACCACGCCGAACGCCGAGACCCCCCTCACCGACGACGGCGTCACCCCGCTGCTCACCTGTGATGTGTGGGAGCACGCCTACTACGTGGACTACCGAAACGACCGCGGCGGCTACGTGAAGGCCTGGTGGAACCTCGCCAACTGGGACTTCGCTGGCAAGAACTACGCCAACCGCTGAGCCCTCTGGCGACGCCTCGGGCCCCCGCACCGCGAGCGCGGCGCGGGGGCTCGCTGCGTCAGGGCCGGGCGATCCCCTCGACCAGATCGGCCACCCGCTCGACCGTGTGGGGGCGGGCCTGGCCGCGGGCGGCCTCGCCCATGGCCTGCAAGAGCGCCGCGTCGGCCATCAGCGCCACCACCCGGTCGGCGGTGGCCTCGGGGTCGAAGTCGCGCTCGACCACCACCTCGGCCGCGCCGACGACCTCGAGCCCCCGCGCGTTGCCCTCTTGGTGGTTGTCGGTCACGTTCGGGCTGGGCACCAGCACGCTGGGTAGCCCCACGGCGGTGATCTCGGCGAGCGTGCTCGAGCCCGAGCGGCACAACACCAGCTGCGCCGCGGCGTAGGCGTCCGGCATGCGTTCTTCGTAGCCGACCAGCGCCACCCCAGCGGCTTCGTCGCCGATCACGTCGCCCAGCTCGGCCTTCACCGCGTCGTGGTACCGGGGTCCGGCGATGAGCGCGATCTGGAAGCCCCGGTCGCGGCGGCGCGCGAGGGTCACCCCGAGTCGATTGAGGGTCTCTGCGCCCAGCGATCCCCCCACCACCAGCAGCAGCGGCTGCGTCGGATCGAGTCCGTACCGGGCGAAGGCGGCGCTCGCGTCCCCCTGGTCGACCGCAGGGCCGACCGGGCATCCGACCAGCTCTTTGGGGGCGCTTCCGGGCACCTTCGACCGGCTGGCCTCGTAGGTGAGGAGCACGAGGTCGGCGACCCGCGCGCACAGCTTGTTGGCCATGCCCGGGGTGACGTTGGCCTCGTGGACCGCCGTGGGCAGGCCCAGGGTCCAGGCGGCGAGCACCGGCGGCGCCGAGATGTAGCCCCCGACCCCGAGCACCACGTCGACGCCTTCGGCCTTCAGCTGCTGGCGGCTGGCCCAGACCGACTTCAGCAGCGAGAGCCCGAAGCGCAGCTTGGCCGGCAGGCCGGCCCGGGGGTACTGGGCGGCCCGGACGGCGGTGAAGGGGATGCCGCGGGGCGGCACCACGCGCCCCTCGAGCCGGTCGGGGTCGCCGTGGTAGCGGATGTGGTGGCCCCGCCGGGCCAGCGCCTCTCCCATGGCCAGGGCCGGGTAGACGTGTCCGCCCGTTCCGCCGCCTGCCAGCACCACCGTCAGTTCACGCGCCATGGACCTCACCTCTCGACCGGGTCCCCCGGCTAGCACGCCAAACCCGCGCGCGCCGGTGCGTCGCCTGGGCCGGTCGCCGGCCGCGCCAGGGGAGGATAGGCGACTCGGAGCCTCCCTCTCCGCGACCGCGGGGCCTCCAACATGAAGAACTTCAGCCGCGGCCTGTTCGTCTGGGCCTTCGTGCTCGCCGTCATCGCCCTGGCCTTCTTCCTCTGGGGTGACGACGCCGGCGGCACCGAGCACGAGATCGACTTCTCCCAGCTCGTCCAGAAGGTCGAGCAGCAAGAGGTCAAAGAGGTCCGCATCAAGGGCCAAGAGCTCACGGGCACCTTCAACGACGGCTCGCGCTTCCGCGCCATCGGCCCCGAAGACCACAGCGAGCTGCTCGGCACCTTCCTCGACAACGACCTGGTGCCCGACTTCGAGCCGGCCCCGAATCGCAACGTGGTGGCCATCATCACCAACGTCGCGATGATGGTGCTCATCTTCGTGCTGTTCCTGTTCTTCATGCGGCAGCTGCAGAGCGGCGGCGGCAAGGCCATGAGCTTCGGCAAGAGCCGCGCGAAGCTGCTCAACGAAGAAGGAAAGCGCGTCACCTTCGTCGATGTGGCGGGCTGCGACGAGGCCAAAGAAGAGCTCGAGGAGATCATCCAGTTCCTCAAAGACCCCCGCCGCTTCACCCGCCTCGGCGGGCGCATCCCCAAGGGCGTGCTGCTGATGGGCCCGCCGGGCACCGGCAAGACGCTGCTGGCCCGCGCGGTCGCCGGCGAGGCCGGCGTGCCCTTCTTCAGCATCTCGGGCTCCGACTTCGTCGAGATGTTCGTCGGGGTGGGCGCCAGCCGGGTCCGCGACCTGTTCGAGCAGGGCAAGAAGCAGGCCCCCTGCATCATCTTCGTCGATGAGATCGACGCCGTCGGTCGGCACCGCGGCGCCGGCATGGGCGGCGGTCACGACGAGCGTGAGCAGACCCTCAACCAGCTCCTCGTCGAGATGGACGGCTTCGAGAGCAGCGAGGGGGTCATCTTGATGGCGGCCACCAACCGCCCCGACGTGCTCGACCCCGCCCTGCTGCGCCCCGGCCGCTTCGACCGGCGCGTGGTGGTGTCCAACCCCGACGTCAAGGGCCGCGAGGGCATCCTGAAGGTGCACACCCGCAAGACCCCCCTCGCCGACGACGTCAACCTCCAGGTCATCGCGCGGGGCACCCCGGGCTTCAGCGGCGCCGACCTCGAGAACCTCGTGAACGAGGCCGCCCTGCTCGCCGCACGCGAAGACAAGGAGGCCATCAGCCACGCCGACTTCGAGCGCGCCAAAGACAAGGTCTCGATGGGCGTCGAGCGGCACAGCATGGTGGTGCCAGAGCGCGAGCGGCGCCGCACCGCCTACCACGAGGCCGGCCACGCCATCGTCGCGGCGCTGCTTCCCGAGGCCGACACCGTGCACAAGGTCACCATCGTGCCGCGCGGTCGGGCCCTCGGCCTCACCATGATGCTGCCCGACGAAGACCGGCTCGGCGCCACCCTGGCCCAGCTCCGCACCCGCATCGCCATCGCGATGGGTGGCCGGGCCGCCGAGATCCTCGCCTTCGACGAGATCTCCACCGGCGCCGCCCAAGACCTGCGGCAGGCCACCGCCATCGCCCGCGCCATGGTCACCGAGTACGGCATGAGCGAGGCGGTCGGCCCCATGGCCATCTCCGAAGACCAAGAGGTCTTCTTGGGCCGAGACTTCGGGCGCACGCGCAACGTGTCCGAAGCCACCGCCCGCATGGTCGACGGCGAGGTCAAGCGCTTCCTCGACGACGCCGACCAGCTCGCGCGGTCGATCCTGCGACAGAACCTCCACATCCTCGAGCGGCTCGCCCAGATCCTGCTCGACAAAGAGACGGTGGAGGGCGTCGAATTCGAGCAGGTGGTGTCGGGCCTCAACCCGGTCTACCCCGTCCCGAACAGCGCATGACCGGGCCTGTGGCCACCCGGCCCCTCGTGGTGGGCGTGCTGAACTGCACCCCCGACAGCTTCCACGACGGCGGCCAGCACGCTGCAGTCGACCGCGCGGTGGCCCACGGGCTCCGCATGGCCGCCGAGGGCGCCGATTGGATCGACGTCGGCGGAGAGTCCACTCGGCCCGGCGCTGGCGCGGTGCCCGAAGCGGCCGAGGTCGCACGGGTCATCCCGGTCGTCACCGAGCTGGTGGCGGCGCTGCCTCCCGCGGTGCGCGTGAGCATCGACACCCGCAAGCCGGCGGTGGCCGCCCGGGCCCTCGCGGCCGGCGCCACGATCGTCAACGACGTGACCGGGCTGCGCGACGCTGAGATGGCGGCGGTCACGGCCGACGCCTGGGGCGCCGTGGTCATGCACATGCGCGGCGAGCCCGACACCATGGCCGGCCTCACCGACTACACCGATCTCGTGGCCGAGGTGCGCGCGTCTCTGGGCCGCTCCGCTGCCCGAGCCCGATGCCCCCAGGTCTGGCTCGATCCGGGCATCGGCTTCTCGAAGACCGCCAACCAGAGCCTCCGACTCGTGGCGCACATCCGCGAACTGACCACCCTCGGCTGGCCGGTGCTGGTGGGCGCGTCCCGCAAGTCGTTCATCGGCCGCACGCTCCACCTGCCCGACCCCGCCGACCGCCTGGCCGGCTCTCTAGCCGCCGTCGCCGCGGCCTGGCAGGGCGGGGCGCACGCCTTCCGGGTGCACGACGTGGCCGAGACCCGGCAGGTGCTCGACCTGCTCTGCGCCATCCGGGGGGCCGCGTGAGCTGGCTGCTCGACAGCATCCGGTGGACCGACCTGCTCGACATCGGGATGATGGCCTACATCATCTACCGGGCGCTGCTCATCCTTCGGGGCACCCGGGCCATCCAGAGCCTCGCCGGCCTGGTGGTGCTCATCCTGCTGTACGCCGGCGCCGACTGGCTCGACCTGGTGAGCATCCACTGGCTGCTCGAGAAGTTCTTCGTCTACATCGTGCTGGCGGTCATCATCCTCTTCCAGCAGGACATCCGGCGGGGGCTCGCGCGGGCGGGCGGGCGCCTGTTCTTCGTGTCGGGGCGCCGCACCACCGACCTCAGCATGCTCGAGGAGCTGGTGCGCGCCAGCTTCGCCATGGCGTCTCGGCGGGTGGGCGCGCTCATCGCCATCGAACGCGGCGCGTCGCTCGACGAGTACGTCGAGTCGGCGAGCATCCTCGACGCCCGAGTCAGCCACGACCTGCTGCTGAGCGTCTTCCACCCCACCAGCCCGCTTCACGACGGGGCGGTCGTCATCCAGAAGAACCGCGTCGCCGCGGCCCAGGCCTTCCTGCCGCTCACGCAGTCCAAGAGCGTGTCGCGCTTCTTCGGCACGCGGCACCGAGCCGGCATCGGCCTCACCGAAGAGACCGACGCCATCGTCATCATCGTCAGCGAGGAGCGGGGCGCCGTGTCGCTGGTCGAGGGCGGCACGCTGCGCCCCACGAGCGACGCCAACGAGCTGAGAGAGGCCCTGCAGCGCGTGTTCCAGGCCGCCGACGAGGCCGAGAAGCCCCCACCGGCGGAGGACGCAACATGAGCGACGTCCCCCCTCGCCCCTTCCTGCAGCGGCTTCAGTCCGCCGCCGCCCGCATGGCCACCGAGAACCTCCTGCTGAAGGGCCTCTCGCTCTTCGTCGCGGTGGGCATCTGGGCGTGGCTCCAGCGAGAGCAGGTGGTGATGGCCCGGGCGCGGGCCCGCATCCACTACACGTGGCCCGCCGATCTCGTGCTGGTCAACGACCTGACCGGTTCGGCCATGATCAACGTGCGCGGCCCCCAGGGGGTGGTGCGAACCCTCGACAACCGCGAGCTGTCGATCAGCGTCGACCTGTCAGAGAGTGGCGAGGGCACCCACGCCATCGACTTCACCGACAAGCCGGTCCGCGGGCTGCCGAGCGGCGTCCAGGTGGTGCAGGTCTCCCCGGTCGGCGCGCAGGTCGAGTTCGACCAGCCCATGACCCGCCAAGTCAAGGTGCGGCCCGCCGTCATCGGCGAGGTGGCCGACGGGTACCGGCGGGTGTCCGTCACGGTCGATCCAGACGTGGTCGAGATCACCGGCCCACAGAGCCTCGTGCGCAACATCGCAGAGGTCTCCACCGATATCATCGATATATCGGGATTCACCGAGAGCAAGTCGGTGCAGGTGCCCCTCGCCATCGAGCGCCGGAGCGTCAAGCCGGTCGCGTCGGCGGCCATCACCTTGCGGGTCGAGGTGGAGCCCCTGCTGGCCACGAGGGTCTTCAACGACGTGCAGGTGGTCACCCGGGCCGGCGGCTGGAAGGCCGCCCCCGACCAGGTGCGGCTCACCCTCGAGGGGCCAGCGACCGAGCTGAAGCGGGTCGATCCGGGCGAGCTCAGCGTGCTCCTCCACCTGCCCACCCCTACGCCCGTGGGGCAGACCGTCGAGGTGGTGTGGCGCCAGGGCGACGCCTTCACCGACAGCGACGGCGGCGTGCAGGTGGTGCTGCCCCCTGGCCTGCCCGAGCCCACCACGATGGAGCTCACCCCCGCCCGGTTCACCCTGGAGCCCGAGGACCCCCCGTGACCGACCCCGCATCCATCCGCTTCGGCACCGACGGGGTGCGCGGCGCGGCCGGCGCTTGGCCCATCACGCCCGCGGGCGCCCACGCCATCGGCCAGGCCGTGGCGGTGTGGGCGCGCGACGGCGATCGCCCGCCGCAGGTGCTGGTGGCCCGGGATCCCCGCGAGTCGGGCCCTGCGCT
>Ga0055584_100007857_pt1 | contig 10450 bp, 12 predicted proteins | sample OSDHelmetaG_FD_58716 | JGI IMG/M metagenome (GOLD analysis project Ga0055584, IMG submission 58716) | Pelagic marine sediment microbial communities from the LTER site Helgoland, North Sea, for post-phytoplankton bloom and carbon turnover... | ecosystem: Environmental > Aquatic > Marine >...
CAGTCCATTGAAGAAATTTTGCGAGGCAAAGAAAATCAGAAGCAGCCGAAGCTGAGGTTTGCCTGCAATATGATCCAGGCCGGCGCGCAAGCTGGTTAGGCTAATGCGGGGTAGTGCGCTGGCCGCGTCGTCCTTGGCTTTCAAGGTGAGCATCACGAGCCCAGCCATGCCCATCGCCAAGGCATCAAGTGCAAAGATGACCCAAAGATATTCGGACCCAGCAAGGCTATACACAGCCAATCCCAGAAACGGCCCCGTCGCCACAATAGTGTTTTGCACCGCTGCGGTCAGGCCAGACGCGCGGCGAAAATCACCTTCATTCACAAGGTGTTTGACGCTGGCTTGCATAGCGACGGACTTGACTGATGCGATAACGGCGCGCGCAAGAATGAATAGCCAGAAGACGATCGTCAGATCGCCGCCTAATGCAATTGCAAGCATCGTGGCGAGTGACGCGGATGCTTCCGCGAAATTCGAGAAACGAATGGCGGTCAGCACATTGATCCGATCGACCAAAAGCCCGCCGAAGAAGCTAAAGTAAATGCGAGGTGCAAGCTGAAAGAAAACCGCCAGCGCCATGACCATAGCGCTTTGCGTGGCGACAAACAGGCTGGCAGAAATCGTAAAAGACGTCACGGCGGCAAAAAATGCCGCCGTGCTTTGTATTCCGATCAGAACCAGAAAAGTCCGTTGCATAGTGTCTACTCGGCAAAAGGGTTCGCAGCTTGCAATTCTTCGATCAACGACTGGCCGTCGGGACCAAACTGATCGCGCCGCTCCATGAGCGCACTTCCAAGGAAGCGCATCGACTTTTCAGCCTGACTGATCGATGTCACAAATGCATGTTTCGTATCTTTATCCATCTGTGGATGCTTGGCAATTGCCATACGGAACGGAAAGACGCCAACATACACCGCAAAAGCGTGCAAACAGCGGTCAAGCTCCCACGCGCGATTACGCTCTTCGGCTGCGGTTTTTCGCCATGGAATTTCAATCTTTGATGAGGTCGCGCTCGAAAATCCGTCCATCATTACCGATCGTTCGATTATTGTCAGATTAACCCGTTGATGCACGCTTTCATGCAAAAGGTTTTCGGCTAGGACAGCTACGCTGTCCTTCTCGGTCAGTGCCGAGGGGGCCAAATGACGCAATGCATTGCGGGAAAAGAAGCTGGATAGCGGAAAGGATGGCACCGTGATAGACGTGAGTGGTGTGCTGACAACGCAATTTTTGCGCAGTTGAACGGGGATAAGCGTATCAATCCCGTTTGCAACCGACTGGAAGTGATCTTCATCTACGCTCGCCAGGAGATCGAATGCCGAACCAAGCTGCTTGGCAAGGTCGATTGCAGTAGGGTCGGTTTCATGGTCCGTCAACGCAAGTGAATCAAGCACAGCACGGGGCATAATCCCGGTAAACAATTTTGTGCGGGCGCCAGGGTGAAGCTGCACTGAGGCATCGCGCAAATCCTCAAAAAATGCACCGGCTTGCGGCAGCTCGCTTTCGGCAAGGCCCCACACGGCCAAGGATGGCGCAAGGGCGTCGTCCGGACGTGGGTCCATTTCTCCGATAGTCGGGAGGCTTCCAGCGACCGTTGCCGCCATTAATTCAGAGTCCTTCGCAGAGAGAAGCATAACAAATTCCTTTTAGGTACGACGTTTGCAGATCAGACGAAGGGGGACGGGCGTGTGCGAAAATCTTCTTTCTGCGCACTCTTGTGATCGGTTTTCAAACCGATCCGTTCCGGCGTCCATCCACGATAGGGCACCGCGCCATTGTCGCGCAGTCGGTGGTCGCCAATATACTCCAACTTAAGGTAGAGCCGATCCATGTCTTGTGGACAGAGCCGATGTACCTCCGAAACTAGCGTTTCGATACGCTCGCGGTTGCTCAGTTCCTCACCCGGAACCAGCTCCTGAAGGCGGGTGCTGATTTCTGCCAGCTTGATACGGGCAGTACGGTGATGCTGGCTGAGTTGATAGCTCAGAGGGACAACACGTCCAAGACGCTCGATCCGTTCCAACGGCGAAAGAGCCGGATCAGGAAGCAGTTCTAAAAGATAATTAGAGATGGCTTTGAGCTCGGCCGCCACATCATCAAAGCGTTCTTCGTATATCTCTGCGATTTTGATAGTTTTAGGCATGGGCTTGATCCTTTTTTGCCGTACCGGCTTTAGAGCCAGAATAAAGGGAAGAGGACGCAGGGCGCCCTCTTCCCAATTCGGTTAGACGAGTGGTTCAGAACCACCACCGACAGAGACGTCAGGATCAGGCACGGAGTGGTCAAGACGCTTAGTCAGTACGCAGATCGCTTTGTCAGCATAGTTGGTCATTTTACTTCTCCTTTGGTTCGTACCAATCTCGGTACAGCTTGATGATTGAATAAGATGGCGCTTGGGCGCGATCCTACAAATTTGAAAGGGTATGGCGCGGCCAGCGGCATTGACCCAAAAGGTCGGCGATTGACCGCCCATCCGATACGCTTGCAAACGGGCGAGCAACATCGACGATCAAACAAGATAAGTTCCGGGAAGGTTTGGACCAACGTCGCAACGCCTCGCGATGGCCTCACTCTTGGCTGTGTCCGGCAATGACAGGGTGGAACCCTACATTTCTGCGGGGTTGTCCACCTTTTAGTTCCGTTTGAGAGTCTCGCAAGTGGAACATGTTGAGGGATGCTGGTGTGCAAAAATATGTCCAAGTTTCATTTGGTCATCAGGCGAACGATGAGCTTCTTGATCAGATGTTTCGAATGCGGGCCTGCGCATTCAAAGTACGCCGTCGTTGGAGTGTGGAAATTAAGGGCGAGCTTGAGCATGATGGATTTGATGACTGCGCGCCGAAGTATCTTTTTGCCCACGTCGACGGCATCCTGCTTGGATCTTTGCGCATTCTTCCATCCACCGGCCCGACAATGATTGCAGATGTGTTCCCAGAAATTCTTGGTGGACAACAAATTCCCGTGGGACCACATGTAGCAGAGGTATCGCGCCTATGCATCGATCCTCATCTCATTATGAATATCCTCGACGGGGTGACACCCAATATGATTACGCGCACCATGCTTTCAGCGCTTTTTGCAGAGATGGCGCGCGTACACACTCACACATTGATCGGCGTACACGATTTAATGGTTGAAAGAATTTTGCGCCAGTCTGGATGGCCGCCCCAAAGACTAGGGCGGCCGATCCGCACGGATACCGGACTAACAACCGTGGCAAGCACCTTCGATGTTCCACAACGGCCAGATACATCATTTGTCGCCCGATCTGGCGGCTTTCCGCCACGTCACATAAATCATCTATAAAGTGTAAAGCGGACTTCCTATAACTCAGCCTTAAGGTGATCTCTTAAGGATACGCTATGCTGAACAGCATCGGGTGGTGCCAAGACGAAGTCGCCAGTATTTCTAGCACAGATAGCCTGCTTTTATCCTGCCTAAAACTCCTTGAGCCGACGGGTGTCGGTCATGTTTCCTACGCGCGCACCGACCTAAGCGGTTTGAACTGTGTAGAGACAAGTTATCCGAAAAACTGGCTCGAACACTATTCGCAGAATGCGTTGCACGAAGTTGATCCAGTCATCAGAGCTTGCCAAATAGATTCAACGCTACATTGCTGGTCTTCCCAAGCTCTCGGACGGCAATCCGGTGAATTCTTTGAGCTGGCGCAGAGCTTTGGCGTCCCAACTCAGGGGGCCGCGGTGACGTTCCAAACGCGGACAGGGTTTTCGGTTTTTTCGGTCGCATTCGATGGACCTCGCAAGGCTTGGGAACGCGAGCTTGAGGCAAACAAGGTGGAGTTAAACCTTATCGCAATGGCTTTTTGTTTGCGCGCGTCTCGCCTCATCAATCAGATCCACCTTTCTCCTCGTGAACGCGATGTTCTGCTATGGGCTGCACGTGGAAAGACATCTTGGGAAACAGGTCAGATCCTCGGCCTTACAGAGGGAACAGTGAATCAATATTTGAGATGCGCGATGAAGAAGATGGGTGCGTCCAATCGCGTTCATTGCGTCGCGCAAGCTATCGAACTGGGGCTTCTTAGCGCGGCCTAGAAAGCTGCTGCATGGATCGGAAACGGTAATGTAGTCAAAATGCGGATCATAATGATGATTTATGTCTTTGATGACCCTTCGATAGGTAGGTGCTTTGTCGGTACAAATAGCGACCGGTCGATGTAGACGCACACGTTCTATCGCCTTCTTTAGAAAGGCTTTTGCGGCCTTAGCGTCACGCCTTGCGGTCAATCGAAAATCGACAAGTTGGCCGTTCGCATCAATAGCACGCCACAAATAACGCCACTTTCCACCAACCCTGATATAAGTTTCGTCCATTGCCCGGCAGGCGATCACGCAGTGATCTGCCGAGAGGGGACGTGCCAATCTAGGCTTGACCGACGCAAATGGCGTTCGGTGCGCTTCGCCAGTTCGGGTCCGAATTTTTGCACCCAACGAAAGACAGTTGAGCGATCAACATCAACACCGCGCTCAATCAATTTGATGGTCGGTTTTCCTTTCATTGCCAAGAAAGAGACGGGGTGTGCAAAGGGACCTATGAACATTAGGGGTTTCGTGGACTAGGACCCATCGCTTATCACTTCACACTAGCACTATGCCCAATGGCTGTTAGAAATAACAAACCTAGGAGCACGTATCACTATGTTGGAACTGATGTCTGAACTCGAACTTACGCTTACGCACCTTCAAGCAACGCTCAATCTGGCGTTTGCTGCCCTTCTGGGCGCGTTCATCGGGTCTGAACGGCAGATGCGGCGGCGTATGGCGGGGCTGCGGACCAATGCATTGGTCGCATTGGGGGCCGCCGGTTTCGTTACGTTTGCCGCTCTGTTTCCAGACGACATCAACCCAACCCGCGTCGCTGCACAGGTTGTTTCCGGGATCGGTTTTTTGGGCGCAGGGATCATTTTTCGTGATGGTTTCAACGTCCACGGATTGAACACGGCTGCGACTTTGTGGTGTTCGGCGGCGGTTGGCATGATGGCGGGGGCAGGGCATGCGCCCTATGCCGCCATTTTAACGGGGTTGATCGTGTTCATAAATCTGGCACTGCGCCCAATTGTGAAATTGTTTAATAAATTCACAAGCTCTAGCCCCACTAAAGAACGGCAGTTCCAATTGCGTATCCGCTGTGCCCGCAGTGACGAACGTGAAATGCGGGCGTTCTTGGTACGCAATCTTGCCGTGAATAATCTCCACTTAGACGCAACCGAGGTTGACGGCGACGATAAGGAGGCCAGCATCACCCTTAGTGTTCACGGTGAAGGTACGACCGAACGCAACATCGAACGTTGCATTGGACAGATATCGATGGAACCGCGTGTTACGCGTACCTTCTGGTGCGCAATGGATGATTTGACGGTGTAGTTCGCTGACTAATTTGGCCGTGGTGACGGGCGCAATTGCTCTCGTGTTTTTCAATACAAAATAGGCTCCGTATCGAGATTGCCCTCGTTACGAAGCCCATGGATCTACTTATCTAAATGCATGCGTGATGCTTTTAATGTCTGTACCGCGAGTGGTGGCGTCGGTGGTAGGAATGACGGCCGTGGTGGCGACCAAGGTGGTGATTGCGCAGGCGGTGATGAAGACTGTGACCACGATTATGCCCGTAACCATAAGAACGCGTGACGTGTCTTGGGCTAGACCGGTATCTGTGATCGCCTCGATTCAGGGCGATAATTCCGATTGCAGAAACTCCTTGGCCGCTTCGGCTTGTGTGGCGTTCGGCATGTGCTTGAGTGGCAGTAAAAGTACCGGCGGTTGTAATGGCCAATGCCACAATCGCGATTTGTTTTAAAAACCTATTCATTTCTTGCTCCTCTCGGATCAACGCGGCGACACTGCATGTGCGGCCTTGTGATAAAGAGGTAAATCGAAACGCTGAAACGAAAAGGGCCAAATCCTCAACAACCCTCACGCGGTTGAGAGGGGCCTGTAATATCCGGCCTTAATAAAAACTGAATTTTTGAGAGGTTTACCTCAATTGGGTTGTCGGTTTCGGGCAGGGTAGCTTATGAAATACCGGTGATCACGATTGTATAATAGGTGGGCAGCATAGCGTGTTTTATGCCATCTTGGTGATACGAAATCGTGACTGGACGATCATGCACTATCGCCGCACATCTATCGCAACGCAGCACATATGACGGAGGTTCGTTTTGATCCGCACGCTTCTTACCAGTCTTTTTATTTTATCAGGTCTTCCAGCGATTGCCCAAGAGTGCGGGCCTGATGAACCCTGTGAGATTGAGGGGGGCAGCTATCATCTGCGGATACCCGAGGGTGCAGGCCCGCATCCGGTTTTGATTTGGTATCATGGGCATCGTGGAAACGGGGCGTCGATCCATCGTGGTGGCGGATTGCAACGTGATTTCTTAGAACAAGGCTATGCTGTGCTAGCGCCCAATGGGGTTCAGTCTGAGGCTGGCGTGCGTTCGTATCCTGCGCGTGACGGATCGCCGCGCGATGATGTGGCGTTTACCTTTAGCGCACTAGAGGCCGCAGGTACGCGCGCGAATTTGGACATGGATCGTTTGTATGCGGCAGGATTTTCCGCTGGTGGTTCCATGGCGTGGTTATTGGCTTGCAAGGCCGGTGATCGGTTAGGCGGAATGGTCAGTGTGGCGGGGGCATTGCGCAGTCCGAATGATACGGATTGCGCGGGTCTGCAGGGGTTACCCGTGATGCAAGTCCATGGTTTTGCAGATGGGCAGGTCCCGTTCGAAGGGCGCGGCATTCGCGAATGGCACCAAGGCAGTGTTTGGGAGATTTTAGATCGTGCGCGGATCGCAAATGGCTGCCGAACAAACCCCGATACGATTGAGGTGGGTGAAGATTTTCGAACTCGTTCTTGGGATGAAAGCTGTGCCGCTGCTCCTGTGCGCCTTGATGTGCATAATGGCGGGCACGGCTTGCCACAGGGTTGGACAACACGTGCGCGGGCATTCCTAGAAAGCGCTCAGTAATTAACGAACCTACCGAGCCTTAGGGCGCCGATGGAGTCGTTTGGCATTCGTGGATGCAGACGAGTCGCGTGGTGATTCACGAGGGTGGGGCTGATCGAATGGCTTGCCCAAGGTTGAAATATCTGAATTTCTAGGTGGCTACATTGTGCAATAACGCGATGTAGGTTCATCTATTTGACTTAAAATCGTTGGTTTTAAGGGGCGGGCAGGATGCGCGTATTCGCCGTTAGTCCCATCAAAAAATAGTTGCCTGAGTGTTTTAATCGGGAATTGACATATCTGACAAACATAGTCAGGTATTGCGCCATGAAACATGAACGTATCTCTCGTGGTGGGGCGCCTGTCGGTCATTTGGGTGACCTCGGGGCTGTCGAAGCCGCCGCCGTCATTTACTGGCGGCTGTGGGCCGAAGGCCTAACAGGTCAGCGCCGTGCGAAGGCCGAATTTTGTGCGGTTTTGGGTGACAAAGCCGGAACCGAGGCCGTTGATGCCTTGGCGCAAATTTTTGACGCTTGCGCACGCCATGGCCGCCGCCCGTTGATGCGTCATGGATTGAACTGCAAATGTCTTGGCGCCGACGAAAGCTGCATCGCGAATTTCATCGGATATGCATCTGAATGCCGACGCGAAGATGCGGCACTGATCGCAACGCTACTGGTAACGCCTGACCTGTGCATGGCCCTTGCCGCATTGGCGCAGACGTTCGGCTTGGCCTTGCGTCGTATGACGTTGGCAGAGCTGCCAAAAATGGCGCCTAACGAAACACATCAAACTAATCGTACCATCCACTAAGGAAAAACAATGAGATATCTATTTCTGACCACGGCACTCACGCTTTCGGCACCGATGGCATTTGCTGAGGTCCAAACCGCTGACGTGCTAAGCACATATGCGAATATCGCTGAAGCTGGTTTCGCTGATAGTCTGGCAACTGCAAAAACGCTGCAAGCTGCAGTTGATGCCCTGATCGCTGACCCATCCGAAGTAAACCTTCAGGCTGCAAAGGATGCGTGGCTCGCATCCCGCGTTCCTTATCAACAGACTGAAGTTTACCGTTTTGGTAACGCTATCGTTGACGACTGGGAAGGCAAAGTAAACGCATGGCCGCTCGACGAAGGTTTGATTGACTACGTTGATGCATCTTACGGTGGCCCAACGGATGAAAACGAATTGGCTGCATTGAACGTAGTTGCAAATGCTAAGTTCAGCTTGTCCGGCGAGGAAATCGACGCGACAGAAATCACACCTGAATTCCTTGAAGGTCAGTTGCACGAAGCAGACGGCGTAGAAGCAAACGTTGCAACAGGCTACCACGCTGTTGAATTCCTTCTGTGGGGCCAAGATTTGAACGGCCACGGCACAGGCGCGGGTAACCGTCCTTGGACAGATTACGCAGCTGGCGACGACTGTACACACGGCAATTGTGATCGTCGTGCGGACTACCTGAAGGCCGCGACTGATCTGTTGGTTTCCGATCTGGAATGGATGACCGCACAGTGGGCGACCGGTGGCGATGCACGCGCCGAAGTTATGGCTGACGATGCGGCTGGCCTGTCTGCAATTCTGACAGGTATGGGTTCGCTGTCCTACGGTGAAGTTGCTGGTGAACGTATGCGTCTTGGCGTCATGCTGAACGATCCAGAAGAAGAGCATTCTTGCTTCGCGGACAACACACACAACGATCATTACTATGATGGCCTTGGTGTGCAGAACGTTTACTTTGGTAGCTACACCCGCGTCGACGGCTCTACTGTAACAGGCGCGTCTTTGGCGGATCTGTTGGCAGAAACCGACGCCGCACTGAACGCTGAAATGCAAGTCAAGTTGGCTGCAACAATGCGCGAACTGGGCGAAATCAAATTGGCTGCAGAAGCAGGCTTTGCCTACGACCAGATGCTAGAAGCAGGCAACGCTGATGGCGAAGAATTGGTTATGGGCGGTGTGAACGCATTCATGGACCAAACACGTACTATTGAACGTATCGTGGCTGTTGTTGGCGCAAGCGACATCACTGTTGAAGGTTCCGACAGCCTTGACGATCCCGAGGCCGTTTTCCAGTAGCCTTTGCCCCAAACAAAGGACTACCAAACGGCTAACGGAGGGCATGCGTGGCAAAATTTGTTACGCATGCCCGACTTGTTTCGCATAGGGACGTCTTATGACCGCTCGTTTTCTTATTCCCACTATGGTGGCCGTTCTGGCTGCGCCGCTCGTTTTTGCGCAACATGAACGATACGCTGCAATTGCGCATGATCCGCATTTGAACGTGATCCGACGCACATCAGATGAAATCGGTCGTGTTGATGGCGTTACCGCCCTAACCACTGATTTTAGCACCGTACAACGTTTCGAGGGTCTTCCCGCAGGGGCTGCCACCGTTCGCGTGACCGATGATGCCAATGCGTTCAGCCTGTCGTCTGCCAACATCACCTTTGAAGATGAGTTGTTGTTCAAAGTCGGCAATGGGCTGTTCCGTAAGATTTGGGTCTCGTCACCGTCGTCGACATTGGCGTCCGACGGTTTAGGGCCGCTGTTTAACGCGCGGTCTTGTCAACGATGCCATATTAAAGATGGGCGGGGCCATGTGCCCGAAGGCCCAGATGACACATCAATTTCGATGTTCCTACGCGTTTCAATTCCAGATGCCACCGCTGCTGTGCACGGGATTGTAGGTTATCATGGCACCGCACCCGATCCGAATTATGGTGGGCAGTTGCAGGATTTCGCCCTTCCGGGCATCGCGTCGGAATACCGTTTGGATATCGCCTACGATGAGGTTGAGGTCGCTTTAGCTGGTGGTGAAACCGCGTCCTTGCGTGTTCCAACCTACACCGCCGACAATTTGGGCTATGGGCCATTGCATCCCGATGTGATGTTGTCACCGCGTGTGGCACCTCAAATGATTGGACTTGGACTGCTAGAGGCAATTCCGGCGGCTGATATTCTCGCACTTGCGGATCCGGATGATGAGAATGGTGATGGTATTTCAGGGCGCCCCAATATTGTCTGGTCGCAGGTTTACGACCAACCCATGTTGGGCCGTTTCGGCCTAAAGGCTGGGATGCCCACATTACTGGAACAAAACGCTGCGGCGTTTGCTGGCGATATTGGATTATCGAACCCATTGCACCCCTCCGGCGCGGGGGAATGTACCAATACCCAAACGGATTGCATCAATGCGCCACACGGCGATGCTGACGTGCGCGGGTTTGAAGCAGATCAAGAGGTGCTTGATCTGGTGACATTTTACAGCCGCAACCTTGGTGTTCCTGCGCGCCGCGATCCTGAGGATAGTGAGGTTTTGCACGGCAAGGAATTGTTTAACGAAACGGGCTGCGTGGCCTGCCATCAGCCGTCGTTTGTGACCCATCGACTAACGGATCAGCCAGAACAATCATTCCAGTTAATCTGGCCATACACGGACCTATTGTTGCACGACATGGGCGAAGGGCTGGCAGATAACCG
>Ga0055584_100007859_pt1 | contig 10448 bp, 3 predicted proteins | sample OSDHelmetaG_FD_58716 | JGI IMG/M metagenome (GOLD analysis project Ga0055584, IMG submission 58716) | Pelagic marine sediment microbial communities from the LTER site Helgoland, North Sea, for post-phytoplankton bloom and carbon turnover... | ecosystem: Environmental > Aquatic > Marine >...
GGAAGGTGGCCCAGGACCCACATCACAACGGCCAGTGCCTCGTAGCGCCAAGCGTGATCAACGATCTGCTGGGCTGTTGGTTCTTGAGCGGCCAAGAAGCTCGCTTCTTTTGGAGAGAGATCAGCGCTGGGTAGGCGGGCTCGAATCTCGGCGCTTGAGACCGGTCGTCCGCTGTGGAGTCCTTCTGCGTAGACCGCCACAGAGAGCAATGCCAGGGCGCGGCCAACCAGCTCCTCGGGGTCTCGCAGCGCCAGTTCACCTACTCCTACGACTGGCGGGAGTTCGGCGGGAACCGAGATGCCTCTCTCCTCTAAAATCGCCATGGTGGATTCTTTGCGTTGCAGGGCGTCTGGCGGGTAGGGCATTTGCGCGTCTGGATGGCAGGCGCCGTCCTGGCCCGAGACCAAGACCAGGCCGGCTGGATCGCGCACGCTGGCGTCCGGTAGGACGATCAGGGCATTGGCTCGCTTCGCCCAGTTGCTCATTGCGTCCAGGTTCGCTTCCTCCACCTGAAGGGTGAGGTGGTTCTGCACGCGTTGGATGTGCTGGATGACGTGGTAGAGCGTCGTGCTCATGGGACGGCTACCATCGTGTGTCACAAAGCCGATAAAGCCCTGTAGGTGCTCGTACAAGTCAGGGTCCTGCGAGTCCCGTCTGCTCAGGAGCGTGTGGGGGAAGTCCAGCTCGGGGAGCTCCCAGAGAGTGCAGTAGAGGTTGACCGGGTGGCTCATGGGCTCTCCTTTGTGGTTCCGCTGACCCAAATTTCAACTTGGTCCAGCAGGGTTACGCCTTGTATTAGCGCCACCCGGTGGGGGCCGGGAGTGGGTACCCAGCGGCCCACTTGGTGAGACGAATGTTGGGCCACTGCCTGTCCGTCGACGTGCCAAGTCAAGTCTTGTTCAGACTCTCCATGGCCGCGCAGTGCGATGGCTTGGGCCTCTGGGTCACGTTGTGGGTCCAGATACCAGACGCTGTTTGCGGGTGGGGACAAAATGCGGCCAGACGTGGCCGGTTGGTTGGGCTGGACCGTGCAGGAGTGATCCTGGGTGGGCCAGGGATCTTTGCCGGCCGCTTGCGCCCAGGCCTTGGCTGAGCTGGGATAGCGCAGCAGGAGTGTGGGCTCGGCCCCGGGGCATCCGGTGGCCAGAGCACCGTAGCGGTCCAGCTCCGCCAAGGTCCACCAGGTGTCCGGCTCGGTGGGCTGGGTCCCGCGCAGGAAGAACTCTCGCACCACGCTGGGGCAGTGCTCAGAGGGCGCCATGCCACTGGGCAGGCAGATCGGCGCCCGTACAATGGACTTGGGTCGGGGAAATTCCTGTGGGCCGCCTTGGGGATCGTGCGTGAGATCGACCACTTCGGCCATCAGCGGACCTGCACCGGTGACACCGCTGACCGATGCCATAGGGCTGCCGTCAAAGTTGCCCACCCACACCGCGACCACAACCTGAGGGGTGGCACCCACGGCCCAGTTGTCTCTCCAGCCCACCGAGGTGCCCGTCTTGGCGGCCAGTGGGTGCTCGGGTTCCAGCACGCTGTCCGCTCCAAAGGCCGGAGCGCGTGCGTTGGGATCATCCAAGGCTTGGAGGGTGAGCCACCAGGCCCCTGCCTTGCCGACTTGGCGCATGGGCGGTTGGCGCTCGGGAGTGAGCTGCGCTTCGATGGATAGGCCTTGGCGGGCCATTGTGGCGTAGGCGCTGGCCAGCTGGAGCAGGGTGACCTCGCTTGAGCCTAAAATGAGTGCGAGCCCGTAGTGATCTGGCCGTTCCTGCAGGGCAAAGCCCAGGTCTTCCAAGCGCCGATGAAAACTGGCCAGCCCAAGCTGCTCCAAGAGGCGCACGGCGGGGAGGTTGCGGCTGGTGGCCAGGGCCACGCGCGCCCGCAGCGGACCCAGGTCGCGCTCGTCGTAGTTTCGTGGGATGTAGGCCCCGTGGGTGTTGGACCAGGTACCGCTGCTATCCGAAAGCTGCGTGGCCAAGGTGATCTCGCGGCGTTCTAAGGCCTGGGCATACAAGAAGGGTTTCAGGGTGCTGCCTGGGCTGCGCCGGGACTGAGCGCCGTCGACCTGCCCATCCGGAAGGTGCCAACCGCCGCTGCCTACGTAGGCCAGCACCTGACTGGTCTGGGTGTCGAGCACCACCACTGCGGCGTGGGTGACCGATTGGGTTTCCAGTCTGCTCAGGTGTTTCTGAGTCAGGGCTTGGACCTGCCGCTGCAGGCCCAGGTCCAGGGTGGTGGGGTTCTCTCCGGGCTGCAGGTCCAGAAGGCGGAGAAAGTGGGGGGCGTCTGGGCTGCCGGGGGGCCGGCTGAGCTGCAGGGGTTCGAGAAGGGCCTGGTCCAAGGCAGCTTGGTCCAGGTAGCCCAGCTCCATGAGCTGCTCGAGTACGCGGTCGCGGGCGAGCAGCGCCTGAGCCGGATTGCGTGTCGGGTCCAGGACACTGGGCTGAGGGAGCAGGGCCGCGAGCAGGGCGGCTTGGGCCACGCTCAAGGTAATGGGCGCCTTGTCAAAGTAGGCCTGGGACGCTGCGTCGATGCCCCAGGCTTGGTGGCCGTAGTACACGCGGTTGGCGTATTCGACCAGAAGGGCGTCTTTGTCCAGGTGGGCGGAGAGGCGCAGGGCCCAGGCGGCTTCCCAGAGCTTTCCGCGTAGTCCTGGGGGGCGCGTCCAGCAGTTGCGGGCCAGCTGCATGGGCAGAGTACTGGCCCCTTGGGTGACGGTGCCTGCCGCGATGTTGACTCTTGCGGCACGTAGGATGGCTCTTGGGTCAACACCCAGGTGCTGGCGATAACGGTGGTCCTCGGCGGCGATGAAGGCTTGGGCCAAAGTCGAGGGCAAGATGGAGACCGGTTGTCCGCCGGCCGTCCCTGCCGGGGCCAGCTCGGCGACCAGGACGCCGTGACGGTCCAGCACCCTGAAGCTCTGAGGCGCAGGCGGCAGCGTGGGCGGTGTGGCGATCCACAGGACAAGTGCCCCAAGGCCCAAGCCTACAGCTCCCAAGGCCAGCTTCCATGAACGGCTCACCGCTTAGTTCTGGGCGACTGGGGGAGTTCCGACGACGAAGGTGCTGCCGCCAGTGCGGCCAAAGACTTCGGGCGCGTACATCTGCTCGGCGGTGGCCGCTGGATGGGTGTAGGTGCCCGGCGTGGTAGCCCTGGCCACATAGGTGTAGCGGTGAACACCCGCAGGCATCCAGTCGGCGTAGAGTACGACGCGGTCGTCGAGAAGCTCCCGGTGGTTGAAGACCCAGTCGGACCAGGTGCGATCCGCGGGGGGGGCTGTGTCCCAGCCGCCGTAATAGTAGCCGCTGTCCTGGCTATTCCCGTCACCCAGATCACTCGCGGTCGTAGCGAAGGCCGTGTTGACCGACTCCAGTCCGGCGGGCAGCGGGTCCACGATGGCGACGAAGCTGCGCTCTACTGGGGTGGTGATCTGGAGGGTCACCTCCACCAAGGCGCCGGGGGTCACGGTGTCTCCGTGTCCGGTGCCTTCCAGGATGACCATCGTGCGCTGCACGGTGAAGCCTTCGTCCCGGGGCTCAGGGTTTTGCAGGCCGTAAGAAAGGTGCGCCTCCCAGTAGACCCGGCCCTGGGGTTGGATGCTGAGCTGGCCGGCCTGAAGGGCGGACATGGGCAGGACTGCGCGCTTTGGGTTGGCTCCATCAAACTCACCGGAAAGAAGCTCTTTGTTGCCCAAGGAAACCCGAACAGATCGGGCCAAGACTCCGTCCTCGAACTGCGCGGCGTAGTCCACCAAGGCGGCCATGGAGGACAGGGTGGTGTAGGTGTTTCCCCAGCGGCCATCTCGACGGCTGGCCACCAGGCCTTGGACTAGACGAACCAACAACGGGTTCTCTGGGTCGGCCACCAGCAGTGCACGCACAGTGGCTGCTGTGGGGGCGGCGCTTCCTTCCCAGAGGGCGACCCAACGGGAAGGGTTCTCTTGGGTGATGACCGCGTAGCTGGCTTGGATCTCCAGGTGTCCTTCAAGCTCGCGAAGAAGGCTGCTGCTGCGGCCGTCAGCTCCAGTGGTGCGGGCGATGGCCTCTGCCAGCCCGGCTCTTGCGCTCATGGGCAGCTCACTGCGCTCCGCGTAGAGGCGGTTGTTGAGTGCGGCGTCCCCCTGGCCGATGCGGGCCAGAGTCAGTGCCACACGGGCATGGGCTGCGCGAATGGTGTCTTTGTCCCACCAGGATGAGGTGTAGGCCCCGCCCAGGAAGTCGCGCAGGAAAGTGACTGACTCGGGACGGATGGGCTCACCCGCTCGGTGCAGGGCCTCGAGCACGTAGGCCGTGGCCAATGGGCTGGCCTCGCGACTACCAGCCCACATGCTGTAGCCACCGCTGTAGTGCTCAAAGAGGGAGATTCTGGTCAGACCAGCATCCCGGAACTTCTGCAGCTCCTCTGGGCTGCGCTTGAGCTCCAGCTGCTTGTCCAAGTCCTGGGCCAGGATGGCAGCCAGCATACGGCTGGAGGTCTGCTCCAGACAGCCGTGTGGGTAGTCGAGCAAGTAGTCCAGGGAGCTCTCAGCCCCGACCAGAGCGGTCGGGGACACGGAGACGCTCAAGGCACCCACATCTGGGAGTGCGCCGTCGGGCCGCTCCACAGGCTGGGTTGCCTCGGTGTCGGCAACTCCGGCTGTCGCCATGGTCTCGACTGCGCGGCGGGGTGCGATGGGAAGCGCCACGCGCACTTGGTCTTGGTCATCGCCAGCGGAGACGCTGAACTCCAAGCTGGCTTGGCCCTGCTGGGCCTGGGTCAGGGCGAAGGGGACCTCGACTGCGGCGCCGGATGGAACGGTGACCGTCTTGGGGCTGCCCGTGAGGGTGAGGCCGGTTGCGCTCGCGCTCACCAGTACTTCAGCTTCCTTGTCTCGGTTGTTGTGTACAACCACGCCGGCCAGAGCCTGGTCGCCGTCACGCAGAAAGCGCGGCAGGGCCGGGTTGGCGAGCAGGGGTCGACTGACTTGGAGCTCCGCCTCGGCGCTTCCGAAGGCTTGCTCTCCGTGATCCACCACCGCCATGAGACGGAAGGTGGTCAGGTTGTCGGGCAGGGTGAAGCTGTGGGTGAGCTGGCCGGCCTCGTCCGTCTCCAGGTCGGCTTCCCAGAGGGGGGTGGTCTCAAAGCGGCTGCGCATGCTGTCGCTGCCGCCGTCGCCGCCGGCTGGTGCGCCCTTGGCCAGGAGCGCTGCGCGGTCCAAGATCTGGGTGCGAACGTCCGCTGTGAGCACGTGGAGGTCGCGGGGGCCCCAGAAGCTCTGGTAGGGGTTGGGGGTCTGGTAGTCGGTGAGCGAGAGCACGCCGTGATCGACCGCGTAGAGCACCACTCGGGCCCCAGCCGCAGGGGTCTCTCCCTGTGCCGCATCAAGGCTGATGGTGACCTGCTGACCGGGCTGGTAGCTCTGCTGATCCGTGCTCAGATCCACGCTGAGATGGCGCGACTCAGCGCTGACCTTGAGCTCGGTGTAGCCCAGGTAATGGGCTGGCATTCCTGCGCTTGGGGAGTCGGGAGGAGGCGCTCCCTCTGTGAGCACCACGGAGACGAAGATGTTGGGTGCGTGCTCTTCGGTCAGAGGAATCTCGATGCTCGCCGCGGCTTCCTCGAGCTGGGTCACTCTGCTGGAGAGCACACCCTCCCGCTCGGTGGTGATCAGCGCGTACATGCCCGCTTTTGGAGCCTTGATCAGGATTTTGGCGGTGTCGCCAGGGGCATAGTTGCGCTTGTCGGCGATGAGCTCGACGGTGTCGTCGTCGCCGCGTGCCCAAGTGGCGTTGGGCCCGGCGACGTACATGCCCAGCTCGCTGACGCTGTTGCGCCCGGCGCTGTCTTGGGCCTTGGCCTGAAGTACGTAGTAGCCAGCCTGCTCAGGCGTAAAGCTCACCCGCTTCTCCTGCTTGCCGGTCTTTTCCTTCAGGGTAGCCACGGGGCTATCGTTGGGGGTGCTCACCCAGGTGTAGCGGCCATCCATGCCCTTCTGGCGGATGACATCCCAGCTCCTGCGAACCACTTCAATCTCGGTGGTGACACCAGAGATGGCTTGGCCTTGGGGATCTGCAGCGATCAGGTCGACCCCAAGCTCCTGGCCTGCTTGGCCCACGCCGCTGGCGGACTTGAGTCCCAGGTAGAACTCGGCGGGGTGCACGGTGACATGTGTCCGATTGGCCACCTTCTGGCGGGCCTGGTCCTGCACCTGCACCTCGATCTCCAGAGTCTGGGTGCGGGCTTGCTCGCCAGCCTTGGGCAGGGTGACTTGGATGGGCAGTGAGCCCTCGGAGTTCAGGACGGCCTCGCCGCTGGCGAGCTCATCGATCGGCTGAGAGTCGTACTCCCACCAGGCCTGTGACTCGTCGCCACCAAAGCGGAAGCTCTCCCAGCCTGGAATCTCCGGTTGGATCTCCATGGCCCGGGCGGTCCAGGTGGCTTTGGCGCCGCCCATTGGTGCGCCAAAGAGGTAGTTGCCGTGGCCGACTGCGCTCAGGGTCTCCCCTTGGATGGCGTTGCTGGACGCGCTCACTTCCACCCGGAAGCTGGGGGCACGGTAGGCATAGACGCGAAGGGGGACAAACTCACTGCTCGTGCCCTGTTCGCTCTTTAGCGCCAGGCTGCAGTAGCCCTCGCCGGTCGGCATGTCCTTGGGCAGGGTCAGATCGAAGGCCGCTCCTGCGTGGGAGTCCAGCTCCTGGCTCCCCTCTGTGATCTCGCCGCCGCGAGCGTCCTCACAGGTCCACGAGAGCTTGCCCTGGTCGGGCAGCACCATGCCGGTTGCGGTCTGCAGACGGGCTTTTGCCGCGACATGCACGGTGTCGCCCGGTTTGTAGACACCGCGATCGCTGAAGGCGCTCAGGCTTAGGGTCTCTGGTTGGGCCACCTGTCCAGTGGAGATGCCAAAGCCCCAGGTGTCCAGCTTGTGCGGGCTCTGGGACGTGGTAATCACCCGGTCGCCATCGGCTTCGACCGTCACAAAGAAGGGGTTGTCCCAATGTTTCCACTCGGGCGGTACGATGTCGGAACTGCTTACCATGCCCTGGGCGTCGGTCTGTCCTTCCCAAGCCAAGCTGCCTTTGAAGTAGACGCGCACCTGGGCTTCTGGGACGGGGCTGCCGTCGCTGAGACGGGTGACCCAGGTCTGCACGCCGGAGTGGTCGACTTTCAGTGTGGTGGCCAAGTCGGTCACCTGAAGGAGTGCCTTCTGGTAGTTGACCCTGTCGCGGTAGCCGGTGTACTGCGGGCTCCAGGTCTCAACGAAGACCAGGCCCTTTCCGCCTTGCAGGTAGGGGGCCAGATCGAGGCTGTCTGAGTGCACCGTTTCGTCTAACGTGCGGCCTGCCGCCAGTGGCACGCCAGGGGTGCTGGGGAAGGCACGTGAGTTGCTGTCGAAGGGCTGGTAGTCGTCGAATGACTGCATGGCCCATGCGGCATCCACCGGTGTGACGGCGACGTAGAGGTCCTGCACGTTCCGGCTGCGTACTGGCATGTCTGTTGGATTGTTGGCTGGGTACAGCAGGTGTCCCTCGGCCGCGTCCACCATCGGGCTGAGGTGACCAGTGGTAAAGGCCCACTCTCGGCCATCTGTGTATTCCTGACCGTAGGCATCCTTTGCGCCGGCGTCCACGCTCACCGTGTAGGTGGTCATGGGCTCCAATCGCACTCCGTGGCTCCAGCGGCCCCAGGTGTAGTCCTCTGCTGGGGCCCATCCGTCAGGGGGAGTGGGCTCAATGCGGATGTGCTCGTTTAGGGCCTCTCCAGCCGTTTTTGTGGCCAGGTTCAGACGAATCTGGGTGTAGGGGCTCACGTCGCCGCCGGTGGGGTACACATCGGTGATGGCGGCTGGGGGAATGGTGGAGAAGTCGATGACCGTCTCCGTCTCCGAGCCGCGCGTGCCTGTAATGGCGGGTAGGCCGGTGTTCAGGATCAGCTGATAGTCGGTGTCGCGCTCGAGCTTGGCGGTGAAGCTGACCACGCGGCTCCGGTCTTTGGGAAGCCGCGTTCCCTCCTCTGGGGTCGCACTCGCTTGGAGCTTGAGAGAGCGCGAGCCGGCGCCGGAGCGAACCTGGATGTGCTTGAGAACCTGGGCCGGATCCACGGGCTGGTTGAAGACCAAGACCATTGGAAGGACTGGATCCACCTCCGAGGCCCCTGTCGATGGCGTACTACGGGTGAGCTCCGGGCGCGCTGTGGCAAAGGTGAATCGCACCTCTTCTTCCAGCTTGGTGCCGTCAGCAGCAGTCGTCCCGGCGGGAACGGAGCAGGTGATTTCGCTGTTCTTGGGGAAGGTGCCGGCCTTAGGCACAAATACTGCGGTGCTTGTACCGGCCCAGCGGCCCGTGCCGGCCTGGTCTGTGCAGCTCAGGGGGACCGCATCGCGATCCAGGTTGGCCAGTGGCACCATGGGCCGGTCAAAGACCACCAAGGCTTGGCGCGGAGAGTCCTGCTCGGCCTGTGGTCCGACCATCAGCGCACGCAGCCCAGCGGTGCTTCCGGCGGCGTAGGGTTGAAGGTCTTCTGGCCCAACGGGAGCAATCTGTACCACGCTTGATGCTTGGGCCACCGGAAGCTGGGTGGGTTCCGAAGGCGTGAGGCCTTCCACCTGGGGATCAGTGTTGTTCGTGCTCTTACAGGCGAAGAGAAGAGTCAGCAGCAGCATGGTTAGTCCTTCGGCGGGCAAGCTAACCCCGTCTCAGAGCCAGAAAGTGTCCGTGGTACGCGCCCAGGGCGGATTCTATGTCCAATGCACGCTAAAGGGGTGTATGCCTGAAGCGATCCCTGCCTGCGATGTTGCTGTGATTGGCGGTGGCCTGTCTGGGTTACTCTGCGCCTTGTACTTGGCTCGAGCCGGAGTGAGGGTGTCCGTCTTGGACGCGGACCCCATGGCGTTCGGCCCCCACGCCAGCAGCGCCAGCGTTGCCTCCCTGGGGCTGGTGCAGCTCGGGACTGCCGAACACCCACACCGTCTGGCGCACGCCTTGGGACTGGACCGTGCCAAGCAATACTTGTCGTTCTCCCAAAGAAGCATCGCGCTATTGGCCCAGGAAGTTCCCATGCAGCGGGGCGGTCTTCGTGTTGGCATTGGTGCGGAGATCGGCGAACTCGAAGAAGCGGTCACGGTCTCTGAAGCGCTTGGTGTAGAGAACAGTCTTTGGACCCAAGATCAGGTGTCCCAGTCACAGGGCAGCGTGGGCTTGGGGCCCGGTCGCTATGTGCCCATGGATGGACGTCTGGACCCGGTGCAGGCTCTGGCCGCCCTGGCGGAAAAGGCCCGAGCTGCCGGAGCGCACCTATGGGCGGGTCGGCGGGTTCAGGCGGTGGAGGTAAATGACTCCATTACACTCAGGATGGAGCAAGGGGACACGCAGTGTGAGCTCTTGGTCTATGCGGCGAGTTGGGGCCTGCCCGCCCTGGATGCTTGGTTCTCCGGCAAGCTCTATCCGGTGCGTGCGGCGGTGCTGCAGACCGAGCCGGCCGCCCACAGACGCCCTTCCCGAAGTCCGCTGCAAGGTGCAAGCGCCCAGTACGGCTACTTGAGCTGGCAGAGCACGCCCGTGGGCGGCCTAAGGGTCAGCGGTGCGCGTTGGGCGACGCCACACATGGAGACGGGGGAGACTGAACGCCGTCCCAACCCCAAGGTTCAGGCGGCCCTTCAAGGCTTCTTGCAGAAGACCTTCGCCCAGGATGCCCAGGGTGTGGTCACCGCCTCGGCAGGCATCCAGGGCTACACCTGCGACAACCTGCCTCTGGTCGGGCCGCTGCCAGGTGGACGGCGGGTGGCCTGCTCGGGTTTTGCGGACACCGGGTGGTCACTCGCAGCAGCGGCAGCTGAGATCGTGACCCAGGGAATCTTGGGAGAGCGACCGGACTATCCGGACTTTCTCAAGCCACAACGCCTGGTCGGAATCTAAGCAGAGCCGTGGTTAGAGCAGAGTGAAGTACATGTTGACTGCTTCATCAAAGGCTTCGATCGTAAGCTTGAACGGTGTCTCTCGAAATATGCACTGGTTCTGTATCTGCAAGGTCAAGTCGCGTGGATGGCAGTTTCGAAAGGGCCGGTCCGTGGCCTTGTAGTGCGTGGAAATCACGTGATCAAAGACTTCGTCGTCGGGCTCGAAGCCCAGGAGCTCGGCTTGAATGTGCAGGAGCCGACGAAAGTTGTCCTCGGTGGGGTCCTCGATGTTCACCTTGTAGGGGATGCGGCGCAGAAAGGCCTCGTCGCACAGGTCCCGGGGATCCAGGTTGGTACTGAACACCAGCAGGGGGTCGAAGGGTACCTCCACCGTTCGGCCGTCGGGCAGTCGTAGAAAGTCCACGCGCTCCTCCAATGGCACAATCCAGCGGTTGAGCAGTGCGACGGGGTCACATCTCTGGCGGCCAAAGTCGTCGATGACCAGGGTGCCGCAGGCGGCCTTGACTTGGATGGGCGCCTCGCAGATGCCCGTGGCCGGATTGAAGTCAATCTCCAG
>Ga0055584_100007860_pt1 | contig 10447 bp, 12 predicted proteins | sample OSDHelmetaG_FD_58716 | JGI IMG/M metagenome (GOLD analysis project Ga0055584, IMG submission 58716) | Pelagic marine sediment microbial communities from the LTER site Helgoland, North Sea, for post-phytoplankton bloom and carbon turnover... | ecosystem: Environmental > Aquatic > Marine >...
GGTGCTAGTGGCCTTCGGGCCGTGGAAGTTCGAGTCTTCTCCTGGGCACCACGCCGCCGCATCGTTGTTGCGGACCACCAAAGAGGCCGCCATGGCGACTGCTCCAAAGATCCATCTCCACCAGAACGACCTGCCTGACGGGCTCGATCTCGGAGACGTTGTTGCGATCGATACAGAAACAACAGGTCTGTCGCTTGTCCGCGATCGTCTCTGCCTAGCCCAATTGTCCGGCAACGGCGAAGACTGTCACCTCGTTCAGTTTCGTCACCCGGCGGCCTACGACGCGCCTAACCTTCGCGCGTTGATCGAAAACGCAAACGTACTCAAGCTGTTCCATTACGGTCGGTTCGACATTGCCATGCTCGAACGGCACATCGGGCATGTTGCAGGTGATGTGTACTGCACGAAGATCGCGTCGAAGCTAGTGCGCACTTACACCGACCGGCACGGCCTAAAAGACTTGTGCCGCGAACTCCTGAGCATAGATTTGTCAAAAGAACAGCAGTCCTCCGATTGGGGCGCGGACACCTTGTCGCCGGAACAACAGAGCTATGCGGCTCAGGACGTTCTCTACCTTCACCGGCTTCGCGCCAAACTTGATGTGATGTTGGCCCGCGAAGGCCGAACAGATCTCGCGCAATCCTGCTTCGAATTTCTACCAAAACGTGTGGCGCTGGACCGAGGCGGGTGGCCAGAGGACGACATCTTTTCGCATTAAGTTATTGCAAGGGTTATTGAATTTGCCCTTTGGGGAGCGCATAACATGAGGGTTGGCGCGGTTGTCGCGCCACGATCATGAGGCGGTTTTCGAATGACTTCGGGTGCTCGAACCCAGGGATTGGCGTCAAAACCACAAAGTGATCGCGACCTGGATGTCGCGCGCGCGGTTTTGGGCCAAGAATCGACGGCCCTCGCAGAACTTGCACGCCTCCTAGACAACAAATTCACCGAAGCTGTCGAGACCTTCGCCAAAGTAGGCGGTCGCGTGATTGTCGGCGGAATCGGCAAGTCCGGCCAGATCGCCCGCAAAGTCGCCGCGACGCTCGCATCCACCGGAACACCCGCACAGTTCGTCCACCCGAGCGAAGCCAGCCATGGCGATCTGGGCATGGTAACCGCGCAGGACGCGGTGTTGCTGTTCTCCAAGTCGGGCGAAAACGGCGAGCTGGCGGACATCCTGTCCTACACCAGACGGTTTAGCATCCCGCTCGTCGCGATCACCGGCAATCCACAATCCACCCTTGGACTCGCAGCGGACGTCGTGCTGTTACTGCCAGACGTGCCGGAGGCCTGCCCCATGGGGTTAGCGCCTACAACGTCGACAACCATGATGATGGCTTTGGGCGACGCGCTTGCGGTTGCCCTTCTTGAACGCAGTGGGTTTTCAGCAGACCGGTTTCGGGTGCTTCACCCTGGGGGCCGCTTGGGGGCGTCGTTGCGCCGGGTCGGCGACTTGATGCGCAAAGCACCTGAAGTACCGCTTGCCGCGCATACAGCGTCCATGTCGGACGTTCTGCTGGTCATGTCAGAAAAGAACTTTGGTTGTGCCGGTATTGTGAAAGAGGGCGACCGGTTGGTTGGGATGATCACCGATGGCGATCTAAGACGGCACATGGCGCCGGGTTTGCTTGAGCTTGAGGCCGCCGCCGTCATGACTCCCGATCCACAAACCATCTCTTCGGACAACCTCGTTGCCGAGGCCGTGGCCATGATGGCCGGTAAGATCACCAACCTATTCGTTGTCGATGATGGACGCGTGGTTGGTATCGTCAGATTGCACGACTGCTTGCGCGCCGGCGCCGCATGAACGCGCGCACCGCGACACCGCCTTCAGGGGAGATCTTCGCTCCCCCCAAGCCGCGCGCGCTGGGCCGGCGATATAGCCGCTTCGTCAGCCTTGCCAAGATTGCGTTACCACTCCTTGCCGTCGCTCTCATCATGGTTCTTGTCGCGTGGCCGCAGGCCCAAGACCAGGGGTCATCGTTTCGCGTCTCGTTAGCAGCACTCCCAGAGGGAGACGCTGGCGATGCCGGCATGACCAGTGCCCGGTTTGTCGGCACGGACTCACGGGACCAACCCTTCGTGATCACCGCCGAACGCGCCGTCCCAAACGCTATCAACCCGGACCGCATCGCGCTCGACACCTTACAAGCCGATCTAACGCTCAGTAGCGGCGCCTGGGTTTCGATGATGTCGACGAACGGCCTTTACGACCGAACGCAACAAAGTCTCGCCTTGAAGGATGGTGTCGACCTTTTTGCCGACAACGGGTTCGCTCTGCACACCTCGAGCGTCCGGATCGATTTGGCCGATGGCACGGCCCACGGGACTGAACCTGTCCGCGCGCAAGGACCGCTTGGCGAGTTGGCTGCTGACTCGTTTCGAATGGAGCGCGAGGGGCAACGACTCTTTTTCGAGGGCAACGTGCGCATGATTCTCCAGCCGAGTAAGGCGCTATGAAACGAACGCTCCTTTCCATTCTGCTCGCTTCAGCGGTCGCCGGTTGGTCGACGATGGCCAGCGCCCAGCAGCGCACGTCTCACGATACGGCGCTGCCGATCGAAATCGCGGCAGATGCGTTGGAGGTTCAGCAAGAGAAGCAAATTGCGGTGTTCAGCGGCAACGTCGACGCTCAGCAAGGCAACATCAAGCTGCGGGCGGATCGGCTGTGGGTTCACTACCAAGACGACGCCGATGCCGACGCCGCCCAGGCCATCTCGAAGATTGATGCCGAGGGCCAGGTTTTCTTCTCCTCAGGCGAAGAAACCGCCGAAGGGGATCAAGGCACCTATGACGTCGATAATGGCGTTATCACCCTAACCGGTCGCGTCATACTCACGCAGGGAGACAATGTGATCCAGGGAAACCGCGTGATTTTTGATCTCAACACGGGCCAAAGCACCATGGACGGCAACCAAGGCAGCGGTGACGGTCGGGTTCGCGGATTGTTCGTTCCGCGCCAAACTGGAGATCGTTGACCATCTGTTAACCAAATCTGGCCGAGAGTCGGATACGGTAATGGTGGTAATTGATTAATGGCAGATTTGAGCAACCAGGACACCGAAGGCCCGCGACTCGTTGCGAGCAACGCAGGGCTTGTCGCCCAGAGCCTTGGGAAGTCGTTCCGCAAACGTCCCGTGCTCCGGAACGTCACGCTGACGGTCCAACGCGGCGAAGCCGTCGCGCTCTTGGGTCCGAATGGTGCCGGAAAAACCACCTGCTTCTATTGCATGACCGGATTGATCGCCCCTGACTACGGCGCAATCGCCATGGACGGGCACGACATTACGAGCCTGCCCATGTACCGCCGCGCCAGGTTGGGCATTGGATACCTACCGCAGGAAGCCTCAATCTTCCGCGGTCTTACCGTCGAGAACAACATTCGCGCGGCGCTCGAAGTGACCGAGCCGCATCACCATCGGCGCGAAGAATATCTCGAGGAACTACTCGCTGAATTTTCCATCGAACATTTGCGCCGCGCGTCAGCATTGACCCTTTCAGGCGGCGAACGCCGTCGTGTCGAAATTGCACGTGCGCTCGCCTCGCGGCCAAGCTTTATTCTTCTTGATGAACCTCTGGCCGGTATCGACCCGATCGCGCTTGGCGACATACGTGATTTGGTTGCCCACCTCAAAGACCGCGGGATCGGCGTCTTGATTACCGATCACAACGTGCGGGAGACGCTCGACATCGTCGACCGCGCCTACATCCTCCACGACGGCGGAATCTTGATGGAGGGACCGCCCTCCGAGATCGTCGCCGATGAAGCCGTTCGCCGGGTTTACCTCGGCGACCGCTTTACGCTCTAGGGGATTCGAATGGCGCTCGGTCAACGGCAGGAGATGCGGCAAGCGCAATCGCTTGTAATGACGCCGCAGTTACAGCAAGCGATCAAGCTGCTGCAGCTCACAAATATCGAACTCACTGAATTCGTCGAGCATGAAATAGAGCGCAATCCTCTTCTCGAACGTAACGAAGGCGACTCACCCGAGAGGGGTGAAACGCAACTTGAACAAGGTAGTTCCGGCGAAACCGACAACGTCGATACGGCTGCGCTTTCTTCTGCCACGGAAATTCCCACCGACAACGACCAGCCACTCGATATGAGTTATGGCGATGTCTACACCGATAACGCGGCCGGCGAAGGCTATGCCTCAGATGCCGGACTCCGCGGCCCCTACGGCAGTAGCGGTGGATCGTTCGAGGCATCGGGCGACTTGCTCGAGCAGACGATTGGTGAAGAAATCAACCTCACCGATCACCTTATTGCGCAGTTGAATATGGATTTCGCGGACCCGATCGATCGCATGATCGGCTTCCACCTCATTCACATGCTCGATGACGCCGGCTACCTGGCCGGAGACCTGGAAACCATCGCCGAACAGGTCGGCGCCCCGGTGGACCATGTTGAAAACGTCCTTGGGCGTCTACAAGCCTTCGATCCCGTCGGAATTTTCGCGCGTGACCTCGGCGAGTGTTTAGCGCTGCAGTTGCGCGAAAAGGACCGCTTCGACCCGGCGATGGCCGCGCTTATCGAAAACCTTGATCTCCTTGCCGCCCACGACCACGCCGCCCTTGTCGCGCGCTGCGGTGTCGAAGCTGATGACATCGCCGACATGATCCTGGAGCTACGGCGACTCAACCCGAAACCGGGCCTCGCATTCAGCAACGAAATTGCCCAGACCTTGGTCCCTGATGTCTACGTGCGGCCCGGCGCGAATGGCGGATGGACGGTCGAACTCAACAGCGAAACGCTGCCTAAGGTCCTGGTCAACCAACAGTATTTCACCGAAGTGAACACGCAGGCGTGTTCGCGAAAAGACAAGGCCTACATCACCGAACAGCTGCACTCGGCCAATTGGCTGGTGAAGTCGCTCGAGCAACGTGCCCAAACCATTCTGAAAGTGGCCGCCGAGTTGGTCCGCCAGCAGGACGCCTTCTTCGCGCATGGCATTCAACATCTTCGCCCGCTCACGTTGCGCGATATCGCGCAAGAAATCGAGATGCACGAGAGCACGGTTAGCCGAGTTACCACGAACAAGTACATGGCGACGCCGCGCGGCACCTATCAACTGAAGTACTTCTTCACGTCCGCCATAACCTCAACAACAGGCGGTGATTCCCTATCCGCCGAATCGGTGCGGCACCGCATTCGAGACCTCATCGATAAAGAGCCCGCTGGCGCCGTATTGTCCGACGACAAGATCGTCGATGTATTGCGCGGCGAGAACATCGATATTGCGCGCCGCACGGTCGCGAAGTACCGAGAAGCCATGCGCATCCCATCATCCGTCATGCGTCGCCGGATGAAACAATCGGCGTCGATGGCGTCCCGGTAGCTGCGAACCGGCAGTTTTCTGCGTTTTTCATATCGTTGACAACGCCGCGACCCCCGACCTATGTTCCGCCGCCTCAGCCCTGACCAGGCTTCAAAGGCCGGTTTTCAGGCAGCAAAAACAGAACTTTCAATGTCGATACAGAACCGCGGACATTCGAACGACGCCTCTGATCTCGCCCATAAGAAAACCAGGCTTTATGGCGCAGAAATTCACGCGCGGACGACCGAAGACCCGACAAATGCGGTTAGGATCAGCGAGACCCGATAGATGGAAATTTCTGAACTATTGACCCTGGATTCGGTCGTTGCGCACCTCAAGGCAACGGGCAAGAAACAGGCTCTCCAAGAACTCGCCGTTATCGCTGCGCGCACCTCAGGACGCGAAGAGCGTGAGATTTTTGACATCTTGCTGGAGCGCGAGCGACTGGGGACGACCGGCGTCGGTCACGGAATCGCGATCCCCCACGGCAAACTCAAAGAATTGGATCGGCTCCACGCCGTGTTTGCGCGACTAGAACGGCCTATCGATTTCGATGCAATCGATGATGAGCCGGTCGACCTCGTGTTTGTTTTGTTGGCGCCGGAAACTGCAGGCGCGGATCACCTGAAAGCGCTGGCGAAGGTGTCCCGACTGCTTCGCGATAAAGCGGTGTGCGAAAAAATCCGTGGTTGTGATAGCCCCGACGCGATCTACGCCATTCTTACCGAACAAGCCGCAACCTCTCACGCCGCCTAGGCGGGCATTCCGCCTAACCTTCCGACAGTCAGAAATGCTATGTTCTGGCCTATGCTGTTTCGATCACGCGTGTTGGCGCGCTTCCTATTAAGCACGGTACTCACGGCAGCAGTTTCTGGCTGGTTGCTGAGCAGCGCCCACGCACAGCAGGAAACCCCGCCACCGATCGTTTTGGGTTCTCCGGTCGATTGCGCAATACCGGAACTGTGCTGGGTCCAAAACTACTTTGATCATGATCCCGGACCCGGTGCCGAAGACCACACCTGCGGGCAGCGCGCCTACCAGCGTCATTTCGGGATCGATTTCCGTGTCGCGAACCTCGCGATTATGCGCGAGGGCATTCCGGTTATCGCCGCGGCCGATGGCGTTGTTGCTGGAACGCGCGACGGCATGGAAGACACCGGCATCCTTGAAACTGATGCGAGCGCCGTTCGCGGCCGAGAGTGCGGTAATGGTGTCGTCCTGCGTCACCCCGACGGGTGGACCACGCAGTACTGCCATCTACGCAAAGACAGCATTGGCGTCAGCAAAGGACAAACCATCGAGAAAGGAGACCCTCTCGGTGAAATCGGTCTATCGGGATTAACGCAGTTCCCTCATGTCCATTTCGAAGTGCGACACGGCAACAGGCGGGTCGACCCCTTTGTCGGTTTTGAAGCGACGGGTAAGTGCGGAACCGTGGGCACGCCGCTGTTTGAACCGGCGTTCCTGGAAACCACACCCTATGTAGAAACCGGCTTGCTCAATGTCGGAATCACCAGCCAACCGCCTAAAGGGATCGAAGTCTTAAACGGGGAGCACGTCAATGAAACGCTCCCGGCTGATGCGCCGGCGTTGATTTTCTGGGTCGAACTCTTCGGTACGCACCCTGGAGACCGCGACCGGTTCACGATTTTCGCGCCTGATGGTTCGGTATTCATGACTCAGACCCGCCCCGCCCTTGAAGGGTACAGCGCGCGACATCTCGCCTTTGTCGGCAAGCGACGCTCTCAGGCGGGTTGGCAGCTTGGGACCTATCGAGGCGTTTTCGAACTTCTGCGCGAAGAAGTCGGGCAGACGAAGATCGCCTTTCAGCTTGAACACACCGTTCAGGTTGGCACGACAGCACCAGTGCCGCCGGTGGCAACGGCGACTGCGCCGCCCACTCCAAGTCCGGTACCCGCTTCGGCGCCAGCACCAACAACCCCATCGCCAGCACCCGCGACGAGCGAGACTACCCTCCCCGAGCCCCCAGCTGAGACGGAAGTCGCTGCTGCGGTGACTGCGCCACAATCGCAATCTGAGGCGCCAAAGAGCTTTGCCGACCGCGCCGAAGATTTTCTGCCTGTAGAAATACCGGCGGCATTACGGGGACGAAGCGGCTCCAAGGGGCCGCCGATCTGGATGGTGGCTGCGGGCTTGATCGGCGTGATCTTGGCGATGGCGGGCGTCGCTTTCCTCACCCGCCATTAACGCGCGCGGCTTAGTGGACGCTGACAGGCTCGAGGTCGTTCTGACGCGCCATGACCTCCGCGAGATCTCGATGGGCCATAGTCGCGATTTCCCGACCATCGGCGAGATAAACCTTGAACAGGCGTTCACCATCCACCTCGGAAGATTTGATATAGGCAAGGCCTTCGGCCCCGAGGGCCGCGAACGCGGCCGATGTCATGTTGCGGAGCGGATGAGTCCCGCCTTCGGGAGGCAACGGCGGACGCGCATCTCTAGCCATTTTCGCCCCCAACGACGACCGCTTCGGACTTAGCGCCGACGTCCGACTGGATCTTGATGGATCGCACCATGGTCTCCACCGGTGGCCGCGCCAATTCGATGTGCAGAAGACCTCTCTCTAAAGCAGCAGCGCCGACCTCGATGCCATCAGCAAGCACAAACGATCGCTGAAACTGGCGGGCCGCAATACCCCGGTGCAGGAAGACGCGTTCGTCCGCCCCAGCGTCTTGCTTACCGCGGACAACGAGCTGGTTCGCCTCCACCGTGACACTGAGTTGATCCTCGGAGAATCCGGCGACAGCGAGCGTGATACGCAACGCACCGGGTCCGATCTGTTCGATGTTGTAGGGCGGATAGCCGTCACCGCCCGCTTTGGTAAGGCGGTCGACAGTGCGCTCGACTTCTTCAAATCCAAGAAGGAGCGGATGGTCAAATATGGAAAGGCGCCCCACGGCTCTTCCTCCTCGTCAATGAGCGAGTTCAAACCAATTGGGGCCCACGATGGCACCCCAACGCTCTTCAATGTGGGGTCAGCGGGGCGAGACTTCAAGAATTACTGGATCGTTGAGATTCGGCGAGTTCCTGAACAAATTGGGGAAGGGCAAAGGCCGCGTGATGAATTCCGGCATTGTAGTACCTTGTCTTAACTTGAGCCTGCTCAATACGCAGGGTCGTCTTAGGGGAGAGTGGCTGGGCTAGATCCACGCTATTGCTCGCCCAACCAAGTGCCATGAAGCCGCCGTAGTATGTCGGCACGGCAATCACATAGAACCCACAGTGGCGAAACACCCCATCGAACCGCTGCGATGTCCGGATAAGTTCTTCAGCCTGGAAATAGGGAACACCGTTTTGGGTGACGACAATTCCACCCTCCGCCAAGATTGCGGCGCACCGCTGATAAAACGCCCGGGCAAACAAACCTTCGCCGGGCCCCACAGGGTCCGTTGAATCAACGATCACCACATCAAACTGATCGTCGGTTTCGCTAACAAACTGAACCCCATCGCCAACAATGACCGTCGCTCGCGGGTCGTCAAACGCCCCTGCACTTAGGCGAGGCAGATACTCTTTGCTTAGGGCAATCACCTGTCCGTCAATATCGACCATCGTCACGCTTTCGACCGGGTGACGGAGCACCTCGCGCAGAACGCCCCCGTCGCCACCACCAACGATCAGAACGTGCCGGGCCTCGTTATGGGCATAGAGCGGCACATGGGTCATCATCTCGTGATAGACGAACTCGTCCTTCTCGGTCGTTTGGACGATCCCATCGAGCACCATGACGCGACCCAAGGCGGCGTTCTCAAATATCTCGACATGTTGGAAATCGGTGTCGCCCTCATAAAGAACTTTGTCCCGGGCAAAGCTCTGGGAGACGGAGGGGTAGAGATCTTCACGAAACCAATCTGACATTGAGTTAATTCGCGTCGCCAAAGAGCGCTTCGAATTCTTCACGTAACGCGTTCATTTTTTCGTTTGCCGCGCGCTGTCCTTCCGGATCGGCCCAAATGCGATGGACACCGCGCGTGTAGGCCTCGGCGTTCTGTTCGTACAAGTAAGCGTTCATCCGATTTGCAATCCAATTATTCCGCGTCTTTGTCACTGCCGCCGGGACCCCCATAACAATGGAGTTCGGCGGCACGACCGCGCTCTCACGAACGAATGCACCGCCCGCGACAATGGAGTTCTCGCCGATCACCGCGCCATCCATGATGGTCGCGTTGATACCGATGAGGCAGTTGTCGCCGATCGTGCAGCCATGAATGGTGCAGTGATGAGTGATGGAGCAGTGATCGCCGATAACAGTAGGCGTCGCGGCACCGACGTGAATCATCGTAAAATCTTGAATATTCGTGTGGGCGCCGATTTCGATGGCAAACGATTCGGCGCGCATTGCCACGTTGATCCAAACCGATGAGCCGGTCCCAATCGTGACATCCCCGTATATTTGTGCAGTTGGATGGATGTACGCCGCCGCGTCTACTTGTACCAATGCGCCGTACTCAGTCATGAATCCTCCAATACGGTTGTTCCCGACCAATAGCGCGCGCAACAAAGTAGCGACGATCACAGGCGCAAGACGCGGCCGGTGGATAGATTGAGCTCAGAATTTTGTTCATCCGAGAGTAGTTATTATGGAATCCGCCAAGAGTTTTGAACGCCTGACCATTGAAGCGCGTAAGACGATTTTCGGGGAAGGCGAGCCCGGTGACAACGCCTACCTTATTGTCAGCGGGCGAGTCGAAATCCGAAAAGGGATCGGCAAGGACGAGCCGCATGTCGTCGCGGTGCTCGGTCCTGGGGATGTCGTCGGGGAGATGGCGCTGTTCGACGAGCGACCTCGCATGGCAGAAGCGGTAACGCTTGAAGAATCTGAAGTCATCGTGGTCGCTCGCGAGGAATTTCTGAAGCGGCTCAACGAAATGAACCCGGTCATGCGCCGCATGCTCCAAATCATGGTGGGGCGTGTCCGCAGCATGACCGACGAGTTCATGAAGCGAAAAGGCGAAAGCCAATGGGACGACCGTTCCGGCGGGGCGCCCCCGTCTTCCTAGGTAAAGTCTAAAACGACTGAAGGCCCGGCACCGGCCGAGCCTTCCGAATAACTGGTGGAGCCAGGCGGAATCGAACCGCCGACCTCTTGAATGCCATTCAAGCGCTCT
>Ga0055584_100007861_pt1 | contig 10447 bp, 8 predicted proteins | sample OSDHelmetaG_FD_58716 | JGI IMG/M metagenome (GOLD analysis project Ga0055584, IMG submission 58716) | Pelagic marine sediment microbial communities from the LTER site Helgoland, North Sea, for post-phytoplankton bloom and carbon turnover... | ecosystem: Environmental > Aquatic > Marine >...
CTTTACCAGCGGCTGAGCTATAGCGGCTAAAACTGTTTTCTATTCTAATCTATCTATCACTATAGTCAGTTGCTTCTCTTTACCAGCGGCTGAGCTATAGCGACATTAGGGCGCGAATACTACCAATCTCCATCCTATTGATCAATATTTTAAGGTAGAATTAATAAATTAATAAATTAATAAATATATTGGCAAGGTGTACTGATGTCTTCTCCTGGTCTTATTGAAAATAATCCTGCCTGGCAAGCTCTAGACTTACATCAGCAGCAAATATCACAAAGCAGAATCATCGATTTATTTGCCAACGACCCCGAACGTTTTGGCAATTTTAGCCTACAGGCTCCTGAGCTTCTATTTGATTATTCCAAACATCTAATAAGCGCTGAGACTATAGACCTATTAGTCGATTTAGCTAATCAAGCCAACGTGAAAGACGCCATCATGGCAATGTTTGCAGGCGATCTGATAAACAATACAGAGCAGCGCCCCGCCCTTCACATAGCCTTACGCAGTCCTCAAAATCAAAGTGCTGAGGAAAAGGCAGTTCACGCCACTCTCGCTAGAATTGAAACCTTTGTCACAAGCATTCAAAGTGGTGAATGGACGGGGCATAGCGGAAAACCAATTACTGACGTCATTAATATCGGTATCGGCGGTTCAGATCTCGGTCCGGCGATGGTTTATGAAGCTCTAACGCCTTTTCATTCCAGTAAAGTTCACTGCCACTTTGTCTCTAATGTTGATCCTAGTCATCTTCAGCAAACACTTACCAATTTGAACCCAGAAACCAGTTTATTTGTGATTGCTTCGAAAACCTTCACTACACTCGAAACTCTGCAGAATGCTCAGGCAGCAAAACTATGGTTACAGCCGTCATTATCATCTGATAAAGACCTGGCTAAGCATTTCGTTGCCGTTTCCAGCAATATTGAGAAAGCTACAGCCTTTGGAATTGATGAGAATAATGTTTTCCCAATTTGGGACTGGGTCGGGGGTCGATATTCGCTTTGGTCAGCTATTGGCCTACCAATAGCGCTTGGAACCAGTATGCAATGTTTCCGTGACTTACTAAACGGCGCTCATGGAATGGATGAACATTTCAGAAACAGTTCATTAGAAAGCAACATGCCTGTTTTAATGGCCCTATTAAATATTTGGTATCTGAATTTCTTTAAGGTGGAAACTCAGGTCATATTGCCTTATATCCAGAACCTGCATTTATTTCCTACTTTCTTGCAACAATTAGATATGGAAAGTTTAGGTAAATCTGTCACAAAAGATGGCGACTCGTTTAATGTGAATAGTGGTGGCCTCGTCTGGGGTAGCGCTGGCACCAATGGGCAGCACTCTTTTCATCAGTTATTGCATCAGGGTAAACACCTGGTACCAGCTGATTTCATAACCAGCGCAATTGCTCCTGCCATCCTTGCCAATAATGTAGAACAGCACAATCATTTGTTGGCAAACTGTTTTGCTCAGAGCCAAGCTCTAATGCAAGGAAAGTCATTGCAAGAAATTCAAGCTGAATTATCCACCCAAGGTTATAGTGAAGCTGACATTGAAGCCTTGGCGCCACACAAAGTTATCGCAGGCAATAAGCCCAGTAGCACAATCATGATGAAGGCCTTAACGCCTTCAGCTTTAGGCGCTTTAATAGCCGCTTATGAGCATAAAGTTTATGTACAGAGTGTGATTATTGGTGTCAATGCTTTTGATCAGTGGGGAGTCGAGTTGGGCAAACAACTAAGTGCCGAATTATATCAGGCCATTAGTAGCGACGAATTATGTAGCAGCTTCGATGCGTCAACCAATGGCTTGATTAATTATTCTAAAATTAAATAAAACTTAAAATATTATGGGTACAGCTTAGGCGAGTCAAAATTTCTCGAAAAAGCGCAGTTAACTGAGAAGTAATTGAGCATTTTAAGAGAAATTTTAACGACGTATCGACAAGCACATTCATTTTTTAATCTTAGAATGTATAGACCAAACTAATACTGGTCTGCGTATCTGTTTTCTCAATACCTGCAGGCACATCCGAATTATTTCTATACTGGAAAGCAATCTTGGTTGAAATACTATCGATAATATTAGACTCAAGCCCAATTTCAAATGTTGTAATAGTTCTTTTATCACCAATATCAAATGTCAGTGATTGCGTTAAAGCTGAAGTTTCACTAATGACCCAATCATACTCTTCACCAAGCGTTATGACCGCCTCACCTTCTGATCCGGTTGTTTTAGAATCATTTTGACGATAACCAAGACCGATAAAGCCCTGCAAGTCTTTGCCATTACCGCGCATAAAATACTGTCCATAACCCAATGTTGCTATTGCCTGATAGTCAAAACCACTGAAGCGATCATCCGTATATGATGCTTGCGCATAGAGATATTGATCTTCATTCATTAAGGCATAGTCAGACTTATTACCGATGAAATATCTTTCGGCTTTTCCCGTGCCGTCTTCACGAGAAGATAAAGCACTAAATTCGAAATTATGCGTCCAATTTTCATCAAAATAGGTCAGTAGGTATTCTGTATTAAGAGTAGTAATTTCAGTATTACCTGAGGTTCCCACATAGCCCACTGAAATACTGGAATCATAAGGCCTTTCTTCTGCGTCTTGTGCAAAAGTTAAGTTACTTAACACTATAATTAGAAAAAATATTAGCCCGTTATGTAATTTTTTTTGCATGATTAATCCACTGTGGTTAGAAAGCGCGCATTCTAGCCTTTCTTACAGCATAAATCATGCTTAAGCGGCAAAAATAAGACTTAGTGTGTATAATTTAGGGCTTCATAATCTTTTCAATTTAATTAAGCATTTGCAAAAATATCTAGCGAGATTAATTAATGACTCTAGCTACCCGTATGTCCCGACTTGGGACAGAATCTGCCTTTAAAATACTTGCTAAGGCTAAAGCTCTTGAAGCTGCCGGCCGAGACATTATCAACTTAGGTATTGGTGCACCTGATTTCAGGACTCCGGAAAATATCATTGAAGCCGGCAAAAAAGCGCTGGATGATGGCTTTCATTTTTATACCCCCGCTAAAGGGATTCCTGAATTACGTGAGGCCGTTGTTAATGACATTCAAAAATATCGTGGCGTTACAGTAGACAAAGAAAATGTAATGATTGTTCCAGGCGGAAAACCTACCATGTTTTTTGCTATCACTATGTTCGGTGAAGCAGGTACAGAAATCATGTATCCAAACCCTGGCTTTCCAATTTACGAATCCATGATCGAATTCAGTAGCGCTAAGGCTGTACCAATAGAACTTCTTGAATCCAGCGGCTTTGCTTTTGACCCAGATCGAGTACTCGCTCAAATAAACGAAAAAACTCGACTCATCATTTTAAATACCCCAGCCAATCCAACTGGCGGCGTTCTTGAAAAAGATGCGATTGATCGTTTTGTTAAGGGTTTAGAAAAACATCCAAATGTTGTTTTGTTAGCAGATGAAATTTATTCTCGTCTGCTTTATGACGGCCTAAAACATGTTAGCTTGCTGGAATATGAGTCGATACGTGATCGAACAATATTATTAGATGGCTGGAGTAAAACTTATTCCATGACGGGATGGCGACTTGGCTATGGCGTCTGGCCGTCTACCTTAATTGACCATGCAGAACGTCTACAAATTAACAGCAACTCATGCCCTTCTGCGCCTGTTCAAGTGGCCGGTATAGAAGCCTTAACCGGCCCGCAGGATAAAGTTGATTTAATGCAACGTACCTTCGATAAGCGGCGCAAGCTTATAGTGAAACTATTGAATGAAGTGCCCGGTTTTTCCTGTATTGAACCCAAAGGTGCATTCTATGCATTCCCAAATATCACAGGTACCGGTATTAAATCGAAAGAGTTAGAAGAACTTTTACTTGAAGAAATTGGCGTAGCCACTGTGTCCGGCACGAGTTTTGGACATTTAGGTGAAGGTTACTTACGCTTTAGTTATGCTAGTAGTACCGAAAACATTGAAAAAGCACTACACAGAATAAAAAATCTAATGTCCAACAAACTCAATAATTAATCAGGCGAAATATTTATTTAAGCCAAACGAGGTAAAAATGAAAACCATAATTAAGCACCTACTCATTTTTAGTATTAGTTTCATTTCACTCATTAGCCTGAGCGCTAAAGCACAGAATACTTTCGATATCCTGATTCTAAATGGCAGAATTATAGACGGTACAGGGAATCCATGGTTTGAAGCTGATGTCGGCATAGTCGATCAACACATAGTCAGCATTGGCAATCTTGAAAATGCTCAGGCTGCTAAAATAATTGATGCCTCAGGATTAATTGTCTCGCCGGGTTTTATTGATCCCCATACCCATGCTATCCGTGGCATCTTTGATAATCCAACAGCCGAAAGTTCTTTACGTCAGGGTGTTACAACACTATTGGAAGGCAATGATGGCAGCTCCCCCTTTCCTATTGATGAACATTACCAAGCAATAAGAGACAAAGGCATCAGCACAAACTGGTCAGTGTTTGTAGGTCAGGGCACTATTCGAGAGTTAGTAATAGGGACTGAGAACCGCTCCGCTACTACTGACGAATTACAGCAAATGAAAACTCTAGTCGCGCAAGCTATGGAACAAGGCGCCATGGGTATTTCGACTGGATTATTTTATGTACCAGGAAACTTTACACCAATAGAAGAAGTTATAGAGCTCTCACGTATTGTCGCCGACTATGATGGTATCTATATCTCCCACATGAGAGATGAAGTCGCAGGCTTGATGGATTCAGTTAATGAAACTATTCGCATAGGAGAAGAATCTGGAATACCTGTACAAATAACTCACCATAAAGCGATGGGGCGTCAAAACTGGGGAGCCAGTGTAGAAACACTTAGCATGGTTGATGCTGCGCGTACTCGAGGTATAGACATTACTATGGATCAATACCCTTATACTGCTGCCCAAAGCAGCATGTCTGCGATAGTCCCGCAGTGGGCGCAAGCAGGTGGAAGAGATGCATTACTTGCAATCTGGAATGACAGTGCTCTGCGCCAAGAACTCAAGGATGGCATAGTCGATAGAATTTTATATGACCGAGGTGGTGGTTCTCCTGCAAATATCGTTATTTCATTTTCTGCATGGGACACCTCTCTTGAAGGCAAGAGCCTAGCAGACATCGCCAATGATCGTGGCATCGAACCTTCGCCGGGTAATGCGGCTGAAATAGCGATGGATATCATCAGCAGAGGTGGTGCGCAAGCAGTCTACCACGCCATGTCTGAAGAAGATGTTGAGCGAATTATGCAACATCCGGCAACAGCTATTGGCTCAGACGGAACACTGACCATCTTTGGTGATGGTGCACCTCATCCTCGACAATACGGAACATTTGCGCGAGTGCTTGGCCGTTATGTTCGTGAACGCGGCATTATCACGTTGGAAGATGCTGTTAGAAAAATGAGTGGCGCAACAGCACAACGTCTGGGGATTCGAGATCGAGGCATCCTACGAGAAGGGTTCTATGCAGATATCAGTATCTTTGATGCTGATGAAATTCGTGACCTTTCAACTTTTGAAGAGCCACACCAATATGCTGAAGGCGTAAAGCATGTCATTGTTAATGGCACCCTGGCTATTGAGGACGGGCTTGTCACCGATGCACGCCCCGGTATGATTCTCAATGGCCCCGGTTACATAGAAGATTAGTTTATATGCTGTCAGCTGTAGATAAGCCTTTCAAACTTGGTGTCGTGGAAGGCTTTTTTGGTTCATCCTGGTCTTGGGATGCCCGCTTAGATTACGCAGAATTCCTTAGCCGTTATGACTTTAACACTTACTTATATGCGCCAAAAAGTGACCGTTTATTACGTCAGGACTGGCAAGTCCCTTTTCCTCAGCAACACCTGGAAAAATTACAGACGCTGGCAAACGCCTATCAAGAAAAAAGTCTCAACTTCGGCATAGGCCTAAGCCCATTTGAGCTATATAAGAATTTCAACTCTGAGAATAAGAACCTGCTTAAAGCCAAAATACAGCAGATTAATACAATTAATCCGTCCATACTCTGTATATTATTTGACGATATGCAAGGTGATCTTGATCCCCTCGCTGAGCGACAACTTGAAATAAGTAATTTTATTATTCAGCATAGTCAGGCCTCAGATTTTATTTTTTGTCCAACTTATTATTCTGATGATCCTCTGTTGATTACTCACTTTGGTAGTAAACCAAAGCATTATCTGGAGGATATTGGAAATTCACTTGATCCTTCGATTGATATTTTCTGGACAGGCCCCAAAGTTTTTTCTGAGAATTTTCCAAGACAACATTTACAGGATATTTCTGAAAAATTAAAAAGAAAACCACTAATTTGGCATAACTACCCCGTTAATGACGCCCAAAGATTGACTGACTTTTTGCATCTAAAGCCATTCCCTAATCAAGCTAATCAGAAAGTGGAGATGCAAGAATTAACAGCTGGTCATATTGCTAACCCTATGAATCAGGCCTATCTTTCTCAGTTACCCTTATATTCCTTAAGTAATATTTACAGAGGAAACGCCGGTGGCAATCAACTAAGGCTAGCGTGTGAAACTTTATGCCCTGAACCGCTTGCAAAAGTCATTTTTGAAGATGCTGATTTTTTTCAGCACCAAGGATTATCTGATATTAATGCAAACGAAAAAAAAGACTATCTTAATAGGTATTTAGCTTTTCAAGATTCACCAATGGCAAAAGAAATTATCGACTGGCTTAATGGCGACTATACTTTTGACCCGAATTGTCTAACTTAATTTTATTTTTAACACCCAGGTATCAATATGACTTTATCAACAGAATCTCTTTTTACGCCTTTCGCCAGTTCCAACTTAAACTTAAAAAATCGCTTAGTGATGGCTCCTATGACACGAACTCATAGCCCAAACGGCACACCAGGAGAAGATGTAGTTGAATACTATAAACGTCGTGCGGAAGGTGAAATTGGTTTAATTATTACTGAAGGCACAACTGTAGATAGCCCAGTTGCCAGTAATGACTCCAATATTCCTTTTTTCCATGGTGAAAAGGCATTAAAGGGTTGGAAGAAAGTAGTCGAGGCTGTTCATAGTGCTGGCGGTAAAATTTGCCCCCAACTTTGGCATATGGGTGCTCAACGAGAGCCAGGCAAAGGCCCTAACCCAGAGTTAATATCTATGGGGCCTTCCGGTTTAAACGCCAAGGGCGAGCAGTCAGTCAAGATAATGACACAGCAAGATATCGATGATGTCATTGGTGCTTTTGTTAAAGCCGCAAGTGATGCCAAAGCACTAAACTTTGATGGTATAGAATTACATGGTGCACATGGTTACTTACTGGATCAGTTTTTTTGGGAAGAATTAAATAAACGAGATGATAAGTATGCCGGCTCTATTGCAGCACGTACCCGTTTCGCTGTCGAAATAGTTGAAGCTATTCGCCATGAAGTTGGCAATAACTTTCCTATTATAATGCGTTTTTCCCAATTCAAAATACCTGCTTACGAAGCAAAAATTGCTAACACGCCTGGAGAGTTAGAAGAATTTATCAACCCTCTGGTTGATGCAGGTGTCGATATTTTTCATGCCAGTACCCGACGCTTTTGGGAAGCAGAATTTCAAGACTCTGAATTAACATTGGCTGGCTGGACTAAAAAATTAAGTGGCTTACCCACCATTGCTGTTGGCAGCGTTGGCCTTGATATTGATTTTATGTCTAGTTTTGGCGGAGCCGAATCAAAAAATACTAGTCTCGATAATTTACTGACGCGTTTAGATAACGAGGAGTTTGATTTAGTTGCCGTTGGGAGAGCTTTAATTAGCGACCCCAATTGGGGAAAGAAAATTCATCAAGGTATCGAAGATTCAATTTCAGTTTTTACTCCAGAGAACTTAAAAACCTTACTGTAAATAAACACCTAAATTCTGGCAAAGTATCTATTCAGCTTATATTCATGCTGGCGTACTCATAATCTATAATATATTTTAATGGGTAGGAGCAGCGCTATGAAAAAACTAACTGTTGTCATCGCCAGCCTGGCTTTTGTTTTACTGAGCGTAAATGCTCAAGCACATGGTTTCCAGAATAACCGCTTTGGTAGTTATGTAGGCTATTCTAATGCTTTAGACTATCCTTTCTATTCCAACGCTTATTCTAACTCCTATTCATCTCCCTATTACCCTAGCAACAGTCTGGTAATGGGGATTTCATATCGGAATTACAATAGCCGAATTAGCTTACAAAACCGTATTTACAATGGACGGGTTTCTAATAATCGCATTTACAACAATCACACATATAACAATGGATACCAAAATAGTTATAGAGGCCGATATAGAAACAGTTACAGCAAAAGCTATAGAAATGATCGAAGAGATTTTAATAATAATGATTACCGATCAAACAGATATAACAATAATACCTGTTATGAATCTTATTATGATCGCTATGGTAATCGTATCGAAAGAAGCCTTCCTGCTTCAGTATGCAGGCATTAATTATATTTAATCTTGACCTGAATAGAAGCTCCGCCCAAGGCGCTATTTTCGACTTTCAACTCCCCTCCGTAGGAGCTGATAATATCTAACACTACAGCCAGACCAATACCCTGCCCTGTTTCGCGAGTATCAGCTCTTGCTCCACGCTCCAGCACCCAGTGACGATCTTTTTCGGCAATACCCGGGCCATCATCATCAATCACTATTTGTAAATTTTTATCAAAATTCTGCACACGAATTCGCACTTGTTGCTGACAATATTTATAGGCGTTATCTATCAGGTTGCCCAGCAGTTCGGTGAGATCACTTTCTTCGCCATAAAAAGTCGCATTTTTGTTAAGATCGATTTCCAATTTTATTTTTTTCTCTAAGTACACTTTATTCAAAGCTGCGCTTATTTTTGATAGCACAGGACTAATTGCTACGGGTGCAGCCAGCATTCTACTGTGGCTAGATTTTGTGGCGCGGTTAAGTTGATAAGTTACAATCTGATTCATTCGATCAACTTGCTCAGATACATCTAGCATGTCTTTTTCCCCGAGCTTTTGATCTTGCTGAATAACACCAGAAATAACAGCTAAAGGCGTTTTTAAACTATGGGCCAAATCACCTAATGTGGTTCGATACCGGCTTTGTCTTTGTCGTTCACTTTGAATGAGCATATTCATATTGTGGCTCAGATTATGTAATTCACTTGGATAATCTTCCCCAAGCTGCTCTTTATTGCCTGCCTCAATTTCTGCCAAGTCTTGTGCCAAGCGTTTTAGAGGAGTCATTCCCCAATACAGCAATGCATATTGAGCTAAAGAGAGAAATACCGCCAATCCTCCTAACCAAAACCAAAGATTGGATTGGAATTCATTTATTTCAGCATCAGTCGGGGCAACAGACTCTAGTACTACAAAACTGAATTCTTGCTCCAGACCTGACCAATAAGTGCCGTAGCTAGCAAAAGACATCGGCCCCTGTTCTGATGTCTGCGCACTACCGTATATCATTTGCCCCGGCGTTATATCCTGCTCAGTTACATTCAAATCAAAAAGATCCATGTTAACCGCAGAAGGACTTCGCCAAACTTCATTGCCTAGCTGATCAAAGATAAAGGCATAAAGGCCAGAGTCGATTTGTGAGAAACGAGCTTCTTCCAGATCGGGCACAAAAAAACTCATATCGCTATCAGGTTCTGCGACACCCAGCACTGTATATATCTGTAGTTGTAAACGCTCTTCTACAGAAGCGGCAATACTTTCTTGAAATACTCGATTTAGCACTAAACCAGTCAAGCCCAAAAATAAAATCAACAGGATACCGAAAGCCAGCACTAGGCGTTGTTGCAGAGAATACTTTGGCTGAATCTTAGTTTGGAGGGACATTAAAACGATAACCTTGTCCACGCACGGTATCGATTGGCTTTAACATTTCTTCAGGGTCCAGTTTTTGGCGGAGTCGGCGAACGAACACTTCTAGAACATTACTATCTCTATCATAATCCTGCTCATAAAGGTGCTCAGTTAGCTCCATCTTTGAAATCACCTGCCCTGGGTGCAGCATTAAATATTCCAGGACTTTATATTCGTAGGCTGTAAGCTCAACCGAGTTACCTGAAACACTTAATTGTTTTGCGGATGTATCCAAGCTCAGGTGCCCAAAATCCAAACTAGGCTTGGCAAAACCTGCCGCCCTTCTGAGCAAAGCATTTAACCGAGCTTTTATTTCTTCTATTTGAAAGGGTTTAACGACGTAGTCATCAGCGCCAGCATCGAGTCCTTCAACTTTATCAGTCCAATTGTCTCGTGCTGTCAGTATAAGTATTGGGAAAACCTTAGCTTCAGCTCTTATGGCCTTTATAAGGTCTATACCATTCATTTTCGGCAAGCCTAAATCTATGATTGCAGCATCATAAGAAAATTCTTTTGCCTGAAATAAGCCCAATTCACCATCTTGTACGCTATCGACAATATAG
>Ga0055584_100007862_pt1 | contig 10446 bp, 7 predicted proteins | sample OSDHelmetaG_FD_58716 | JGI IMG/M metagenome (GOLD analysis project Ga0055584, IMG submission 58716) | Pelagic marine sediment microbial communities from the LTER site Helgoland, North Sea, for post-phytoplankton bloom and carbon turnover... | ecosystem: Environmental > Aquatic > Marine >...
ATATTTGAAGGTAATGTTGATGAATCTGAGGTAGGAAAAATATCATCAGGTATGGATCTTATTCTTCGTGTAGGTGCCATAGAGGATAAAACGTTCAAAGCGAAATTAGAATACATTTCACCAAAAGGAGTAGAAGAAAATGGAGCTATTCAATTCCAGATCAAAGCGGCTGTTGAACTTGATGCCGAATATTTTATTAGAGCGGGTTACAGCGCAAATGCAGACATTGTCTTAGATAAACGTGACAGTGTCTTAGCTCTCAAAGAAAGTACTCTGAAATTTGAGAATGATTCTACATATATAGAAATAGAATCCTCACCTCAGGAATTCACAAAAAAATATATTGAAACAGGTCTTTCAGATGGCATAAACATAGAGATCCTAAGTGAACTTGACACGACTACAAAGATCAAAGGATTACCACAGAGGGAAGCAAATCCTATTCGACCCGATGAGTAATTAAAAATAGGGGGAACCTCCACCCTATAATATAGAAATTATAAAAATATCAGGATCTTACTTTTTCAAAGTAAAGATTCTGATATTTGTTTTTTAAACACAAAAAAAGCTATAATTAAAATATCATGACAGGTTATCTCATTCAGGATAGTGAAGCTATGGCTGAACTGATTGATTCGATCTCAGAATCCGGAATTATTCCCATCGTTGAATCATTTGAAACAATTTTAATCAACAAAGAAAAGTCGACGCTAGGTCAATGTGAAATGGCATTGTCTTCAGCAGAACTTGTTGCATCTCTTACTGGGACCTTTTCTGAGGAATCCTCAGATGAGTTCCGCGATAAAGTAACTTCACTTTCTCACTCCCTTGATCAGATTTTCGATCATCGGATCAAGGAGATTGCTGCAGATGTAATTGATCAATTAGGAGCTGAATCTGAACTTAAGATCCTATGGAGGGAGTCTGAATTTTTCGAAAAATGGAATAACCATCTTATAGAGATCCAAAACCGGTTACTTCAAAACATGAAATAATTAATAGATGAACGAACCTGCATCATTTTTACTTTTGATTGTTGGTGGTGTATTTCTTGTCACTGGATTTATTCTGTTCATTAAACCGCCTTCAGAGTTCAACTCATTTTATGGATATCGTACCATAAGGTCGATGAAGAACCAAAGAAGCTGGATTGCCGGAAATCAATTCGCTTCTAAATTGATGATGGGAATTGGTTTTGGCGATATTATCTTAGGATATATTTTGTCGATGTTCAAAACTCAGGAAGTCGTAGGCTATGCCATAGGAATGTCATTAATATTGATTTCTGCATTTTTAGTGATCATTTTTACTGAGCAATTCCTCAAGGCTAATGAAGAAAAAAATGGCTCCTCAACTGATGAATCAAAATAATTTTACTTGGATACTTTATTAACTTTACAATTAAATGGCAGGCAACACATTTGGTTCAATTTTCAAACTAACCACATTTGGTGAGTCACATGGTTATTGTGTTGGTGGAGTACTCGACGGCTGCCCTGCCGGTTTGAAGATCGATACTGAAAAAATTGATCAGCATTTGGCATTGAGAAGACCTGGTCAATCAGATATTGTATCTGAAAGAAACGAGGAAGATAAAATTGAGATTCTTTCAGGAATTTTTAATGGAATGTCAACAGGTCACCCTATTGCATTCTTAATTAAGAATAAAGACCAACGATCAAAAGATTACTCAAACTTAATAGATGTTTATCGCCCCTCACATGCCGACTTCACATATGAAATGAAATATGGAATCAGGGATCACAAAGGAGGTGGAAGGTCATCAGCACGCGAAACAGCTGTTAGAGTGGCGGCTGGCTCCATTGCATCACAATTTCTTGATGAATATGATATAGACATTCTTGCCTGGACGCATTCAATAGGCAATGTAACTTATAATACTACACAACCTCCAGCCGAGAGGGTTTCGGTTTATAATTCCAAAACCAGATGTCCTGATGAAACAATATCAAATTCCATGGAATCGCACCTTTCAGAAATAAGATCAAAAGGAGATACAGTAGGTGGAATCATTAAATGCATCGCCAGAAATGTTCCCGTTGGATTAGGAGAACCAATCTATGATAAATTAAATGCTGAACTTGCCAAAGCTATGTTCAGCATCAATGCAGTAAAAGGGTTTGAAATAGGCTCTGGATTTGAAGCATCAAAAATGATGGGATCAGCCCATAACGATAAGTTTATAAGTACTGAACAAAAAATAAGAACAGAAACGAATAACTCTGGAGGCATTCAGGGTGGCATCTCTAATGGTGAACCTCTTTTACTCAGTGTTGCATTTAAACCTATATCAACAATTCAAAAAGAACAACAAACTGTGAATAGTAAAGGAGAGGAAATAGATATTAAAATAGAAGGAAGGCATGATCCTTGTGTAATACCCAGAGCTGTTGTAATAGTTGAATCTATGACAGCGCTGGTTTTGGCAGATCATCTTCTTAGAAACAGGAGTTCAAAAATTTAAAATCAATTTTCCCGTTTTACTATATATCTTTAATGTAAATAAGAATATTTCATGAAAAAAGTATTGATATTCAGCTTGTTAACAATTATACTACTGTTTTCAGCTCTCATCATCATACCGATTGCATTTAAGGGTAAGATCTTGAAGCTGGCTACAGAAGAAATGAACAACAATTTAAATGCTTCTGTTCAATTTGATGATCTAAACCTTAGTTTGATAAAATCATTTCCGAATCTAAATATCGAATTTGAAGATCTGTCAATCACTGGAAATCAGAGCTTCGAAGGAGATACCCTGGTGCAAATCTCATCAACTAACTTTGTTGTGAATGTGATGAGCGTCATCTCTGGTGACAATATTGATATTAAAAAAATAAAGCTGCACCGACCGAGAATATTCCTGACGGTGAATGATTCAGGAGATGCAAATTGGAATATCACTAAAGAAACTGTTGACCAAGTTGATTCTGATCAAAGTGAATCTACTCCTTCCACCCCATTGAATTTGAATTTAGAATATTATGAAATAACTGAAGGGTATTTAGTTTACGAAGATCGGGCATCTGACATGTTTGTCAGATTAAATAAATTAGATCACAATGGATCTGGAAATTTTACTGAAGAAATTTTTACTTTAAACACATCAACTACAGTGGAAACATTCTTATTTAAAATGAGTGGAGTATCCTATTTAAATGATGTTACTTATAGTTCCAAGGTTAACCTGTTAGTTGATCTAAATAAATCAATATATACTTTCTCTGAGAACGAGTTTGGTATAAATGAACTAATATTTAAAATTGATGGCACAGTAGAAATGCCTATGGATGACATACTACTTGATCTTGAATTTAAAGTTTTGAATAATGAATTTAAAAACTTCATGTCTTTAATACCAGGAGTCTACAGAAATGATTTTGACAAGGTGAAGTCTTCAGGAATGCTTGAATTAGGAGGAACCATCGCAGGAACATATAATGAAACTACTCTTCCAGCCTATAATGTGGATTTAAAAGTAAGGGAGGGCTCATTTAGTTACCCTGACCTACCCGAGAAGCTATCGGAGGTCTCCATAGACCTAAATGTTGCTAATCCTGATGGCGTTGCTGATAATACTGTATTAAGGATGAGTTCATTTCACATGAAATTTGGTGAGATACCATTCGATGCTGCCATGCTAGTTAGAACTCCAGAATCAGACCCCTACATTGATGGATTTGTTAAAGGAAAGGTAGACTTAGGCAAGATTCAAAACATGATACCTTTGGAGGAGAATGAAACCATTAGTGGTATTATTGAATCAGACCTAATTATGAAAGGCAAGATCTCTGCTTTAGAAAATGAAGATTATGATTCTTTTCATGCCGAAGGTTTTATTAAGGCATTAGATTTAAAATATATCACACCAAGTGTTTCTTTACCGATTGAAATTCCTTCTTTGGAATTAGTATTCAATCCGCGAAATCTTACAGTTAACAATTTTCAACTCAATTTAGGAAGAACCTCAGTTAAAATGAATGGATATGTAGATAACTTACTGACCTACATCTTCAATGAGAATGAATTACTAAAAGCAACCCTCGATGTAGATGCTGATATTATTGATCTAAATGAGTTATATACAGAAAATGAAAGCACAGAGGTCTCAAGTGCTACAGACACCTCAGTCGCTGAAGTCATGCAGGTTCCAGAGTTCATCGATTTTATGATGACAATGAAGGCAAATACCATTTATTATGATAATCTCACAATTAGTAACCTTAGTGGAAACCTTGCCATTCGAGATAGGACTCTAGGTCTGAACAATGTAAAATTTGAAACTCTGGATGGCTCAATAACTATGAATGGGGTATATCAGACTAAGAATCCTGAAATTCCTGAATTCTTCTTTTCGTATGATGTGAAGAAAATTGACATTGTAAAAACCTATGAATCATTTGAGAGTCTTGCTGCTTTATCACCAATTGCGAAAAATTGCAAAGGAAAAGTCTCCACCAAATTGAATACAAAAGGAATTCTCGATTCAAATATGGAACCTGTACTAAACTCCTTAACTGGTGATGGAATATTAAATACACATAATGTGACTATTGAAAACTTTAAACCATTAGTAAAAGCATCTGAAGTATTAAAAATGGAACAACTTAAGATCGCTGAAGTATCTGACGTGACAGTAGAATTTGCTTTCACAGATGGAATGGTTAACATAAGTCCATTTGATGTTACAGTAGAAGGAATTAAATCCAACATCCGTGGCAGTCATGGATTCGACCAATCGATCAATTACACCATGCGAATGGAGGTCCCGACAAAAATGCTTGGAAATAGTGCTGCAGGCTTAATGAATGACCTTCTTGACAAGGCAAATTCAAGTGGGGCAAACTTAAGCATGGGAGATGTGATTCCGGTTACACTTAAATTCACCGGAACGGTTGATAACCCGAAGATTGGAACTGACTTTAAAGAATCATCATCTAACGCCATTAAAAATTTAGAAGATCAGGCAAAAGCTGAACTTGAAAAACAGAAAAAAGCTCTTGAGGATAAAATACGTCAGGAGAGTGAAAAACTTAAAAAAGAAGCTGAGGACCGATTAAAGCAAGAAACTGAAAAACTGAAAAAGGAAGCACAAGAAAGAGCTAAGAAAGAGGCCGATAAATTAAAGAAAGAGGCTGAGAAGAAAATATTGAAAGAGGCTGAAGATAAACTTAAAAACTTATTCGGAAAACCCAAATAATGAGCTCATTGATTAAGAATAGTTTTTTAATAGTAGTATTTATTTTTATTAGTTCAGGGGCTGCGTTAGGCCAACGACCAGACTTATGCCCTACTACAAATTCCAAAAAAGCATTAAAGTATTATAAGGATGCCAATTCAGCACGTAAATCAAAAAAAGGCCTGGAGGCGGTAAAAAAACTGGTTGAAAAATGCGTAGCTGAAGATTCCTCATTTGCCCTACCCTACTTGCTTCTGGGTGATGTTGCATATATCTATAAGGACTATAAGACAATGAGCAGGGCGTATGAAAACCTAATAGAATTTTGCCCTGATGCTTCTAATTTGGCTTATTACAGATTGGGCAACTACTACTACAACACGAAGAACTATAAGGAAAGCATACTCATTTACACAACATACCTCGAAGTAGAAACTGAAAAAGAATCATTTCTAAGTGATGCAGGAATCAAGCTTCAAAGGGCTAAACTTATGGCTACGCCTGTACCGTTTAAACCTGAAAAAGTTTATGGACTATCAACCAAAGATCCCGAATACCTTCCTTTTATATCACCGGATAATGATCTGTGTTTTTTTACCAGAAGGTTTGATGAACAAAGAAAAGGAGAATTAACACCAAAAAGTGTTGAGAAATTCATGTTGAGCGTAAGAGATTCTACTGGTAATTTTAATTCTGGGAAACCAATGCCTTCGCCTTTCAACCTTTCATCGAGCAACAATGAGGGTGGCCCTACTATCACCATGGACAACCGTTTTATATACTTCACTTATAATTATGATGGGAATTTTGATATATATACTTCACAATGGACTATAGATGGATGGGGAGAAATATCAAACCTAGGGTCAGAGATAAACGATCCAAAACAGTGGGATTCACAACCTTCAATATCTCCAGACGGGAAAGACCTCTATTATGCATCATATCGTGATTCAATATTTATGACAAGCGATCTGATGGTAAGCAAAAACAAAGATGGAGTATGGCAAAAATCTGTCAAACTACCATTCAATACGAATGGCAATGAGAAAACGCCTTTCATGCATCCTGATAACCGAACATTATATTTTGCTTCCGATAGTCTACCTGGCATGGGAGGATACGACCTTTATGTGATTAGAAAAGATGCTAAAGGGAATTGGGGAACACCGCAAAATGTAGGCTACCCCATAAATACTGGTGGTGATGAAGTAGGATTTATCATATCAACAGACGGCAAAAAAGGCTATTTCGCTTCGAATGTAATTCAAAACTCCAGTGGTTACGACATCTATTCTTTCGACCTTCCAGATGAAATGAAACCGGAAAAAGTATTATTCGTCAAAGGAGAACTCCGTGATAGTGACAACCAAATCCCACTTGCTGCAAAACTAGAGTTAAAGAATTTAGAAACTCAAGAAGTCATGGAAGTAGATTACGATACCTCGACAGGGAGGTATGCCAGTGTTGTATTATTTGATGCCGATTACATCATGACGGTTAAGCAAGAAGGACATGCCTACAATTCCGCATATTTTGCTACTGAAGATAGCACCATCGAAGCACCCGTAAAAGTTAACTTTGATATTCAAAAAGTAGAGGTTGGCGGAACCTATAAACTCAACAACATATTCTTTGCCACTAATTCTTATGAACTCAACAAGATTTCTAAAAATATACTAGCCGACTTCAGCACGTTTTTATCAGCTAACCCCAGCATTATGGTGAGTATTCATGGTCATACCGACAACGTTGGGGATGCAAAATCCAACCTCGAGTTGAGTAAAAATAGAGCGAAATCGGTATATCGATTTTTAATTTCTCTAGGCATTTCAGATAGAAGGTTGAGTTTTAAAGGGTTTGGTCAAACCAAACCAATTGTATCCAATAATTCCCAAAAAGGAAGAGCCCAAAATAGGAGAACTGAATTTGTAATCACTAACAAATAAGAAAATTTATAAGATGAATTCTAGTTGCGATGGGTCGGTAATTATTTCATAATCATCTGGCACTAAAAAGAAATCTGATCTGACTGAATCTTTAAGAATTCTATTTGCTTTCAAATTCATAACTGCATCACCAAATTTCATTGAATATTCCATAAGAACACCATTTATTTCATGAAATGGAGTTCCCCAGTTAGGGTTCTCAATGTTAAATGCGTCACAGTAATAAACCGAGTAAACATTATCAGTGCTGTCTCTAACGACCACTTCTTTACAATTAACTCCGGCGATCTCCTTTTCATTACCAGTATAAGTGAGCTCTAGTGATACTCTATCCTGAAAATTTCCTACTACTTGTTGTTCATTCATTACTAAAGCTATCTTCTGGCCCATAGCGGAAACCAGGGTCTGATACTCCTTATCTACCGGGTTAGAAATAACTTTAGTTTCAACAAGCCCCATTCCTGCAGAAATTAGAGTTGCTGTCATTCCATTGAGAACATACGTCTTGATCTCAGAAGGCATCATGGCACCGGAAAATCCATCATCAACATTTTCAAAATCAACGTCATAGACCACTATACCTTCGTCAAGATGCCCCATAACTTTAGAGTCTGAATCACATCCATAGAAATAAAACGAGGATATCAGGAAATAACCAAGACAAACTATTCCTGCAACATTCAAGTTGAATCTCCTGCTTTTATTTGAATCTTTCATCATAACCTTTCAGATTTTTATTAAATGAGTCAAAGCTACTTCCGTGACTTTGTGTCTACCATTATAAATATACATATCAGTGCTGACATCCAATTTACTAAGTTTAGCCATGCTTTCTGTTACATTCTCAATTTTGACATATTCATCTGAATCTCCGACAATAAAATGAACTTTCAGTGAATTCCTATTTGATCTTAAAATATCCTCCGAAAGATCGGTAGGAAGATCTGAACCCCACAATATCAAATAATCGATCGAGGAGTGTTCCATAAAGGCAAATCTCGCTGCCGTTGCAGCACCTTGAGAGTATCCAACTAGAAACATCTGCTCTATATCATCAAATGCACCTTCAGCCTTTAACCTATCGATAAGCTCTCTTAAATAATTGTGATTATCTAATATATCATCGCTCCTCTCGTCGCTTGTCATCCAACTTGCAACAACTTTCCCAGAAGCTCCAGTATTATAATATCTTGACAGAGCTTCTGGAACCACTAAACTATGGCCATTTTCAACAATCATATCAATGGATCTGTAAAAACGATTCACATTCATTCCGTATCCATGTAACACAATAAAACATTTACCTGACTGCCCTTTATGTAACAGGACACGAGATGTCTTGCTAGTCTTAAATTTCATCATATTCATGATTCTATTGACATTTGGTTCAATGACATTTAGTATTTTGCATTACTTCCAAAATAAATCATATGAGAAAATTATTTGTATCCCTGTTTTGTACTGCAATTGTACTAATTATAACTACTACTTTTTCCCAATCACAAAAACTTTCCAATGAACTAATCTGGGGCACTGAAACATTCATGTCAGACCCAAAGCCTATATTAGTACCATTAACCACAACCAATTCATTTGCTCAAATTATAACAAAAGAGAATGCCACTGAACAATTGATTATTGTGAAGGATTTTGAAACTGGGCTCATTACTGATACTTTATTCGATACAAAAAGACTTCCCAATGGAGAATCCATTGATAAATTCACGATAAGTAACAATAATCGTTTCGTACTAATAAGTACATCTGAAGTTCCAGTTTTTAGACATTCTTCAAGATTTAGATACTATCTACTGTATAATGACACAAGCCAAGCGTTAAAGAAATTATTCGATGGAAATTTAATGATGTGTGCTAATTTTTCTCCTGATAATAAATTTATTTCTTACATAGATAATTATAACATCTCCTTATTGAAACTGGAAAATCTTGAAATAATTAATGTCACAACAGATGGCGCTTTTAATGAAACAATCAACGGAATGGCAGATTGGGTTTATGAAGAGGAGTTTGCATTCCACAAAGGTTATGAGTGGTCATCTGATGGTAAATATCTAGCCTATTTAAAGTTTGATGACTCAGAGGTCCCACTCATAGAACTTGATATAAAAACCGATAGTCTATACACAGGGCAAAAGATTGTTCGATACCCAAAGACTGGCCAAAGAAACCCTGATGTAAACATTCAGTTATACAATACAATCAATAAAAAAACCAAGGAGTTGCCAGTAATTGCAGATAATAATAGTTATATACCCAGGATTCAATGGCAAGGTAATGCCCACAAGCTGGCAATTTTTCAAATGAACAGAATGCAGAATGAACTAAGTATTTTAAAATATGACGTCTTTGATGAAACTCTATATCAATTCTACAAAGAGTTTAATAATAAATATATTGAGTTGCCAGAACGCACCTACTTTACAACTGATGGCAGCCAGTTATTGATCACAAACAACTTATCACAGTACCAGCAATTATATCTTCATTCTACCGACACAATGAAAACCAAGAATATAACACTTGGGAAGTATGATATTGATGAAGTATATGGAATAGATGAGAACAATGGAAAAGTATATTTCCGTGCTGCGATCAAAGATCCAATGAATAAATTGATCTATAGTGCAGATATCAATCAATTTAAAGTTGTAAATATTGGCCCATCTGAAGGTTATTGTAGCGCTGTATATCATTCCGAACAGAATTATATACAAATTGAACATTCTACTATTTCAACACCTGAAATTCATGCTATTTATAATACAGCTGGAGATCGGCTATTTACTCTTGTCGATAATTTAAAAATCTGGAACTCATTACCTGATTATGGATTTAAAAAGCCTGAATTCATCAATATTAAAACTGTAGATAAAATCAGTTTGAATGCTTGGGTAATAAAGCCAAAAGATTTTAATTTTAAAAATAAATACCCCTTGATTATTTACATGTACGGAGGGCCAGGTAGTCAGACTGTACTTAATAAATGGAATGGACAACGCTATATGTGGCATCAGATGATGGCTCAAAAAGGATATATAATAGTATCATCTGATAATCGAGGTACTGGATCAAGAGGGGAAGCCTTCAACAAACAGGTTTACAGAAAACTGGGAGAACTTGAGGCTCACGATCAAATTGAAGTAGCCAAATACTTTGGTTCGAAAACTTACATTGACAAGAACAGAATCGCAGCCTGGGGATGGAGTTTCGGAGGATACTTGTCTTCTATGCTAATCACTAAAGGACATAAACATATAAAAGCTGCAGTAGCAGTAG
>Ga0055584_100007863_pt1 | contig 10446 bp, 7 predicted proteins | sample OSDHelmetaG_FD_58716 | JGI IMG/M metagenome (GOLD analysis project Ga0055584, IMG submission 58716) | Pelagic marine sediment microbial communities from the LTER site Helgoland, North Sea, for post-phytoplankton bloom and carbon turnover... | ecosystem: Environmental > Aquatic > Marine >...
CAGCAAGGCGACCAGCAGGCACCCGGACAACTTCTTCTTCAGGATCACCGCGCCCCTCCTCGGGCTGTGGACTGCAACGCGCGGGCCGCGGCGAACGCCGCGATCCCAAACGCCACCGCGACGTTGAGCGAATCCTTGACCCCCAACATGGGCAACGAGAGGTGCCGTTCACATTCGGCCAGCACGGGATCACCGACCCCGGCAACCTCGTTGCCCAGGACCAAGGCTACCCTTTCCGGCCACTCGAAGCGATCCAGGGGGACGGCCGATGGCGAGGTCTCCAGCGCCACTGCCGTATAGCCCTCGGCCACCAGTCCCCGCACGGCCTCGACGGGATCGGCGACGTAACGCCAGGCCACCGCCTCGTCGGCGCCCAGCGCCGTCTTGCTCAACTCGCGCCGCGGCGGGCAGCCGGTGATCCCCGTCAGCACCATCAAGCCCACGCCGCAGGAGTCCGCCGTGCGGAACATCGACCCTACATTCCAGAGGCTGCGCACGTTGTCCACGACCACGGCGAACGGCAAACGATCGATCTCCGCCCCGGCCCCACCGCGGAGCCGCTCCTGCTGTGCGAGCAGCTTGCGTTCGATTTCGATCGGACGCGCCGTCATCCGCACGCCGCAGACCGGGCAATTCGTCGAGCGACCGAGTCTGGACGCGGGTACGACGAACTCCGCCTCGCAGCACTCGGAGGGGCAACGCACGGGTGTCTGGCGCGTCACGGTCGTCCTCGCATCCGACGAGTCTAGCAGTGGGCCGCCGGTGCCGGTTCAGCTGGCGGAGAGCAGGCGCCCGGAGCCGCGGCCGGGGTAGACGCGTCGGTTGGCGCCAGGAACCGCGTAACCGTTGATGAATGCGCGGCGCGGACGATCGGAGACGTTGGGCTCGCTGGCATGGAAGACGTACGGCCCGAACATCACGACATCCCCCGGGTCCATCGTCATCGTCACCGCCTGATCTTCCGGAACGCGGTAAGACGGATCGGCGACGTGCCCCATGCGGCAGCTCCCGGGAAGGAACCTCAGTGGCCCGTTGGTCTCGGTCATCGGGTCGATCGCGATCGCGGTTTGAACGTAGCTGCCGCGCCCGTTGACATCGGTCCAGACGGGTTGACCGTAACGACGGTGGGTGCTGTCCTGGTGCCAGGGAAACGAGACCCGATCGCCGGGCATCTTGAAGTGTGCCTGGTTGATCAACTGGTTCATCGTGGCGGAGCCGAGCAGCTCTGCGACCGGCCGAAGCAACCGCGGGTCGGCGCCGTATTTCTCCAGCACCGGCTCCGCGGCACCGCACCAGACCACGCGGTGGATCCGCACCCCGCCATCGGAGGCCTGTCGGTCGATCACGAATTGAGCCCCTCGATCCTCGCCGCTGCGGGTCAGGTCCCGGGCACGGCGTGCCAGGCGATCGAAGGCTCGCGCCATACTCTCGATCTCACGTGGTTCGAACAGACGCGGGAACACGAGCCAACCGGTCGCAAAGAACTGTTCGATCTGGCCGGCATCGAGCACCGCCCGTCGTGTCCTGGTCGACAGGGGCTCCATGGGTTCAAGGTACGCACGCCCTGGACGATTTCATCCGAAAGCCATGATTTGCCCCGCCGAGGTGGGATAATGGCGGGATGAAAGCACTGACGTTCCATGGCGACAAGACGGTCAAGCTCGAACGGGTCCCGGACCCGGAAATCCTGGAACCCGGCGACGCGATCGTCCGGGTTCACGCCTGCTCGGTGTGCGGGTCCGACCTGCACATCTATCACGGGCGCGAACAGGGGCTGGACCATGGCTGTGTGATGGGGCACGAGTTCGTCGGAGAGGTCCTGGAGACCGGCAGCGACGCCGGCGGACTCTCGCCGGGCGAGCGCGTGCTGAGCCCCTTCACGACGAGCTGCGGCGATTGCGGTTTCTGTCGCATCGGCCTGACCTCGCGGTGTACCGCAGGGCAGTTGTTCGGTTGGGTCGAACAGGGTCGTGGGCTGCAAGGCGGGCAGGCCGAGTTCGTCCGGGTTCCGCTGGCGGCCTCGACGCTGGTCCCGATCCCGGACGACGTCGGCGACGATGACGCGCTCCTGCTCGGTGACGTGCTGAGTACCGGGTTCTTTTGCGCCGAGCAAGCGGCCCTGCAAGCGGATGACGTCTGCGCGGTGGTCGGCTGCGGCCCGGTCGGCCTCTGCGCGGTGGTCGGCGCCCGTGAGTCCGGGGCATCGCGTGTGTTCGCCCTCGATCGCGTGCCCGAGCGCCTGGCGCTCGCCGAGCGCTTCGGGGCGACCGCGCTGAACGTCGACGAGGACGACGTGCTCGCCGCGGTTCGCGAGGCGACCGATGGGCGCGGGGCCGACGCGGTGCTCGAGGTCGTCGGCAATGCGTCGGCCCATCGGATCGCGCTGGACCTCCTGCGCGCCGGCGGCACCCTCTCGGTCGTCGGCGTGCACAACGAGAGCGCCTTCAGCTTTTCGCCGGCCGAGGCCTACGACAAGAACCTGACCTACCGGGTCGGGCGCTGCCCGGCGCGCTGGATGGCCGGACGACTACTCCCGCTCGTGCGCTCCAGGAACCTTGAACTGAGCTCGATCCTGACCCATCGGTTCTCGCTCGACGACGGGGTCGAGGCCTACCGGATTTTCGACGACAAGCTCGACGGCTGCGTCAAAACAGTCCTCAAACCCTGAACTTCATCCAACTTGCCTCGGCCTCCTGGGAACCTAGATTGGAGGCAGGGAGGACTGTGCGATGGGCTTGATGGGTACACTCGATACGATGTCGCTCGGCGACCTGCTTCAGTGGACTTCGGCATCCAGAAAATCCGGGGTTATCACGGTCACCCAGGGCAAAGCGCGCCTGCAGCTCGGCGTGGGAGGTTCGCGCATCCTCGGTGCGTACACCAACGATCCACCGATGCTGCTCGGCCAGTTCCTCCTGTCCCGCGGCAAGATCGACGAGATCACGCTGCACGACGCGCTGGCGCGCCAGGACTCGACACGCGAGCACCTCGGCAAGGTGCTCAGCGAGATGGGCGCGATTTCCAAGGACGAACTCGAGCGCTACGTGGTCCTCAAGGCCGAGGAGACGATCTTCAGCATGCTCGAGTGGGCCGAGGCGACGTTCGAATTCGACGCCAACGCCGAACTCGACCCGCGGATGGTCCAGATGGACCATGGCATCGATGACCTGATCATGCGTGGCGCCCAGCGTCGCGACGAGATGAGCAAGATGCGTACGGTCCTCGGTGACAACGGCGTCGTGCTTTGCCGCACCGAGATCGACCTGCCCGCGGAAGCGCGCAACTCACCGATGGCCGCACGGATCTACGATTCGATCGACGGCCGCCGAAACATGACCGACATCTTGCTGCATTCTCGCTCGTCGGATTATTTTGCGATGAAGTTCCTGTACGAACTGCACCGCGCCGGTGTCGTCCGGATCAAGGACATCCAGGAAAGCCAGCCCGAGCCGGGTAGCCCGCGGGCGATCCAGTTGGCCGTGACCGAACTCCTCGACAACGGCCAGTTCGAAGGCGCCGTGTCCCTGCTGACCGCGTCGATGCGAGTATTCTCGGAGAACGCCGAACTGCAGCAACTGCTTGCCAAGGTCGAGGCCGGGTTCCTCGAGAACGCCTACCAGAACCGCCTGTCGCACAACTCCGTCCCGACACTGATCGTACCGGCGGACATCGCGCTGTCCCGCGAGGATCTCGGGCCCAACGAACGGTTCATCGTGGATCTGGCCAACAAGGGCACGTGGAGCGTCAAGGCCATGACGCGCATCGCGCCGTTACACGAAGTCGATGTCGTGCGCGCCGCTCTGACACTGCTGGACAAGAAAGTCATCGAACTGACCACCGGCAAGCAGGCCGCCGAGACCCGGCCGCTGGAACGGCTGAACGAGGAACTTCGCCGCCTGTCCGGTGACCTCGATGCCGCAACCGAGGTCGAGAACACGATCAGCCAGTGCTTCGACCAGCTGGATCCTCTCGCCGAGGATGGTGCGGTGAGCGTGCCGACGGTCCTCGCGACGGAAGCGCCGGCCGGAGCCGGCAGCTCGGGCAAGAACAACTAGACACCCCAGGTCACCCCGGCCCGGATCGAGCACGGAGAAGTCGCGCACGGTGAACGACTCGCTCTCGAACGTGACGAGAACGGGTACCGTCGCACGCAACGGGCGGGCGACAGATGCCGTCTTCACCCGGGCCATGGTTTGCATCTAGAGCCGACGCCGGGTCGCGCCAGAGGGCGGGGATTAGCCTGTACCCTGGCTAAAAACCGACGCGCAGCCCGATCTGGAATTGCCGCCCGAAGCGCCGGGAGCCTCCCAGAGTTTGATCGATGCGATCGTCGATCACCAGGGTCTGATCGTCGAGCAAGTTGAAGGCCTCGATGGTCGCCCTCAGGTTGACGCCCTTGAACCGGAACTCCCGTGCCACTCGCAGGTCGAGCGTCCAGAAGGAGGGGTTGCGTTCATCGTTTCGTGCACCCGACGGGTAGCGGAAACGGAAATCACGTGCGAGATCACCATTGCCGGAGTAGAGCGGAGGGATCGACCACAACGTAGGCTTCGACTGGATGATCGAATACGGCAACCCCGACTCCCAGCGCAGCGCGCCACCGAGTTGCCACCCGCGACGCGTGGTCTTCATCGCGTTGACCTTGACGACGTGCGACTGGTCGAACGCCAGGAATCCGCGCTCCTGCTCGAACAGGTTTCGCTCGTTGCCCAGGACCTGATCGAAGTCCTCTGCGTCGCCCAGCGCCTCGGACCACGTGTACGACAGCGCCAGCTGCCAATTACGGTAAAGGCGTCGAACGAGTTCCAGGACCCAAGCCTCATAGTCCGTCGTGTTGTAATTGCCGACTTCGAGGATCTCGCCCCAACCGGGGTTCATGACATAGAGGTCCGGCAGGCCGTCGGGCGCCGCTCGAAGACGGATCGGGGGGATATCGTTCAACCGGATCGCAGCTCCGGTGCAATCGTCGATGATGCCGTCACCGAAACCAGGGTCGGTGTCGGTGACGGTCTCTCCCGTGAACGGGTCGTTGTATTGAAAGCCCTCACCGAGCGACGGAATGACGACGGGGAAGCGGAGGTCAGCGTTCGCCACGCAGCGACCCTTGTCCCCGGTCTGGTGGTTGACGTCGATGTCCTGGATCTGGTCGCGAAACCGGCGCTTGATCCAGGTCGCACGGATCACCGTCTCCAGGGCGATCTCTCGTTCGAAACTGATGGTCAGTTCATCCTGGTACGGGGTGCGCAGGTCGCGGTCGACGGTCTGGATCGAGACCGAGGGACTGAATGCGAGCTGCCCGATATTGTCGAACGTCCCCTTCGTACGGTTCTCGCGCGCGAGGTATTCGAGCTCGGCCACCGGCGGTTCGAGGTCGATCAGCGGAACCGCGAGAAAGATCTTGTCGTAGTAGCGGCCGGCGGTCACCGAGAACTTGGTCTTACCATCGCGCCACGGGTCCCAGGCGACCGACAGCCGCGGCGAGAAGTTGTTGTTCACGATCTCGATCGGATCCACCTGGCGGGTCATCGGCCAGAACGCGCTCTGCACGGCGAGCGGGCCGAGCGGGATGTCTCCCTGCCGAATGCCCAGCGCCGCAGCGAGATCGGCCTGGAAGCCGAGGACGTCGGGGAACCCGGTGAAATACTTCAGGAACAGCGAGCTTACGGACGTCGGCAGCGTGTCCAGCACCTCTTGCTCGAACGCGGCAGCCTCCGAGATGGGATCGAGCTGCTCGAACCCTCGCGAGAAGATCTCCTCGCGATCGTAGCGCAGCCCAAGGGTCACCGAGAGGTTCGAGACCGGCTTGAACTGGTCCTCGATGTAGACGGCCCAGTTGTTCCCCGTGGCCGAATTGGCTGCGTTCGGCGGGGCCGACACGCGAACGTTGGACCGCGCAATATCCGGCGACAGCGGGATGTCCTCGACCTCGAAGACGATCAAAGGCTCGCGATTCAGCGATCGGAAGAAACGCTCATTCTCGGAGGTGAAACCGAACTTGAAGCGGTGGCTCGTGCCTAAAATCTTGTCCGTGAACCAGGTGACCTGTGTCGAGACGGTCAGCCGTTGCCTGCGGTCTTCCCACGTCTCGTTGTGCCCCCCCGAGTACTGGCCGGTGATCGGGTTAAAGCATCGAGCGTTGTTGAGCATGCTCGGCACGCCGACGAAATCACCGAATACCGCGCAGGCGTTCTGAATGCCGCGCGCCGTCGGGAAGAACCCGCGTTCGAGATCCTGATGAGCGATGGTCGTGTCCACGAGCAACCGCGGTGAGATCGGGGACGTCCACTTGGCCTTGTACGTCGGACCATCTCGCTCCAGGCGTTGGCTTGCCGACGGTGGGACGCGGCTACTGACCCCGAAGTTCTCGATCGTCGTCGGGTCGGCCTGATAGGCCACGGCGAGTTTGTTCCGCGGGGACATCTGCCAGGTCAGCTGATCGGATGCGACGGCCTGGGTCCGCGTCGTCGTGACCAATCCGCTCAACGTCGCGATCGGATCCTCACGGTCGATCCACTCGTGCGACAACCGGTACCAGAGACGGTCCTTCACGATCGGGCCGGAAAGCTGAAACGCAGGCTGAATCCATTCGAACTCGGCGCTCTCGGGCGAGGTAAAGAGATCGTCGCCGACGCCTCCGTCGAGCTTGGACGAGCGCCAGATAAGACTCACCAGCCCCTCGAACTCATTGCTCCCCTGCTTCTGGATGATGCGCGCAAACCCGCCGGACGCACGGCCGAATTCGACACCCGCGCCGGTGCCGACGATCTCCATCTCCTCGATCGCGTCGGCGTTGAGCAGGCTGATCCACTCACCGGTCAGCGGGTCCGTGTTGGCCACCCCGTCCACGACGGCACGAAAGTTCCGTTCCCGCGCGCCGTGGACGTTCGGGTTGCCATCGCCGTCCTCGTCCAATACGCCCGGCGCCAGAGTCAGGATGTTCTGATAGAAGCGTCCCGGCACGGGGAGGTGCTCGATGAACGTGTCGTCGAAGCGAGTTGAACCACCCGTCTTGTCCAGGTCCACCAGCGCCGCGCGTCCCGAAACCTCTACGCGTTCCGTGATGGCCGGCAACAGGACGGCCCGCTGCATGATCGTCTGGCCGCTGGGCACACGCAGGTCCCCGAAACGATAGGTCACGAACCCGGGCATCGCGACCTCGACGGTATAGCCGCCGCCGGCACGGAGCACCGGGAACGACGCGCAACCGTTCTCGCCGGTCAACATCGAGACGGTCGGGGTCAGCTGCCTGTTGCTGGAGACCGTCGCGGTCGCTCCCGGCAACGGCTGGTTCTGCTCGTCGAAGGTGCAAACGTCGATACCACCGGTCTGCGCCGCCGCGGGAAAGACCGCGAGCAGGACAACGGCTACGGCAAGGCCCCGCGCGCAGGAAGCCGCGGGCCCGGACCGTTGCCGTCCGGCGGCTGGATCGAAGATGGAGTGCATGAGCGGAGATTCTAGCCGTACTCCGGCCCGGTTAAAACAGACTTTCAGCGCAATCTGGAATTGGCGGCCAAAGCGCCGGTCGGCGAGGAGCATGCCGTCGAGAATATCGCTCTGCGTGTAGGCCTGATCGTTGGACGCGCAGGCGTCGACGCCAGCACGAGCAGCGTGAGCCCCAGCGTGCCCCGCAGCCTCATTCAGGCTCGACCCAACCCGAGTAGAGCTCGGGACGCCGGTCGCGCAGGAACAGCGTCCTGGCGTGGGATCTCTCGTTGCGTGCGAGATCGACGTCCGCGTACAGGATCGTCTCCTCGCCGAGCCCGGCTCGCGCGGTGACCACGCCATCGGGCGCGCAGACGAACGACTCGCCGGCAAACGTCAGGCACTCTTCGCGACCGACACGGTTGCAGAGCGCAACCCAGTAACCGTTCTGGAACGCCGCCACACGCATCTCGGCCTCGTACAGTCCGTCGGGCCATTCGCCGACGGAACCGGCCTGGGGGACGATCACCAGATCGGCGCCCGCAACCGCGAGTGCGCGCATGTATTCCGGGTAATGCCGGTCGTAACAGATCGCCACGCCGATACGCCCGACGGCGGTGTCGTAGACCGGCGCCCCGGTGTCGCCCGGTGCGTAGTAGCCCTGTTCGTGGAAGCAGGCGTATTCCGTGATGTGCACCATTCGCGTACGTCCGAGCAAGCTACCGTCGGCGTCGATCACCGGCGAGCAGTCGTAGCAGCGATCGCCCGCACGCTCGAACAGGTTCGGGACGACCACCACACCATGAGCCCGGGCGCGTTGCGCGAGCGCTTCGGTGAGGGGACCCGGGACGGGTTCGGCAAGATCCCTCGAGCCGGCCACTGCCGGCCTCTGCGGCCAGAACGGTTCGAACGCGAGCTCGGCGTAGCAGACGAGCTTCGCCCCCGCGGCCGCGGCGGTGTCGAGCGCCGCCAGTCCGCGTTCGAGATTCTCCGCCCTGTCCGGCCCGGCTTCCTGCTGCACGAGCGCGATCTTCATGTCGCGATGGTATCCCCGTTTCTTGCGTACCCGTTCGACTCGAGCCAGGCGGTCGCTTCATCGATGCGGTCAGCGAACAACGCAAGAGAGACACTTTCCTTGCGACCGACGGGCCTGGATCCGTCGTAGGGGCGCGCGCGGTCCTTGCGATGGACCAGCAGGGGCAACACCAAATTCGGAGGAAATTCGCTCAACACGGGTTCGAGGGGCCGCCACTGCTGCACCACGGCGGTGCCCCGCCGGAAACGCAACGACCAGAGCTCGAGATCTCGCGGACTGCCGAACAGCACGGATGCGTCGGCCTGGGCGACCAGCGCCGGGGTCACCGTCGATCGGTCGCGACGGCAGGCGACGTAAACGCGCTTGACGTCGAAACGAGAGCCGACGGTACGGGCCCACATCAGGTTGATCTCCTCGTTGGGTGTCACGGCGATCGCCGCCGCCCGGTCCTCGATCTGCGCGCGGTGCAGCGTGCGCTCCTCGATCACGTTCCCGAAAACGACGCGGTACCCCTCTTCCTGTGCCTTCTTGCACGCGCCGGGATTACTGTCGATGAACATCACCGACTCGTTCGCCTCCACGAGAAGCCGGCCGATCGCCAGACCGAGGTCGTTCGCACCGAGGATCGCGTACCCGTGGTGCGGCGGCCGTCGGACACCGAGCAGGCGGGCCACGAGCGAGCCGGTCAGGCCCTGGAGCAACACGGTCGCCGCGATGACCAGGAACACGAGCGCTCGCAGGTCGTGGCCCCCATCGACTCCGGCGGCGTCGAGACTGTCGGCGAACAGCGAGGCGACGGCGGCGGCGACGACGCCCCGCGGCGCCAGCCAGCAAAGGAACAGCCGGTCGCGCGTCTCCATCTTGGAGCCGTAGGTGCTGGCCAACACGTTGAGCGGCCGCACGACGAACATCAGCGCGGCCACGGTCAGCGCGCCGCGCCAGCCCAGATCGACGATGCTCTGAACGCGTACGTCGGCGGCAAGCAACACGAACAGCATCCCGATCAGCATGACCGTGAGTTGTTCCTTGAACTCCATCAACTCGCGCAACGCGCGAGTCTTCATGTTGCCCACGACCATGCCGGCGGCGGTCACCGCCATGATCCCCGACTCGTGCATCGACAGGTTACTCAGCTGGAACAACACCAGCACGAACGACAACGTGAAGACGTTCTCGAAACCCTCGGGGACGACCTTCTTGAAGCGCAGCAGGAATCCGATCAGCAACCCCGCCAGACTGCCGACGACGAGACCAAATGCGAGCCGGCCGAGGATCGCGCCGATACCCGCGGCGATCGACGATCCGGCGGGCCCCACGAGCACGACCTGTAGCGCGACGACGGCGAGCACCGCGCCGACGGCATCGATCAGGACACCCTCGGCCTCGAGTACGGTGGCCACGCGATGCCGCACACGAATCCTGCGTAGCAACGGTGTCACCACCGTCGGCCCGGTCACCACGACGAGCGTCCCGAAGGGAACGGCAAGGGTCCAACTCCAACCCATCACGAAGCGCGCCGCCAACGTACCGCCAAGCGCCGTGACCAACGCGCCGACGGTCACCAGCCGCTGGATCACACCGGCCTCGTGGCGCAGTCGCGACCAGCGCAGGTTCATCCCGCCCTCGAACAGGATCACCGCGACGGCGAAGCCGACGATGATGTGCAGCCCGTCGCCGATGTTCGCGGGAACGACCCAGCCCGCGCCGTCAGGACCGAGCGCGACGCCGGCCGCCAGCAGGAGCACGATGCCCGGAAGCCGCAGGTGCCGCGCGACGATCTGGGCCAGCATCCCCGCACCCATCGCCAGGGCGACGACGACTGCAGCCTCCGCGTTGCCGTGTTCCGGTTTCATCGCCGGAAGATACTACGGGGTCTACGAGGATTTCAGGAGTTCGTAGGCGTCCAGGGTGAGGAATTCGACCAGATTCTCGTCCAGGCAAAGGTCGGTGAAGAGTCTTGCGGCAGCATCGAAGCGTCCGGCGGCGAA
>Ga0055584_100007865_pt1 | contig 10445 bp, 10 predicted proteins | sample OSDHelmetaG_FD_58716 | JGI IMG/M metagenome (GOLD analysis project Ga0055584, IMG submission 58716) | Pelagic marine sediment microbial communities from the LTER site Helgoland, North Sea, for post-phytoplankton bloom and carbon turnover... | ecosystem: Environmental > Aquatic > Marine >...
TTTATCAATGTTCAGCTGGACAAATATGTCCAGATCAAAGTATATGTCCCATATATGACACTGATCAATGCACCCACGGATGCTGCGCAGACCAGAATTTCCATCATAGATAAAAGTAAAAATATGTAGGATGGTTTTTATAGTTTGAACTATAAAAACCCAGAGGGAAAAATAATTTACTAGAGTCTCATCTGGTATCCCTTATTCTTAAGGTAACCATTAAAAGCTGTATTTACAAGGAATCTCCTATCAGCCTCCCTATCCCATGACAATCTATATGCTCCATAATATGTGTTTATAAAAATACTTACTAAATTCATGACGTCCCCAGCTTGATTTTTCCAGATAGCGGGATCAAGTTTATCTAGTTCAATCATTAAAGAATAGATATATAGAGAAATATCTCTATTAAATATATTCTTTCCCAAACGCTTTGTCACTCCACTTACAAAAATATTAAATAGGGAGAGGGTATCATATAATGGCAATTTATATCTTAGTGGAAAACGCCTATTTAGACCCTCATTAGCTGCAAAAAAGCATCCCTGCATTTCCCTTTCATATCCAGCCACAATCATGATAGATAGACCTATATACTTATCAAGGAAATTAACAATTTCAGTAATAGCCTCTGGGCCAAATGAACGCGATCCAGTTTGTATTTCCCCATCTTGACAAGGCATAATTTGATAGGCCTCATCTATGAATAATATATTTTCTAGACCCTTCATAAGGACCCCAGCGGCCTTCCCAGCTGTTTGACCCACAAACTCCCCCACGAGATCCTTTGGGGATACAACAATAACATCTCCACCCAAGAGGATTCCAGATTGAGAATATACATAACCCATAGTATCAGCTAAACGTGTTTTACCCACCCCAGCGGGACCCGTAAACACCATATTTATAAAAGCATCCATAAAAGGCCTATCACCCTTGCTTAGGATATATAGGGTTTTACACATACTATTACGGATGGAAGCCCTATTGTCTCCTGATATACTAATAATACCACTATTTACATTATTTACAGCATCATATAGATTCTGTTTAATAGCAGATAGGGTGTCAGGATTATTTATCTTCTTTTTAGCTTTATCCTTAAGATCTTCTACCTTAACCATCATTGCAGAATTAACTGCTATCATGGGAAACATAGTATCTAACTTTTGAGGATCAACATTTCCCACTAGTTTTCTTTTCTCATTTTTGTCATGTTCTATGCTTTTTGTAACCTTATTGTATATTTCAGAATATTTTTTGTATTTAGCCTTATATAAGGCTGTAAGTGTTTTCTGTACATTTTTTAGAAAATCATTTTGTTGTATTAGTTCATTTAATATTTCCGGGGTAATATCATCTTTAGTACTAGGTGGTGTTGTAGTACCTTCATTTTCCCTTATTCTGAATGGAGTCAAATCCACATTGATGTGTATAATTTCATCTGATTTAAAATCATATAGGTGGGGTTTTGGAATTGGTCTGGGCGGAGTTATAACTACTGTAGGTTGTGTTGCTACAACTGGTGGTGGTCGTGTTGCTACAACTGGTGGTGGTCGTGGTCGTGTGGGTACAACTGGTGGTGGTGTTGGTTGTGTGGGTACAACTGGTGGTTGTGTTGGTTGTGTTGGCGGTGGTGGTTGTGACCTAAAAATAAGTTTTTCTAACTCGTGTTTATTTTTTGAATTATATGTAGAAAATCTAGGTATACCTAAATCTCTAGCTATATCTTTTAGTCGTGTAATACCAAAAGATTTTAGTTCATTTTCAGTATATCTTCTCATTTATATATGGAAAATAAAAATGAATTATTTTCTGGATTTATAAACATAGTAACAGAAATTAAACAATGAACTACACACAAACATTTGGGTCTACTAATACTTTAATTGGAGTTAGTGGTATTATTGGAGTGGGAAAATCTACCCTAACTAAATCTCTCGGGGAAATTGGTAATTATAACGTCCTCCATGAACCTGTAGAAACTAATGAATACCTATCCAAGTTCTATGAAGACATGTCCAGGTACTCTTTCCCCATGCAAATTTATCTCCTGAATCACAGGTTCAAACAACACCAACAAATGGTCTGGTCAGATGAAAGCACTGTTCAAGACAGAACTATCTATGAGGATGTTATATTTGCTAAAATGCTTAAGGAATCTGGTCATATGGAAGATTTAGATTTTAAAACCTATGTGGGTCTCTTCCAAAACATGTGTAATTTCCTCCACCGCCCAGATGTAATTGTCTACCTTGATGTAGACCCAAAAGTGGCCCTCGCGAGGATCAATCAACGCTCTAGGGGATGTGAGTCTGGTATCCCCCTAGAATATTTGGAATCCCTCAGGGACGGATATGAGGAATGGCTCCAAGATATTGAGGGGAGAATTCCTGTACTACGTCTAGACTGGAATACATACCAAGATCCAAAAGTTATACATAAGAAAATTCAGAAATTAATAAGAGGTAAAAAAGGCCTCATTGTGTAAATAATAAATACTAATCAAATAATATTATTTTTCTATACTAGTACTAGTATAGAAATTACAACAAGTTCTCAATAGCCTTGTTATATGTATATACCTTCATTAATCCTATTAGAGGTATTAATAAGGCTCTTTCTTGGTGGTCGGGGATCATAATATTAATACCTAAACCTAAAAGTAGTCCAATACTAGAACCTATTGTATTGATAATAGTAATTTTAGAATATAATTCTCCAATATTACCACCAGTAGATAATTTCCCTATACATTTTGCATTAATAGCCCCAAAACCTGTAAACGATAAAGTACTTAAAATATTAGATAATCCCGCTATAGGTAGAAAATAAACTGGAAATAAGGGTGTTAGGGATACACATATCAAACTACTTTGCTGAACAATGTTTGAATACAATAGGAACGATTTAGGATTTTTATCTGGTTGATTCCCAATTTTAGACAGGAATAATAAACTCCCAATTTGTCCTATTATATCCTTTCCTATGTAATTTATTGATCTAATAGAGGCTGAATCATAGTTAATTGCATATAACATATTATCTGTAACTATTGCTGTTTGAGTAGAAACAAATATATTAGATAGAAAAGACCATTTTATATATTTCATATATAATTGATGCTGTTTCCCCACTGGTAACAATATTTTATTTATGGACTTCCTATACATCTTTATTTTAAACGTCTTTTACCTTAAATAGTCAATTTACTTACAATTTTGTATATAGTAAAATCTTTATTTTCTATCCTAATACTAAAGGATAGAAAATGTCAAAGAAATTTTGTGTCAATTATAATCCCAAATATACCCACATGCCAGGTATTCAGGGATCCATTGAAGATTCTGCTCAACCACCAACCCCTATGCCCACCCGACCCACATTTGGATATATTCAACCATGGAATGGGTTTTGTCCAACGTGCACCGCTAAGGGTGGTTGTAAAAATTTACCATGTCAAACCCATAACATAAAAATGGGAGGCACATACGAGGGTATAGAAGTTCAATGTAATAATTTTATGGATATGGCCGGGGAAGAAGCCCTAAAGTCTGTACAACATGGTGGTGGTCCCTTTGGGGCTGTAATTGTTCGTGTAGATGATCAAACTGGACAAGTCATAGAATATTGGAAAAATCATAATCATGTTGAACTATGGAATGATCCCACTGCCCACGCTGAAGTTTCTACAATTCGTGCAGCATGTCACGATCTTGCTACGCGTTGGAATACGACTGTATTTGACCTAGGGAATATCGTAGATCCTCAAACAAAAAGAACTTCCCATTGTGTGATCTTTAGTAGTGCTGAACCATGTCCCATGTGTTATGCAGCTATTAATTGGGCTCGTATTCCCACACTTATATTTGCAGCTACAAGATATGACGCCGCTCAACAGGGTATAGACTTCTCTGATGCTGCTATTTATGAAGACTTGGCACGCCCCTATAAAGAAAGACAAAATATTAAAGTCTATCAAGCATCATGTAAAAACTCCCTAGATGCATTTAATCAGTGGAAACGCATGAAAAAGTTAGACTATTAAACTATTAAAATAGGTTATATTTATAGGATTATAAATATAATATAAAAAATGACAGACGTAATGGTTGATATTGAAACCCTAAGCACAGCTTCTAATGCTATTATATTAACAATTGGTGCTGTAAAGTTTAACCGCGATAACACCTTACCATCCATAGGAGATTGTGATACCTTCTATAGAAGGGTTAACATTAAATCGTGTAGCTTATTAGGGATGCATATGGATCCCCAAACCCTAGAATGGTGGAATACACAAGATGAAAAAACACGATATGAAGCTATAGAAAACCCTGATAGACAGGGAATTAGGGAAGTATTATCTGAATTTAGTAAATGGTTTGGGGGTTCTAAATATATTTGGGGTCATGGGGATGATTTTGACTGTGTTATACTAGGGAATGCCTATACAGCCTGTAAACTCAAAAGTCCTTGGAAATTTTGGAATACACGTGATACACGTACCCTATTTGATCTTGCCAATGTCCATGTGAATGATATCCCAGTTGAGGAAGCTCATCATGCACTACATGACGCCTATAGACAAGTTAAATGTACCAAAATAGCACTTGAGAAACTTGGCTGTACTATGTAATATTTTATACCCTGGGGGTATAAAATTAATTTAATGTGGAGTTGCAATACATACTTTATTCTGAATATCTTTCAATTTAAATGCAGAATGGAAAACTATATCTTTATAAGTAATTTTCCCCCCTACACCAAATGTCTGATTACATAAAGTTATTACCACGTTTGTATTACAATCAAACTGAGATTTTAACCATTCTAATACTGGGGGTTTACCCTTCACACTACCAGGATCTGGAGCACCTCCAGTAGGGAATAAATCTACACATGTAGTTTTTCCAGCCACCCATCCCTTATCGTTAGAAATAGCTATCATGAGGGCACTTGGTTCTGGAGCACCCCTCTTTTTCAAGGCATCACGCGCTACAGGATAAATAACATTATTCCTCCTATTTCTATCAAATACAACTTCATTATCTCCACAACTTTCACCCTGGGGATCCCCAGGGATGGGACATGAAACCCCCGGGGAATTAGACCAATTATAGTTTTTCACCTGGGAATGTCTAAACATACAATCAATACAATTTTCACCCTTGTTACACAGTGGGGTGGGGCACATTCCATTTTTCCCACATGGAAGATAATAAGTAGCATCCTGTTTATTATTTGGACATTTTGCATCTGCACCAGGGATGCAAACCTCTCCACCAGCTGTATTTCCACATAATATCGGATAATGAGGTGAATATCGGCTATCTGGGGCACACCTATCTATTTGTCCTGCTTTATTGGTACGTTGCATACTTGTGGCATTACTTGGGTAAGTACATTGTGCAACCCGGATGTTATCTTGGGGATTCCATATATATCCAAAATTTACATCCCAATTTATACCAAACAAACTAACATTTTTACCCTTCCCAACTATACTTGCTGAACCATCTATAAAAGGGGTACCACTCCATGCTGCAAAACTTTCTGTAGTTATCATTACACCATCTCCACTCTCATATGCAGTTCGGAGATTGTTCAAGAGTGTTTGTGGGTCTAAATTGTCATTGAGGGTTATAGTACCAGTTCTTCTATTATTACACCAGTTATTAATATCATCAGAAGTACACCCAGCTTGGTGTAGTTTTGCTGCTACTCCGGGTTGTGCAGGACAGCTAGGACAGCCATTTCCAGCACATTGGAAGTCAAAACAGTTATCAACTAGGGCTTTTTCACAATTTTTTGGTATTGTATAGTTATCTCTATGTCTAACTATACATAAAGTTAAGAGGATGATTAATATCACTCCAAATACTAATACAATATTTCTCATTTATATTAAAGTATAATTAAATTTCTTAGTATAGGACATAATACATTAATAAAATAATATATTTTTTTGAATAAATGACTTCACAACTCAATAAACAATCTGGATTTGCTCCGGTTTCAAAATTTGTATCTGGAAAGGATGCCAAGGAAAAGGGTGGTATTCCTAATTTTTTAGAACAAGCGGGTATATCAGATCAAGATTTAATCACATATAATAAGTTCAAATCAGATAAAACAGGAAGCCCTTCAGATGCCACATATTTTAAGGGCAAATCCGGAAAAACGCCTGATAGTGGTTCTAAATGGGCAACATTATCCAATGCAAACCCTAAGAGAGGTTTTTTTGAACTAATTATTCCCACGGTTCCGGGTAAGGGGGCGTCTCCTACAGATATGTCTAATTATTGGTTAGATGCTGCTATTTTTATGGCTCAAATCGGCTGGAACCAAGGCGGAGTTCCCATAGGATCGGCTTTAGCCAATGCAACCGGTACGCTTGTATCTATGGGTCATAACAACAGACATCAATGGGATGATCCGACGGCCCACGGTGAAATCGACAACATGCGCAATGCGGGAAACCGCACTGATTGGAAGTGCTGCACATTGGCATCGACACTGTCTTGTTGCTCGATGTGTTCGGGGATGATCGTACTTTACAAAATACCAAACGTGATTGCCGGGGAAGATAAGACGTTTCAAGGACCTACAAAATGGCTGCAAGAAAATGACGTAAACGTGAACATACTGCAGTCTGGCAAACAACACAATATGTGCGTTAAAATGATGAAACTCTTGCAAACTGAAGACCTCGAACTGTGGAACCGGGACATAGGGGTTACTACTTGTAAAAACCAGGGAGATTGCACAAATCCAAATACCTACGCTTTTCCGGATACGGCAACATGTTCAAATAATACATGCGGGTGTACTTCAGCACAAGTTCCAACGCCCAGTAATCCAGCGATGACGGTAGAAAAAGGGAGCTCATGTGATAAAATAAGAATCGCACTTCTTTCAACCGCACTTTTAGGGTTAATATTATTGATCATATTGCGTCTGAAACACTAAATGTACTTTTTTAATTATCTGTTGTATGAAATGGGTAGATTTATAAATAAAAGAAAAGTAATTAAATAAATGCAAAACGAATATTATACTCAAACAAAACTTACCCCAGAGGATATCTCTATTCTCAAAGAAATATTTATCTCCCTAGAAGACATTACAATCCCCACAACATTCCAGGCTACAGGGGGGCAAGGTCACCAAGTAAGAACTGGAACTGTATCCCAAAGGGAAGCTAGACAAACCTCTTTTGGCACCATCAACTTCCAAGGTAAACAAGTACTTAGTTCTAGTACTAAAAAATATCCACATATACTTCCCCTCCTCAAGAAATTTATAGAATCCCATTGTCCCCAGTTTGAGTTTAATTCTGTCTATGTAAATAGAAATACAGTAAGTAAGGAGCATTATGACTCTAGGAATGTGGGGGAATCACTCCTCGTGGGTTTAGGTCCATATACACATGGACGCACAGTTCTATATTTACCCACTAGAAAGGAAGATGTCTACAAGGAGAAAAAGTGTCACATAAAAACTAACTCTATTATATTTAATGGTTCAGAGATTCGTCATAAATCTGAACCGTTTAAGGGGATACGTTACAGTCTAGTTTTCTTCAAATAATTTTCTATACTATTATAGTATAGAAAATAATAAACTCACCTACTTAACTTGTTAGTGCAAGATCAACGATCATTTCTATAAGACTTTCTTCCATTTATTATTATTTATATATTATTATTTATTTAATTTTACCTTATTACCGGTTCTCATGAGGAATTTGGACTGTATGAGGGTTGTCATTACAGCATAGTGATATGATGAGGGTCTTTCAAATCCACATAGTCCAGTAATATTTTGCCACTCCCTCGCTGTTTTAAAGGTATTACCAGACTCTTGGACATGGGTCTCTATAGAACGCCTCAAATACGCCACATGGGTCTCTTCAGAAAGGCGTACAAGTCTTCTCGTGGGGGTTTTCCGTGACCATACTACATTTTCCTCATTTGTGGGGGTCCATGTATAAGTAGATATATTTTTCCCACCATCTTCACCACTTACAAGATTGAATGCCTTTTTTGGTAATTTTACTTTATTTGTAATTTTCCTTCCACGGGGCATCTTTTCCCTAGACATCTTTGTGGAAAGGATTGTATCTTTGAACGATTCCTCGGGGGGTCCTGATTGTATACCCCTATCTATAATCTCATTTGTAAAATGGTATCCACTAAAAACAGCCTGGGCCACTTTTAGTGGTGTACAAAGGTGAATAGGTCCCTTATCACGATTTCTCCCGCATAAACGACCCACAGACTGAATCATTTCTGGGACTGTGGTAGATTTTTGGGGGAGATAATACATATGATTAAGGTGGAGGGAATAATCCCTAGAGACAAATGATATACACCTACTTGCCATATTTCCAGCAATCACCAGAACCCTTGGATATTTCTCTGGATCCCTTCTAAAATATTGCAGGGCCTTACTTATACTTAAATCTGAAGAATACATATCTGCCTTCAAAATACCTACATTCTCACTACACATTATACCTTTACCATTATATACCATCAAGACAAATAACCCTGGATATCGTCGTTTTATACCCTTGTAAAGGGTCTCCTGGTTAGAATTATACATGGTATATTTTAGAAGCATAACCATATTTAGATTTATCTCTGATGTTTTGTCATACCACAATTGTTCCCTAGACATTTTATCTAGCCATTTAGGTAGATTACTATCTTCTCGCGTCATGTGGGAGTATCTTGTATTATTATAAGGTGCAACTACCTTATCATTAAATGTTGTAACCTGTATATCCCGAAATCCCCTATAGTCATCTGGAGAGTTGAGACGCACTTGACAAGCAGAAGTAAGACTTCCCTCAGACATGATAGCATCAAGGGGAGTAGCTGTAATACCAATTACAGCATATGCATTCTTTTTGAGACATGATAAAGATTCCCCAGCTTTACTACAGGTACCATAATCTACATTATCTATTTCATCTATAATAAGTGTATAGTCATTATATACCCCCGTATTTACTATCATATCCTCTAGGGTGCTAAGCTGGTTAATAGTACCTATACACACAACAATACAACGAGTTCTTTTAGTAAACGCATTCTCAAGTTCACGAGTATTATCAAGATTACCCAAAGTACGGATTTTATAGCCTGTGGAAGACTCAAGATCGCGGGTGTATTCTTTACACCTGCAAATAAACTGGGACATGTCGTCTATTAGACGTCGTGTTACAACAATAGGTGTATGACCATCCAGGATGGTTTGAGCACACATAGATATAGCAAAATTAGTTTTTCCAGATTGACAGTCAGCACTAACTAGGAATTTTTTATTTTCAGAAAAATTAGTAATAATATCTTTACATTTTGACTTGATAAAGTCTGAAACTATATAATTTTCCATTTCTACTTGATTTGTTGGAAAGAAATGATATTTATCAAATTTTAAATAACTAGTTACTATAAATGTCTAATCAATATCATTCAGGACCCTGGACCGGATTCAGGACCCATTATGACCTCGCCCTCCAGAAAAATCTTTGTTCCACGTGTGATATGCCCGTGATGAAATACACTATGCCTAAAGCAGTTGCCCCATCTCCTAATTCACAATTACAAATTTCTGGTGTTTCTAGTATGAATTTTGATCAAAAAGCAGAAGAACTTGTTCATGCATTTGAAAAGGGTGTGAGGGAAGCTAAGAACGTATATAATTGGATTAAGAAATATATTTGTCCCCGTATGTCAGGACAAGGTCTAATGTCCCTAGCTTCTCAAGTAGAAAAGATATTACAGTCTAATAGCAGTACTACAATGAAAATTGCACATATTGCAGAATCCCTAGCGAAAATGTGTATATTATAAATAATGTGTATTACAAAATAAATGGAAAAGAATATTATAAAACCCGGATTAGGTCATTTAGATTCTATATATAGTAAATTTGTCTATAAAACTGTACCCCTATGGAATAAACTAAAAATATCCCCAAATATTTTAACTACTTTTGGTCTAGTTTGTTCCCTAGCTTGTGTTTATTTTATATATAAAAAGAATGCACCTTTGGCTATATTATTTCTTCTTTTACGGATGTATTTTGACTATGCAGATGGGATTACAGCTCGTAGATACAATCAGACTACGAAACTAGGGGACTGGTACGATCATATAGTAGATATATTTGGGTTCACTATACCCTTATTAATAGTTCTCTCCCTACCAAGGGATAGATGGCTTTATCTTGTACCTGTTATCATATTTATGATCGCTACAGTTATAAATATAGGCTGTATAGAAAAAAGTTATAATAAACAAACCGATGGTAATGGTGGGGACTCATTAAAAATTGCAGAAAAACTTTGTTTTGCCCCTGAGGTATTTAGATGGCTAGATAATAGTGTATTGTATATTGTAATTATTGTAATTATTATATTATATTCACAT
>Ga0055584_100007866_pt1 | contig 10445 bp, 7 predicted proteins | sample OSDHelmetaG_FD_58716 | JGI IMG/M metagenome (GOLD analysis project Ga0055584, IMG submission 58716) | Pelagic marine sediment microbial communities from the LTER site Helgoland, North Sea, for post-phytoplankton bloom and carbon turnover... | ecosystem: Environmental > Aquatic > Marine >...
GTCGAGCAGCGTCGTGACCGCCCCGCCGGTGTCGAGGGTCCGAGACGAGACAATCAAGTGAGATCCACCGAACTGTACCTCACGCTGGCTGATCGGGCGGACCGCCGACTCTACAAGCACACGCCTGAGCTCGGTGTGCCTCACCAGCTCCTGAACAGGGGTACCTTCTTCAAACGACTGGAGGTTCAGCAGTGCACGGGCAGCCCGATTCGTGCGAAATACGCGCGCATCGTCTGTAAGCGCCACGACGCCCTCCGCCATACAGTCGATGAGCGCCTGCACGCCATCCCGCTCCTGACTTAGCTCCGACAGACGCGTCTCGAGTTCTTCCGTAAGACGGTTGAGCGCCGTCGCGAGCTCGTCGAGCTCGGGAACGCCCGAATCAGACGGTGCACGGCCATCGAACGCACCCCCGGCGAGGTGTCCCGCCAGAGAGACAAACCGCTCCAGCGGCCTGCTCAGAGCTCCGCTGACGAAGTAGGCAATCATCAACGCGGCCATCATCGCCAGGAATCCACCGAGAACAAGTGCATCCCGAGCTCGGCTGACCGCACGCTCGACGTCCGTCAGCGGCGCCGCGACGCGAAGCACGATTGCCTCACCTCCCAGTGTCACCAGTCTGGCGCCATAGAGAAGCGGCTCGTCGACAGTAGTCGACGTCCGCTTTGCGAATGACTCCTGCCCGGCAAGGGCTCCACGGACCTCAGGGCGATCCGAATGATCTTCAACCGCGGCGAGGCGATCCGGCTCCACGTATGAGTCGCCAAGCACAACGCCGTCAGGTGAGATCAACGAGACGCGGTAGCCGACACGTGCGGTGATCTCACGGGCGAGCATATCCGGATCGGCACCTGAAACGCCCTCGAGGACCCACTCTCCAAGCGCAAGCTGCCGGGTAAGTTCCTCCTGAAACGTCTCCGTGAGTACGCGGCGCAGGCCCGACGTCACCAGGACGACCGCAAGGAGCGTCATGACCACGACGACTCCAGCGAAGCCGGCAAAGAGGCGTTGTCGAATCGGTAGACGCCGAGGCGCGGTGCGCATCGGGTTGGACCGCTGGCGGTCGGAAACGTCAGAGAATGGCACGGAACCGGGCATCACCGGAACCCTCGAGCCAGTTTCAGGCTTCATCGCGCGGCCGCTGCGTCTCGGCCCGGAAATTGATCATCGCCCGTTCGTCCTGCCTGAACGGTCGCTCGTGCACTCGACCTCATCATGGCGCGAATCTACCGGAGCTGTAGCAAGCTTCAACTGAACCAAGGCCCTCTTCGGCGCCCTCAGGGGTGTTGTTACGCTGCCGTTACAATACTGTAACAGGCTTGTCATGGACGACTTCTTCGAAGGCATCCGGATTCGGGATCCGCAGGTTCATCAGCCTTGGTGTGTCTCCTGGTGAAACCCCCGCCCCTGCTCGATCCACCGAGCCCATGGCAGGAGGATCCAGAGCGCCAACGCGGTCCCCGCAACAGCTCCAGCGCTCGGAGCGGGCGGTGCCCAGGGCTGACTCATCCAGATGGCCGTAACAAGACCGAGCAAGCCCACCAACGACCACGTACCGGTGCGGGACGTCGCTCGGGTGATCGATGTGTAGAGCCACACGCCGGCCAGGAGCAGGGAGCCCTCCAGAATCAGGGTTCCCGGGATCGAGTACCAGAGCCCAAGACCGACCACCGGGCCTCCGGGCCAGAGGGGTAGATCCGGCCGGTGCGCGATCGCATCCAGGACCCAGTGGCTCAACACGAGCGCACCGAGAAGGGCGGCCACCTGCCCATTCCTGAAGACCCGCAGTGCCGCAATGCCGACGAGAACGCTCCATACACCGACGAGGACGAGGCTATGCGTCCACGGATACGACACGAAGTCGAGGGGCGTGAACGCCGTAGCGCTCGGATCGACTTCGACGATCTCGAGACCGGCCAGCAGGAAGACGGGCCAGATCAGATCCACACCGAAGGCAGCACCAACGCCAGCCCAGAGCGGCATCTCCGGTTCTAGCTTCTTCGCGCTCAGCGCGGCGGCAAGGTGGCCTACGAACATGAAGAAAGCCTCGAGTTCGGAGCTGGCAATGAGTTGCAACAGCATACGCTTGCATCCCACGAATCGCACCTCCTGGTCCTGCTTGCGCTCGCCGATCTTCGGCTTATGTTCGGGTACAGTATACGGCTTTTCTTCGGCTCGATTCCCGGTACCGGCTAGTGTTGTGGCGTGTGGTGTGAGAGACGCTCGGGACCGGGAATTGTCGTCTCCGATACCCACGTTCAGGTGTCTCAACCCGCCATGGCTCGTCCCCGCGCATCTGCGCAAACTGTTCCCACCCGCCAAGGTCGTGGGTGGGCTCATAACCACAGCACCGACAACGACTGGCTGAATGCGGCAGCCACCGACACCAGCTGGGCCAGCGGGCCCGGTACCGGGACCGTTTTCCAGCCCGCGTCCACCCGGGCGTCGACCGAGAGCCGTCAGGCGCTCTGCCTCTGGCTCCCCACCTTCGAGCTCCGCCTCGAGCTGGTCCGCTCTCCCGAACTCGACAGCACCTCGGTTGCCCTGCTCTCCGCCGGCGAGAGCACACGTCGCACGGTCTGGCAGGTCTCGGAGCGCGCCCACGAAGCCGGTGTTCGGCCGGGTCAGCTCGTCTCTCAGGCGGTCTCCCTCTGCACCTCGTTGACGCTCCTGGAACCCGATCCAGCTCACTACGACGCCGCTGTCGATACGCTCCTCGAGGTCCTGACCGAGCTCACACCGGTGATCGAGCCTGCCGGCCGCGGTCGTGTCTTCCTGGGCATGGACGGCCTCGACCGCCTCTTCGGCTCCTCGAATCATCAGATCGATCGTGCGTTGCGGCTGCTGTTTCGGGTTTTTCCGGCCCCCCTGGTCGCCGCAACCCGTGCTGGTCTGGCTCCCGGCAAGTTCGGTGCGTGGGTCGCCGCGGCCTCTGCACGATCCGGACGGCCGGTAGTCATTCCCGAAGCCCACCTGGGCTCCTTCTTTACAGAGTGCCCGATCGGGTCCCTGCCCGTCGATCCTCTCGTTATTCAGCGGCTCGAGAGGCTCGGCGTCCACACCCTCGGGGAGCTTCGTCGTTTCCCCGAGCCAGCCCTCGTCGCTCAATTCGGTGAGGATGGCCGGAACGCCCTCGCCTGGTCCACGGCACGCCGAATCGATCCGGTTCGCCCCTGGCATCGCCCGCACCCGATCCGCGTCTCACTCGAATTCTCTAACCCCGTCGGGCTCACGGGTACTCTGCACAGCGCCCTGGACCGGCTCGTCGAGCGCGCGCTTGCCCGTCCAGCACGCCGCGGACGCAGCGTCACGGGTGTCCGGATCGGCGCACACCTCGAAGGAGGAGGCTCCTGGTTCGTCGAAGCGGTCCTCCGCGAGCCTACGTCCGACCGTGAACGCATCGCCGCGCCACTACGTGCGAAGATGGCGATCGTCCCTCCTCCACGCGCGGTTGAGACCCTCCTGCTGGAGTTGACCGAGTTCGGGGTTCAAAGCACGCAGACACAACTCTTCGACCGCAAAGCCGAAGGAAGCCGGGCTGCTGGAGGCCTCGACTTCAACGACGGCGAAGTCCCTGTCTCTCTTAGAGATGCAGTCAAAGAGCTCAAGTTACGTATCGGGCACGCCCCGCTGTATCGAGTCGTAGAGGTCGACCCCTGGTCCAGGATTCCCGAACGCCGCCATGCCCTGCTCAACGTCGACCTCTGACCTTACGCCACGACCCTCGATCATGAACCATCGCCCCCGCCTCAAACCTCTCGGAATACCGAAGTCGGTCGTTGTCCGTACAGATAGCCAGGGCGATCCCGTACATGTCCGTCTACCGGGGAAACCCGCCCGACGCATCGCCGTTGTCCGAGAGCGCTGGCGCATCGACGATGAGTGGTGGCGTCAGGCGATTTCGCGTGACTACCGGACGGTCGTCCTCGACGATGGAGCGGTACTGACGCTCTATCACGACCTGCTTATCGACGAGTGGTACGTGCAACACGGCTGATCGAGGCATAGCGTGCCCGCAGGAACCCTCCATATCCTGTTGGTCCGGTCCGCTGACCCGCCCCTGCTCTCTCGGAATCGCGTGGACAAGCCGAAGCGCAACACACTCGCCTCGACCCTTGGGAGCCTCCTCATAGGGGCTCTGTTCGGGGCAGTGATCGTCACAGGCTTTCTCACAGCCCAGGGCACGGACGGCACTGCGCCCAGCGCACAGCTCGGACCAGGCTCGCTCACGGTTCTCATTGTCGGTGGTGTGATCACGCTCTTCCTGGTGATCGCCGCACACGAACTGGGCCATCTGCTCGGAGGACGCCTGGCCCGCTTTCGGTTCCTTCTCCTCGTCGTCGGTCCGCTGAAGATCACCCGCACCGCCAACGGACTGGTACCCTCATGGAATCGCAGCCTGCCACTCGCTGGGGGACTGGCCGCGAGTGGTCCCAGACCCGACGATCTCGAGGGTCTCGCCCGCCGAACCGGCTATATGGTTGCCGGTGGTCCCCTCACGAGCCTCGTACTCGGCCTGGCGAGTCTCCAGGCCTATCGAGCTCTGTTCGATGCCCCGGCCATGGCCACGGAGCCGGCATTCGTCGTGCTCGTTCGGTTACTGATGATCGCTGGACTCGCATCCGTCGGGATCGGCATCATTACGCTCATTCCCGGAAAGACGAGTGGCTTCATGACGGATGGAGCCCGCATGCTCCAGATCCTGAAGGGAGGGTCGGCAGCCGAGGCCGAAATCGCCGTTCAGACGCTGGTCGCCTGGAGCACCGGCGGCGTCCGCCCGAGCGAGTGGCGGCCAGAGGTCATCGAACGAGCCCTGACCGCGCCGGCGGGCCCGTTCCAGGTCGTTGCTCAGCACTTCGCCTGGCGCCACGCCTCGGCAACCGGAGATTCCGAGCAGGAGCAGATTCATCGGCGTGCCCTGCTAGAACGGCTCGGACAGTCCCCGGAACTCGTTCAGGCCGGACTCCTCCTGGACGTGTCGACTCAGTGCAGCCTGTCCGGAGACGCCGTCGAAGCGCGCACGCTCTACGAGCGCGTCGACCCGGAGGGCGCCATCCTCGACCCCCATGCCGCGCTCCTCGCCCGAGCAGCGCTCGCGGCAGCAGAGGGCGACCTCACATTGGCAGCCGCATTAGTAGACCAGGCCGAGGCACTCCTCTCCCTCGCGATGGACCCCGGGACGCTGGCGTGCGACCGTGAGCGCATCGGGCTGGTTCGCGCCCTGATATCCTCGAGCCCTGCCCTATGAGCTCCACCCCAGTCATCAAGCGTATTCAGCCAAAAGGACAACGCGGGCTGAAGGTCCTCGTTCATCTCGACGACGACTCGGAACCGTTCGAGGTGATGCTCGAGGCACTCGAGCGCAGCCAGCTGTACGTTGGCGACTCACTGCCGAGCACAATACGGCACACCCTCCTCAACAATGATGCTGACGTGCGGGTGCGCGATGCCACACTGAACATCCTTTCGTACCGGGCGCGCACGCGGTCGGAGCTTCGCAAACGCCTCAAACAGAAAGGGTTTCCCCCCGTACGAATCGACATCTGCCTCGATCGGCTTCAGGAGCGTGGGCTGATCGATGACGCCGAAGTGGCCGCCGCCTTCGTTCGCGATCGGCTTCGGCTGCGCCCCAAGGGCCGATCGGCACTCACGGCGGAGCTCCGCACGAAGGGTATCCCCCAGGAGCTCGCCCACCGCACGATCGACGGCGTCTTCAAGACGGAGCAGACCAGCGACCTTGATCTCGCCCGCACCGCTGTCGAAAAGTGGGTCGCACGTCAGAACACGGAGGTACTCGAGGCGCTCGTCGACGACAGCTGGTCAGACGCGAGACAGAAGGCTCGTCGACGCCTCACCTCCTGGCTGGCGCGTCGTGGTTTTGGCGGTGGGACCCTCGGCGAGACCATCGATCACGCGGTCCGTCTCGCGTCCGAGAAGACCCAATCGTGAGGCGATAGGCCTAGAGCGTCTTCATGTACTCGAGCACGGCGAGCCTCTGCCGGTCGTCCAGATCGTAAAAACCGTGACCCTCGTTCGAACGGCCCGGCGTACGGGTATCGAACAGAGTCGGACGCGACCACGGCCGGTACTCGGCGGGATAGCACCACGTACCGTCACCGGCGGCAAAGCCGGCGATCCCCACCAGATCGAGGTCCAGCTTGTGCCCGCCGACCCAGAAGCGCTCAGGCCGGGCATCCGGGTACAAGAGATGCCAGAGGGTTGGAACCGACCCGTTGTGAAGATACGGAGCGGTCGCCCACACGCCGGACAGGTCGGGGGCGATATAACCCCCCTCACCCACGGGCTCGATGAGCTCCCCGTAGCCGATCGCCTGGATCAGTCGAAGCGACAGGCTGTCGGCCACGGTCCAGCGGGTGGAATCGGTCCGCATCCGGTCCTGAGGGACGAATCGATTCGCGTGCTCGACGAGCGTCTGGCGGCCGTCGATCTCCCGGTAGGTTCCGTGGCACGAGGCGCAGTGGCCCTGGTACACCTCGCCGCCCTCGCGAGCGAGCTCAGGATCCACGACACCAGGAAAGGCTGGTGTCCCGAGTTCGTTGATAAAGGCCATCACCTCGCGCACCTCGGGGATGGCCTTCCTTGAATCCGCGGGCGAAATGCCCTGCGTCCCCGCAATGAAGATCGACGTGACGCCAGCCAGGTCATCGAGATGCTCCGAGGTGACGTCCTCCGGCCTGAAGCCCCCGTAGCGGCTCGATCCGGGCGCCGCGTACACGCCATCGATCAGCAGCGTCCGCCGCAGCGTCGTCCCTGTGAGATCGGGCGGTGAGGTATAGGCAACCTCGGTGCTCCTCACGTCCTGGTGGATCAGTCCGATCAGGAATCGAATCGAACCCACCCCGTTCATCAGGCCGGCCCCACCGTTATCGAAGGGCAGCAAACCCCCGTACTGAGTCATCCGCTCGGCCAGTTGCTCCCGGGCCCTCGGAATCACGTGCTTGCGCAGCGTCGAGAGTTCTCGAGCGCTCGTCTCGGGGAATGCTCGGGTTACGGCCTCGAGCAAGACGTCGGGACGATCCAGGTCCCGTGCAAGGGACGTGGTGACATCCGCGACATAGGACGTGAGGTCGACCGAGGGGTTCGGCAAACCGAGCCACGCCTCTCCGGTCGGACGTCCATCCGCACCGTAGACCGGTCCGGCATGGCACGTCGCGCAGCCTACATTGGCGATTTCGATCTCGACACCCGGGAATCCTCGCCTTGCGGTTCCTCCGACGAGGCCGAGAGGACGATCGAGGTGCGGCTGGGGGCCGGCCCAGTTTGCGATGCGAGTGGGCGTCAGGAAGCCGTACTCACGCAGAACCGCGCGCATGCGCGACTGCGACAGCTCGCCCCGCCCAGCTTCCTCACGACCGAGGGCCAGTGATGTGGCCGCGAGCTTCCATGGAATCGCATAGGACTCGAGTTCGTCGGTCGTCAGGCTCCCGAAATCGTCGAATACGAAGCGGACCTGACCGCGGTGCGGTTCCGTCGCCTCTTCCATGATGCCGCCCCGGTCGAGCACATCCGTCCCCGACGCCTCAGCCGTCGCATATCCGCGCATGAAGCGGCCCGGAAGACTGCACGCCGACGCTCCGATGAGAACCGCGATGATGACCGGCCGGGCGGACCGGTTCAGGATGGGGCTCATGACAGGGACCTCCTGTACAGGGCGAGTCGGTGAAGACGCTCGGCGCCCAGCTTTTCCATCTGCCGCAGACTCGGGTGATTCGAATCCGAGATCCAGGTGATCCCGAGCTCGTCGTACCCGGCGCCCTGGAGGCCACGAATCGCATGCTCCAGGAGCAATCCCGCCATACCGCGGTTCTGCAGCTCGGGCCGGACGCCACCGAACACCAGCGTGGCCCGCCGACGGCGCGCCCGAAAGCGCGCGTAGTGCCACGGTGTCGAGAAGCTGAGTCGTGACCGGGTACGACGAAGGAGTGGGTTCACGTCCGGCAGACACGCGATCACACCTGCCGGTGCTCCGTTCAGGTGTACGATGAACGAGATGCGAGGGTCGAGAATCCAGAGCATCTGAGACGCCTGGAGCTCGAACTCCGACCGGTCGAGCGGCACGAAGAACGGATTGTCGTCGAAGGATGCGTTCAGCAGTTCGTGGGTGGCGGCCATCGACCGCCGAAAATTCCCACGCGTCACCGGGGTCACGGAGAACGTCGGTTCGCCCGCGAGTTCCTCCTGTCTGGGTCCTCGCAGACTCGCTGGGTCGACGTGGCGGAGTAGGAGTCGCCACGACGTCATGGGGAAGGTGGGTTCCAGGCCCGAACGCTCGAGGAGCGCGGCGGTCCACGAGGGGTTGTGGACCTGAGCCAGAAACGGTGCACGATCGTGTCCTTCCGTGACGATACCGATCTCCTGCATCGCGGTCAGGTTGAAGTTCCCGACCATGTCGTCGCAGCCTCGCTCGCTGAGCCAGGTCGAGGCGGCCAGAATCAGAAGGCGAGACACGACGGGGTCATCCGCGCAATCGAAGAAGCCAAAAGACCCGGAGTGCGCATCCCATCGCTCGTTCGCTGCGTCGTGGATCTGAGCCGAGATGCGACCCATCGGGACGCCGTCCCGAACCACGGTGAAGAAGGTCACCCTGTCCCTGCCCCGGAACGATGGATTCCGATCACCGTCGAGCAGGACGGCGAGATCAGATCGCAGAGGCGAGACGTAGCGCTGTCCCTCCCCATACTGGGCGAACGGAACGTCGAAGAACGACGAGAAGTCTCGCTCGAGCACCTGATACCCGCTCATGGTTGCCTCCCCGACTCGACCCGAGCCGCCCAGGGATCGAAGAAGTACCCTTCAGGACCGACGGTGGAAGGATGTTCGAGTACTGCGTTGACGGCCTCGAACGCCATCAGGTTGCCCGCGACCGTGACGATGGGTGCGTAGGAGCTCCTCGCGCGCCGTCCAGCGAGGATGTCCGCGACGATCTCGGGGTCCATGCGATCGAGCGACCTCGAGCTCTGCATGACGTGTGACACCTCGAGGGAGAAGGCATCCCGAAGCATATCCGGAGTGATCGCGTCCAGACGCACGCCGACGGTCGGCCAGTCGAGGCGCTCCTCCGGTCGAGGGTCCTCGGGTCGCACCACGGTCACCGATGGACACGGTGACGTGTAGGCGTCGACGACCGTAGCACCCTGGATCCGTGCCTGACGGTACAGGGCGATACCGGCACGGAGGTCATCCATACCGTTCACGATGACTCGGCAGTCCGAGAGGATCTTCGGCAGGTCGGCCAGCCAATCAGCGCCGCGCGTTTCAACCCGCAGTTCAGGGTTGATCCTAGAAAGAAACTCGGCGACGACGGCAGTCTTCTCGCGACCGACTGTGTCAGTCCACGCGAACGCCTGCCGATTGAGATTCGAGACCTCGAAGCAGTCCATGTCGGCGATCACGAGCCGCCCCACGCCAATACGGGCCAGGCATTCCACTGCCGCTCCACCCATGCCCCCCACCCCGCAGACGAAGACGGAAGCGTTGCGCAGTCGATCCTGCTCTTCGGTCGCGAGGAATCCGGCGTTCCTGCTCGTATGCTCCGCGTATGCGTAGGTCATCGGACCACTCCCCTCGCCGGGATCAGAGGAGCACGGAGCCGTGCTCGAATGACGCGGCGTGCGAGTCCTCGACCGAAGCGAAGGACCAGCCACAGGCAGTGCGCAGCGGACAGGTATCCGACCTGGATGACATCATCACCCCGGCCATAGTCGAGCAACTCACGACACCAGGCTGTGTGCCGGAGGTCGCGGTGATCCGGGCACTCCTCGAGGCGCTTCTTGAGCTCGTCCGACCCTCCGGTGTAGGCGTTGGCGATGACGAAACGGTCCCCGTCGAAGATCGCCTCGTCCCCCACACCGAACACGGCGCGATGTCGTTCGAAGAGGGTCGTCGCGATCACCCGGTGCACCGACGGAGGCTCGCTGGAGCAATCAGGAGCCGGCCAGACGTTTTTCGCCGCATTGATGAATACGCCAGCGACTGCGGGAACCTGTGTGACGTTCGTGAACCAGACCGACCTCAGGCCGTTTCGAACCACGGCCATGACGGCGGGAAGGGCCGTGAGCAGCCCGCAAAGACCGCTACGGCGCTCTGAGGGATCGATCAGGCACAGTCCGGCGTGCACGACCGTCAGACTCCTCCCCCCTGCCTGCATGTCGAAGGTCATCATCGCACTGAAGCCCACGACGTTGTCCTCTGGATCCAGCGCGAGCGCGATCAGCGCGGTGGACAGCCGTTCCTGCGAGCCCGAGAGAACGCCGTATCGCAGACCGCCCGACGGGACACACCGATCCGCGACGGAGCGCAGCACGCTCGTCAGGTCAGCGCACTGAGCCGGGGTGCAGAAGCGTCCGGGCCGTTCGAGCAGCCGGATGGCATATCCGCCCCCGATCGGGACGGTGAGTTCGCATGATTTCGGGATTCGCATGGTA
>Ga0055584_100007868_pt1 | contig 10444 bp, 10 predicted proteins | sample OSDHelmetaG_FD_58716 | JGI IMG/M metagenome (GOLD analysis project Ga0055584, IMG submission 58716) | Pelagic marine sediment microbial communities from the LTER site Helgoland, North Sea, for post-phytoplankton bloom and carbon turnover... | ecosystem: Environmental > Aquatic > Marine >...
GGTCGACTTGTTGGGCAAGCAGGAGATCGAATGCTCTGAGATAGTCGTTCTTCGAGGATGCGTAACTCGTGCGAAGGTCGATTTGCTTGCGAAGAAATTGGGTGAGATCCATGTGAATGGTCTGCGAGTAGAGGGCGACTGCAGTCACCGTGCCATCGGGGCGAACGGATTTCCATGATTCGGACAAGGCCGAAGTTGCTCCGGATGCTTCCACGAGCGCATCGGCTCCTTGGGGGAAAAAGTGTAAGACCTGTTCATCCAAATGGACTTTTTCCGGACCAACGGTCAGTGTCTCGAAACCAATTTCACGAGCTGCCTTCAAGCGGGTGGGTTCGTCCCTTTCGGTTCCGGAAAGCAGAACGTTTGCTCCGCGACTTCTCGCGGAGATTGCACACAATAGCCCAATAATTCCGGGGCCGCTTACAACCAAGTTCGTACCTTCTTTGACGTCCGTGCGATTTCCAATGCAGTGTTCGGCCACTGAAAGGGGTTCGGTCAGAGCCGCTAGAGGAAGCGGCAGCCCCTCGGGAACTGGAATTAGAAATTCCACGTCAATGCAAACGTACTCGGCCATCCCCCCGTCAAGATGCAGACCCTGTACGCGTCTTCGGGATGAAAGCTGAGGTTGATTTTCTTTGCAATACCGGTCATCGGGGTCATGAGGAGTTTGCAGTGCGATCATGACGGCCCGATCTCCGATCTTCCATCCATTGGCCTCGGTTCCAACCTGCTGAACGATTCCGGAAAGCTCATGCCCGAAGGTAACTTCAGGCAATACTGATTCGTACCCTTTGTGATTCAGCCATGCATGAAGGTCGGATCCGCAAATACCGCAATGGGAAACCTTCAGTAGAACTTCGTTTTCGGCAGGTACGGGAATGGGTAAATCGACCAATTTAGCGGCGCGTTCCTTCCTTGCCGATCTTCGAAAGGCTTTCATTGTGTTTTTTCGCGAATTGGAAGAGTCCCGGCATGAATGGAGCGGCCTATTTCTTTTGCTTTTTCTTTACCATGCAGAACCTCAATCAAGCCGAGTCCAAACTCAATTGCCGTACCGGCACCTCTGGAGGTTGTGAGGTTTTCGTCCTGAACGACTCGTTGCTTGGTGTCCAAATTGGGCAATTCATCCAATACACTCCCATGAGCAGTATGCTTTCGGGTGCGGAGAACTTTTGAGTCCAACAACAGAAGAGGGGCGGCGCAGATTGCTCCGATGGGTTTTTCGTTTTCATCAAAACTATGAATGAGAGAAAGAATTCGAGGGTTGTTACGCAATTTGAAAACGGCGGGTCCTCCTGGAATGACAAGCATATCGTGATTGTTGTCCAATTTTGGATCAAGATGGTGGTCAGCTTCGATTTTGATGCCCGACCGACCCGAAACAAGGAGGCTTTCTTCGCAGGATGCGATGGTGGTGGATACGTCTGCCCGACGAAGGAGGTCAATGGGGCAAGTCGCTTCGATTTCCTCGAATCCAGTGGCCAAAAGAACGAGTGCTGACTTTTGCATGCCTTTTAGGAAGAAGGCTTGTCTTTTTTGGAGGAAGATTGCTTCTTGGGTTTTGAGTCGGATACAGTGGGCTTTTTATCTCCTCCCTTGGAGTCGGAAGAAGATGAGTCCGAAGAAGTTGATTCGTTCCCATTCTCCTTTTTTGAGGAAGCTGCACGCTTGTAGTCGGTTTCGTAAAAGCCTGTTCCCTTGAATATCAAACCCGCTCCTACGCCCATGAGGCGTTTGGCTTTTCGTTTTTTGCATGTTGGGCAAGATTTGACGGGTGAATCTTTCATGGACTGGAACAATTCCCATTCATGTCCGCATGCTTCGCAAAGGTAGTCGTAAGTAGGCATAATTATTAATCAGCGAATAGACGAGTGTTTGCTGGGTTCACCGAAATACAAGGCACTTGAGTACGCCAATAAAACCCAAGCTCCCACGAAGAAGGAGAGCCCGTACAAGGGGAGCGCGAGGAGAAAGACACCCCAAAAAGCAATGACTGGCAGAATGAGCTGAGGCCACATTTCTCGAGCGGAGGCATAGACCATCTTGAAATCCCAGCAATCTGAAAACAAGTTGCTTTGCAGGTAATTGTTTACCGAAGAAAGAATCAGGAACGGGCAGAGGAAAGCGGCCAATGCGAGAGGGAAATAACTTACGACCCCGAGGAGTCCGAAAGAAAGAAAGTCCACGAGTTCACTGGCCAACCAACCACCGAGAATGGGGATGCCGCCATAGCCGACTAGGAGGATGAACATTTTTAGCCCTCCTGAAAAAAGGGAGGGTATCTCCATGTCTCTCCATTCGGGTAGTTCCCATTGGCGTGATTGTCGGAGGCGAATCGTATACTCGAGAAGATACCCGAGAGAAAAGATGTTTATAATCGGGATAAAGGAGAGAGCCCCTCCCCACAAAACTTTGGTCATCCAACCCGAGTGACCGAAAAGCCTTCCGCATACGGCTTCCAAACTTGGCATAAGTTCTTTAATATGACGTTATGCGATAAATTCGCAAGTCATGAATTTTACCCAGAAACTCTACCAATGGCAGGATTTGATCAACCAAAGCCTTGACCAATGCCTCCCTGGTCCCGAGGTCCGTCCCGCTCAGTTGCACCAGGCCATGCGTCATAGCTTGCAAGCGGGAGGCAAGCGCCTTCGCCCCATCCTTGTCTTGGCTGCTCATGAGCTCTTTTCGAGCACCCTCGACCCGTTGCCTGCAGCTTTGGCGATCGAATGCATACACACCTACAGTTTGATTCACGATGACTTGCCTGCGATGGACGATTCGGACTTAAGGAGGGGGCTCCCCACCTGCCACAAGGCTTTTGATGAAGCGACGGCAATCCTGGCCGGAGATGCCCTGCAACCTCTAGCCTTCGAAATTATCTCCCAAAGTTACTCGAATGAGCCCTCTGTCGCTCTCGAGCTAGTCTCGATAGTCTCAAGGACCGCCGGTAGCCAGCGATTGGTAGGAGGGCAGATGCAGGATCTTCTTTCGGAGGGCACGACGCCTTCGGAGGAAGCTCTTTTATTTATTCATGCAAACAAGACAGCCGCAATGATCCAGGCGTCTCTTTTGCTTGGGTTTAGGTTGGGTTCCATGGGGGAGGATGCGGTCAAACTCCAACTCATGGCCCAAGCAGGCGAATCTCTTGGCCTGGCCTTTCAAGCGGTTGACGATCTTTTGGACGTTACGCGCAGTACTGAGGACTTGGGTAAAGATGCCAGTCATGATGAAGCGTCAGGCAAAGTCACTTGGGTTACGCACGTGGGCTTGGAGAAAGCTCAGGCTCTCGCTTCTGACCATACGGACAAAGCCGCCCGGTTTATTAAAGAGGTCGGTGGGGACAACAGCTTTCTTCTGGAGTTGCTTTCGCATATGCTCAAACGGGAGATGTGATGGAGAAACAAGGCGACCGTTTCTCGAGAGACTGGAGGTCAAGACTGTCTTATTCCAGGGAGAAGGGGAAAGGATTCGCCGCCCCCGGGGGAGAGTTTACAAGAGCTCTTTACGAATGGGTTTTGGCGGACGAAAACAGTGTCATGAGGTCCTTGTTGAAAGGCCAAAGAGTAGTAGAGTTGGGGGCAGGAATGATGCCTTATGGCTATGCTCTTGCGGCTGTATGTCAGGCTAAGAATTTTGTTGCTGTCGAGCCATTCTATTCAGACATGCAGCGTGTATCCGTACAGTCTTTCGTGTCGGAGAACTCTGGAGTCGTACCCCGTATACCCTTTAAAGTTTCTGGTTTGGATATGCTCGAGTATTTGACGGACGAACCGGATGCACTTCTCTGTGTGATTGCCTGCGGAATTGAAGACTGCATTCTACCGGGAGCCGATTACAAGCGAAAGGTGGAACGTGAAATTGAGAGAACCCTTAAGCCGGACGCTTTCTTTGTGAGTTCGCACAGCGATCTTTGCCCTCAGGGACTAGGTAGTATCGTCTTGTCCTATCCCCGCCCCGTCAACCCATCCATTACGGAGAGACTTCGGTTGCATGGTGGGGAAGAAGCCTTTGATTTTCATGGAGCCGAATTGGCTCGCATGCGAGGGGAGACAAACGGGTAGACTTGGACTGCTTGGCCAATACCCTAAATAACCGCGTTTTAGGTGTTGTCTTTTTGGAGAGCGACGAGTTCACCTGTTCCTTTTTCGGCCAAGTCGAGCAACTCGTTCATTTGGGTGCGAGAAAAGGTAGCTTCTTCGCCCGATGATTGTATTTCCACGAATTCCCCTGAACCCGTCATGACCACGTTCGCGTCTACAGTCGCGTCTCGATCTTCCGGGTAATCCAAATCAAGCAGACAATGGTCATTATATACGCCAACGCTGATCGCCGCAAGGTGATCCAATATCGGGTCTTGCTCGATTTTGCCTCTGTTCAAAAGGTCGGTGATGGCAATTCTCGTGGCAAGCCAAGCTCCGGTAATCGATGCCGTGCGAGTGCCGCCATCCGCACGCAACACGTCGCAGTCGATCCAAAGTGTTTTTTCGTGGAGTTTCTTTAGGTCAAGCACCGCCCTCAAAGAACGACCGATCAATCTTTGGATTTCTATGTTCCTGCCGTCCTGCTTGCCCTTGCTTGAGGGGCGGTCCTTTCGAGTCAAGGTTGAGTAGGGGAGCATGTTGTATTCCGCGGTCAACCACCCTCCGGCGACTTTTTGCTGTCGCATCCAACCAGGAATTCTATCTTCGACCATCGCCGTGCAAATAACCTGAGTGTTTCCAAAGGAGCACAACACCGATCCGTTGGCGTGAGGAGCGATGCCTGTCTTGAAAGAGACTTTCCTCATCTCGTCCTCGGTTCGACCGGAAGGCCTTTTGAAAACTTGGTCCAGTTGTTGAGCGAGAGCGGATTTTTCTGAGTCGTCAGGTTTCATAGGTAACAAGGGGTTCTGGGTCGATTATTTTTGCTCCGAGAGGGGAGAGTGTGGATGAAAACCAATCTCTGGAATCGGGGTCACCATGGTGGAGGATGATGGTTTTGGGCGAAAGCTTTTCTGCCAAGGCAACCAATTCTTCACGATCAGCGTGTCCGCTCAAGTCAAATTGGTGAATTTTTGCCCGTACGGGTTCCACCCAATCGACTTCTTTGAATTCAAAGGGCTCATCGGGTTTTGTTTCGAGAAGTTTGCCTCCCGGTGTGGATGGATCGCAATACCCGACGAACAGGATTGAGTTTCGGTCTTCGCCCAGCATGGAGGTAGCAAGCATGTAAGAGGGGGTGTTTTCCACCATCATCCCACTGCTCACAAGATAAATTCCCTGCATCGGGAGGCTGCGACCCGGAATAAGTTTTCTAGGCAACGGGCGCGCCCCTACGGATTTAAGAACCTTGCGATTGAAGCGGAGTTCCTTGGAGTTTTGAGAAATCTCATGGAAATGATTGACCAAGTCCATCCCCAGTCCCGAGCAAAATACCGGTACTTTTTGAATGGCCTTGCGTCGAAAGGCATCATCGAGAATCACAAGCATTTCCTGCATACGCCCAAGAGCGAAGATTGGTAAAAGCACCGAACCTCCGTTGGCGAGTGTTTTGCGGGCTGTTTCGAGAAGATTTACAATCTCTGCTTCCCGTAGGCGACTTGGATCCCGGGAGGCTTGCCCTCTGGTGGTTTCGGTGACCAAGACATCCACCTCCGAGAGAGGGACTCTTGCTCCCCCAAGGGTTCGCTGATCGTTGAAAAGAATATCTCCGGTAAAGAATATCCGTTCCTTTGAGGCTTGAACCGTCACGGACACAGCACCGGCGACATGACCGGCATGGTGTAGCGTGATTTCGATCGAACGCCCGTCTTTCTCCACGGTCAGCGGTTCGTCCGTCGACAAAGGTTTCATTCTCGAATAAAGAGAGGAGAGGTCACCCCTTCCGTAAAGCGGAAGTTCGGGTAAATTGAGTTCCGAACGTTGGCGACGCATGACTGATATACTGTTCGATAGCATCCGGCGGGATAGAACGGAACTTCCGTAACTGAGTAAAACCGGGGCATCCGGGTGCTCGCGGGAAAGCAAGGGCAGACTGCCAAGGTGATCCAAGTGGCAATGCGTGAGAATGATGAAGTCGAGGGAGTTTCTTTCTACTAACGAGTGATTCGGGAGTGATTCGGCACCAGCGAACTTGGGGTGTAAACCCGAATCGATCGCGAAACGAAAGCCATCTACCTCGCAATAGGAACAATTTGCCCCGATTCCACCATGAGGGTTCAAATCGATGAATTTCATGAAAGACCTTCCCCTTCCTTTTCTTCATCGGGAACGTCTAGTTGAAATGGAGTCATTTTAACGTGGATTTTATTCCCTGATTCATCAACTCCATGAAAGGAACCCGCAGCGGTTGCCGACAAGTGGGTTACATGATAACTATTGTAGGAAAAGGTGTCTCCTGGATCAATGGTCGGAGTTTCTCCGACGATTTTTTCACCTTCGACCACCGTAGTCGTTCCATCGCTATTGGAAAGGATCCATTTTCTGCCCAATAGCGTTACTTTGCGGTCACTGAGGTTGTTTATACTGATGAAGTAGATGAAGGCATGAAGGTTTGCCCCTTCGACGGTTGATTTTTCCTTGTGATGGACAAGTTTGTCGAGAGAGGCACGGAGTCCATCCAATTGTTTGCTGTTTTCGTTCACTTCTGTCCTGCTGTTTGTGCGTAAAAGAATAGCGCGGATGCCTGAAAGACCAATTCTTTTCGCAATATTTGGGGAAAAGCAGGAAAAGCGAATGAATACGCTTGCTCACTTTCGTCTATCGACACAAGAGAAGATATGGAAAAATTCGCACTGCTATCAGTAAGTGACAAGACAGGTATCGTTGCCTTCGCTCAATCTTTGGTCGACGAGTTTGATTTCACGCTTCTTTCGACGGGAGGAACGGCAAGTTTGCTAAGAGATAACGGAATAGCCGTTACCGACGTCAGCGACCATACGGGTTTCCCCGAAATGATGGATGGTCGTGTCAAAACTCTTCACCCCAAAATCCATGGAGGCCTTCTTTGCCTTCGGGATCACGATGAGCACCAGCGAGCAGCCGCAGAGCATCAGATCAAGATGATCGATCTGGTAGTCGTTAACCTCTACCCATTCGAGGATACGGTTGCCAAATCGGGGGTTTCCTTGGAGGAGGCAATTGAGCAAATCGACATTGGTGGACCATCCATGCTCCGCAGTGCGGCAAAAAACCATAATGACGTAACCGTTGTCTGTGATCCGATTGACTACAATCGGGTTCTCGATGCCATGAGGTCGGGCGAAGGCTTGCTTTCACTTAGAAAGGAACTGGCACTCAAGGTTTTTCTTAAAACTTCTGCTTACGATGGAGCGATATCCGAGTTTTTGAGTTCTCAGTACCGTTCGGCGCCTGATCTTGATGAAATTTCAGGATTCCCCGAAACACTCGACCTAAAGGTAAAAAAATCAATGGTCTTGCGTTATGGAGAGAATCCCCATCAACAGGCTTCCCTCTACGGGGATTTACTGGATCACTTTACGCAATTGCAGGGCAAGGAGTTAAGCTACAACAATATCTTGGATATCTCCGCCTCCGCATACTTGATTGGCGAATTCGAACGACCCACTGTTGCGATCCTCAAGCACACCAACCCGTGCGGGGTTTCCAGCGCGGATGATTTGGACATTGCTTGGGAACATGCTTTCGAAACCGACAGGCAGGCACCCTTTGGTGGGATTATCGTCGTTAATAATACCATCGACGTTTCCCTAGCCGAAAAAATCGGGGAGATTTTTTGTGAGGTGATTATTGCCCCCGGTTTCACCGATTCCGCCTTAAGCCTTTTTGAGCGAAAGAAAAACCTCCGTCTCCTTGTTTCGAAATCCGGATTCGGAGCCGAAACGCTAAGGGAGTATCGGACCGTCCCCGGAGGTCTTCTCGCACAGGATCGTGATCAAAAAAGAATCAACCCGAAAGAATTCGATATTGTCACCGAACGCCAACCAACCGAATTGGAATGGCGCTCCATGCTTTTTGGTTGGAAGGTGGTTCGTCACGTAAAGAGTAATGCAATCGTCTATGTCGGCGACGAACGCACCTTGGGTGTGGGTGCGGGGCAAATGTCCCGGGTGGACAGTTCGCGCATTGCGGTGTGGAAGGCAGGCGAAGCAGGACTGCCCCTCGAAGGTTCCTCTGTTGCGTCCGACGCGTTCTTTCCTTTTGCCGACGGCTTGATTGCCGCCGCCGAGGCTGGAGCGACTGCTGCAATTCAGCCGGGAGGAAGCGTTAGAGATGAAGATGTGATTGCCGCGGCAAACGAAAAAGGAATGACCATGGTTTTTACCAAAAACAGGCATTTCAAGCACTAGGAGGAAGATCTTGTTCTTGTATCAATTCCTCGATCCCAAGTGGATTGATTTGCTTTTTTGAGTTTGTCGTCTTTTGTTTTAATTTATGAAAGTTTTCAGCATTCCTTTTGTTGTCGTTGCACTCGCTCTTTGTGGCTTAGGGAGCGGATGTGGTTCGGCAATGCTCTCGGACGAGCACTTGGCCAAAAAAGCCAAAGGCCATTTTTCTCAGATGAAAAAGGCCGAAAAACTGTCGAGCAATGCATCACACAAGGCTATGGTCAATCGGATCGGAAACCGGATCGCGGGCATAGCTCAGGTAGATATTCCCGGAACCGAATGGGAGTTCGTGGTCTTTGAGAAAAGCGAAGCGAATGCCTTTGCCATGCCTGGAGGGAAAGTCGGTGTTAACAGCGGCCTAATCACTCTTTCGGGCGGGAATGAAGATGAAGTCGCAGCCGTAATTGGGCACGAGATCGCACATGTCGCCTTACGACATAGCAACAAGCGAATGACGCAAGCGATCGGCATTGGCGTGGGCGGGGTGATATTGGAAACCGCAATGCGCCAAAAAAGCGATACCAACCGGATGCTTGCTCGAGGCGCTTACGGGGCAGGGGCGGCCGTTGGTCTTGCCCTGCCGTACTCACGAACCAATGAGAGGGAGGCGGATCATAGAGGTCTCTTGTACGCCGCCATGGCCGGATACGACCCGCGGGCAGCCGTCAGCTTTTGGAAAAAGATGGTAAAGTCCAGTGGTGGTGGAAGAGTTCCTGAATTCTTGTCTACTCATCCCGATCCTAAGAACAGGATTGAATTCCTCCAGTCTCATATGGACCACGCCATGGCACTTTACAAACAAGCCAAGCAAGCCCGGGGGGAGAAGCCAAACCCATGACTTCCTTACTCGACGACCCGGCGAAGGCCTTGACCGAATACGTTTCTCACCCCAGCGTCTCCGCTGACCCCGGTTTTTCAGCAGGGATCGAAGGAGCCCGAGATTTTGCTTGCGACCGACTCAGGGAACTTGGCTTTGCCGTCGAGCTTGTGCCGACGCCGATCAATCCGGTGATTTTAGCTACTCGCGGAGATGAGTCGTGGCCGCACCTGGTCATCTACGGACACTATGACGTCCAACCACCCGATCCCCTTGACCTTTGGACTTCCAAGCCCTTTGAGGCCGAGGTGAGAGACGGCCGGCTTTTTGGTCGGGGAGCTGCCGACAACAAGGGGCCACAGATCGTTCACATGTCCGCCCTTCATCGTGTCCTCAAAGAATTTCCAGACCTTCCTTTGCGCATCACTTACCTCATTGAAGGGGAAGAGGAAATCGGAAGTCCAAGCTTTAGGGGTTTTCTGGAGCAGCACAAAGAATCTCTTTGCGGTGATTTATTGCTGGTTTCCGATACGGGAAGCCCCGGACCCGATCAATTGGTCGTGACTACCGGCCTGAGGGGCTTGGCGGCCATGGAGGTAAAAGTTTTCGGCCCCAGGCAGGATTTGCATTCGGGGGTTCATGGCGGGGCCCTGCTTAATCCCCTGCAAGCCATAATGAAGATCTGCGGATCCCTTCACGACGATCTTGGGAATGTGGCGGTCCCAGGTTTTTACGACGACGTGATTCCACCGGAGCAATGGGAGCGCTCGGAGTTGGAGCGTTTACCTTTAACCGAAGCCAAATATGCTGAATTTCTTGGTGTTTCAGAGTTTTTCTCTCCCACGGGTTATTCGCCACTTGAAGCCATTCGTTTTTGCCCCACCGTGGAATTCAACGGAGTCGGCGGGGGGTACCAAGGCGAGGGATCAAAGACCGTAATACCAGCAGAAGCTTTCGCCAAGATAACTTGTCGACTAGTTCCGAATCAAAGCTCCGAAGATATAGCGCGTAAAGTTAAGCAAGCCATACTTGAGGCCTGTCCAAGTGCCGTTCGTTGCGAGGTCGAGGTCAAGGGTGGTGGCGACCCCTATGTCGTCGTGCCTCCCGAAAAGCCAGGTGCTTCGGGCAAGGAGACGGCCTTGATGAAAAAAGCCTTTTCCGTCGCCGAGGACTGCATTGAAGAGGGGTTCGGAACAAAACCAATTTACCTGCGCGAGGGGGGAAGCATTCCCATCATCAGGGATCTCAAGGAAGTTGCGGGTCTGGAATCTCTTATG
>Ga0055584_100007869_pt1 | contig 10444 bp, 9 predicted proteins | sample OSDHelmetaG_FD_58716 | JGI IMG/M metagenome (GOLD analysis project Ga0055584, IMG submission 58716) | Pelagic marine sediment microbial communities from the LTER site Helgoland, North Sea, for post-phytoplankton bloom and carbon turnover... | ecosystem: Environmental > Aquatic > Marine >...
GTTATTCTCGAAGCCCTTCCCTTTTCGATTGGTCGCCCCGATGACTACACGGTCGAGAACATCGGCTTCACCGTCCGCGCCGCCGCGGAGCTCGGGGCTGACATCGTCAAAACTGCCTTTCCAACCAACGGAACCGCAGATGAATTCAGAGCCATCGTTGACTCCTGCTGGGTGCCCGTCGTTGTTCTCGGCGGAGCTGCCATGGGTGACGACGAAGCTCTCTTGCAGATGGTGAAAAACTCCATCGATGCCGGTGCCGCTGGGATCGCTGTGGGACGTAACGTTTTCCAACATCCCCAACCCGCTAAGATTGCCGCAGCACTGCACGCGATTGTCCATGACAACGCGAGTGTCGACAGCGCGATGAAGTTGGTCAGCTAACCACCAAGGCCCAGCCACCCCTATCTCACATTCCCAGTTTCTATGCTCATCCCCTCTATCCAATACGGTGCCCGCATTCTTCGTACGGCTGACACCCGTCACCTCGCCAAGTTCATGTGGAACTTTGGCGTGAAGGGCGTCCGCTCCGTGAACCTGTTCAAAAAACGGATGAAGGAGGGAACCTATTTCCCGCCGTTCCTCTATATTTCCATCCTCAACAGCTGCAACCTTCGCTGCCAGGGTTGCTGGGTCGATGTCGACAAGCCGCAGGTAAAAATTGAACTGGATCAGCTGAACAAGATCGTTACCGACGCAAAGGAACATGGGAACTCCTTCTTCGGCATCCTCGGCGGTGAGCCTTTCATGCACCCGGAGTTGCTCGACTTTCTTGCCGAGCACCAAGACTGCTTTTTTCAGGTCTTTACCAACGGCCAGATGATCACCGAGAAAAAGGCGAAGCAACTTCGCCAGCTTGGGAACGCGACACCGCTCATTTCAATCGAGGGAACGGAAATCGTGGCAAACGAAAGACGCGGCGGGAAGGACGTTCTCAACCGGACCCTCCGAGGACTCGACAATTGTCTCAATAACAAGCTCCTTACTGGGGTTGCGACCAGCCTCTGCCAGACGAACATTGACGACTTATTGACAGAGAAGTGGTTGCGGACACTTATTAATCGAGGTGTGCACTACGCATGGTATCACACCTACCGCCCTGTCGGACCTCAACCGAACGAGGAGCTAGCGCTCACACCCGAACAATCACGGCGCGTCCGCGAGTTTGTCGTGAACATGCGAACCAAGCTTCCTCTCGGCATCATCGACGCCTACTACGACGGCGAAGGTCGCGCCCTCTGCCCCATGGCAAACGGCATTTCTCATCATATTGGCCCCACCGGGGGGATTGAGCCGTGCCCGATTATCCAGTTTGCAGCCGAAAACGTGAAAGACGGTTCTGTTTACGACAGCCTCACGAAGTCGGAATTTATGAAAGACTTTCGAGAAACCGCAGCCCAACACACCAGGGGATGCATCGTTCTTGAGCGGCCCGACCTCGTGAAGGAACTGGCCGTTAAGCACAACGCCACCGATACCACGATTCGCAAAACCGCCCTCGCCGAGCTGGATGCGATGACTCCCCGCAACAGCCAGTGGCTCCCCACCGGCGAGGAAATCCCCGAAAAGCACCCCGTCTACCGCTGGGCCAAGCGAGTGTGGTTCAACGACTTCGGGGTCTACGATGAGATGGAGGAACAGGGAAAAGAGACAGCTTCGACCTGACTTGCCCCGCACTTCAAAGCCGACACCTAACAGGGTAGAACCGAAGACCGGCCCCTGTTGAGCTATCGACCATACCCTTTTTGGTCACGTTTTTCAGCTTGGAGGAAAGGTTTACCAGCAGCTATTCCTCAGCTCTTCCTCTATCCAAATGAATCTCCGTTTCACCCTCGCCATTCTTACCCTGAGCTGCGCATTGCTGCTGAGCGCAACGGCGCAGGAAGTTCTTAATACGAATAATACAGGCACTGGGTCGCTCAGGCAGGCGATTTTGAATGGGTCACTCGGTGACACGATTACATTTAGTCCTGCGCTTTCCGGACTGACAATTCAGTTGGCGAGCCCTATCACGATCGACCAAAGCATCACAATCAGCGCAGCTGCGCTCGAGGCAGGAATCACGATTTCCGGCGGCGGGACGTCGAACCTTTTTCTCGTTACAGAAGCTGCAGGCAGCGTGACCTTTGACTCCCTCACCCTCACCGATGCTCTGCAGAGCGCTGGTCCGGGAGCTGCAATCTTGAGCTCGGCGTCCGACTTAACACTTCGAGAATGCGTCTTTGCGAATCATGTCAGTTCAGACAGCGGCGGTGCCGTCTTCTTTGACGGGGATGCCATGGGAATTGAGAGCTGCCGATTTGAAAGCAATAAAGCAGGAACTTCCCCAGGTGGTGCAACTGGACACGGAGGAGCCGTCTACCTCGGCGCCGGTTCGACTGCGATTTTCTTCGACTGTAGCTTTTTCTCAAACCGAGCTGGAGTCACCAAAAATGGCGATGGCGGCGCGATTTACCAATCGGAAGGAACACTCACCGTAAACCAGTCCACCTTTCAGAATAATACTGCGGGACTCGATGGTGGAAACGGAGGCGCGATCTTTTCGGGAGGAAATCTGACGATCAACGACTCCACGCTGGAAGCAAATCAAGCCGGTCCCGGTATGTCAAACGGCGGAACCAGCAAGGGCGGTAATGGCGGTGCAATCTACGGGAGTGGCCCAACTCTAAAAATCAACAATTCGACCGTGCACGGGAACCGAGCTGGAGATGGGGCTGATGAAGACGTTAGTGAAGGCGGTGATGGCGGGGCGATCCACCTGGAACTCGATTCACTCACCATTGGAAACTCTACCATCACAGGCAATCAGGCGGGTAATGCATCAGCGACAGCAGCCACTTCATCCACCGGCGGCAGCGGAGGTGGCATTCACGCTGCCGATGGACTCTCCATTATGACGCTCGATAACGCCATTGTCGCAGAAAATGCAATCGGGGCCGGATCAACGACGAATGGAACTTCGGCCGACATTGCCCCGGGCAATCGATCAATCCTGAATCGCGGAAGAAACCTGATCGGGAGCAACGAAGGTGCAGAAATCGATTTCCCTACCCCTCCAGTTGCTGGCGCCGCAAACACTGATGGAGACTTCGTGGGAACTGCCGCTTCACCACTCAGCCCACTTCTCGCCGCTATCGGCGAAAACGGCGGACCCACACGGACGCGAGTTCCGCTGAATGCCTCACGCGCAATCAACCCGGCAGGCGGCGACACGAATTCCGGCTTTACAACTGACCAGCGAGGCATTTCCAGAGTCATTTCGGGAATTGTCGACATCGGTTCCGTTGAATTCGATCCTGGCTCCAGTGACAACGCCGCGCTTATCCGCTTCCTCCGCAAAAAGGTCGCGAAACTCAATCGCAATATTCGGAAGGAGAAACGTAAAATTCGCTCGAATCGCGGCGATCGACGCAAGCTTTCAAAGTCGAAACGAAAAATCCGGCAGTGGAAGCGTTCGATTCGTTCGCTGAAAGGCAGATTAGCTGCCCTTCAATAGTGAAAGCGAAGCCGAGCAGTCCGGCGTTTGTCTTTGCCATGGATTGCCTTAGATTTAATTTTCATGCTCCCTTGGTTCCAAAACGACCGATTCCCTCTTTACCTCGCCCCGATGGCTGGGGTGACAGACCTGGTCTTTCGCCGAATCTGCAAAGAACTCGGTGCAGACGTCATGGTGACTGAGTTTGTCTCGGCAGAAGGCATCATTCAGGCTGACGAACGAACCCGCGTCTACACGGAATTCGAAGACGAGCAGAAACCGGTCGGAGTGCAACTGTTTGGCGCCGATGGCGCGCGCATGGCTGAAGCAGCGAAGAAAATTATCGACTGGAAGCAACCAGACTTCATCGACATCAACTTTGGCTGCCCCGTCAAGAAGGTGGTTTCTCGCAACGGAGGCTCCTCCCTGCTGAAAAATTGCCCCGTTCTCGCCGAGGTAGCCTCTTCCATAGCCAAGGGCGTTGGCGATCAGATCCCCGTTACCGCCAAGATCAGGATTGGTTGGGATCAGAATCTCATCAATGCCCCGGAGGTCTGTCACATTCTCGAAGATTGCGGAATGCAGGCGATCGCGATCCATGGCCGCACTCGTGCGCAGGGGTATTCCGGGGATGCAGATTGGGAAGTGATCGATGAATGCACTGGCTCAGTTTCTGTGCCCATTATCGGAAACGGCGATATCTCTTCCGGTGCCGACGTGGAACACCGGCAGAATACAACCAACGTTAACGGTGTCATGATCGGTCGTGCCGCCATGCAATACCCGTGGATTTTTCGCGACGCAAAATACTACCTCAAAACAGGAGAGCAGCCGCCACCGGTTCCCCTCGAAGAACGTTGGGAGCTGATTCTTCGCCACGCCAGTATGCTGATCGAGTGGGGGAAATTCTCTGCTGAGAAATTCGCAATACAATCCCTTCGCTCGCGACTCATGGCCTATTCCAAGGGGCTGCCCGCAGGAAAGACGCTACGGACCAGATTCTCGACCGTCAATTCCCTCTGCGAGCTGGAAGACATCGCAGAAGAATACCTCTCGCGGTCACTTTCGGCCGAACCTGCAATAGTTAGCAGCGCGTCACCCATTTCGTGAACATCCCCACGAAGCGAAATCCAACTGAATAGGGCCTGCCCTCACGCAATCCCCGCCACCTTACGCAGCGTCATCGAGATCGCCGCCCCCATCAAAAGAGCCAGCGTCAGCGCCCGTATCGTCACCGATATCAATGACGATCCCCTCGATCGCATCCCCCCTCTCCTCTAGAGAAGAGCAATCCGCCAGCATCCGACGAAACCGGCGGCGTCTCGCAACGATCTGACGAACATGCTTCGCCACAGAGCGATAGACACAGGGAATGCCTGCACAGACAATCGCGAGAAGAATCGTGAAAGACACTCCGAAAAAGATTGCGAAGCACGTTGCCGCAGAAGGAAGATCGATCGCCAAAATTTCCATAACTCTGCTAAATATTAGCAAATTTTAACTATTTTAAAATAATTTTTTTAAATTTATTAAAATTTATTAATACCCCGGAAATGGCGCTGTGTTAAAATCTTACAGAGTCCTCGCAGGTCCCTCGCCTGCCGCTTCCCCTTTTCGCAACTTGAATCGTTACTTGCACCCGTTTTCAATCTTTCGGATCTCTTGAGTCTTCTCCATTTCACGATACAGTCCCGCATCTAAACTGACTGCTCCTTTACTCCATGCTAGCCGTTCTATCCCCTGCCAAAACGCTCGACTACGACAGCACTTGTCCGAACCATCGACCGACTCAGCCTCGCTTTCTCGACGACTCGGCTGAACTGATCGAGACTATTCGCAAACGTTCCCGCCCTCAATTACGTGAACTGATGGGAATCAGCGAAAAGTTGGCCGACCTGAATTTCCAGCGCTACAAAGAATGGGGTCGCCCTTTCAGTGAGGAAAATGCGCGCGCTGCGATCCTGGCGTTCAAGGGCGATGTCTACACGGGTTTCGACTTTTCTCAGTATTCGACAGCCGACTTTCGCTATGCCCAGAGGCATCTCGCGATACTCTCCGGGCTCTATGGCATGTTGCGACCTCTCGACCTGATGCAGCCCTACCGGCTCGAGATGGGAACCCAACTGAAAACCAAGCGTGGAACGAATCTCTATGAGTTCTGGGGAGACTCTCTGACTCGAGGAGTAAATCGAGCGCTGAAGGATTCCGGGGCTACTACTTTAGTAAATCTCGCATCAAATGAGTATTTCAAAGCAATTCAGCCCGATGCGATTCAGGGCGAGATCATCACGCCTATATTCAAAGATCTGAAAAACGGCACCTACAAGTTCATGAGCTTCTACGGGAAAAAAGCGCGCGGTATGATGGCAGACTTTATAGTCCGGGAGCGAGTCGAAAGCCTCGCCAAGCTCAAAAAATTCAAAACCGGAGGTTACAGCTACAACGCGGACCTGACCGAGGGCAACCAATGGGTGTTCACTCGGGACGCAGTTCCTAAGGCGGCTTAGTATCCTGTTCCTGCGCCTTCATGCGATTCATCCTTCCATTTTCCTCCTTCCTCCTGCTTGCCACGGTCTTTGTGTTTCCGTTGTCAGCACAGGATGAGCGAGGGAAAGAATCGACGATCGAGGAGGCGGCACAGTCCGGCGTCGCTATCAAGCTCGACATTTCCCGTCGTCACCTGCGAAACTTTCTGACCGATGAGGAAGCACTGGAGGCCTACGGCTCTGACGATGCGAAGCGGGAGAATCTGCATGGGGCCTTCATGATCGGTTCCCCCGGCGCTCGTTATGTCGCGATCTGGGATCCAACTGCAGCGAGACTCATTGGTGTTCTGGACATTCAGCCCCCCAAGAAGGAACAATCCAAGGAGGAGGAGAAAGCTGACGACGCTGACTTGAAGAAAGAAGATGCCGACAAGGAGGAGCCTTCCGGTCCTTCTCATTACATATACAGCGCGGAGGGCCTCCCACCGTTTCAGGAATCGAGTGGTGCATTCGGTAAGCCTGAGTATTTCGGATTTCGCGTTGTAGCGGGGCGACCTGAATTTCTCTACACTCACGGTTCGCTACGAATTGAAGAAATGATCTGGCTGGAAGACGAGGGCAAAGTGTTGAAGCAGCGGTTCTCAATCCGAAGCCCGCAGAATGACGCGCAAATCGCCGTAGTCAGTGACTGGAAGGACCGAATTAATCACAGTGTTGGTGAATGGGACGGTTCAGCCCTGAATGTCTCGAAAGATGAGGCGGGGAATATCGAACTCAGCTATCAACTTGAGCCAGCGGAGTCCGAATCAAAAAAGGAGAAAGAGGAATGATTTCGCAAATGAGAAACTATCGCCTGATCCTCCAGCTCACTGGATTCATCACCTGTGCCTGCATTGCGACCGCAGTTGCTCAGGACGATACCACATCGGAACGCGCTGTGATCCAGATCAAACCGCAGGAGGGAGTTCCCACGGTGCGGGCTATTGCTCCGGTCGACAAGAACAATGTGTTTTTCCTCAATAATCGAGGCCAGATCGGAGTCGCGAAATTCTCCCCGGGACTGAGCCTGATCGGATGGGAATACTACTCGGAGGTCAAGTTGAACTCCCTGCCCTTCCTCGCTGCTGGTCCTGAGTATTCCGTCATTACGGGCTCGCCTGACGAAATAACCCAGGCATTCGACACGGACGGAGACGTCGAACTCTGCTTCTACCAAGCGCTGATTCGCGATTGGGTGGGCCGTAGCGAGGGCGTCACGATCACAGCAGGACCGGTCGCCGATCCTTTTGGCCGATTGCTCTTCGCTCTATCCCCTCATCTGGAAGCGCCAGAGGACGGGGTAGAAGATCAGAAAGAAGAAGAGGAAAACACGGAATCTCCAGAGCAACCCAAGTCCAAGGCAACTCCGAAGGCACGCATCGTCTCATGGACCCCAGGTGCGGAGGAACTCGTCACCCTGACCGAGAGCAGACTGTCGATAAGTTCTTTCTCGATTGGCCGCGGCGGCCTTCTAGCCTGCCTTCTCTCGATGCCGGGCTACGGTGGTGGTTACTACGTTTCTCTGACGCAATTACCTGCGCCACCACCTGAGGCACCCGCCACGCCTCCCCAATCGATCCCGTTCACGCTGCCTTCTCTCCTGATTCCCGCTGAACTCACTCGCAGTACGCCGCCGACTCAGCTCGTGTTTTGCGCCATGGAAGGAAAGGAAAAGCTGCTCGCTCTCTGTCCAGCCTCAAAGCAGATTATCGAAATCGTTCCCGAGTCTGTTAACGGCACATGGCAAGGTTCGATCCTGCTGAATCGCATTACGAAAATGCCTATTGAAGCGGTCGTCGAAATTGCTCCGGGAGCCATTCTTGGCGGAGGAGATTCGGGGTTCATTCCCCTCGATGTGGAAAATGACACCTTCAAAATCAAGCGCGTCGAGATTCTCGCTGAAGGGATTTCGCTAGATTTCACCGATGCGGTTGATCGAGCCATCGCATCGAAGCCCGAAAATTACGCGGTGCGGGCGATTTCTCTGAATGGTGGAAACGCTCCTATCACAGTGCGACCGGTCATCGAATCCGATGGCCGATCTGTCATTCTCCGAACCAGTCGGATCACCGAAGGCACCGTCATTCAAGTGACCTGCCCCAATGTAGTTTCTGAGAACGGTGCCTCACTGCTGAGCTCGGCAGTCTACTACACCGTTCATCAGCGAGCGGAGTAGCAGCCCTGAGTCGAAGCACAAAAAAGCCGATCCCGCTCTCAAAGGATCAGCTTTCGAACGAGTTGTTAAGGAGGATTTTCGTCTCTCGACTGTTTAGTCTAGGAGATCGACAGGAACATTTCCGCCGTTTTCTGCGAGTTTCTTCATGACCTGCTTGTGCAGCCAGATGTTCATCTCAGCCGAACCTTTGCTATCGATATCTGCCTGGCTGTATCCAAGCTCAAGAGCGAGCTCTTTGCGATCACCGTAGCTGCTGACCATACCGACCAACTTCATGAGGTCGACGATGGAACGGCGCCAATCGAGATCTTCAGGATGTGCCGCTTCCATTTCCGTGAGGATAGCCTCAACATCAACTGGCTGTGCTGGTGCAGCTTCCTCTGCTGCAGCTGGTGCTACCTCCTCATTTTTCTTGCCGAGGATTCGGCCCATTAATTTGGAAAAGATACTCATAGACCGGGATGCTACTTATTGGGCAGAACGTGATAAGTTTCAAGATCGCCTTTCCTGAATTTTATTTTCCCTGAATTGCTTCCCACTCTTTTCCGGCTACCATTCCTCACGTTCATGAAAACGCCCACACCAGCACTTGCCATCCTGATTCTGGCATTCTGCAGCACGCCGCTCTTCACCGGTGGGCAGGGGATTGGGCTCTTCCGGCAGGATCCAGCTGCGGCTGTTATCCGGAAGGCAAAGCGTTACAATCTCGTTGCCGTAAAAGATGCCGTTCCCGGTGCATTCATCGACATGCGTTACAAGATTACCTCTGCTTCCGGAAAGCCGTTGTATCGAAACGAGATGCCCTGCCTCGTTCATCGTTCTTCCGGCCAAAAGCTGCACCGGGTAAACAAAGCACTGAAAGAACACGGCTACGCACTGAAAATCTGGGACGCCTGGCGACCACCTGAAGCGCACATTGCACTTTGGAATGCAGTCAAGGATCCACGCTACGTCGTCTCACCCAGCAAGGGCTTTTCTTGGCACTGCTACGGTATATCGATCGATCTGACCCTGGTGAAAACCGACGGAACTCCTGTCGCCATGCCATCCAAATTCGATGAGTTCTCCGATAAAGCAAAATCCAACTACACCGGCAGCGATCCGGAAATTCGAAAACGCGTTGAGCTACTTCAAACCCTGATGAAAGAGGCCGGCTTTCGCACGATCGAGTCCGAGTGGTGGCACTTCGACGACATGAAAGCTCAGGGTGGCATCCGCCGAGTCAATGCCGCCGATCTCGGCATCAGGATGCCACAGCCATAATTGATCTTTCCATTCCCTGGCTGAATCTAGCCATGTCCACGATTTTTCGATGGATCAGATAGCAACAGACATTGTTCGAACCCTGCAGGAAGCAGGCCACGAGGCCCTCTTCGCAGGTGGCTGTGTGCGCGATCGCCTCCTCGGCAACGAACCAAAAGACTTCGACATCGCGACTTCAGCGACGCCGGATGAAATTCTGAAGCATTTTCCAAAAGCCGGAACGGTTGGCGCTCATTTCGGCGTCGTGCTGGTCAAGCGTGGCGGGCACCACTTCGAGATCGCTACCTTTCGCGAAGATGGTAAATATTCAGATGGTCGCCGCCCCGACAACGTTGTTTTCTCAACCGCCGAAAACGATGCCCGTCGTCGGGATTTTACGATCAATGGAATGTTCCATGATCCTATCGCGAACAAAACCATCGACTACGTAGATGGAGAAGACGACCTCGCATCAGGTTTGATTCGCTGCATCGGAAACCCGGAGGATCGCTTTCGCGAAGACTACCTCCGACTCCTGCGAGCGATTCGTTTCTCTACCCGTTTTGAATTTGAAATCGAAGAAAACACCTGGCGCGCAATTCGCGATACAGCTGAGAATATCCAGCATATCAGTCCCGAACGAATCCGCGAAGAACTTGACCGAATCTGGGTGAGTCCGCATCGCTTGCGGGGATTCGACCTGCTCGTTGAGTCCGGATTGATGAAGATCCTCCTCCCGGAGATTCTCGACCTGCAAGGCTGCGAACAGCCCCCGCAATGGCATCCCGAGGGAGATGTTTTCATCCACACTCGGCTGATGCTATCACATCTCCCCAAAGACGCGAGCCTTCCTCTCGTTCTTTCCGTGCTGTTTCACGATATTGCCAAGCCCGCTACTTTTACCTACGAGCCGGATGAGGATCGGATTCGATTCAATGGGCACGACAAAATCGGCGCGGATATGACCCGCGAAATCCTGCTTCGTTTTCGCTATTCGAACGCTGTCATCGACTCTGTCACCTCTGCCGT
>Ga0055584_100007871_pt1 | contig 10443 bp, 6 predicted proteins | sample OSDHelmetaG_FD_58716 | JGI IMG/M metagenome (GOLD analysis project Ga0055584, IMG submission 58716) | Pelagic marine sediment microbial communities from the LTER site Helgoland, North Sea, for post-phytoplankton bloom and carbon turnover... | ecosystem: Environmental > Aquatic > Marine >...
GCGCGGCACCGCGGTGGTGGCGCCGGACACGCCGATTGATGAACTGAAGCGCCTGCATGCCGGCGGTATCAGGGGCATTCGCATATCCTATAACGGTGACGAACTATCGCCGGAAAGCGCGCATGAAACGGCGCGTGCTATCGCGCCACTTGATTGGGTCATCCAAGTCCAGGATGCACGCGAGGCTTGGATTGCCGATGCCGCATCGTTTTTGTCGACGCTGCCTGTACCGTTGATCTTTGATCATTTCGGCCGGACGCCGGCCACCGAGGGCGCCAGTTCCTCTGAATTCAAAGCGATGGTGAAATTGCTGGAGAGCGGCAATGTCTGGGTCAAACTCTCTGGCGCCTACTATTCCAGCGCGGACGGGCCACCAGATTTCGCTGATGTGGCCGAACGTATCCGCATACTGATCGATGCCCGTCCCGATCGCCTGCTCTTCGGTCTTAACTGGCCGTTTCCCGACTATCCCGGTAGGCCTGCCGATGGCGATGCCGCTCATATTTTGGATTTACTCGCCGAATGGGTGCCTGATGAGGATACGCGGCAGATGATTCTCGTTCGCAACCCGGACAGGCTCTATGGCTTTTCCGCTCATTAGGAAAATTGGCTAAACGAAAACCGCATTGGCTGGGAGACCCGGATTCGAACCGGGATTAAGCGGGTCAGAGCCGCTCGTTCTACCGTTAAACTATCCCCCATTGGCGGCGGCAGCCTTCTAGCATACCCAAACGCTAAGAGCGATGGTCAAATTTGCGATTTCGCCAGCTTAATATTTATAGTCGATAAACTTCATTGTGGCGGCGATTTGCTCGGGCTTGGTTAGCTTGCCGGCCATAATCTGTTGCACGACGGTGCGGAGTGATTCGGCGCTCACTCTTTGGTGCATATCGACCCGATGCTTCTGTCCCGGCAGATGAATAATGAGCGGTACCCGATTTTTCTTGTCCCAACCATACTTCCGAAAGGCTGTCTCACTTGGGGATGCTGAACCAACCGCGCCCGTATCGGCGGTGAAAATAACCGCGGTATTATTCCATTGGCCCGCTTTTTCGAGTGTCTTTTTGAGGTCGCCAATGAACAGGTCGAGAAACTCGAGGCTGTGAAAATAATTTACGGCGTCGTCTTCGTTTTTGTACCAGTATTTTTTATTGATGGAGTCCCAAATCATCGGTGAATGCGGGAGCATGAGATGGGCATATAAAAAATTCGTATCGGGATCGATGGCGGCTTCTTTAACGGCATTAAGATTGTGTAGTTTTAAGTGAATGCCCCAATGAGAATGAAATTCTCGGCGTTTTTCAAACAACAGATTGCGGATTGGTCGTACCTGCCAGAGCGTATGTTTCACAACGTCATCCAAACGATTGAAGGCAGTCTTATATTCATAATCGAAAGGATGGTCATCGATCACGCATTTGGAAATATACTGCGGAAACATCCGACATACCGGCAAATAGGCCGTCGCAACGACACTCACATCGTAGCCTGCCTTATGGGCGTCTGAGAACATGGTGGGCTGCGTTCTGAAGTTGGACGGGGTTCCTTTGCCGGCATATTGCACCATGACTTTGTCGCCGCCAGTGCGTTCTGCATAGTCGACACGGTGTCCGCTCAAGGTACTGGGGACTGCTCTAAAAGTACTCAGGGCATTTCTAGAAACATAATGTCCATTGAATGTAGAATTCATTAACTTCTTTACATTTTTCATTTTGACAAAATTAGGATGGTTTACAAACGAATAGTGGTAGTCCCAATAGTCAAAAAATATTATTATTACGCGCGGGCCTTTTTTTTCTTTATTTCTAATGGGCGAGAGGGACCTGTCTACATGGAAAACTCCGCCTTTTGGAGCGTCAATCTTGTGATAGGCTACAAAGGCGTTCAGAGTCATTACTAGGCCGACTGGAGCCGTCATAGCGACAAGAGTTCTGACAAGTTGTAGGACCGAGGGCCCCTTAAGTTTGATGCCCAATAGGATGATGAGCATTGTGATTGCCATGACCGCAACGCCCTCTAGAACCCACATACTATTAATTCGGGCATGGCCTAACGGCGGGAATACAATGTACCAACCTATGGCCAAAGTGCCGGCGAAAGGAGGGATGATTAGCAAGCCGATCACTAATTGGCGCCGTTTCGGAGGCGAAAAGCGGATTGCTGCGAAAATGACGACCCCTAGAATTAAACCCCATAAGAGGGCGGCGAAATAGTCTACATGATCAAAAATCTGCGAAAGTTCGAAATAGTGTTCAATGAATTTAGCATCAAGTGGCATGCCATTGCGTGCGAAAGCGATATACCAAAATGGGAAAAGAATAATATTGCCCAAGGCATAAGAAAGCATTACATCATCTGTTCGTGAAATGTTCGGTGATTCTTTTGTATTCATTAAATGATTTTCTTATATTTTACTTTATTTTATAAAAATGTATCGATCTAATCCTCCGAAGAATTAGTTTCGTCATCTTTCTTTCTCGAAAATATATTTTTTATACTTTCCTTTATTTTCCCCATGTAGAACATTGCGCCGACGCCGATGGCGGCCAGCATTTGCAAAATAAGACTACCTGCGCCGGGATCAACATAGGCGTAGGCCTGAGAAGGCAACAGAACGAAAATGGTAATTAAGGCAAATGTGATTTTCAAAGGTTTGCTCCAACCCGACGTCAGTGTCGCCGGAAAAAGGCTGCAAAGAAGGCGGAGTGTAATGACGATTAGAGATACAGGCAAGCGTATCTAATAGTCCCAATTTAGGTCTCTATCATTTAGGTTTTAGGGATTCCGAGCGTTCTGCGATCCATTTTGCGGCAATCTGTCCGCTTTTCCCCACATGATGAACATAGTGTTTGCGCAATTGTCGAATTTGCGCGGTTTTGGCATTGCTGGTTTCGATCAATTCCGTAACCACATGGTTGATCTCTGAAATGTCGGTCGGTGCGAGTAAGGTGCCAATTTGTGAGCGCAGAAAATCTTCGATTGGTGGTGTCGAATAGGTATCGAATTCTGGATTGTTGAGTTTTCGCGGGCTGTCGATAAACAAAACGGGTTTTTCGTATCCGAACGCAAATTCGAAAGCCGCGCCGGACCAGTCGCTTACCATGAGTGCGGCGTTCTGCAGTGAGGTTTTGGAATCCACGTCTTGCTCGGACATGAAATTGGGATGGGGGGAGAATCTCTTTACCGTTGCGGCATACCGGTTCTTCGCCCGTTTCAATGTTTCCGGATGCGGTCGAAGCATGACCTGGTATTTTGTTGTAAGCAATGCGTCGATTAGCGGTTCGACCAGCCCAGTTTCGATGACCCCGTTTGGCCCCCAAGACGGAGCTATCAGTATAAGTGGTTGCTCCGGTGTTGATAATGTATCGGTTTTTCGCGGACGTTCAGCGAGTATTTCGTCCAGACGACCATATCCATGAGGTACTAATTCCTTTTGGGGTAATCCGTATTTTTTCTCTGTCTCGCGAATCTCGGTTTTGTGATGCGGGCCTACACAGAGAATGGAATCGTAATGGTCGAACGCGCCGGTGCGATAGATCATGTGGGTGCTGACTATTGAGTGGAACAGATAAGTATAGTGTATCGGGAACTTGGACTTCTTGATTCCACGAGCGCCCAGGTCAGGCATGGTCATGACCAGCATGTCTGCATCAAGCATCTGAAACCACATGGCACGAATAAGGCCACTTCCGATCGCATATCCTTGAATTTTAGCGTTCTCTTCAGTGTAGCCCGGGTCTTGAGGATCTGAGGTAACATAAATAATACGGCGATTGTGGTCGTGGGTAAGGTGCTTAATAACCGGCCTAAGGTGTGCCCAATACGCCGGGCCCTCGGAATAAAATACTATATTACGTTTTGCCCGAGGGATGTTGGCAAAGGCGCGAAAGGCTCGCCAGTTCTGTAAGAAGCCCATTTTAATACCCAGTTCTTTTTTGTTGTGCCCACTCTATTCGCTGAGCATTCCGCAGTGCAATCCAAGTAGGAACAATTTCGGCAAAGACCTGAAGCGCCAATCCGACTATGAATGTGCGCCTCTATTACGTTAGGATGCTCCTAAGTTTAACAAATGAAATACAAGTCGGGCTACCGGTGGGAGTTAGGGATGGCGGTTTACGCTACGAGACGCCGTCGGCGCGAGTGGCAACGTAAGCGTCGAGGGGGACGCTGGGGCCATACGTTTGCGGCGCTGGATTTGGGCACTAATAATTGCCGCCTGCTTGTGGCTAAGCCACAGCAAGATGGATTTCGGGTAATTGATGCATTCTCGCGCATTGTACGGTTGGGCGAGGGGCTCGGTTCCGGTGATCGGCTGAGCGATGCGGCCATGGACCGGACAATAGCGGCCTTGAACATTTGTGCGCAGAAAATGAAACGGGACGGGGTCGACCGGTTTCGCACCGTTGCGACCGAAGCCTGTCGCCGGGCGGAAAATGCAGACAGTTTCTTCGCGCGGGTTTCAGAACGCACGGGCCTCGATATTGAAGTGATCACCCAAGCCGAGGAGGCACGACTAGCCTATTCCGGCTGCCGACCTTTGTTGGAAGGGCCAGAGCCTTATGCGGTGGTATTCGATATCGGGGGAGGCAGCACGCAAGTCCTTTGGCTTGCCTTAAATGATACGGATAGCCCGGTGCGCGATTGGATATCCGTGCCGCTTGGTGTCGTAACCTTGAGTGAACGACACGGTACGGGACGACTTTCCACTGAAGCGTATAGAGACGTTGTCGGAGAGGTGGATTCCTACCTAGCGGATTTTTGCGCCCGTCATAGCATCGCCGAGCGCGTCGCTGCCGGCGAGGTGCAAATGTTGGGAACGTCTGGAACCGTGACCACCCTTACCGGCATCGACCGAAAGCTTGAATGCTATGATCGTTCAAAAGTCGATGGCGCGATGCTCGGTTTCAGCGCGATCTTTGATATCAGTAACAAACTTCGAACGATGGGTGTGGCGGAAAGGGCGGCAGAGCCCTGTATCGGTCACGATCGTGCGGACCTGGTGATTGCTGGATGTGCGGTGCTCGAGGCAATTTGTAAACGCTGGCCAGTTGGTGGCTTGCGGGTTGCTGACCGTGGAATTCGTGAAGGAATTCTTTGGGAGTTGATGGCTGCGGCCGATTCGGAAAAAGTTTCACCCCCTGAAAGCCGAGAGGCCCGTTAAGGGTAAATTTGATGACGCGGAAATCAGCGCAGAGTGGTAGAGGCGGCCTGGGACGGTCAAAGCATGTGCGTGTTAAAACCGCGCGTGGCCGTAAATCCTCTTCCACGCGGTGGCTTCAACGCCAACTCAACGATCCGTTTGTGCGTGAGGCGCACCGGCTTGGATACCGCAGTCGCGCCGCCTTTAAGATAATTGAGTTGCAGGAGCGGTTTGGGTTTTTGAAAAGAGGCGCGCGGGTTGTTGATCTAGGCGCGGCACCCGGTGGCTGGAGTCAAATCGCGGCAGAACATGTGGGCGATGAAGGAATCGTCGTAGCGCTTGATGTGAATTCTATGGAGCCGCTTTCCGGGGTAACCGCGCTGGAAGGGGATTTTTATGATGACCATGTTTTGGACAGCCTGACTAACATCATTGGCGGTAAAGCGGATGTGGTGCTGAGTGATATGGCAGCGCCGGCGACAGGACATCCGAATACGGACCATTTGCGAATTATCGGGCTCGCGGAGGCCGCTTATGATTTTGCGCGCTCGATTTTGGCGGCGGACGGAACATTTGTCGCAAAGGTATTTCAAGGGGGCACAGAACAGGACTTACTGGCAATATTGAAACGCGATTTTAAAAAAGTTGCCCATGCAAAACCGAAGTCGAGCCGCAAGGAGTCGGCGGAGTTGTATTTGGTGGCGACCGGATTTCGCGGCTAACGCAACTTTCGCCCTGTGTCCGTGCTAAAAATACTTTTGTTATCAGTGGTTTAAATTTTTTTTCTCGATATTTCGAATCTCCTTGGCTCTGAGACGGCAATGTGTATGATCCGCTCAACTTTTTATTGGGAATCGGCATGGAAATCCGCGAAGGGCTGACATTCGACGACGTACTTCTACAGCCCGCCGAGTCTGCCGTTCTTCCGGCTCAAACCGATACGCGTACCCACCTTACTGCTAATATTGAACTCGGCATTCCGCTTCTATCATCTGCGATGGATACGGTTACTGAGCACGCGCTCGCCATTGCGATGGCACAGGCGGGTGGCATAGGGGTCATTCACAAAAATTTGGATATAGAACGTCAAGCAGAAGAAGTGCGGCGGGTGAAGCGGTTCGAGGCGGGGATGGTGGTTGATCCGATCACAATTATGCCGGACCAAATTTTAGCAGATGCCTACGCACTTATGGATCAACACAATATTTCTGGAATTCCGGTCACCGAAGGTCGAAATGGGAAATTAGTCGGCGTGCTCACGAACCGAGACGTACGCTTTGCGAGTGATCCAACGCAGCCAATCAAAGAGTTGATGACCAAGAAGCTTGTCACCGTAAAAGAGGGTGTAAGCCAAGAAGAAGCCAAAAAACTGCTGCACGTGCATCGCATCGAAAAATTATTGGTCGTCGACGCGGAAAACCGGTGTGTCGGGCTTGTTACGGTTAAAGATATCGAGAAGGCGCAAAAATATCCGCACGCTTGCAAGGACGAGCATGGCCGTTTGCGCGTTGCGGCGGCGACAGGCGTCGGGGACGACGGGGTGGAACGGGCCGAGGCTCTTTTGGATGCAGGTTGTGACGTGATCGTCATTGATACCGCCCACGGGCATAGCCAAGGTGTTTTGGGGGCTGTGCAGAGGGTTAAGAAACTCAGTAATTACGCGCAAGTTCTCGCTGGAAATGTGGCGACGAGTGAAGGTGCTAAAGCACTGATCGATGCGGGCGCAGATGCGGTCAAGGTGGGCATTGGGCCAGGTTCGATTTGTACGACGCGTATCGTCGCCGGTGTTGGCGTGCCACAGTTAACCGCGATCATGTCCGCGGCGGAAGAAGCGCAGAAGCAGAATATTCCGGTTGTCGCAGACGGTGGTATTAAGTTTTCCGGTGACTTGTCGAAAGCCATTGCCGCGGGTGCCGGTTGCGCGATGATTGGTTCGCTTTTCGCAGGGACCGATGAAGCGCCTGGTGAAGTAACGCTTTTTCAAGGACGGTCTTATAAATCTTATCGCGGCATGGGATCTCTGGGTGCCATGGCGCGCGGATCGGCGGACCGGTACTTCCAAGAGGAAGTCGAGGAATCGATGAAATACGTGCCCGAGGGTGTCGAAGGCCGTGTGCCCTATAAGGGACCGGTCGGCAATATCATTCATCAGTTGGTCGGTGGCTTAAGGGCGGCGATGGGCTATACCGGCTGTGCGACCATCGCTGACCTACAGGGAGGCGCGACGTTCCTGAAAATTACCAATGCCGGACTTCGGGAAAGCCACGTGCACGATATTACCGTGACTCACGAAGCGCCGAACTACCGCACGTCAGGCGGCTGATGAGAGATATGTGTCGAAACGCTGCCCATGCGGTGACGACACAGAATGACGCAGCCTGATGACGCCCGGCGCCCGCATTCAAGGAATTATCGAAATTCTAGAAGGCCTGCTGGAGACCGACAGGCCGGCTGATCGTTTCTTTACGCACTGGTTTCGCGCCAGGCGCTATGCGGGGTCCAAGGATCGCCGCGCAATCCGCGAGAAAGTGTTCTTTGTCTTACGTCACTTTCGTCAATTGGAAGGGTGTTGTGGAGAGGGCGCGCCGATGCGCTCCCTCGTATTGGCTTCTTTGATGTTGGGCGACAAGCAGGCTGTAAGCGAAATAGCGGAACAATGCGATGGCGTGCGTTATCGTCCATCGCCATTGGCGGATACCGAAATCGCCATGCTAACGGCACTTGAAGGAAAATCGGTTTCTGATGCCGCTATGCCGCGGCCGGTTCGCCATAATCTGGCGGATTGGTTGTTCGAAAAGGCGTTAGTGTCTCTGGGGACGCAGGTAGGCGAAGAGCTTACGGCATTGGCTGGTCAGGCTCCTTTGGACCTTCGCGTGAATGTTTTGAAAACTGACCGTGAAGTGGTTTCGGAAGCATTAGCCTCCGGGGGAATAGGGGCGGCGGGTACACTCCTATCGCCGATCGGGCTACGGCTTGAAGCACATCAATCGTTAACTCAGGTAGATGTGTTTCGTGAAGGTTTGATTGAAGTGCAAGATGAAGGTTCGCAGTTAGTCTCGCTGCTGTGCGATGCGCGACCTGGTATGCGTGTACTTGATTTTTGCGCCGGCGCCGGGGGTAAGAGTTTGGCGATGGCGGCGGCCATGGAGAATCAGGGTTCGATCACGCTATGCGACATGGATACGGCCCGATTGCATCAGGCAAAGAAACGTTTGGCCCGCGCGGGTGTAACCATTGGTAAAACGCGCCTTCTTGATCCGGGAGATGATCCCTGGATCGCCGAACAAGCCGATGGTTTTGACCGTGTTCTTGTAGACGCGCCGTGTAGCGGTTCCGGCGCTTGGCGCCGTCATCCGGAAGCGCGGCTTCGACTGACCGAGGCGCGTTATAGCGAATACTGTGAGTTACAACGCAGGCTCTTGCTCAAAGCCGCGCCGTTGGTGCGGCCTGGCGGTAGGCTAATTTATGCCACTTGCTCGCTGTTCAATGATGAGAACCAGGGTGCGGTTGATGCTTTGTTTGGTCAACGAAGCGATTATGAAGCGCTATCAGCCGAGCGCATCTGGCAGGAAACGCTCGGCGACTCGTATCCCGGTGGCGGGCCCCATTTGCAATTAACACCCTTTAAGAATGCGACGGATGGTTTTTTTGTCGCCATTTTGGAACGCAAAAAGTGAAACAAACCATAAGGTGGCTGTAAATTCTTCAATTTCCTTGTCCACCCACTGCCACCTCCGCTATCAAGCAGGCATCATGACAGATCGTATTCTCATAATAGACTTCGGCAGCCAAGTTACGCAGTTGATTGCAAGACGGGTGCGGGAGAGCGGCGTTTATTGCGAAATTCATCCCTTCAATCGGGTCGATGAAAGCACACTTGCGGAGTATGCTCCTCGGGCTATCATTTTATCGGGCGGGCCAGCGAGTGTGACTGAAGATAAGGCGCCCAAAGCACCCGGCGCAGTGTTCGAAAGCGGGTTGCCGGTATTCGGCATTTGTTATGGACAACAAACCATGTGCGCGCAGTTGGGTGGATCGGTTGAACCGCACGAGCATCGGGAATTCGGTCGCGCCATGGTTGATGTCTCAGGCGAATGTGCGATTTTCGATGGGGTGTGGTCGCTTGATAGCCAACATCAGGTCTGGATGAGCCATGGTGACCGCGTGACCGATTTGCCCGATGGTTTCCGGCCTGTTGCGGTCAGCGATGGGGCGCCTTATGCGGTGATCGCGGATGATAAGCGGCAATATTATGCGGTCCAGTTCCATCCGGAAGTGGTCCACACGCCCGATGGTGCGCAATTATTGCGTAACTTCACCCATGGGGTGGCGGGGTGTACCGGCGATTGGACGATGGCGTCGTTTCGGGCTGAGGCGATTCAAAAAATCAGAGACAAGGTCGGTGGTGGCCGCGTAATTTGTGGCTTGTCAGGCGGCGTGGATTCTTCCGTTGCAGCGGTATTACTTCATGAAGCGATAGGCGATCAATTGACGTGCATCTTCGTCGATCATGGGTTGCTGCGATTGAATGAGGCCGAGGAAGTGGTCGCTATGTTTCGTGACGGCTTTAACATCCCGCTGGTCCACCGGAAGGCGAGCGATTTGTTCTTAGGCGCGTTGGACGGCAAGACCGATCCTGAGGAAAAACGAAAAATTATTGGTGGTCTTTTCATTGATGTATTCGAAGAAGAGGCGACGAAGGTCGGTGGCGCCGACTTTTTGGCCCAAGGAACACTCTATCCTGATGTGATTGAGTCCGTTTCGTTCGACGGAGGGCCGAGCGTCACCATAAAGTCGCACCACAATGTAGGTGGCTTGCCCGAACGCATGCGCATGCAATTGGTAGAGCCATTGCGTGACCTCTTCAAAGACGAGGTCCGCGCGCTCGGACGTGAATTGGATATGCCCGAAGTGGCGGTAGGGCGCCATCCCTTCCCGGGGCCGGGATTGGCCATTCGTATTCCCGGTCAACCGATCACCAAAGAAAAACTCGATATCTTACGCCAGGCGGATGCGGTTTACCTCGACGAAATTCGTAAATCCGGCCTTTATGACGAAATCTGGCAAGCTTTCGCAGTGTTACTGCCGGTTCGCACCGTTGGCGTGATGGGTGATTCTAGAAGCTATGACTATGCCTGCGCGTTACGGGCGGTCACCTCCACTGATGGCATGACCGCGGATTCCTATCCCTTTGAGCATGAATTTCTATCCCGGGTATCAACACGCATCATTAATGAAGTTAAGGGTATCAATCGGGTGACCTATGACGCCACTTCGAAGCCGCCTGGCACGATCGAGTGGGA
>Ga0055584_100007873_pt1 | contig 10442 bp, 9 predicted proteins | sample OSDHelmetaG_FD_58716 | JGI IMG/M metagenome (GOLD analysis project Ga0055584, IMG submission 58716) | Pelagic marine sediment microbial communities from the LTER site Helgoland, North Sea, for post-phytoplankton bloom and carbon turnover... | ecosystem: Environmental > Aquatic > Marine >...
TATGGATTTTGAGGAAGATACAAGTTCACTTGATGATCCGCCGGATGAAAATTTGCCCGATAGTCTTGATGGAGATGGAGCAGAAGGAGGTGAAGAAGATCCTTTAGCAGGAGATGATGCTGAAGCAGAGGCACCACAAGATAGTGAAGCGGATCAAAAAGAAAAAAAGAAATTTGATCCAGATAATGAGAAGGATGTCGGAGACAAAGAAAAGAAAATTGAACAAGATGCACTCAAGAAGGTTTCATCTGATTCAAAAAATCGTGATTTAGATAGTGATGAATTTGAAGATAAGGTGAAGGAAGAAGAAGATTATCTCGAGGATGAAGAAGAAAAAAATCAAGACCTCTCTTTTGAAGATCAAAAGAGAGAAAAGAAATTACAAAAGGATGAAGATAGTACCAAGAAAAAAGAACCAGTAAAAGTTTTAATCAATCCTACTTTGGAACATCACATTAGCAATTGGTAAAAAATGGCATCCTTCAAGGATAGAAGAATTTCAGACCTTCCTTTAGCACTTTCACTAGAGGAAGGATCCGCTTTCCTTATTGTAAATGGTATTGATGGAAGACCATACAATCAAAGAATCGATACAAAAGGTTTATTCAATAATATTCCAGTTCCCCTGGTTGTTGGTAGTGAACTTTCTGGTCGTGATGTCACCTTTCATGCTTCAAATAATCCAAAACACAATTTTAGTTTTTCTCAGGAAACTGGAGATGTAGTTCTCGGTCATGATGCACTTGTCTCAAATAATTTGATTGTCAATGGTTCTCTTAGAGTTGCAGGAACTACAATCATCAACAATGTTGACTTTGATCGAATCTCTGTCAATGAAGAATTTATTTCAAAAGGTGAATCTCTCTTCACAGGAGTTACAAGATTCCTAAGAATGGTGGAGGTTGCCAATGAACTTGGAGTTACAAAAAATCTCACCGTTTCAAGATCCGCAAACATTGATGAAGACCTAACCGTTGCTGGTGTTACAACACTCGAAGACTTGGTTGCAAACAATGCAACTTTCAATGGCAACATCAATTATAATTCCATCACAACAAATTCAATTCACACAACAGACCTGACTTCAACAGGTCTTGCAGCATTCAACAAAGTTTCGATTGATGGAAATATTTCAGTTGGAACTATTTTTGCTGATGTTGGTGTAATTGATACAATTCAAGTCAAATTACCTAGCGAATTCTATGCACATGTTGGTGTTCAAAGTCTAAAGGTTCGTTCTCATACAGAAACAGATACTTTAGACGTTCATAGGAATCAAAGAATTTTTGGTTCTCTTGAAGTTGGTGATGAAATACGAACAGGAAGACTTGTTTCAAATTCTTCACGCCTTGGTGATATCATTGTTGGAAATGTTCAAGCATCTGGAGATATCACCTCCAATTCAATCAATACCACGAAAGGCGTTTTTGGAAAAGTTGAAGCAGACGAAATTGATGGTGAACTTGTCAATACAAAAAAACTTGTTGTTGAAGAACTCGCTGCCGAAAAAATTGAAAATAAAAGCATCAATTCTGAAAGTATAGTCACAAAGGACCTTCAATTTGACACATCATATGGTCAGAAATTTACAGTCAATGATACAACTACAAACAATCTAAATGTTCTTGGTAATGCAAATGTTGCAACCATGCAGTTTGGAAATATCATTGGTGATTATCTGAATGTCAATCAATTTATTACATCAAGAATTGATACAAATTTTGTCAATGCAAAATTGATTTATGCAGATCGAACTGAGAGTGTTGAAGTTGAAGGAACAAATGCAGTATTCAAATCGATCGAAACAGAAAACTTTCACGCACAGCATGGGCAAACCGACCATTCAAAAATTGGACTTCTTGATTTTACAAATGGCCAGGGTGAGATTCTTGCTCTCTCAAATCAACTACAAACGCCAAATCTTTTCTCTGCAAATTCGACACTGACGAATGTTGCCGCAACAAATGTAAAAATTGATTCACTTCAGGCAAACACTTCTGTTTTAGATCAAACAACTGCAAACAACCTGATTGTCAATACAGAAAATGTCAATTCATTGGCATTTGCAATTGCTACCGGTTCTTCCTTACAAGCAATTGCACTGCAATCAAATTCAGGAATCATTACAAATCTTCAAACAGATTTGGCGAACATTCAGGAAGTTTCAGCGAATGTTGCAAAGATTGATCATTCGATTGTTCAAACTGAAGATGTTGAACTTCTTCGGGCAAACACCGCAAATGTAAATGTTCTCAATGCAAAGACACTCAATGTCGATACACTAGCTTCAGAAAATGTATCTGCAAATATCGGAGCAATTCAATTTGTTCAGGCACTTGATGTAAACACAATGTTTGTGGTGGCTCAAACCGCCTACAATCATGAACTCACTGCAGAACAAATTATTAGCTCGAACACTACTTCAACAAATTATATTGGTAGTCAAGCAGAAATTGCAAATGTCTATTCTGATTTTATTGAAACGGAAGAACTCAGTCTCAATGCACTCACAGCAAACACTGGAGAATTTGAAACACTTTCAACTAATACTTTCCAGTTTGACACACAATCTGGTGACCTAGCAACAATCTTTGAGATTTCAACAAATCATTTATATGTTAGTGGTTATGAAATCACCGGTGTTGCGAATTCAGCAATTATAGCAGATTCAAAGAAAGTTCCGACTTCGAGTGCCGTTCGTGATGAGTTTGATGCTCTTGACTTCACAAAGATTCGCATTGCAGGTGGAGCAACTTTTGAAACAAATGCAACAGGTGTTCTTGCAACAGACAATACATCAACAGAAATCTTCAGTGCAACACCAGCAAAATTCAACATTGATTCCTCTTCCTTGTTCTTTCAAGAAAAAGAAGTTGTTGAAATTGATACAACCAGCATTGTGGATGATGTCAAGCATCTACCATCTTCTCATGTCGTTCAAGAACAATTTGATCTGTTCTCGGAAGAACTTGATGACCTTCGAAGTGATTTGACTTCACTCGATCAAATTATTAGTCCTGATGCAACATCTACGGTTGCAGTTGCAAATACAAGTGTTACTGGCACAATCGCTGGGACAAAAAGATTTGAAATTGATGGACCAACAGATACATTTACATTTGATACAAGCAAAGTTTCGATCTTTGATCACACATTTGATGCCGTTGAAACAAACCTGATTGGAAGTAATGAAGCAATTCCTACAGCAAATGCAGTTCACTTTGCCTTGACTTCAGCAAACAGCACAATTTTTGATCATATTGATTTTGTCGAAAATGACCTTAATGCCACGATTCTTGGTATTGAAGCCGACCTTATTATTGACCTAAACACTGCAAATACAAATCTAACTGCCGCAATTGCTGCTGTTGCAACCGACCTTAGCACAGCAAATAATGACCTTTCAATTCACATTACAAATGTTGCAAATGATTTAGCAACTACCAACAGCACACTTGATACAAAGATTGATACAGTTTACAATACACTGACGGCAAATCTCAACACGGCAAATACAGTTCTTCATACAAGAATTGATGGTATTGATGCGGACTTTGAAGATAAACTCGATCAATTAGAGAATGCATATCAAACAGTTGATAGCGCAATTCATTCTCAAATTGAAGATGCAAACACTTTGTTCAATGCTGCAGATAGCCAAATTCGTTTGGATATTGGATTGTTGAATGCAAAGCTCAATGCAACAAACACTGCATTGTTGGCAAAGATTACAACAAATGAAAATAACATCAATACAAATCGTATTGATCTCAATACTGCAAATACAACTCTTCATACAAGAGTCGACACTGTATCTTCAAACTTACAAGCAGCAAATACATATCTACAGTCTCTGCTTGGTTCATCTTCATCTGATTTCGAAAGTGCAAATACTGCAATTCATGCAAGAATTGATGGTGTTGAAAATGACCTGTCAACAGCAAATACTACACTCAGCACTTCAATTGGTGCCGTTGCAACAAACTTAGCAACTGCAAATTCAAATCTAACTGTTTCAATTAGTACCGTTGCAACAGATGTATTCTCTGCAAATTCGACATTACATACAAGAATTGATGCATTTGAAAATGATTTCACAACAGCAAATACTGTTCTTCATGGTAGAATTGATCAAACGAATCTAAATCTTTCAAATGCAAACACGGCACTCAGCGCATCAATTGTTTCTGTTGAGAGTGATTTAGGGACGGCAAATACAACAATTCATGGAAGAATTGATGACATCGAAAATGATTTAGCGAATGCGACAGCATCTCTCAATTCAACAATCGGTGCGCTCAGTTCAAACACAATCGTCGAAGGCTCAACATCAATGCTTGTGGATGGAACACAAGCAGTGATTGATGTTTTAGGAAATCAAACAACCTTTGGTGTATCACAAGTTGCACTCAATAGTGATTTGAATTTAGGATTTAATGATATTCAAAATGTAAATGCAATTGGTGGTCCAACAGACAAAGTAAAAGAAATTTGGGTTGAAGATTTCTATGCAGATAATTTATTAGGAATTACATCAATTGCAACAAACCAGCTTGATGTTGCGACTCTTAACGTAACTGGAGAAATTACTGAAACATCTTCAGCCGAACTCAAAACAAATATTGAACCAATTGGAGGTGCTCTAAATAAAGTCATGGCGCTCCAGGGCGTGAAATACAATTGGATAAATAAAGAGAATGAGAGAAAAGAATACGGGCTAATTGCTGAAAATGTTGCAGAAATTATACCAAACTTAGCATCGTTTGAAAATAATAAAGCAAGTGGTGTGAAGTATAGCAAAGTTGTTGCGCTACTCATCGAAGCCATCAAAGAACAGCAACACGAAATTAATGAACTCAAGAAAAATCAATCGTAACAAGGAAAAATGCCAGTAGCATCGAATGATCGAAAAATCTCACAATTGCCAGTTGCACCAAAGACAGAACCGGATACCAATTTTCTCGTTGTAACTGGAATCAATACCTCACCGAACAATGAGCGGATTAGTATGCAAAATTTATTTGCAAACATTCCGAATTCTCTGGTCGTTGGTGAAGAATATGCAGGACATACAGTAGTCTTTAATGCTTCTGATGATCCAACACATCGCTTTGTATTCATGCCAGATTCTGGAGATGTGGTCGTTGGTCATAACTTGATGGTAGCTGGTGATGTTCTGGTTGCAAACAACATGACTGTTGGTGGAACTACAACATTTGCAAATCCAATTTTCATTGATTTGGAAGTTCGTGGTTCGATTCTCTCAAAAGGTACCGCAATATTTGAAGAAAACATCGAAACACGAAAGTCAGCAGTGATTGACCGTGACTTGACAGTAGGACTCGATGCTCAAATCAACAATAATCTAAATGTAGATGGTGGTTTAGTTGTTGGTGATGATACAAGTCTTCAAGATGTGACTGCAAAATCCATTGAAGTTGCTCAGGCAGCAAATGCAATCACAATGTCAGCAAACACCATTTCAACAATTGATTTGAATGCGACAGGTCAAACAAATGTACATAATCTTCACTCAACCGGATTTATTCAAACGCAGGGTAATGTAATTGGTAGAGTTGCAAAACTTGATGCTCTTGAGATTCAAGACCCAAGTGTATTTCATGATACAGTAAATTTTCGAAGCATTCGTACAGATGGAAACATTACTGCAAATGGAGATCAAACAATTACAGGAAGCCTTGGTGTTGCCGGAATTGGTACATTCAACTTAGCAGAGACAACAGATTTGAATGTGAATGATAGAGCAACAGTTGAAAATCTAGAAGTCAAATCCAAATTGATGACGGGCATTCAAACATCAGCACCATTACCAAGTACTATTGACCTTGGGCAAATTTATATTGTTGAGGATACAAGCGGAAATATGACACTTGAAATCAAGGGTGTTCATGGAATCAAAAAGGTGACACTCACATAATTGATTATTTTTTTTATCAAAATGAAATTTTTATGAAATGAAAAATCTAACTGAAAAGAACTTCTTTCATTATGCGGTATCAAATTTAAAATCTCATTATGTTTCTGAAAATGAATTTAAATTATTGCTCAAGCATATTGTTTATATTAAAAGATTACTCAAGAAATTTCGAGTTGATCGAAAAGACCTGAATTTCAATTTATTGCTGAATCATTTCATTATTCTATATAATGAATTTCATGCAATTGCGATGACTCATATACTTTTCTATCAATTGGGAAATTCTTATTACTCAGAACTCAAAGCAATTCTTCTCATTTTGGAAAAGATTGATAATTCTGAAGTTTTATTTATCGAAGATGTAACAATCGAGATGAATCAAATAATAGCAAATATTGAATTAACAAATTTATATAAAAAACAATTATCTCCGAAAAATGAATTTATCAAATCTAATTGACAAAATGATTCAGGAAGAACCGATGACAGTTGATTCGGTTGGCTCAATTCCACAGTCAGGGGATGAAATGTGGAGTGGTTCATCTACAGAAGGCGCTACGGCTGGACTCCGTAAGCTCAAGAAAGGAAAGAAAAAATATACAAATTTCAAAGACTACATTACGTCCGTGATGGAAGATTCCTCTACATCTATTTCGGTTACATCAAAAGATGTCGAAAAGGTATTTGGAGAAACTGCTTACTCTTTTGGAGACCAAAACTATAAAATCAAATTTTATCGCAAAGGAAATGCGAACATCTATGGAAAAATGTTCTTTGTGGGTGCAGATGGATTTGCAATTCGCCTAAACAAAGAAGAAGGTTCGGAAAATCGATTGGATTCAATTTCGATTTGGAACAAATGGAAACCTACAATTGTAAACAATGACCTAAATTTTAGCGTCCGCCCTGAAGGTGAGATTGCCGCTACGAGTCTCGATCTCAAACAAGCTCTCGAGCTTGCCCAGCGAGTCTATAAAAATAAAGAACCAAAGGCAATTGACCTTCAAAAGCTCAAAGTGCAAAAGGATGGCAAAGACGCAAAGCAGGAATTCGAAGACGAAGTTCAAAATTCCGGAGAATCTGTAATTAATTATACGAAATTACTTGACATTGCTGACAAAAAAGGGTATACTATCGAAGAGCCCGAAGACAAAAATCTCGAAGTGTCCGTTGAGACTCCGATGGAAGTCCCTAAGCAAGAGCAATGGATCGCACATTCGTTTGAGAAAAAAATGTTTGAAGATGATCAAAAGATGATTGAAGATGGTGAACTTGCAATCAATGCAATCAACATACAATCACTTGTCTCTTCAAAGCTTGCTGCTGAAAATTTATTGAACTTTTTTGACAATCTAAATCGTCAGGGATTGATTGAAAATCTTTCAATTGATTCTGTGGTATTTGCGGCGAAAGTCGTGGACAGTAAACATCCAAATTGGCTAAAGATACTTACTCCAAAATTAAAATAACATGAAAAAAACAAGTGCAGGTGTTGTTGTCACGGACGGCAACGTTGTTTTAGGATGTAAATCATATCAATGGGATTTACCAAAGGGTGAGATTGAACCAGGAGAAAAGCCAATCGAAGCTGCAATACGTGAAGCAAGAGAAGAAACAGGACTTGTTCTTCGAAAAGAACAACTCGTTGAATTAGGATTTTTTGAATATACGAAATACAAAGACTTGTGGTTATTTCTACATACACCAGAAATTTTACCAGATACAGATAAAATGCAATGTACAACATACTTTGAAAACAAAAATGGTAAAAAGGTTTTAGAAGTCACAGACTTTCGTTATATTCCCTTTTCTGTAATTGAAGGTTTCTTTTATCGCTCAATCTGTAATGTTCTACGTAAGATTGAACGAGGTTCTATATTTTCGAATCATTTTCCGAAGGAGAAAAAATGAATCATTTAGCAGCACTTCTCAATGTTCTTTCGACAATGGAGATTCAAAAGCCACTCGCAACACAAGTGTTCGAAGCTTATCTTTCCGATTACTTCCAATTAGTCGAAGATAATAACAATAAAAAAGTCTCCGAACAAGATTTCGAAACCATGCAAGAGGTTGCTCATGCACTCGGTCTCAATGAAGATGAATTTCATTCCATTATGGAAACCGATGAAAAGAAATCTTCAAAGAAAGCTTCGAAAGATGAAGAAGATGATGATGAAATTGATGTTGTTGATGATCCAGCAGAGATGAATCAACTTTCACAATACATAAATAAATGGATAAATCCAGATTCAGATCCACGTTTCCTTTTCTAACTATGAAACCAGATTCATTTCGTAAAATCAATCAAGATATTCTTCGTGTTCTTGTCCGTGAAAAGAACATCAATGTTCAGCCTGTAAAAGTCAAGCGACAATTACCAACGCTGGAAAGAATCAATCAGGATGTTCCCTACCTAACGGAAGAGAAACTCGAAGAGGCATTGAATTCGAAAGAAATCACTCATAAGACAGAAAAGCTTCTTGCGTGGTTGACCCTCCATGAAAATCTCGAAACCGCCAAGAGTTATTATCAAGAAAACCCGGAAAAGTTTACAGACATTCGTTGTCTGCTTGAAATGAAAAAACTTGATTTTTCCACTTTTGTAAAAATCTTGATTCAAAAACACAATATGTAACTCAATCAACAATGAAAAATTTAACTGAAAGTATTACCCTTCAAAAAGAGTTCATTCACCGCCTGTCTTACACACTACGAAATTTTAAATGGAAATCAAACGGAGCAAATTTCTCTTGTCCGATTTGCGGTGATAGCAAAAAAAATCCAACAAAAGCCAGAGGCTATCTTTTCGAGAAAAAAAATCTATTTCAGTTCTTCTGTCACAATTGCAGTTTCAGCTCGAACTTTTCTTTTTTTCTCAAGAATGTGAATCCTTCTCTTCATGCGGAATATATCAAAGAACTTTTCCTCAAAGAGAAGCCAGCCGAAAAGGTTCGCATTCGAAAACCAAAGCCAGCACCAGTTGAAAAGCCAAGTTCAATTCCAGCACAAACGATTGAATCTTTGCCAACAGACCATCAGGCAAAACATTATGTGCGGAGAAGAAAGATACCAGACAAGTATCAGAAAAAGCTTTTCTTTGTTCCACACTTTGGTGATTGGATTCGTAAACATTACGATACGAATTACCGAGGCGAGAATGATGAGAGAATCATCATTCCTTTTTATAATGGCAAGTGTGAGTTGATTGCTTTCCAAGGTCGTGCCCTATCCGGCAACACAAAACTACGTTACATTACATTCAAGATACAAGAAAACGCACCAAAGATTTTCAATTTTGATGAGGTCAGCCCAAAGAAAAAAATCTATCTGGTGGAAGGTCCGATTGATGCAATGTTTCTACCAAATGCAATTGCAATGGCTGGCTCTGATGTCACAAAGGTCTTAGACAAGATGAATTATAATATTGTTTTTATTCCAGATCGAGAGCCAAGAAATCCAGAAATTCTCAAAAAAGTCTCGAACATGATCGAGAGAAAATATAAAGTTGCTCTTCTTCCTGAGTCGATGACGGGAAAAGATATCAACGAATATATACTAAATGGATATACGATTTCTCAGATTACTCAGATGATTGATCGTTTTACTTTCGAAGGACTTCAGGCCGAATTTCAACTCCGAATGTGGAAGAAAATATGAATTCAAAAGATTTCTTCAGTCTTGTGACAAATGAAATCACAAATTTGGATCATGAATATAATTCAAGAGATTATGATGAACATTTGAAATTATACTATGATTCGATACCAAAAGAATTGGCATCTCATTTTGGTATTCCTGTAGGTCTTGCATATGAATATCTCAAGTCAATTGTTCAACATTCTTTAGATTCAACAACGAAGACAAAAACAATCAGCAAGCAGTTTCTCAACATTCTGTACAATACAAAACAATTGCTCAAGATGTCAAAGCATGATTATCAGGTGAGTGGTCTATCACATCAATTGGGACCCTTTTTTCTCACTCAGATTGAAGATCGAATTCCACAAGCGAAGCATTTTTCAACGAATGATCAACGAATTCGTTTTCGAGTCAAGAGCAAGTAAAAATACTAAATATAAAAATTCAAGATCGAGTCGGAGCAGCCGGTCTTTCTTTTTTCTAAACAAAAATCCAAACACAATCAAAAGTTTTTTCATAAAACTTTCATAGACCTTTTTATGCTTTTTTCACATTCAGACGGAGTTTTTAGATGAGTGCCCAGATTTTGACAATGCCCGTTAATGAGGATCTATATCATGGTATTTCATTGGACGAGAAACGAAATGAATTGCTATCTGAAATGGCTGTGAACATGTTATCACAGTTTTATTGCAATGAAGATGAAACGCCTCAACAAGCATTCGCCAGAACAGCACTTTGTTTTTCAGCAGGTGACTTAGAATTAGCCCAGCGACTTTATGATGCAGTATCAAAAGGTTGGTTCATGTTTGCTTCACCAGTTCTTTCCAACTCAGTGTTGCCAGGACTGAAACCAAAAGCAATG
>Ga0055584_100007874_pt1 | contig 10441 bp, 13 predicted proteins | sample OSDHelmetaG_FD_58716 | JGI IMG/M metagenome (GOLD analysis project Ga0055584, IMG submission 58716) | Pelagic marine sediment microbial communities from the LTER site Helgoland, North Sea, for post-phytoplankton bloom and carbon turnover... | ecosystem: Environmental > Aquatic > Marine >...
TGTTTTGATTTAAATGGTTTTTATCTCCTCCAAAAACACTGTTGACTTGAAGCAGTGTGCGTTCGTGACCAAGCCTATCAATTAAAACTGGTGTACTTGTAGAGGACAAGGGCTCGCTTGAATTGTCAAGAATAGTCAAGTCTGGTTGGGCGTGTTGTTCTTCAAACTCTAATTGAAGTGAATCCCTAGGCATGTTTGAAAACAGTACATTAAAGGAATTGGGATCATGCTGCCCCATATATTCAATTTTAATATCGCACTTTAATTCAGGATCTAAACTTTGTCTATATGCACACAGTTTATCAAACACTGATAGTCCACTAGGCCAACGTTGCTCATTGTCATTAAAGCGAGCAGTACCTTCTTGTCTGTGTAAAATTACATTTATTGTTTTCATCTGTTTTTCTAACTATTGATATTTGCCAACAGATTTTTTAATTTAGAACTTTGTACTTCACTTTCAACTTTAGGAACGTCTTGATGGGATTGGGTGTCACTAACAGTGCTTGTAGTTTTTAAGTTCTCATAAATGTTAGTTTGTGGTTTCTTCTCATAATCATGCTCACCACTGTCGTGTATACGCAAACTATTTAAATCAAATTCTAGTTCAATTTTTTGTCCAACACCTGAACTACTGCGTGTTTTCATTGCTTGTATTTGATACTTACCACGTTCACGCATTGCTCTACTAGTAAAGATACCAAACACGTTGTCAGCTGTATTAATTTTACTAATGCCGCCTGCAATGTGACTATGATCAAATTCAATTTCTTCAACTGCGCTACGATTCAACTGCGATGCTGTTACAAACAGCACGTTTAATTCTTTTGCTAAGTTACGCAATTCTTCACTTACATATTTGTCTTTAATAAATTGATCATTAGGACTAACTTTTGCACTAACTGGCATTAACAAATCCAAATAGTCTACTAGTAAAAAGTCTGTGGGCTTTCCAGTTTGTATTTCAAGTTCTTTGAGATATGCTCTAATGTCATTTACTGTGCTTTGTGCTGGAAGATATTTAATGTGCAGTTTGCCAGATTTTTTAGCTGCCATTTTTACTTTTAATTCAACTTGATCAAGATCTTTAAATATTTCTTTACTTGCTGTGCCAGTTAACATACTATCAATACGCATAGCAGTTAATCCTTCACTAAGTTCTAAACTTACATATACACCATTTAATCCTGCTTGCATCCAATTAACTGCTAAATTTTGCATAACCAAACTTTTACCACTACCACTGCCACCTGCAAATATTTGTAGTTCGCCTCTGTTAAAGCCGCCGTATAGCAATCTGTCCAAAACTGGCCAACCTGTGCTGTTTTGTCCATTGTTGTCTTTTAATAAACTTAACCTGGCTCTTGGATCATCAAAGTAATCAATTCCCATATCGCGTGTTAAACTTATTTGCACTGCATCTTTAATCAGCTTCTCAACTGGATCATAATTACCTTTTTCCAATAAGTCTGCTGCTTTGAGTATAGCTCTTTCAAGTTCAAAACGTTTTGTAAAGTTTTCAAACTCTACCATAAACCATTCAAAGTGCCCGCTGTTGAGTTCTGGCACATTGTTTAGCTGTGTGTCAAAACTAGCATTTATTTGTGCCAAGTCAGGCATAGTTTTAAACTTATCACAGTGTTCACTAATAAACTCTGCTATAGGACGTAAATCCCTATCAAAATTTTCAACATTAAAAATATTTTGTATACGAGTGTATGTTGCTGCATCTTCGAGCAACATTTCTAAAAATAGTTTTTGTGTGTCAAATGTATATTCTTTAAGCATTTGTTTTCCTTAGAAGTGCCCGTTTTGCTAATTCAATTTTTACTTTACTAAAAACGCTGCTGTTTATAATACTAGCCACAGTACTTAACCGACCGTGTGCTTGTACTGCATCATTTACATCTTTTATTTCGTTGCCCCAATCTGGTATACTAACTCCCCATCCTAGTTCTATTGCACGATCAATTAATGCAACTCCAGCACGATCTTGATCTGGTACAACTATTACTTGAGCATCCACACTTTTAATTATACTAGCTTGTGCTGTGTTTATATCATTGTGCAACACAGCAAGTGCATCAATACACAATGCATCAAAAATTCCTTCAACTACTATAACATATTGCCATTCTGGCCGCTGTAGGTCTGTGCCAAACACATACCCTGGTTGCATGTTGTTTAGATACTTTGGTTTACGTGTATCTAAAAATCTAGTAGTATGACCAACTATTTGATTATTGTGCGTAAACGGAACAAGTATACCTTTTCTTCCAGTCTCAGTAACATGAGTCATTAATGGATAGTCTTGGGGCAGACACCGATGTTTTATATATTGAGCATTGTCAACGTCAAGTTCACTGATACCTGCAGGGAGATCAGTTTCTTTAAATTTAGGCAAAGGATCTACTGCTTTAGTTCTACTCTGCAACACATCTTGCATTGAACGCAACCGCATGCTTTCTAAATTTATTCTACCAAGTTCTTCCTCATCTACACCTAACCAAGTTAACAAACGTCTAGCTTTATAAGTTAAACTTCTTCCCACAGTAAAACTCGCAGTGTACCTGCAATTAAAACAATGATAACTCCAACCATCATCACGGCTGATAAAACCTCCGCGCTGACGCTTGTCTGTGCTTTCGCCGTTGTGAATACAACACGGAGCATTAAATGTAATCCAGCCGCTGGTATTGGCTTTGCGCCTGCTAGGAAGATAGGTTGTAAAGTCAATCATATGTTTATTATAACATATCTAGTTCAGAAAGCAACCAGTTTGTTATAAAACGATGTCCTTTTTCGTTAGGATGTCGATTGGGTTTTAGCACTTCGGTTCCAGTGCCATTGTTGATGACGTCTTCTAATAGCTCAACACAACTGTGTAAATTAGGAAGTGTTTGGAATTCTCGAGCAAGACTTGTTCTATTAGGAATAGTAAAAAACTGTAATAGTTTTGGGTGTTCATGTCTGGCATTGTTAAAAAATGTCAAACTTTGATTTAGTTGTATTTTAAAATATCTCTTGCTCCAAGTGAGTGTTGTATGTTTTTTTACCATATCCACCCATTCATCAGGGAATATACTAGAATTATTGTGTACCCATGCACTGTGTACAAATCTGTTCCATTCAGGATCGTTTGCATAGCTCACGTGTTTTGGATTATAAAATGTATGTCTACTGGGCTCTGTCAGACCTACTAGTACTAAACTTTCATTTGCAAGCGGATCATTTTCCATCCACCAAAGATAAGTCCATATAGTACTTTGCAAACTTCCGCCTGGTATGCCAAAGTTCTTTTGTGGGATATCATAATGTTTTGCAATTCTACCAGTAAAACAATTTGATTCTCTGTACTCAATATTTTCAACAATTGATGGATGTGGATTTTCATGATCTTCTAAGCCAGGATCCAATAACTCATCACCCCAGACAAAACTATCTCCAAACGACACTACCTGTTTTATCATATACGATAGTCGCTTGTTGCTACGTTTCCAGCACTGGTTTGTATTTCAAGTCTTAAATATGGATGAAATCCACCAACATTTATACCTAGTAATCCAGTATTGGTAACAAAGTCAACTTCTTCTACATCAGCTTGTGTATCTAATCTTTCATATGTTATATCATACCAATTATCGCTGGTATCTGTTGCGCCTTGTACTCTTAGACTTCCTGTAAACGCCTCTGTGCGCACTGCAATTGTTGTTGCACTAATACCATCAGTTTCAATTTGACTACTGTAGTATACGCTACTGTCCGGTGCTTGACTTGGAATTGTTAAACTGTTGCTAGGAACAAATTCTGGAAATACACTATCTGAAATTTCAACCTCGGCACGTGCACCACTGTATGCATCAACTAATATAGCTTCACTTAAACTTCCGTTATCGCTTTCTAAACTATAACTTGCAGGCTGTGCTTTGAGTGCTGCTGTTTCGGCAGCAGTTAATGTAACTTTGGCTCTGCCTGTACTGGCACTTAGTACAGATAACAATTTGGATAATAGTAAATTTTTACCATCTTCGCCTATTAAACGAAATGTTATACTTCTACCAGTGATGTTCACAGGCTTTTGATCTTGATTTATAAACTGAAATAGTATTACATTATCAACACCAAGATTTAGTTTTAATTTTTTAGCATACACTGATTCCCACCTCCGAGTAAAATGAGTTCCCGAATTGTCCACTATCATTACTTTTTGTATTTGCTGATATATGTACACTGGTGTGCTATACATTCGGTCTCTCCATTTGTAGTATTATAGCCGGCCAACTTCTCCTTTACTAAATATAAAGAACAAATGTGCTTGCTTTATATTTATGGATAACGATGTGTTTAAAACATTAAATGACCGCTACCCTTTTATGTCGGTCGTGCGCTACGCCGACAAGGAGTACGTAGGGATCATTCAAAACAGGGATAATACTGTAACAACCATCTACGACTATGGATCAATTGAAGAACCTGAATCTAAAAGTCAATTTATTGAACTTGGCAATGCTTGGTGGTGGGAAAGTAACCGAAGTGTGCCAATCAATATATTTCTAAAAACAGAATGGGAACCGTTTAGAGTTATATTAAGAACGTTTTCAAATAAAGATTGCGAAGTAGTTCATGGTCCTATATGTAGTTTAAAAGATATCAGTATTAAAAGAAAAAAATCACGCAGTATTCAACTGGTTCGTCGAGTCGATTAAATTCATATGCAGTGCTACTAGACTAGCGTAACTTACAGCATGACTTTTTTTAAACACAAAACCTTTAGTAGCATCACCATCCCATACAGTTTCAAATACAGTTTCCCAACTTTGATTTTGTAAATGTGCTTTACCAGGTCTTATTACACTTATAAATGCAGCCATACGTGGAACACTGTCAGGTTTCATTGTTTTTAATAAGTGCGTATAATTACCAACATGTATTAATTTTTTGCTCCATTCGGTATCTTCCCATAGTTTGCTCCAATTTGGTTCTTGGCCAAGCATTTGTTCATAGTGTGTTTGACTTTGAATCAACTGGTAAACATTAACATTCAAAAAATCTAATTTAAAGTATCCTCTTTGTTCAGCACTTTCGTAATCAATTGCTGCACAATTATTAATTGGATCACGTGGTATACGTGTAACATACACTCCACTGTTGTGCTTTTTAATGCCCTTGGCAGATTCAATACGTGCCGGAGTATGTTGTACCAGGTCTAGTATTCCTTGTCGATTTCCAAAATCTATATCGATATCAGGCATAAGTTACATTCCAAGTGTTAATATCCAAGTCTTGCTACAATAATAACATGTTGACACCTGTTTGTCAAGTGTTACATTTATACTAAACAAAGGATGACTTTTGTCGTCACAATACAACTGAACAGGCTCTGTTACATAAACTAATTCTTTTTCTGCAAATAACGCACGTCGACGGTCGTTGAGATGTTTACGTTGTGTTTCTGTTAAATTATAACGATTCCTTTTCACTACCAACCCAACTGCTTTAAAATCTTTTTACAATATGCAACGTCTTCACTGTGCTTTGCAAAACGCTTGCTCCAACTATCAGCATCAATCCAATCCCAAATCATTTTTAATTGGTCTGGTGTTATGCGAGTCAAAAATTCATTCCCACTTGCACAGTTGTACAATACCCACGCACTTATTTTTCCATTTGCAATTTCATGACAAAGTATATTACTGTTTCCATATCTTAAATAATCTTCCAGTGGATTGCCTGTGCTTTCATTCCATTTTACTGCAAGATTAACGGCACGTTCCAGCGCATCTGCTACATTTTCTTTTTGTGTGTACTCCAACAAAAACTTATTGTATTCGCTATCTTTGCACCAATAATCTAATTTTTTATTGTTAACAATTAACCATTCAGCAAATCGCATAACATTTATTGCTTTAATACTTATTGCATATCTACCAAATTTAACAAACGCTCTATAATAACTACTTTTTGAAAAATGATCATAGTCTTTGAGTGATCGCCCTCCTTGGCTAATTTGATAAAACTTTTGATATGCTTGAAATCCAATCTTTACTGCTGGTTCGTGTTGATTTTGATAACGCTTTTTCTGCTCGCACAAATGTACCAACAGACTATTCTCTCGTATAAACTGCTTTTTACAGTACTGACATGTGTATTTTTGTTTCGTTTCAGCCATCATTACTAAATATCATTATGCTTATCAAAGAACATCTTAATACACAGTTTAACATATCTGCTATACAAAAGCAAGTGCTAAATCTGCCTTGGGCCACTGACCCAAATAGTGAATGGGCACTTGCTGTTAACCATTCACCTGACAACACAGACAACATGTTTCACAGTGGTGCAAATATAAATGTTAATGATCCTTTTGTTTTAAACGATGAATTTATTGGTACACCAGTAGGCGAAGCATTAGAAGTATTAGGTCCAATTGGTAGTGCACATTTTAGAAAACTTCAAAAAGGTGAATGTTACGGTGCCCATACTGATGTAGACAATCGATTGCATCTAGCTGTAGTTACTACACCTCATGCAAAATTGGTTAATTTTGAGTCAAACACAATGCATCATGTTCCTGCTGATGGACGCTGGTATATGATGGATACCAGCATACCGCATGACGGCATAAACTTTTCATTTGAACCTCGAATACATTTGCATGTTAATGTTTTATTACCTGTTGCATCAGGTCCTGGCGCATATCTTGACATAGACCCATTAGAAGATCCATCAAAAGAAAAGTTTCAACCTTGGATTGGTCAAATGTTTTTAGGTTTTCTTAATAAGAATCTTGTCAATGGCAATCTAACTGGATGGACTCAACTTGGTATGAGACGATATCGTTACGGTTTCACAGACAGCACTGCATTTGATCAAGTTGTTGAACACATTCGCAGTCGTGGATACAGTTGCACAGTTACGCCTATTTTGTAACGCCATGATCCTTTAAGTATGCTGCGATTTCTTTTTTATCTACCAATGCTGCCATTGTATTAATATCATCTGCTTTCATGCTGGGAAACAATTCCATTAGTTGCTTTTTGTTAGCACTATTTCCTTTGTCTTTCTTTTTTGGTGCAATCCAGTTGTGTCTGTGATTTCCCATTCCGGGACTAACTGCGGTACAACATAACCATTGCAGCTTAGGATGTTTGTTAATATCAAAAAAATGTTTGTTCAAGTAATGATTACAACTTTGTACATAATATTGCTGTAGTTCTGTATCCCCACCAACAGCACTACTCCAACGAATCATTAAAAAATTACTAAATTTTTTACGCTCTTCGTCTGTGAGTTCATCATACCAAGCTCGATCTTTGCTGTCAAGTGCAGCCATTTCACTAGCAATATTTAACTTATTGCTCATTATCTCTTAATTCCTTTACTTTGCTTAACCAGGCTTTATGAAACGCTCGCACTGCAATATCTTTATAGTCTGTTAGTCCCAATGCAGTATACAATTTTTCAGCGTTTGCGGCTGTTGCATCAGTGTCTAATAGATATTTGCTATCCCAATTATACACGAATTTTAAATTTTTTGCAAGCATTTCCAGTTGTTCAATTTCTATTGCATCATATTTGGTTTCATATTCTATATTAGCGTTGGGATTAACCCAACTTGGACGAAGCTCTGCTATTAATTGCCTAGGGTTGTCAAATCGAATTAACTGTGCATTGGGCCAACACTCTAGCATTGGTTTAAGTACACTAACACTATTACACATAAGAGTAAAGTACTGATTGCTATTGCTTAGCCGGTCAATAACAGGATCAAAAAACCAATACTCTTTTAGTTGTGGAAAGTCTTTGAGATAAACATCGCTGGGCATATTAAACAGTTGAGTACATCCCATTCTCAAATCATCCCATTCAACACTGTTTGCTTGTATTCTAGTCAACAACAGTTTTAATTTATCAGTGGTGCCAAGCTCTCCATTTAATTGTTGAGCTGCTATCTTGTGATCTTGAAGCACAACGTTGTTGCTTAACCCTAAAAGATTTGCAACTGTTTTGCCGCCGCTGCCTGCTTTATAATAAACAATTACAATTCGATCAGTGTCAAAATTTACCATGCTTGGTTTACATCTACTACTTCGCAACCGCGACTGATATCTTTTACAAAATATACACAATCGGGCTTGGGATTATCATTTAGTGGCACACTTAGCATTTGACCATTTTTTAACTTAGGAGCAAACCAAGTTACTTCATGATATACATCTACAATCTCAACTGGATTAAACTCTGCTCTAAAACTGCTAAGGGCGTTAAAAGTAAATGCACTAAATCCCCTATCATTTAAACTGGTCAATGGCAACATTTCTAAATCACCATTGTCGCTATCACCAATCAACAGTTGCCAGTCCATGGGCATTTTAATAGTATTCTGTCCAATTTGTAGTACAACAGCAGGACAATGAAAACTTTCTAAATAAATTAATGGTATAAAAAAGTAATCAACATCACTTGGATCACTATTGTCTAATATACTAAAACGCAAATCATCAATTACGTCAGGCAATGTTTCTAAATTGTATGCTTCGTTTTCTAATGTTAGTATTCTCATTTTTCTCTCATTGGCTAAGTTATTTAATTTTCATCCACTCAAGTTTTTCTTGAGTAAATGGATAATTTGCTTCTCGATAGAAAGCCTTTCGTTTTGTTAAATGTCTTTTGGCGTATTTACATGTACTAGTAATATCCCAAATTTGCACATGATCTTTGTCTTTGGCTTTACGTATACCTCTACCAATACTTTGTATAACTCTTACAAAACTTTTTCCAGGTTCAAGTAGAACCAAATTAAAGATACGAGGGATATTAATACCAACTGCTGCTACTCCGTATGTTGCAATAATAACTTTTCCTACTGCATCAGCTACTTCGTCATATTCATCTTGCCTATCTTGTGCTTTGGTTGACCCGCTTACAAACACACTATTTGGAATACGCTCCTGTAATGCTTGCCCGGCTGCAACACGATCTACTAATATTAGCGTATTTCCAGTTTCGTTTACTTTTATTCCTAATCCTGCAATGGTATCTAATCGACCTTTTTCTTCTAATAGATATTTTAATTCGCTTTGATAGTTGTTGTACTCAACATGATCAACCAACTGTACTATGTTTACATGACAGTTTGCTAGTACACCCCTATCTTGTAGTTCACTAGCACTTAGTTTACTTTCAACTGGACCAATGCTTACATGCAATGCTTCATATTCAAATGCTTCTTTGGGTATTGTTCCTGTCAATCCCCAACGTATAGGAATATGACTCATAACTCCTGTTAACAGTGTTTTTAATGCATCAGCTTTTGCCATGTGCACTTCGTCAACAATAACACACACAACATCTTCAAGAAAATCGCCAATTGTTGCCTCGGCTGTGCCATTTTTTGTATTTTTTAATAGTATGTTTAAACTTTGCCAAGTACATATTGTGTGCGTCTTGGCAAACTCTTTTCTATCACCATAATACACACCAACATCTAATCCCAAGTTAATGTAGTCTTTTTCAGTTTGTGTTACAAGACTTTTATTAGGCACAATTACAATACTACGCCCATAATTTTGTACACTGTGACTTAGTGCTGCTGTCATTAATGTTTTACCAGCACCTGTTGCTATCTCCTGTAAACACTGTGGCTTTTCGAGAAACTTGTTTACAATCTCAACTTGATAATCACGCAGTACAATTGGTTCGCCTTCTGCTGGATGGCCTTTTGGCCACATGGTTTGCGCAAAGCTATTCTCGGTAATTCTATCAAATGTAAAGTTGGTGGTGTTTTCACGCAAATCTTCTAATTCGAGATCATATCCATCTTGTTCTAACACAGGAAGAATATCCGGCAACAAGTTTACAAAACTACTACCTCCCATTTGAAAAAATGCAACCTTGCCGTCCCAACGACCAAGTTTAACTGCTGGCAGATAACGTGCATAAGGAACTGCATATTTAAATTTGTTATGAAGTTTTTTACGGGTGTCAAGGTCCAGACCCTCAATTTTTACATTTACTTCATCACGTAATATTAGTCTTGCTTGCTTCAAGTGTACATCTCCTGCATAGCCAGTGTATTCATTGGGAATACTGCCAGATCTTCGCAAGCAAGTTTGATGCCTGCTTCACGTAATTGGTATTGTATATAACTTTCAATTACAAAATTCATATTTGATATATTATAATCCTGTTTATTCTTTACTGCATGCACATAACTTTGTGCTTGATATTGACAATTGTGATATTTTTGTTTTTTATAAAATATGCTTTGTGTTTGAGCTATAACATCGTTACTGGCCAGTACTTTTATACCAGTAGCATCTGCTATATCGTGTATAGTGCCAATTAAGTTTTCAAATAAATCTTCACTGTCAATTTTGATCGCACTTGGTATCATTTGATATTGATGTATATTGTATGCATTTGAAAATATGTCTGGTAT
>Ga0055584_100007875_pt1 | contig 10441 bp, 8 predicted proteins | sample OSDHelmetaG_FD_58716 | JGI IMG/M metagenome (GOLD analysis project Ga0055584, IMG submission 58716) | Pelagic marine sediment microbial communities from the LTER site Helgoland, North Sea, for post-phytoplankton bloom and carbon turnover... | ecosystem: Environmental > Aquatic > Marine >...
TTTGGTCCACGAGACGGCAATCCACTTCGTCGATGTGTTCCGCTATCTCATGGGTGAAGTAGAGAGCGTCTATGCCGACCTCACGCGGTTTAATCCCGCGATCAAGGGCGAGGATTCCGGCTATATCGTCTTTCAGTTCAGAAGCGGCGCGAAAGGCTTGTTCGACGGAAATCGGCTAGTCGACCATGTGGCGGAGAACCGTCGCCTCACCATGGGTGAAATGTTGATCGAAGGCTCCGAAGCGGTGCTGAGGGTCGATGGCGACGGCGGGATGTTCCTGCGCAAGCACGGCTACGATGCGGAAATACCGGTCGCCTACGATTGGGAGAACCGCGGGTTTGCCGGGGACAGCGTCTATATGCTGCTCCGCCATGTCGTGCAGCATGTCCTGGCGGGCGCGCCGGCGATGAACACGGCGCGGGAGTATCTGACGAACTTGCAGATCGAAGACGCGATCTATCGGTCCAGCGAGGCGGGTGCGAAGGTCGGGCTATAAGAAATTAAGGATACCCGTCATTCCCGCGAAGGCGGGAATCCAGGACTCCCATCGATACAATCTGAATTCCCGCCTTCGCGGGAATGACGGCCTGTGTGAGGATCTAACCGTCGACCGTTTCCAGATCAACGGGCTCCGCCATTGCCCCTGTCGCCCGCATGGCGTCGATCCGGGTTGCCTCGGCTCGCTGCCGCTCAACGAAGACTTCCCAGCAATGATTGTCGGGATCGGTGAAATAGATACCGTATGAAATCCCATGATCGACGGCTCTGTGCACTTCGACGCCGTTGGCGATTAAGCCTTTGCGGAATTCACTTAAGTCCTGAACCGAACCGTCGAATTTCAGCGCAATATGATTGATCGTCTCTTCGCCCTTGGCGGAAGGGTTTTCGAATAGCGCGATGTCATGATCGTTCTCACCGAAAGATAAGAAGCAGCCGTTACGCTCCGGACTGTCGACGACGACCGTCATGCCGAGATTCTTGCAATACCAGTCGCGGGAGACAGCTAGATCGCTGACATAGATGACTGTGTGTCCGAGTTCCTTGATTCTTGGCATGGCATAATCCTTTCGCGTGAGCTTCGAATTCCGAAGCAAACATGCGTAGCGGTCAAGAGCGTTTAGAGGCTTCGGGACAATTCCGGATACTCGGCAACGATTTTATCGAAGCGCTCACGGATCGGCCCGCCGCTCGGATTCTCCGCGACCGCTTCGAACAGCCGGTGTTTCATGAAGAAGCGCCAATGCACCGGAAGGCCCGCAAGTAGGTCGCTCAGCGTCGCGTAATTCTCGTCGGTCCAAACACTTTCGAATTCGTCTCGCTCGGGCCCGAAATCGAAAAACCTGGTGTCCCGTATTGTCGCCATGTCTTGGCGGCGCGCCGTGGTCGCGGACTCGTCATGGCCGCCGTTCTCCAGCACCACGCCATAGGAATCCAAGGCTTCGTCGTCGGTGACGAAGCCGCTGCGGACATCCCGCACCACGGCCTCGGGATCGCGCTCCAACGGGTCGCCCCAACCGCCGGAGCCGCCCGATGCGACATGAACGACGTCGCCGGGACCGATGGTCAGGATATCCGTATTGCCGAGGTTCACTTCATGATTGCCGCCGGGATTCAAGAGGAAGACGGAGTTACGACCCGCCTTCCCATTGAGCACGCCCCACGATCTGAATCTAGTGCGGTCGCGATTGCGGGCGGTGATTTTGGTGTTCGGCGCCTGTGCCTGGAACCGCATTTCGGTTGCCAAGCCGCCGCGATGCTTCCCGGCCCCGCCGGAGTTTTGAGCCAGACCATAGCGCAGAATTTTGATCGGCACTTCCGCTTCATTGATTTCGACCGGTGTGTTCTTCAGGAACGAGCTATTCGCGCCGGACCCTTCGGCACCGTCTTCCGCGGGATTGCCGCCGGCCCCACCGGAGATCGGCCCGATCGAGGCGACGACCCGGCGGCTCGTCCGGTTGTCGACGCTGTTGACGTTCATGATCGGGCCACCGCTGCACGGCGACGCGGGTAATCTGTCCGGGGCTGCCTGTACGAACGCGCCGAAGGTGATCTCTTGCAAGCGCATGGAGGAGAGTGTGCGCATGCCGACCGCCGCCGGGAATTCCGGATTGACGATGGTGCCTTTCGGCAAGATGCAGCGGCACACCCGGGTGACGCCCGAATTCAAGAACAAGGTCGGGTCGAGCGTGTAGAGCACGTAGACGAGGCCCACCAGCATCATGACGTGACGCTCCTCGCCGCCGGTCGGAATGTTCATTGACGATTCCAGCTGCGGGTCACTGGTGGAAAAGTCGAAGACGCAGGAGTCGCCTTCGATGGTAAGGTTGAGGGCGATCCGGCACGGCCAGCCGTCGACGGCGTCCTCGTCCATGTAATCGGCGAAGAAATATTCGCCGTCCGGCAGATCGCCGATAATCGCGCGTGCTTGCGTCTCCGCGTAATCGAGGAGGTCGTCGATACCGTCGCGAAAGGTGTCGATCCCGAACTTCTCGATCATCTCATGGACGCGGCGTTCACCAGTATTTACCGCCGCGAGCTGCGCTTTCAGATCGCCCCAGTTTTGCTCCGGCATGCGGACGTTGGTGAGCAGGATATCGAGCACATCCTGATTGATCTCGCCGCCCCGCATGATCTTCGTCGGTGGAATGCGGATGCCTTCCTGATGCACTTCGGTCAGAGTGCGAGACAGACTGGCGGGGACAGCGCCACCGACATCGGTATTATGGATATGCCCAACGGCGAAGCAGACGATCTCGCCTTCGTGGAAGATAGGCTTCCAGATATGCATGTCGGGCGTATGGGTGCAGACAAACCCGCTATAGGGATCGTTGGTGATGCAAATATCACCTTCTTCGTAGTGATCGATGGCCCTGATCACACTGCCGTAGTTCATGCCGACGAACCACGTCGCGCCCAGTTCCGTCGGCGTCGCGAAGGTGAATCCCTCGGCAGTGGTCAAGCCGGTGGTGAAATCCTCGGTCTCCTTGACGAAGGTCGAATGCGCCGTTCGGTACAGCGTATAAGCCATGCTTTCGGCGGCGGCGACGCAATGGTTCTTCAGAATTTCGAGCGTGATCTTGTCGATTGCCATGGTCAGGCCTCCAAATTCAGAATGAGGTTGCCGAGTGCGTCCACCTCGGTGCGGAAACCTTCGAGGATACAGCTTGTCGTGTCGTCTTGCGCGACAATCGCCGGGCCGTTGAAGGATTGGCCGGCCCGCAAGTCCGCGCGCCTGTAAATATCCGCTTGGTGTTCCTGGCCGTCGCAATAGACGGGTGTTTGCCCGATGGGGCTGGGCGGTGCGTCGGATGCTTCCAACGGCGATATCTCGGGCTTTGGCGGGACGCCGGAGATGATGAGCCGCAGATTGATGATCTGAAGCGGGGCCGCTTCGTCCGCATATTCATAGAGCCGGGTGTGTTCGCGATGAAAGGCGGCGACGAGAGCATCAATATTACCGTCCTCTATCCAGGCCCTCTCAAGCGGTGTGTCGATTTCATAGGATTGTCCGCGGTAGCGCATATCGGCGGAGATATTAAGGATCGGCTCACCGTTGAAGCCTTGCTCGTCCCGCAGCCAGTGAAGGGCGCGTTCCTGCAATTCAACAAGCGCTTCCCGTAATGTATCGGTGACTTCTTCTTCGAGGTCCGCATAGATTGTGCGGATGAAATCGTTCCGCACATCGGCAATGAGGCCGCCGAAGGCGCTGAGTACGCCCGGCGTCATCGGCACGATGACCCGCCGCATGCCGAGTTCACGCGCGACGAAACAGGCCATCATCGGGCCCGCGCCGCCGAACGCGATCAGGTCGAGCTCGCGGGGGTCGATCCCGTGGCGCGACACCAGTTTGCTGACCTCCAGATACATACCGGAGACCGCGACGCGGATGATCGCTTCGGCGGTGTCTTCGCAAGAGATACCGATTTGTCCGGCAATTTCATCGATGGCGTTTCGCGCCCTATCGATGTCGAGTTGGACGGCGCTGTAGCCGAGTGCCGAGGCACCGAGAAACCCGGTGACGACAAAGGCGTCGGTGATGGTCGCGCGTTCGCCGCCCAGGCCATAGCAAGCGGGGCCAGGGGTCGATCCTGCGCTTTCCGGGCCGACCTTGAGGACACCTTGCGGATCGACCCAGGCGATGGAGCCGCCGCCTTCGCCGATGGAGGTGACGGAGACGGTCGGGATGTGAATCGGAAAATCGCCGATCATCTCTCCCACGCCATATTGCGGCGTGCCGTCGCGGATGATGGCGACGTCGGCGCTGGTCCCGCCGATATCGAGGCTCATGGCGGCGGCGGAATTCGTTCCACGTGCGATGCTGGCGGCGCCGATCACGCCGGAAGCAGTGCCGGACAGGAGCATTTGCGCGCATTCGGTTTTACCGAGCTCTGCCGTCATGACGCCGCCGTTCGATTTCGTCAGCATGGGTTCGGCTGGAACGCCCGCGCTCTTCAAGGCGTCTTGGAAGGCCGTCAGGTAATGGGCGACGCGCGGCTGCACGTATCCCGCGACAACGGCGGTCACCGTACGTTCGTACTCGCGGATGACGGGCCAGACATCGCCGGCGCAGGTCACGGATAGATCGGGGGCTTCGGTACGGATAATTTCCGCGACGCGTCGTTCGTGGGCGGGGTTTCGATATGCATGGAGGAGGGAGACGACAACACCGTCGCCGCCGATCTGACGGACGCCCGCAATGGCCTCACGCACGCTGTCCTCGTCGAGGGGCTCATCGATGCCGCCGTCAAAGAGCATACGCTCCCGAATGCCGAAGACCTTATCCCGGCTGACCAACGGCGGCGCGCGGCGCGAGAGCAAATCGTAAGGATCGGGCATCTTGAGCCGGGCCACTTCGAGCACGTCTTCGAATGCCGCCGTCGTGAAGAGGCAGAGGTTGATGCCCTTGCGTTGGATGACCGAATTGACCCCAACCGTCGTGCCGTGGGTGAAATAGTCGATTTCATTCGGCGCGACGCCGTATCGCTCGCCGAGCGCCGCGACGCCGTCGATCACTTCCTGGCCAGGCCGGTCCGGAGTCGACAGCACTTTGAGTGTATGCATCGCTCCCGATTCCTCGTCAAAGACGCAGAAATCCGTGAACGTGCCGCCAATATCTACACCTATTCTGTATGTCATGGCAGTGATTGTCTTTCGGCGGCCCGGGAGGTCAAGCCTCGATCAAACCAGAGGCGAGCTAAATGTTGACCCTGGCCGATTCGATGGCGAATAGTCGGCCTATGACGGGGTTTTCACCATCACCATTGCTCATTACGAACGCGCAAGCGCGGAAACTATTTCTCGAACGCCAGGGGCTTTCGGTGTCTGTGCGGAGCAAACTGTCGACCAATGGATTGCTGGAGACAATCCGCGCTTTGGGGTTCGTGCAAGTGGACAGTATCAACACTGTGGCGCGCGCCCACCACATGATCCTTTTCGCGCGCAACCAAACCTATCGCACGGATCAGCTCACCCATTTGTTGGAAACCGAGCGCGCGCTCTTCGAACATTGGACCCACGATGCGTCCGTCATTCCGATCGAGTTTTTCCCGTATTGGCGATATCGCTTCGAGCGGGACAAAGCCGCACTGCTCGACCGCTGGCGGAAAGCGCGCCATGAGGGGTTCGAGGAAATCTTCGAGGATATTTTGGCGCAAGTTCGGCGCGACGGGCCGACGATGGCGCGGGATATCGGCACAAAACGCAAGACCGGGCGCGGTTGGTGGGATTGGCACCCAGAGAAGACCGCGCTGGAGTTTCATTGGCGCACAGGCAACCTCGCCATTGCAGGCCGCGAGGGATTTCAGAAAGTTTACGACGTCACGGAGAACGTGATTCCGGAGGGCCATCGCGAAGCGCGGGTCGAGGAGGCCGCATTCATCGAGTGGGCCTGCCGGTCGGCGCTTGAGCGCCTCGGCATGGCGACATCGGGAGAAATCGCCGCCTTTTGGGATTTGGTGACACCCCGGGAATCCGCCGAATGGTGTCGGGCTTCACTGGCGTCCGGCGCGTTGATCGAGGTTCTTGTCGAGAGCGACGGAGAGCGCAAGCCGACCAAGGCCTTCGCCCTTCCGGATTTGCCTGAGCGCCTAGCCGATTTGCCGGAGGCTCTCGACCGCATACGGGTTCTGTCGCCGTTCGATCCTCTGATCCGGGACCGGAAACGCTGCCTTCGTCTGTTCGGGTTCGACTACCGGATCGAAATATTCGTCCCCGAAGCGAAACGCCAATATGGCTACTACGTCTTCCCGTTGCTGGAAGGCGACCGATTTATCGGACGCATTGATATGAAGCATCAAAAGGGTGTGTTAACCGTCACCGGGTTTTGGCCGGAACCGGGCGTGAAGATGGGCAAGGGACGCAAGGCCGCGCTTGAGGCTGAGCTGGATCGACAGCGGCGTTTCGTCGGTGCGGAGAGCTTAGCGGTCAACTGCGCACTCGATTAGGTCTATTCGTTCAGCCCCTGGCCCGGATAAGGATGTGTCGCGACCCAATGCTGCGCGATATCCAGGCGGCGCGTGATCCAGACATCGGGCTTATTCATGACGTAATCGAGGAAGCGCTTCAGCGCCATGGCACGAGCCGGATGGCCGATGATCCGATTGTGCAAGCCGACGGACATCATCTTCGGGTGCGTGGCGCCTTCTTCGTACAGCATATCGAAGGCGTCACGGAAGAAGGCGAACAAGTCGTCCGCCGTGCCCATCCAACCGACCAGTTTGCCATCGTTGTTGGTCAGCGAATACGGCACGATGAGATGCGGGTGGCCGTTGATGGTCTTCCAGAACGGCAGTTCGTCGCCGTAATAATCGCTGTCGTAGAGAAATCCCCCGTGTTCCAGCAACAGCCGCCGCGTGTTGATGCTGGGGCCGTAGCGGCAATACCAACCTTGCGGTCTTTGACCGGTGGATTTCTCCAAGGACGCGACCGCCTTGCGGATATGGTCACGCTCTTCGTCTTCGCTCAGTTCGAAATGCTTGATCCAGCGCCAACCATGCGAGCAGACATCGGCACCCGACGTGCGGATGGCCTCGGCGATCTCCGGGTTGCGTTCCAAGGCCAGGGCGCAGGCGAACATGGTGAGCGGTAGGTCGCGTTCCTGAAACAACCGCAACAACCGCCAGAAACCGACGCGGCTGCCATATTCGAACATGCTCTCGCCCGCCAGATCGCGACCGTCGAGGGCGGGCCTGCCGAAGGCTTCGGTCAATTGCGTTTCCGTAAAGCCTTCGCCGTCTTGCATGGATGGTTCGGAGCCTTCCTCGACATTAATGACGAAATTCAGCGCGATGCGCGCGCCTCCCGGCCATTTCGGGTCGGGCGGGTTGCGGCCATAGCCGACGAGATCGCGGTCGTATCTTTCGGTCATGCGGTCGTCCCTTATGCGATCCGATTTCCCGTCAATCTGCGATGGGGGGATTCCCCGGGAACATGTTGCGGTGCGATTCGGCATCCATCTCGGTTTTGAACTTGTGCTGCGCGGCTAGTTCGATCGCGCTATGGCCCGCGGGGCGTGCGGTTATTTCGTCTACCAGTCGCTTCAGATGCGGGAAATCGTCGAAGGCTTCGTCCGACAGAATCCGTGGCATCAGCCGCGCCCAACCCCACGCCGCCATGTCGACGACGGTATAGGTATCGCCCAAGATATAGGGACGGTCGGCGAGGCGGCTGTTGAGGATTCCGTAGTGGCGTTTGGCCTCGAAGGCATAGCGGTTCAGTGCATACGGTATTTGCTCCGGCGCGTGGACACGGAAATGAACCGATTGGCCCGAATACGGGCCGACTCCGGTCGCCACGAACATCAGCCAAGATAAAAAATCACCCCGCGCGGCGTCCCCGGCGGGCGGCAGAAACCGGCCGGTTTTCTCCGCGAGATAGAGCAGAATGGCGTTGCTGTCGAAGACGGTGACATCGCCGTCGACGATGGTGGGCGCCTTGGCGTTGGGATTGATGGCGAGATATTCGTCCGTATGTTGCTCGCCCTTGCGGGTATCGAGAGGCACCGCTTCGTAGTAGAGCCCGGCCTCTTCGAGGAAGAGCGCCACCTTCATCGGGTTCGGGCCGGTATTGTAGTAGAATTTTAACATTTGCCGCCTCCATCAAAAACTGTGGAGACAAACTTCCGACGGTTGACGCGATTTGTCTAAATCTATCGACCGGTCGCTAGTCAACGAAGCGGGCATTGAGTTGCGATTGCCAAGAAGGGCCGATTGCTTTGAACGGGAATACTGTCTAGTCCGGTAAAGTGCATTTGTAGTTGCGTTTTTTATAGGGTCGGTCGCATTCCCAATCGTTGCCGGAATAATCGAGATGGGCGTTCTCCGGTAACTTGACCTCTTGGCATTCCTTTTGGTTTGAACGGAAACCGCGCTCACATTTCCAGCCATTCCCGTAGGAGGCATACACGAGATAGGCATTTTTCGGGACCGTTATTGCAATGCAACCTTCATTCGACGCCTGATATCCGTAGTTACATTTCCATTTGGCTCCATTGTTCGTTTCCAGGATATGAGCGTTCTGGGGAACCTTGATGGCGATGCACAGATTTCCGGATACGCGATGACCCAAATTGCATTCCCAACCTGGGTCCAACATTGCTGATGTGAGGTGCCCGTTTTCCGGAACGTTGATCAACGCGCAAGTTTCGCCGCTCTTTCGATAACCGCGTTCACAATCCCAACGGTTTCCATTCGCCGTTAGATATCCGTTCTTTGGGACAAATATTTCAATGCAGGTATTGTCGTGTTCCTGAAAACCCCGGCTGCAATCCCAGCCACGCTGCCCATGAGTAGCGCTGGTTGCATAGGTGTTGGCCGGTCGTTCGACGATGACGCAGACACCGCTCTCCTCGCGATAACCCAATTTACACTCCCATCCGTTGCCAAAGCGTTTCGCTTGTGCATTTTGGGGCAACGGTTTGACCGTACTTTCGGCCATGGATATCTGTGGGAGGAAGATTAAGGCGATCAGGATTATCAACAGTTCGCCTATATTGCTTCGCGGGTGCAAGACACGGGTCATGGGATTTCTTTTCGATTGTTTAAAAATAATCGCAGCCCCATTCGGAATACGCAGTATTTCCAGAAATATGGGGTGAGATACACATGTGTGAGTAAAAATTTTTATTTCATTAATAAATATGGGGTTTTTACCGCTAATTTCAATAACATCATAAATAAAAATACTTTTTAATTTACGAAGTAATCGAGTGTTATTCACATGTATTCATAATAACGTTTTTAATATTAAATTACTTCTTTCTATAATTAAGTGATCATTTAATGAGTGTGCATTTGTGATGACGTCGATCGGCACGTTGAATTCTGGAAAGTCGAGTGAATTTAAAATCCGGCATTTGTCCCGCAATCAATGGGCCGATAACTTTACGTACCGAATTCTCTTGCAACGCTTCACGCGAAGGTCCCTTATGCAAGGGAATGCCAGTGTTGTTGCTGTCGTTTTACTATATGCCCTTTAAGTAAATTGTTGGGTGTATTTTATAAAATCAAATAAAAATCAATATAGATATACTATTGGAGTTCTTTCTATGATTAACTCAAAAGTAAAACTGTTCGTCATGGGCGGTGTTGTTGGTGCTGTACTAATGGTAATTGTTGGTCTCAGCATGGGATGGCTCGTCACCAGCGGTGGCGCGAATGGCCAAGCAACCGCGATGTCGGAAGCGGCGGTCAAGGATCAGCTTGTTCCCATCTGCATGCATCAGTTCAATAATCAGGCGGATAGCGTTGGTAAACTGGAAGCGCTGCGCGGGCTTGGGACTTGGAAGCGGGAAGAATTCCTGACATCCGAAGGCTTGGCTAATATGCCTGGAAGCGATTCCGCCGTCCGCGGTGTCGCCCGTGAATGTGCCGTTCGATTGCTCGAAGCCAAAACCTAAGAGGCTTCCTTCCGGCGCGCGGCGATCAAGAACTCGGTATTCCCCTTGGGCCCTTTGATGGGGCTCTCGGAGATACCGAGAACCGCCCATCCGATTTCAGTTAACCAATCTTCGACCTCGCGGCAGACCCGTGCGTGGACGTCCGGATCGCGGACGACACCGCCTTTACCGACGTCTTTACGTCCGGCCTGAAATTGCGGCTTGATTAGTGCGATCAGCGTGGCCGATGGTTTGGCCCGGTCAAGCGGGGCGGGGAGTACTTTCTCCAAGCCGATAAAGCTGGCGTCGCAAACCACGATGTCGGCTTCCTCTGGGACGTGTTCGGCTGTTAGATGGCGCGCATTGGTGCTCTCCAGCACAACGACGCGGTCTTCCTGGCGTAGTTTCCAGTCCAACTGGCCTTTTCCGACGTCGATGGCGTAGACCTTTGCCGCGCCGTGTTGCAACAGCACGTCTGTGAATCCACCGGTCGAGGCGCCGACATCAATACATATGCAGTTCGTCGGATCGACTTCGAAATGATCGAGCCCGTGGTCGAGCTTCATG
>Ga0055584_100007876_pt1 | contig 10441 bp, 5 predicted proteins | sample OSDHelmetaG_FD_58716 | JGI IMG/M metagenome (GOLD analysis project Ga0055584, IMG submission 58716) | Pelagic marine sediment microbial communities from the LTER site Helgoland, North Sea, for post-phytoplankton bloom and carbon turnover... | ecosystem: Environmental > Aquatic > Marine >...
CCAGCGGACGAAAGTGCGTACCGAATAGCCTGAGCCGCTCCCTGTCCGCTTGGTTCGGGGCGGACCAAATGGGAAGCGTCCGACGTTGATCCATATCCCAGAACTTCGGCATGAGGCGTCGCGCCGCGGCGAGTAACGCTTTGCTCCGATTCCAGAATCAGGATGCCAGCACCTTCGGACATGACAAGTCCGGATCGGTCCGCATCGAAAGGCCGGATTGCCTTCTGAGGATCATCGTTGTACTTCGTCGCCATCGCCCCCATGCGACAGAAGGCTGCGATGCCGAGTCGCGTCAACGAAGACTCGGTTCCGCCAGTGATCACAACATCTGCGGCGCCACTTCTAAGGAGTTCGGTGGCTTGAATGATCGCCAGACCGGAGCTTGCGCACGCAGCGCTGACCGTGAAGGCGGGGCCACGAATTCCGAACGTCAGGCTCACATTGGCCGGAGCAGCATTCGGCATTAACAGGGGAATCGTCAACGGGCTGACGCGATCCGGACCGCGGCTCAGCAGAACGTCCGTTTGCTGCTGCAGAGTGTCCAGTCCGCTGAGGCCAGCTCCAACGATCACGCCGCAGCGGTGTCCGAATTCCGCCGGAACGATTCCGGCTTCGTCGATCGCCTGCCGTGCGGCCGAAACAGCGAACCGGCTCGCACGGTCCATGCGTCGCCAGGCAACCTGCTCGGGCAATTCAAATGGAGCTTCGTCAAGCCCCTCGACTTCTCCACCGATGGTCGCGGCCAGATCTGTAGTATCGACGCGCTGAAGCCGGTCGATACCGGATCGCCCTTCCGTTAGGCCCGACCATAAGTGTTCAACACTGTTTCCCAGTGGTGATACAACGCCCATCCCTGTGACGAAGACTCGTGACATATCGCCTGAATTGAACCTTTTATTCGCCGGCTATCGAGTAGTTCACGGCCAGCCTTGAACGGAAACGCCCACGAGCTGAGGGCTTTCCTTGTCGAATTGCATTCCGGAGGCCAGCCATTATGAAATGATTGCGTAATGACCGTAAAACGGGGGGATTCTAGGAGTCTGCCGCGGAAATCATAGCCGAAGACGCGGGCTGGCTGAGGCTGTTCATCCTTAATTCGGACCTGCCATGCGAATGCACCGTCGGTGAGCGGGTCGAATTGGCAGATCACGCGCCCCGATCAGCATGTCATTGCTTCAGGATGAGGACTTCGGCAGTTTCCACTGCATACGCGGCGGCTGGCTCGGCGATAAACTCTGCGAGTGGATCGAACTGCGGAAAACGTGGACAATACCGATCAGCCTGATTTCGAAACTGCTGAGTTGGTCGTCGTCAGGTTTCGGCCTGCAAAACGATCTGAAAACAAATTGTGCTCTGAGCCAGCGCGAGTGGAACAGAGGGAAGAGTTTCAGATCTCAGAGATGTCGATCGACTCAGAATTCGATCATTTTTCCTCGCGAGACACCGGCGTCGCCCGGCGATCTCGCATCAAGATCGTGGTGAGGTTGCTATGCAGCGTCCTTCAAATTCAAAAACATCGTCAGTCGTAGCGAGTGATCATCGGCGGAACGGAAATGCCGTCGTCGTCGTCCTTGCTCTTCTGGCAATTCTAGTCGTGGTCGGAGCGTACATTTTCGGACCGGGTTTGCTGTCTCAAATCAACGCAGGCAGCGAGACTTCTGACAGCAAAGCGATGACGCACAAAGTCGGTCGCGAGAATCTGGTCGTTACGGTCACGGATGACGGCGAACTGCAAAGTGCCAGCAATGTCGATGTGAAATGTGAGATTTCCGGTGGCAGCACAATCCTCTGGATTATCGACGACGGAACGGTCGTCGAGGCTGATCAGAAGATCGTCGAACTGGACTCGTCCGGAATCGAAGAACAGCTCGCCGCTCAGACTGGCGTATACGAGAAAGCTCTTGCCGCACAGATCAAGGCGACTGAAGACGCAGCCGCAGCGGCCATCGCTGTCAAAGAATATGTCGAGGGAACATTCCTGAAGGATGTGCAGGAAGTTGAAGCGCAGATTACGATCGCTCAGGAGAACATGCGGAGCGCGCAAAACGTGCTCGACCACACCGAGCGAATGGCTCGAAAAGGATTCGCAACACCGCTGCAAGTCGAAGCTGACGAGTTCGCGGTCAAGCGAGCGAAGCTGGAACTCGATTTCGCGCAGACCTCAAAAGACGTTCTCGAAAAATTCACGCGTGAGAAGACGACAAAAGGCCTGGAAGCGACCCGCGACGCAGCACAGGCATTGGCACGGTCCGAGCAGGCAGCAGTCCAACTCGAGAAAGCCAAACTCGACAAGCTCACAAAACAGCTTGAGAAGTGCGTCATTCTAGCTCCGAAAGCCGGCATGGTCGTCTACTTCGCAGAACGTAGCCGCTACGGAAGTTCGAGCAGCCAGATCGAAGAGGGATCGCCCGTCCGGGAACGTCAGACAATCATCCAGCTTCCGGACCTGACGCAGATGCAGGCGAAGATGCCGGTTCATGAATCGAAAGTTGAACAGGTTCACCCTGGCCAGCGAGTCTATTTGAAAGTCCTCGATCGAGAATTTCAGGGGTCAGTTACATCAATCGCCAACCAACCGGAATCGAAATCGTTCTTCGCCGCCAAGGTTAAGGAGTATCCAGCAGAGGTCCGCATCGAAGGCGATTGCGAAGGCCTTCGCCCGGGCATGACAGCGGAAGTCGAAATTCTGATTGCGAATCTCGAAAACGTTTTGACCGTACCCGTGTCAGCCGTGGTCGTGAAGGGGGATCAGTTCTTTGGCTATGTTCAAAGTGCTGACGGGCCGCAAAAACGCGAATTACTTCTTGGCCTTAGCAACGACAAGTTCGTTGAGGTTAAAGACGGTGTCGCCGAAGGCGAAGAAATTCTCATGAATCCACGAGCTGTCATGGGCGACCAGCTCAACGATGATGATGGAGAAGAAGAGGAAGGCGAGTCGGAGAAAGTTAACAGCCGGTTTGGTGATACAAGCAAAGCTCCTGCACCTCCCTCAGCCAGCGGAAAGAAACCTTCCGGTGGTGCACAGGGCGTTGGTGGATCAGGTTCATCTGGCGGCGGACGAAAGACGCCAAGTTTCGCCAGCCTCGACAAAAATGGCGATAAAAAAATCACAAGTGATGAGATCACCTGGCCAGGCGCTGACGCAATGATCTCAAAAATTGACAAGGACGGTGATGGGGCAATTTCGGAAACGGAGTGGAAGAATCGACCGAAGCGACCTTCATCCGGCGGTGGTTCCGGAGCAGGTGGTGGCCGGCCCGAATCGGGAGCTCGCTAGTGCTCTCGTACGTTCTGCGCACGCTCAAACTTGGCATCAAGAGCCTCTCGCTACACGCCCTTCGATCATCGCTGGCGATGGTCGGGATTCTGATCGGCGTCATGGCGGTCATCTGGCTAGTTGCGCTCGGTGAAGGGGTCAGTGACCAGGCTCAAAAACAGATTGAGCAACTGGGCGCTCGAAACATCATCATCAAGAGCGTTAAGCCTGCGGCCTCAGGCACCAGCGGCGACCGCACATTCGTCACGATCTACGGACTGACCGACGCCGATTACGAACGACTCGTCGAGACGATCCCCACCGTCGAACGCGCTGTCCCGATGCGAGAACTGTCGACTATCGTGCGACACGACGGGCATGCGATGGCGACGCAGCTCGTTGGTTGCGTATCTGACTATTACCAGATCAACCATCTCAGCATGGCTCAGGGGAAATTTCTCGAGCAGCAACACGAGATCGATAAAGCGACCGTTTGTGTCATCGCCGCTGACGTCGCCCTGGAAGTCTTTCCGCTGGAAAATCCAATTGGCCAACGCCTGTTGATCGACCAGGACTTCTACACCGTGATCGGCGTCACCGATAGCCGCGAATCTTCCGCGTCGATCGGTGGATCGCTCGCCGGGCGAGAGTACAACCGGGACATCTACATTCCCGTTACGACTTTTCGTACGCGTTTAGGTGACGAGTTGACAACTTCTCCCTCAGGTGGAGTCGATCGCGAACTGGTCGAAATCAGTCAGATCACGCTCATGATCGAAGACGTTGACTCTGTCGAAGAAAGCGCGGCCGTCGCTCGAATCCTTCTAGAGAAATATCACATCGAAGAAGACTACACCGTCGTTGTCCCGAAAGAGTTGCTCCGCCAGGCGGAAGTTTTGCGGGCGATGTTTAACGTGTTGCTCGTTCTGATCGCCGGGATTTCGCTCCTCGTCGGCGGCATTGGCATCATGAATATCATGCTGGCAACGGTGACGGAGCGAACTCGCGAGATCGGTGTCCGCCGAGCTCTGGGAGCCCGCCGTGGTGACATCATCACTCAGTTTCTGGCTGAAACCGTCGTTCTGACCGGCACCGGTGGGCTGACAGGAGTCGCTTTTGGATTCCTCTGCGGTCCTGCCGTCTACGGAGTGCAGTACGTGTTGAAACAGTTTCTGCCAAACGTTTGGACGACGTTGCCACCGGCCATCCAGAATCTGGAACCGCTCGTTGCTCCGTGGTCAGTCGGCGTTGCCTTTTCGATCTCTGTCATCGTCGGGGTTCTGTTCGGGCTGTATCCCGCTCGCCGAGCCGCCATGATGGACCCCATCGAAGCGTTGCGACACGAATAACGAATCAGTTTTCTGACGCCGTCTTCTATCGCCAACCGCCGCAAGGTTGCTTCCGTCAATAGACAGGTCAGAGTACGACCTCGTTTCGGGCGTCGAGCAAATACTTCACCCGGCACTCTTCTCTCTCACACCGTATGATCGGTTTTCGTCGAAATGGCCAATTACCGCGACAAGCGTTCTCAACGGAAGCAACGACACCGGCAGGCTCCCGTCCTGCTGGACACGTCTCAACGCCCGCTGGACATCGTCGAAGATCCGTCAGCATTGTCTGCCGTGCAGATTGATACCGACTTTCCACACCCCAACGTTTTCCGAAAACGCCTGCGTAACATTCCTCAGGAAGTGAAACCAGGCGATCTCGTTTCCATCTCACACACCGACGGTCGGCATCTTGGTTATGGGTATATCAACTCGACAGCGGGCGTCGCTCTACGCTTCATTCGGTGGGGAGCTGAACCGCCCAATGACGAATTCTGGGATCAGCTTCTCCGACAGGCAGTTTCGTTTCGTCACGAAACATTGAAACTCGGCGAAGCGACAACCGCCTGCCGACTCATCCATGCAGAAGGCGACTTTCTGCCGGGGATCGTTGTCGACCGATACAACGACGTGTTGTCACTTGAGGCGTACTCGCTGGGCATGTTTCAGCGTGCTCAGTCGATCGCCGAACGGCTTGCCTCAATCTGCGCCACCGAGCATTGGATCGTCAAACCAAGCCCGCAGAGTGAGACTCAGGAAGGATTCTCGGCCCCGGTCATCAGCTCACCAGACCTGCCACGCACCACGACTATTCATGAATACGGAACAAGGTTCCGCATCAATCTCAATGAAGGTCACAAGACGGGCTTCTTCTGCGATCAGCGTGAGAATCGAATCAAACTCGCCAGTTTCTGCGAAGGAAAATCGGTCGCCGACATCTGTTGCTACACCGGCGGCTTTGCGATTCAGGCGAAGAAATCAGGAAAGGCTGCTGACGTCACCGGAGTGGAACTCGACGAAAACCCGCTTCAACTGGCGAAGTCCAACGCGAATCTCAATCAGGCGAAAGTCAGCTTTGTCCAGGCAGACGCCTTCGCCTGGATGCGCGACATGGTTCGCAACGGTCGCCAGTTTGACGTACTCGCGCTGGATCCTCCGAAATGGATCCACTCACGAGAGGAACTCGAAGAAGGCCGACGGACTCACTTCGACTTCAACCGCCTGGCTCTGCAACTCGTTCGTCCTGGCGGAATCATGGTGACGTTTACGTGCGCGGGCCTCTTAACCAACGAAGAGTTCGACAAACTCGTCCGTTCCGCGGCGCGACAGGCTGGCCCACCCATGCCCGGTACCGAGTCAGAAGAAAATCCGAGACGTCAGCCGCGTGAAATTCAAATCTTCGATCGGACTGGTGCGTCCCCCGACCATCCCGTCGCCGGAAGCTGCCCCGAATCAGAATACCTGCGGGCAATGTGGCTGCGAGTTCTATAGGTACTTCCCGGTGATCGACTGCGGACAGGCAATGATGTCAGCGACTGAGCCAGTCACCACGACGTTCCCGCCGCCGGGACCAGCTTCCGGCCCCATGTCGATAATGTGGTCTGCTCGCCGAATCACATCGAGATGATGTTCAATTACGACCAGCGAATGTCCGACCGAAATCAGTCCGTCGAAACATTCCAGCAAGCGAGCAACGTCTACAGGATGAAGTCCCGTTGTCGGTTCGTTCATGATGAGCAGCGAGCCTGTCCGGCTGTTCGACGCCAGGCACGAAGCCAGTTTCAGTCGCTGCGATTCTCCACCGGATAATGTAGCCAGAGGTTGTCCCAGAGTCAGATAGTCAAGACCGACATCCTTCAAAGACCGCAGCCGTTTCTGAATTCTCGGCTGGCCACGAAAGAATGAAAACGCTTCGGCCGCGGTCATCGCCAACACGTCGGCGATGGTTCGTGCCCGCCACTGAACTTCAAGGATGTGCGGCAAATACCGTGTCCCGCTGCAATCCGGACACGTCATCGACACATCGGCCAGAAACTGCATATCGATCTCGACTCGGCCGGTACCTTCGCATTTGTTGCAGCGTCCGCCGGAATCGGTGTTGAAGCTGAAGTGCGAAACGATGAGATTTCGATTGCGAGCATCCTCAGTTTCAGCAAACAACCGCCGAATTTCGTCAAAGACTTTGAGCCACGTTGCCGGATTACTGCGACGAGAACCCGCCAGCGGCCGATCATCAATCAACTCTACCGAGCTGATTGACTCCGCTCCTTTGAGTTCACCATATTCGCCCACAACGTCGACCGAGCACGACTGCTCCAGCTCTTTGCAAACTGCGGGGAATAACACGCTCTCAATCAACGACGACTTTCCCGCTCCGCTGACACCGCTTACGACGCAAAGAACACCCAGCGGAATGTCGACCGAACAATTTACTACGGTATGACAAGCAGCATTGCTGAGCCGCAGCCAACCTCTTGCCTGTCGATACGGTGATTCTCCCGTTGCCGAGTTACCGTCACCGTCGGTGGCCGCTCCAGCCAGCCAACGCCCGGTTGCAGACTCAGTCACCGCTGCCAGCGAGTCTGGCGGGCCGGCATAAACCAGGTGCCCGCCGTCCTGTCCCGCCGCAGGCCCAATATCGAGTGCATGATCAGCGGCGTCGAGGAATTCGGGTTCATGCTCCACAACGACGACTGTGTTTCCACTGTCTCGGACATTTCGGACGACGTTTACAACAAGCGAGACATCTCGCGGATGCAAACCAGCCGAAGGCTCGTCGATCACGAACAGGGTGTTGACCAGATTCGATCCGGCGATCGATGTCATGGCCACGCGTTGAGCTTCGCCGCGCGACAACGAACCCATTTCACGATTCAGGCACAGATAACCAAGCCCGGCTGACGTTAGAAACCGCAATCGTTCCACGATGTCAGCAATCAGGTTAGACGCGATCGACGTTGTTTCCGAGGATGTCGTCAGTGCTGTCTGAAAGAACGCCAACAGCTCATCGATCGTCTGTATCGACAGGTCGCTGATCGATGCCGAACAGTCACTTCCGTTTGGATTTGCCGAACCTCCAAGACGCACGGCGAGTGCATCCGAGCGGAGCCGCGTTCCTTCACATGCTGTGCAACATTCAACCTGACGCCATTGGCTAAGGAACTCACGAGTGGCGGTCTGCGGTTTTCGCCGTTCAAGTCTCTCGAAGAGACCGCGAAGCCCCTCTGAATTCTTCGTGCCTGGCTGTTGCGATGCATCACTGCCACCGTAGACCTGCTCCTTCTGCTCAGGTGTCAGACTTCGAAACTCAACGTCAAGAGGCACGCCGGCATTTTCTGCGAAGCGAAGCAGTCGCTCACGCTCTCGCTTCCAACGATCGCCTCGCAACGCGACGATCGCTCCCGCTCGCAGTGACAGCGACTCATCCGGAACCATGCTGTCGAAGTCCAGCTTTGTGACACGTCCAGTTCCGCGACAATCTAGGCACGCTCCCAGTGGACTGCGAAAACTAAGAGTCGCGGGCTCCGGCTTCGTGAATAACCGGCCACAGGTTGAACAATCAAAGTTGGCAGAGAAACGGCACATCGCCCACGAATCATTGTCGATCAATATGGGGGCCATCGCACGGCTGCCTCCATCGTCTGATGGTTTACCCGAGTCAACAGACACATCGAGGCTCGACAACTGAGCAAACAGGACGCACCGCCCGTCGGATTGTTCAAGGCATGTTTCAACCGCCTCTACAATTCGCTCTGGACTGATTTTTCCCGAGACGAGTCGATCGACAATCACAATCGGCTGTTCGTCATCGTCAGGCTCAGAAGATAAATCCTGGACTGAAACATTGCTCCCAGCTAAAGCAGAGACAACATCAGCAGTTGCCGACACATCGACGAAGTGTTTGAGGCTTACCGCGCGGGTAAATCCGGCTTTGAGCAAATCCGCAACCGTGAGATTCCGCTCCATCTCATCGGCCGAGGCATCATGATCAGTGCTTTCCTCGCTGGCTGGCAATGGAAAACCAATCTGGAGCCGAGTGCCCTGCGTCAACTGATCGACCGTTTCGATAACAGACGCGGCTGAATCCTGCTCAACAGGCTGTTCACAGTCTGGACAGACTACGACTCCGACACGCGAAAACAAGACGCGAAGCAGGTCGTCGATTTCGGTCACAGTGGCGACGGTTGCACGTCGAGATGCTACCTTTGCTGCAGCGTTCTGCCGCAAAGCGACGGCTGGCGGGATACGGATGATGCTGTCGGCATCTGGTTTCTCAAGCCGATCAAGATGACGGCGAGCCGACGATGAGAAACTCTCGATGTATCGACGCTGGCCTTCTGCATAAAGAGTATCAAACGCCAGACTGCTCTTGCCGGTACCACTGATTCCGGTAATCACCGTGAGCTTGTTCAACGGGACATCAACGTCGATCGATTTAAGGTTATGAACGCGCACACCTCTGAGTTCGATGTTTGGCAACACCGACTCAGCGGCAATTGACGTTGACGTCGCTTGATCACTCATCCCCGAAGCGTACGGAGACAGAGCGAACTCTTCGAGTCAATTCGGCGTCGTCACTACCGCACAATTCAATGTCCATTTCGATTGCGTTCGTCGTCGCTGAAATGAAGAATCCTCACTCTCGCCGGTGGACACCTTTCTTGATCCCAGAATAAGCACCAACATTCCGATGAAGACGATCAGCGGACTAATTTCGATTAACAAACCTGAAGGAATGACGTCTCGGCAAACTGTCACTCGCGTCAAGAATATCCTGCGAAAAGCCGGGTATAGTCGACAGATCAAAGTCGGACACTGCGGGACGCTCGACCCATTGGCAACAGGACTTGTTGTCATTTGCGTTGGCAGGTCGACTCGACTGGTTCAGATGATCCAGGAACAACCAAAGTCCTATGTCGGCACCTTTCAACTCGGACTCGTAACGTCGACGGACGACTGCACTGGAGAAGTGCTCGCGGAATCGGAACTGGATACCGAGAAGATTTCGCGGCAGGCTATCCTCGATCTGCTTCCAGACTTCACCGGCGACATCGAACAGGTTCCGCCGAAATTCTCAGCAATCCACGTCGACGGAAAACGAGCCTACAAGCTTGCCCGACAAGGCCACGATGTCGAGTTGGAACCGCGACCGGTACAGATCTACCGACTTGAGCTAACCGGGTTTGAATTGCCGGAATTCAAGCTGCAAATCGAATGCGGCTCCGGAACGTATATTCGGTCTCTGGGCCGTGACATCGGAGAAAGACTCGGGTGTGGAGCGACGATGAACTCTCTGAATCGATCAGCGATCGGAGCGTTTTTTCTCACGAATTCTGTAGCCCCGGATCAGTTAACACCGGAGAACATAGAATCATTCGTCGAACCACCGATCGCGGCAGTATCGCACCTGCCCAGTGTCGAAATCACTGAGCCGCAGAAAGAACGGATCTACGATGGTCGGACAGTGGAAGTCGACACTGTCGCGGAACTTAAACGCGACTCAGCGAACGGGGATACGGCCAGACTTATACTGGTCGATAATAACCAGCAGCTTGTCGCCGTTTCGACTTACCGGTTTGCAGATTGCACGGCAAAACCAGCGATGGTGTTTCACGACCCGCCGCGCGACTGATACGCGTCGTCACGCAACAGCCCCGGAAACCGGCAACGAACTTACGTCAGCGTTATCCTTGGGCCGGACCAGTTGCGCCTGTGCTGGCCTGTTGACGTAACCCGTCGACTTCCTGTTTCAACTGATCCAGCGAAGCCCGGCCCTGGTCAAATGCCTGTTTGGCCGTAGTCGTTCGGGCTTGAACTGGAGCCGCAGCGGCCTGTTCGGCCTGTAGCTTCTTTGTTG